>Ga0068871_100000760_pt1 | contig 21770 bp, 11 predicted proteins | sample KBSMisM72_FD_72750 | JGI IMG/M metagenome (GOLD analysis project Ga0068871, IMG submission 72750) | Miscanthus rhizosphere microbial communities from Kellogg Biological Station, Michigan, USA - KBS Miscanthus M7-2 | ecosystem: Host-associated > Plants > Roots > Rhizosphere > Soil ...
CATTGTATTCACGACAAACGCGAGCGGTGTATTCAATGTTTACCGCATGCCGGTAGCAGGTGGACCAGCTGAGCAACTGACCAATTCGTCAACCGACAATGTTTATGCGCTCTCGTACTTTCCGGATGGTGAACGCCTGCTCGTTTCGCGTGAGCGAGGCGGAACTGAGAACTACCATTTGTGGGTCCTTGAACCTGGAGGCGAATTCGTCGATTTAACACCCGGCGACAATGTTACGGCGAGATTCTTTGGCCTAACTTCCGACGGTACGGCGTTTTACTGTGCGACCAACGAGCGGGATCGCCACTGCTTCGACATCTACAAGATCAACGGCGCGACCTTAGAACGCGAGTTGCTATTCACCGATTTCCATGGCTACGACTTCGGTTGTATTTCCAGAGACGGAAGATACATTGCGCTCGGCGAGCCTCGCACGCGAGAGAACTCAAACATTTTTCTCTATGAAACTGTTACAGGCGAGTTGAGGCAATTGACGTCAAACGAGGGCGATGGCTGTTTCTGGGCTTCCTGTTTCGATTGGAACTCTAAGTACCTCTACTACAGAACGAATCGAGGTGGCGATTTCTATCACGTCGAACGAATCGAATTAGAAACGGGACGCAGCGAGGAGGTAGTGAAAGATGACTGCGACTGCTACATATCGATTTCGCCTCATGGCAAGTATCAGGTAATCACTCGTGATCGTGATTCGTTTTTTCAGATAGAAGTTTCTTGTTTGCAATCCGGTGAGCAGATTGCGCTGCCTTGTTTTCCGGGTGAAGCAATTTCCGGTTTTAGTTTCTCTCGATCGGCGCGGTTACTGGGTTTCTACGTCAAGGGTGATTGTCGTCCCGGAGATCTGTACATTCATGATTTCTCCTCTCGCATGACGCGAAAGTTGGTGAGCAGCCTTACACCCGAGATCGATCACGATGATCTGGTCGATTCGCGAATCGTTAGCTACCGCTCCTATGATGGATTGGAAATCCCGTCTCTACTCTGGAAGCCTCACGATGCGAGTTCTGTGAATAAAGTTCCGGCGCTGGTTTACATCCATGGTGGTCCGGGTGGTCAGACGAGAAAGGAATACAACGCCACCATACAATTTCTCGTGAACCAGGGATATGCAGTATTGGCACCGAATTACCGAGGCAGCTCCGGCTACGGAAAAACCTTTCATGCTCTGGACAATGGAAAGCATGCGCAGGAGCCGTTGCGGGATTGTATTGAGGCGGGAAGATATCTCGCAACACTTGATTGGGTGGATAGCTCCAAGGTCGGGATCATGGGGGCGAGCTACGGAGGTTTTCTGACTCTCTCAGCCTTGACGTTCTACCCGCAGGAGTTTGCGGTTGGGATCGATCTCTTTGGACCAACCAACTGGCAAAGAACACTGGAATCGTTTCCCCCATACTGGAGAAGTTCTTTGACGGATTTCTACCGCAAGCTCGGGGATCCGGCCACTGATGGTGAGATGCTCAGAAAGATATCTCCTCTGTTTCATGCGGATGCGATTGTGAAGCCGTTGCTGGTGTTACAGGGCGCCAACGATCCCAGAGTGTTGAAGTCAGAGTCAGATGAAATCGTGGCAGCGATCAGAAAGAAGAACGGAATAATTGAGTATGTCGTGTTTGACGATGAGGGGCATGGCTTTACCAAAAAGTCTAACCAGGTATACGCCTATCAACGCATCGTCGGCTTTCTCGATCGTTACTTGAGAGGAGTTCGCGCTCTCAAGAGTCAGACATCATTCTTGGACCGGGTCAGTACAGGGAGCGGTAGCGACCTGGTCAAACGATGAGAGTCAAGAGTCTTTGGGAAATAGAGCATGCTAATCACTGACCAGGTCGCTACCGCTCCCTGTACTGACCCGGTCCAAGAATGGTGCCGGACGGTTGAGGCAAAAGCCACACGCCAGATTAACCGCCGCGCTTATTGCGGTGTTTTGGATATTTCTGTTTCGGTGGGTTTGAGCCAGCGATCAAACCAGCTTATGAGCCGGTTACAGTAATCCACGCGATTCGGATAAAACCAAAAGCCGTGATCCTCTCCTTCGTATCGCGCGTATTCTGCTTCTTTATTCAAGCGCCTGAGCCCCACAAAAATCTCTTCGGAATGATTTGGAGTAGTAATACGATCGCTCGAGCCCTGAACTATTAGAAGAGGGGTATTCACCTGGTCGAGATAGAAGATCGGTGAGTTCTCAATGTAACGTTCTCTGACTTGCCATAAACTTCCGCCGATGTTGCCCAGGCCCGTTTCAGCCCAATCGATCCAATGACTCGTTCCATCTGAGTCCATCTGGCCGTACATCGTAATCAGATTGGCGGAACCGGCCCAGCTCACTGCAGCTTTAAATCGTTGTACCTGGCTGACAATAGATAAAACGGCATAGCCTCCGTGACTGTGCCCGATAATTCCCATTCGGTTTGGATCGGCAATGCCCATCTCGATTGCCCTGTTAACACCCGGCATGACGCTTCTAACGATCTCCTGCATCGGGTTTCCGACACTCATGCGACTATCCGCCAGCAACACTGCATAGCCGCGGGTCGCCAGTAATTGCTGATTGTTAACTGAGTCGATCGCGATGTTGAACTTCATCCCAAAAAGGTTGAGGTGTCTCGATAATTCTTCATCCGGATAAAGCGATACTACCAGCGGGTAGCGCTTACCTTTTTGATAACCCGCAGGAAGCAGCAACGCACCTCGAAGTCGCTCTCCACCTGGACCATGCCATTCCACCAGCGTGCTCGCGCCCATCACGTACTTATCAAACTCCGGATTCGTGTTTGTCACTCGTTGCGCCTCGCGGACGTTTCCATCAAAAGCCCAAAAATCAGGGTTGTGTCCTGTGTCTTCAGCGATATAAAGAAGCCATCGACCATCCGGCGTACCCATGGCGGCAGGGAGGAGCGGATTGCCGGCGCCGTAAACCTTGTCTTCTTCGACTAGTGGTGTGACTTCACCACTGGTGAGATTAATTCTGGAAAACCCAACTCGCAGCGACTCGGGATCTGAGGTTGTGACGAACAATGAGCCATCTTCATCCGGAGACCAAAACCGGCCGGGCACCGTCGAGGGAACGATATCGACGATGTTTCGATCGCGCATTCGAGCAACCTCAACGGCAGTTGCGCTTGTTGCCGTTACTCTCCAGAGAGAATTGCCGCTAATCAAATAGAAGAATTGTCCGCTCTTATCCCACAGAGGCGCCCGCAGAGGAGAGGAAAAACCTTTAACGGGGGTGCCTGTAACTTTGCGTGGCGTACTGTTGGGGGCGACGAGGTAGCATTCGCGGCGGAGTTGTCCCCCTGGCTGCGATTCGAGTGTGGTGTAACTCAGAATACCATTCGTCGACCAGCTAACACTCAACGCGACAAACCCCTGATTAAGGTTTGCAGCGAGAGTGATTGGGACATTGTCTCGTACCGAAATGGCCATGAGATCAAATCTCGGTTGGCCGGAATTTTCTTTCAGATTTGTGAAGGCGATGTAGGCGCCATCGGGCGACGGCCAATAGGTGCATGGCTTAGAGCCTTTAACCAGACGCCTGACTTTTGCTCCTTCGAGTTGAACAATAACGAGATCTGCTGCATACGCGTCGTTGTAGACTGAGGTAGAGCTCGTGGTTTTGAGTGGGACACTCCCATTTGTAACCGCTGTAGATTTGAAGACCGTGACAGTCGGTTGGTCCAGCTTGTTGGTATTGGGCGCCGGACGGTTGTTCTCGAGACCAGTGAAGCGAAGTGCTGCTTTCTCGACTGTCATCCCTTCCGGTAATACGCAAAAAACAATGCTTTTACTGTCGGCAGTCCAGCGCGGGAACGAGAGCCCGCGATATCCGACCACTGGAAGATCAGAAACTTGACGCAGCGTCTCTGAACGTCTTTCCCAGATCCAGAGCGTAGCCAGCCCACCACGATCTGAAAAGAAAGCGAGATAGTTATTGTCAGGCGACCACACTGGTGACCAACTGTTGCCTTTGCCCTCCGTAAGGTTTCGCGTCTCTCGAGTCTTGACGTTTGTAATCCAAACGTCGCAGCCGATTTGCTGTGGCGGCGTTCCGGAAGCTGTTAGCCACCGCTGTCGTTCATCGCTGATGATCTGACTTCTCTTTGGATCCTGAAGCGTGTAAGCGATCCAGTAGCCATCATTGCTCAATGAAAAGGGTGTGGTTGAGAAAGTCCGAGCGGCAATCGCATCCTGAACCGGCAAGGGCACGAGTTGTCGCTCCTGGGCGGCGGCCACCAGGACACTGAATAGAACGAGACAAATGGCAATTGGGAGTCTGGGCATTTGGTAGGTCCTTTATCCACAGATTACGCAGATTGATTTATAGAATCTGTGTAATCTGTGGATCGAAAGCAGCTTCAGAATCGCGCTCGCAAAGAGAGTTGCATTGAACGTGGTCCACCGACCTGGTAAAGAGGATTCAAACCTCCAAGGATGCCGCCGGTCCCCAGACCCTTGCCAAACATTCGAAATGAGGTTCCGAATCTGGGGTCGTCCAGGTCGCCGACGGGATCACCGAAGTTCGGATGGTTGAACACGTTGAAGAAATCGGCTTTGAATTCCAGCCCGACAGTCTCGGAGAGTTTAAAGCGACGGGCGAGTCCGAAGTCCGTTTGAAATAACGGAAAGGCTCGTAACACGTTTCGCCCAAGCGTCCCCTGGCGCTGTTGTGCCGGAACGACGAATGCGGCTCGATTAAATCGCTGACCGCCACCTACATTTCCGTCATCGATGTATAGAGGTACTCCCTGGATCAAATCGGGGCGAAGAAAGATGACGCCGAAACCTAAGTCTCGGAACGAGCCCACTTCAACCGGTTGCGCAGACCGAACGGCTACAATCGTGTCGACGGTCCAATTCCCGAGGATCGCCTTGCCAAACTTGCTGATGTTAGGAGTCGGCAGATCGTAAGTAAGCGCTACATTGAAGGAGTGGCGGACATCAAAATCCGAAGGACCCCTATCGCGATTTGGATCAAAGACAAGTGCCGGCCCAAACTGCGTCGACTCATTTGACGCTGTATCGATCGAATGCGACCAGGTGTAGTACGACAAAGCCTGAAGGTTGTTTGTGAGTCGTCGTTGGAAGCGGAGTTGGAATGAATGGTAATCAGATGTTGCTGAGTTCCGTGTGATAAAGACTTGAGATGGCGCCGAGAAGAGAGGATTACCTCGCAGGATCGCGCCCGCGAGGAGCTCCTCACGCAACAGCCGGCGACCGAGTGCGGCAACGTAGGAGGCCGAAATAGTTTGGCTCTTACCGAGGGACTGTTCGACTGCGAAATTCCACTGATGGCTATAGGGAAGTTTGAGCTCAGGATCGAACGCGAAAAGTTGTAGCAGCGGAAGGCTGCCACCCACCGGTGGCAATAGATCGGTTGTCGAGGCGACGGGAAACGAAATGTTTCGCAGGATGCGCAATCCCGTATAGGGAAAGGACGCATTAAACGCCTGTCCCGCTACACCATTCCCAAGATCGTAGAAGAGCCCGTATCCACCACGTACTGATGTCTCCTTGCCGGGTTTCTGGGACAGCTGAAAATGCACTCCAAATCGCGGCGCAAAATTGTCGTATGTCGTCTTCCATAGACGTTGGCCCGGCGGGCCGAGGGCAAACGTCTTTGGGTCGTCCACCTGAATCAGCGTTGCGGGATCTTTGTCGTCTAACGCGTGTGGCGGTGGATTGATTTCATAGCGTAAGCCATAGGTAAGGGAGAGACGTCTCGTTATTCTCCAACTGTCTTGTCCGTAGAATGAAAAGTTCAGGTAGATGGGAACTACTGGACCTGTCTGGCTTTGAATGCTTACAGTCGAGGCCACTCCATTAACTGCGCCGTTAGCTCCGCCCGTGAAAGATGCGGACTGAGAGTAGGCCCTTGGTCTGATTGATGGAGAGAGGCGTCTGAAATCTACGCCGAACTTCAATTCATGCGGTCCATCGACAATTGAAAGACTGTTAACGAGATTGATTTGACGCTGTAGACTCTCCGTACCTCGACCCACGGTAATGCGGGTAGCCGTGCCTGGCGAGTAACCGAAAGAAAAGCTCGAGGTAGCTCTCGATGCGAAAGAGGGAAACAGAAGCGACTCTTCCGGTACCACTGCACCTCCGAACGTGTCCAGACTATTGAACCGCTGCGCACGGTTATGACTGTAATTAGCGCGCAACTCGGCAACCCTTTTCGAATTCAGTATAAGAGTTGCTCCGCCGGTCAGGGTTTGTGTTTCAATGCGTAAACTATCCAGGGTATTCAGACTTGTACTTATCGTTCCCCGTTGGACGGATTCAGACGGTGAGTTGTTATAACGGCCAAACAGACTGACGTTGTTATTGAAGTGATGGTCTATCCTTAAGCTGGTTGCGTCAAACGAGGAGGGGTTTGAAAACCCTGCGGCAAACTCTGCCGAATTGTTAGCGAAAGTTGGACCGGTAGGTCGAGGGAAGGCATTGAGAAACGGCTGAATACGCGCCGGAGCGTTTTGTCGTGCGGCCAATGACGGCACTTGCGTGATCGCGAATACGGGTTGACGGAGACGCAGGCCTTCGTACGAGAAAAAGAAGAACGTTTTGTCCCTGCCGTTATACCAGGGTTGTTTCCCACCTTCACCGAACCGTGGGAACAGAAATGGTCCGCCGAGCACGCCGCCAAAATCGTTTTGACGCAGTGGCGATTTCCCCTGGCCACGGCTATTAGCAAACCAGTCGTTAGCGTCGAATATATCGTTACGGAAATATTCAAATAGAGTGCCGTGAAAGTCATTTGTTCCGGCTCGCGTAGCAATGACGACTTGAGCTCCGGGCGTTCGGCCGAATTCAGGTGCATAACTCGACGTCTCAACTTCAAACTCCTGCATCGCATCGATTGAGACGAGGTTATTTGTTCCGCCCGACGCACTGAGTCCAGGCAGCGAACCTGCGGCGGATTGCCCACCGTTTGCATTTACAGGAGCTCCGATATTGGCGCTGACTCCGTCGATGTAAAAGGAATTAGCATTGGCCCGCTGTCCGTTAACACTGAACTGTCCCTGCTCGAGTCCGTTAGCTTTGCTCCACTGAATACCGGGCAACAGCGTGAGCAGGTTTTGCCATGTTCGACCGTTTTGTGGCAGTTCCAACAGTTTCGAATCGACTTTACCGCCTACTACGGGCCGCTCATCGATCAGTGAAGGATTGTCGTTAATTTCGACGTTTTGCTCGGCCAGATTGCCTACCTTGAGTGAGATATCGAGCTTGATGTAGGCGTTGACGTTTAGGATTACCTCTCTGACTTCGTAGGGTGAAAAACCTTCCCGCTCGGCTTTCACGGTGTACTTGCCGGGAGGAAGAATCGAAACGGTATAGATCCCATCATCATTGGTCAGAGTAGACCGCTGAAAGCCCTGATCGATGTTGATGACGGCAACTTTGACACCGGGTACGACTGCACCTACCGGGTCCGATACGGTGCCCGTCAAGCTAGCGGTTGCGCTTTGTGCATAAGCTTGAGTCAGGAGTGAGCTATGAACAGTGAATAAGAGCAGAAGGCCGGCTGCTGAGACGAGATAACGAAAACGCGGAGGACCGAAATTTAGCAGTACAGAAAGCGTGAGAGAGACTTTCCGGTTGTTTGAGTTCTCATCGGGAGGACAGAAAGCAGACGAACAGACGTCCGGGATTCTGGGCATATCAGTTTTCTCCTGTTGTTACGACACGTCTTATGGTTAAGGCGTGTCAAAAGTTAAATGTTCGCTCGACACCCTTCGGCTTGGGAGTGCACGCGGTGACGAACATGGTTAATTGCCGCTATTTCAATTACACAGGTGTCTCTGACAGATATTTCTCGAACGATCTCCCTTGCCTGGAACTGTCCGGGGCAGACTTCTAATTCTTAAGGCGCTCAAAACCTGAGCTGTGGGGGTAGAGCAGCGGCAGTGCGAGCAATTAATTGCTCGTCGCCTGGTACTGTCTGATCTCTTTTGCTAATCGCCCGGCTTTTTGCAGCGATTGCCAGAACGTCGCAGATTTAATCGCGACCGCCGAACTCTTCGCTGAAATGGTGAGGGCCGAGCTAATTGCATCATTGTTAGAGATCGCAAGCTTATGTAGCCGTTCTACGGCGCGAGCCAGGTCGGCATCGTTGTCGATCGAAATTTCTTCGGAACCGCTCAACACGGCTCCGGGAAAAAACACTGGTTGAATCTCCTTCAGCAGCACCGCATTCTGCTGTTCAAAAGCAGCGGCATGCTCGTGGACCATCGCGAGAAACTTTGCCCTTGCGTCCGGAGCAACAGTTCTCATATCAACATTCGCAAATCGATTGATGAGTCGCCTGAGCTCGATCGTATGGAACAACGCGCTGTAAGCTGTTCCGGAAACCCGTGAAGAATAATTGCGAATTGCTTCGTCAGCCTGGTTCGCTGAACTTCGACGGGTGAAATACGAGCGCAACTCACGATCTGCGGCAATGTTATCGGCCGTATCCTGTACTTCCGTGACTACAGTTGGACCAATCGCCGCCCGTCGGTTGGTCGTTTCGGATGTCGTGCTGATCTCAATTTTTACAGCCGGGTTATTGGCGACGGGGGAGAGGGCGCTGAGGAATGCTTGCTTCCGTTCCGCGGTGTCAACCACTCCCTCAACGCGCAGTGACCCACCTGCGCTGCGCGTGAGGGTGACTTGCTCGTTCCGGTCGGCCTTTGCCTGATTGAGCAAGTATGCGACGTCGACTTCCAGCTCTGCGGAAGCTGCGGGTGGCGCCGACGTGCTGGGCGTTGGAGGGACACGGCTAGTGGTGGTGAGATTCCGGCTCGCCCAGTCTCCGGAATCGCCAGTCTCACCGGTCCCTCCTGTCAATGTCGATTCGATCTCAAACACTTTTGGATCGACGGCGCCTGGCGATACAAAGCTCGCTTCGCCGAAGCGGTATTCGCGTAACTCTTCGTCACCACGCTGCACGACCAGAGTTTGCTCGATGGCATGCAGATTTGACTTGCTCAGAGTGAGCGTGGCTTTCACCAGCCTGCTCGCGCCAATCGACCTGCCTTTGTCAAAAGTCACGACAAACGTCGTGGTCCTTTCCTCGACATTTGCAGTACCAGGCTCGGCGATCAACTTCGCAAACGTTTCGGATGACGGTTCGAGCTGCCAGACGTTTTCAAGATTGAATAAAAGAGTCTCCGGCGAGGTGAGTGCCGGCTCCGACTGCGGTTTTGTTCCGTGATGATAAGTGGTGCGAGAGCCGTCCGCTTTCTGCCATGTGGCGGCGATCAAGCGGTTCGACTCGTCGTACAGTCTCTGCACGCGATCGCCTTTCGCTCGATTCGTCCAAATCTCGATCTTGTAACGAGCGACTACCGCTCCTTCCGGACTGCGACGCTCCTCGAGAGTGACGACGCGATGATTGACGTTGGCTGCGACCTCGGGACTGATCTTCTCGGCGACGCTGGCTCTCTCGAGCAGTACTGATGCTGTCAAGATGCGAGAGACCCTTGCCTTGAAGAAAAGAAATCCGCCAATCACAACCGCACACAACAGGACAATTAAGCTAAGCCGTCGCCACGAACTGCTACGATCCTCTGACAAATGTAATGAGCTGAGAAAAGGAGTACTCTCCAGCGAGCTCACCAGCTTTTCGTCATTTGAAACTACCGGTCCCTCTTCGGCCACGACACGCCGTCCCGCTGTTTTCCTGAACGTGTTGAAGAGCCGCACAACCCACGCGGGGAGCTTCGACGCCCCTTTGCGAGTTCCCACGTTTGGCTCTTGCGATTCACCGGCAGCGGGAACAACAAAGAGGGGTGAGGACAAAGCGTTTATAGGTACGTCCCCGGTTACAGAAGCTTCTGCAGGTAGTGGATCCTTGTAGACTACGTGCAGTGTTGGACCACTCTCATTTTCAAAACAGGCTTCGAGCGATCGTCCTTCGCTCAGCTCGATCCAGGCCCACTGGTCAGACTGTGGAACCTCCGGATCGATGCTAAAGAAAAGCAGTTGCAGACCCTGTTCACTGGTGACCTCTACAAACTCGATCGGATCATCCGGTGTCAGGTTAAGATTCAACTCACTCAAGTCTGAACTGACAGTCAGCGAGCTCACGGGCATTCCGTTGACAGCTATCCGCAACTCGTGCGGCTTGTGCTCGTGCGTTTCACGCAGACGATGCTCAAATCTCTTCGTCAGATCGCCCGTTCCACCGCCAGATGCGCCGCCTCCAGTGGCGTCGCCCGGCGGTTCTTTGGGCTCGTGCGTGTCAACTCTATATCGTTGCGCCAGCGATGGCAGGCCGAGTAGACCATTGACCGCGTCGAGACACGCAGGACAACTGACGATATGAGCCAGCTTCGAAGTCGTCAGTGCGTCTGCGTTATCGGCGTAGATCTCTGTCAACTCTGATTGGGACAAGCAGTCGCCCTTGCAGGAATTGAAGATCATCTGCCGCAGTTCGGGCAGCAGATCACAGTCAGACTTCAGGTATTTGCTCTTTTGACGGCCCGATGCAGTTTTGGTACTGACGAATCTCAGTCGCCGCGGCTCATCTATAAACAGTTTCGCCTCACGACGCGCCAGCCGTTGCCACTGGTCTACACAATGCCGTGAACTGCTGAGAACCGCGGCGATCTCAGATGGAAAATATTCGTGAAAGAATCGCAGGATGAAAACGCTTCCCGCTCTGGAGGATTCCTTGCGAGAGCATGCGTAGGTGCAGATTTGATGAAGTTCTTCAAACGCCTGCATACGGCGCGGGGGTTCAATCGCCGTCCAGCCGAGACGACCGGAGTCGTAGTCGGCAACTGAGAGCGCCGTTTCATGCAGGTGTTGCGCCGAGCGACTCAGCCGTGCGACGTGCATATAGCGCAACATTCGTCTCAGATACCCGTCTATATTTTCAATCTCTTCGAGTCTGGTCCGGCCGAGCACGAATTGCACGAAAGCATCCTGCACGAGATCCTCAGCGGCCTCACGCTGCTGATTCGTGAGGCCCATGGCCCACGCGAGCAGACGCTCATACCGCTCGGTGAACAGTTGCTCACGTTTCTCGTCGGGTTGGGCGATTACTCGGCGTTGGTCCAGCATTTCGATCTAATTGTAAAAGTCGACTCTGTGATGTCTGTTTTTCAAGTCTCACTAACTACAGAGACATAGAGAACACAGAGGTCGCACAGAAAGCCTGCGCGATTCAGATTATTCGTCTATATGTGTATTTTCGCGAGGCCGATCTCAAAAGAAATATTTGGCTAAAGTGAAGAAAATAATAAGGATATAGCCATTCTAAAACATATTACTACCGTTGCGCGCGCCCAACAGAGAGTGCCCGCTGGTTTAGTCTTAACCTTTCGCGATGATCGACGCAGCGAGTGAGAAAGCTTAGCTGCTGTTGCCATCGCTAACTATCGATACTCAACCTCCTCCAGGGGATCGGAGCATGTTAGAATCTGCTCACTCAATCCCTCCCATTTGAAACACGACTGCAAACTGAGTAGCTCAGCTCTTTACGTGTAAAGTTGATATTGAACTTGAAACGTAGACAGGGACGACAGGTAGTTAACTATATATGACTGCCTTCGATCCCGTATTGCGGCGGATGTTAATGCCGCGCCCACAGCAAGTCAAACATTTTTTTGGTATGGATAAGAGGGAACTGACGCAAGTCTTACAAGATCCCGCGAGCGCGATGAGACGTCTTCTCAATGGCTGGGCCGACGTGCCGCTGTTGTTGATGCTTGACGTCGATTGGGATCGCGGTCCGTTAGTGCTAATCGGATTGTCTGACGGAATGATGTGGCCACTACTTCCGCCAGGCAGTCTTCTGCAGTTGGATTCGAAGGTACGGACGATTGCGGAGGGTTCATGGTCGGAGTTTGAGCGTCCGATTTATCTGATTGAATATCGTGGCAGGTTTTATTGTTGTCATGCACAGCGGCGTGGTGAAACGCTGCGCCTGATCTCACACCTGGAGTCTCTCGCGCCACCAGCGATCTCTATTCCGTTTAGAGAAGCCAGAGTGCGAGGACAGGTAACGCCGATCTTTCGTCCGCTCGCCACTCGCGGCAGTGCCGCAGGACGGCCGAGTAGCAGACGGCGGTAATGCGAAATATAGGTCCTATTGGTCCTATAGGACCTATACTGGGGTTTAAAAGAGTGCCTCGAGCCTGCGCCAGGTCTTAATCGTCGTTAAAGAATGTGATGGCGCGAATCCGAGCCGTTCGGCTTTGATTGCCAAACCGGCATAGCTCAGCGTTGTGCCTGTTTGACGTTTCAATTCAACCAGGTTTTTCGGCAGGCACTGATTGGTTCGTATTCTCATTCGCGTCATGTGCGAAACGAAGTCGCGATCGGGGAAGATGAGTTCTGCGGCAAAAATCTCAGCTCCAATCTCGAGACTCTTATTCAAATTCGACTGGTCGCAATACGAAATACCGAGATCTCGATCGCGAAAGAAGTGCTTGAGCTCGTGAGCCATGGTGAAGACCATCGGATCGCGCGGGAGACCCTTCGCCAGCATCACCGTCGTGCCGAGCTCATCGTTGATGAACGCGCCACGCAGATTCCGAAACCTGTAGGGCCATTCGTCGACTTCAATTCCATGCTTTGCATAAATCCTCATCAGGTCGCTGGGGAGCACGCGTGGTGAAGACAGTCCATTTTCCACCCGCACTTGTCGCGCGAGCAGTTTCAGATCCTCGTAATAGCGTTGTGTGTTCACTTCTGTTTTCCCCCTTTTCGACCCGCCCTGGGCCGAGTCTTTCCCTGGTGGATGCTTCGCGCTTTGCGAAACTCCGCGTACTTTCGCAGTTCTTCGAGATCAGCTGGGTGTAACTGTCTCGCGGCGCGCAGAAGTGCTTTAAGATTTTCGTCATCATCCTCGCGGATCATCTCCGAAGGAAAGAACGTATTGATCGGAACACCGAAAAAACGCGAGAGGCGTTCCAGGTCTTTGGTGCTGGGCCGATAGGTGCCGGTTTCCCAGCGTGAGATTGTGTTGGTGGAAACTTTAACGTGAGTTGCGAGCGATTCCTGCGAAAGTCCTTCACCGCTGTTGTAATTGACACGCAGTTCTTTGATTTTCGCTGCGATGTGATCATGCAGGTCCATTGCTATTCCTCTTTTTCATCCTGTATGAGGATAAGATTTAACCAACATCGTTGACAATGAGGTTGAGGCCACGTATTATACGCAAGCGGCAAATTATTTCAATGGAAATGAGCATTACCTCACATGACTAATTCTTTTTTTCGCAAACGCGTTTTTCTTGCGTCAGTTTCAACTGGTCACACTTCGTATATTCTCGCGGAAGTTGAGTCGAGTCGCGGTGGTGAGTACAAGTGGGGCCACTGCATGTTGACGATCGCTGATTGTCGTCGACGAGTTCAACTCGAGTTCTTCCTCGGCAATTTAAGAGCACGTCGTGAGAGTCTGCGGAAACTCGATCTGTTGCTGAAGGTGCTCGGGTCGTTCCGAAACGCGCTGCTCGCAGAGGCACAGGCGATCACCGAATACGAGCGCGCCACAAAGAGCACAAAAAGAGTTAAGCCACAAAAAAGCACAAAAAGCACATAAGGTAAAACCTCTGTGCTTTTGTGCTTTATGCCTTTTTGTGGCTATTACGTTGTGGCTGGTTCGGGGGCGGCGTTGGGTGTCTCCTCTACCTTTTCCCACTTCACCAGTTTTAGATCCAGAACGAAAATCGAGTAGATCACTGGCACCAGCAAGAGCGTGATGAATGTGGCCACGCTGAGGCCGCCGATCTGTGCGTAACACATCGGTTCCCAGAGTGGACCACCGTGCGATGCGAGTGGGAACAACGCGATTACTGTCGCTCCAACCGTAATCATCACCGGACGCAGACGCATGATCCCGGCATCCAGCAACGCTTCGATCAACGGCGCACCTTCGGCGTGTTTCTCTTCGATGAAGTCAAACAGCACGATAATGTGACTGACGATTACACCGACAAGACTCACTATCCCAAGGAACGCCATGAACCCAAACGGTTGGCCCATAATCCACAACGCTGCCAACGCGCCAACCATGCCGAACGGCACCGCCGCAAACACGATGAACGGTTTGATCGCATTCTTGAACTGAAACACGAGCGCCATGAATATCAGCAGCACGGAAACCGCCAGCACGATCACCAAATCCCTGAAACTCTTGACCTGGTCTTCTTCCTCACCGCCGATTTCCATCCGGTAGCCCGCCGGCATTTCTTTTTTCAACTCCTTCAACTTCGGTCGTGCCGCTTTCATCACTTCAGAGGCGAGCCGGCCCTCAGAAGGCATGGCCGAAACCGTTATCGTCCGAAATTGATTGCGCGAACGCATCTTCTCGATTTGCATGCCATATTCGATCGACGCCACCTGGCGCAGCTGGATCTTCTGCGAACCTTTGCCAGAATAGACGTAGAGATTGTTTAAGTCGCCGAGTTGCGCTCGTTCTTCCATGCGCAGCTTCGCAACTACCGGAATCTCCTTGTCTCCCTGTCGCAGCGTCGTCACCTTATGACCCGCCATCGCTGACTGCGACGCCATCGCAACGTCGTAGTTACTCAAGCCCGCACTGTTCGCGCGCTCGGAATCAGTCTTGAGACGAACTGCAAAACTGTCTTCGCCCCAATCGTTACGAGCGCGATCCGCGATCTGTGTTTCCTGGAGAATGGCCTGCACGCGATCGGCATAACGGCGGAGCATTCCCGTGTCTTCGCCCGATAAACGTATCGCCACAGGCAGTCCGACTGCCTTGCCCGACTCGAGTTGCCGCACGTCGATGCGTGCACCTGGAACTCTCTCAGACAGTGCTTTCTGCAACGGACCAATCAGGTGCGAAGTATCGTGCTTGTCTTTCACCTGAATAATGATTTGCGCATAGTTCAACTGCTGTAACTCCGGAGACAGCGAGAACCAGAATCGCGGTCCACCACCGCCAACGAAGGTCGTCAACGACTTCAGCGTCTCGCGGGGCTTTCCATCACTGTCCTTGTGATGCTGACCGTATTCATCGATCACCTCGCGAATAATCTCTTCCGACTGTGCCGCGGCTTCGTTGGTGGCCGACAATGGCGCGTCAGCAGGAAGCCAAACGTCCACATATGAAAGGTACGAGAGATCCTTCGGGAAGAATTGCGTCTTCAGTTGCGACATGAATACGCCGCCGCCGATAAGAAACAACATCGCACCCGCCATCACTTTCCAGCGATGGTGGATGGCCCAATTGCCGACTCGATAATACTTGGCGGCGAATCCCTTCCTCCGTCGCTCGGCAATCGGCATCTCAAACTTCGGCTTGAGCAGGTAGTAGCTCAGCAACGGAATGAACGTCATCGATACCAGTCGTGACGCGACGAGCGAGCACGTAATAACCACGGGCAACGTATAAATGAATTCACCGGTCGATCCCGAAAGCATCAAAAATGGTAGATAAGCCACGATGTTTGTGATCGTCGCGTAGAGAATTGCGGTCCCGAGTTTGGTCGGTCCAAGCCACGCCGCGACTACCGGTGGATGGCCCAATGCCAAATCTCTCTTGATCGCGTCGCCGGCTACGACCGGATCGTCTACGAGCAAACCAAGGGCGATGATCAACGTGGCGATCGAAACCTGCTGAAGATCGATGCCGAGGATGTGCATCATGCCGAACGTCATCGCGAGGGTGACCGGAATGGAAATCGCCATTAACAACGCCGAGCGCCATTCCCAAAAACCAATCAAGGCAATAACGACGACGAGAATGATCGCTTCGTACAGACTCGTCATAAACAAGTCGATACTCTCTTCAACCTGCAACGGCTGATCGGAAGTGCGCGCATAGATCAAATCCTCAGGCATCTGCTGCCTCAAACTCTCGAGCGCGACGTCGACCTGTTTGCCGAACTCCGCGATCTGTTCGCCGGATCGCATCTGAACCGAGAGCGTGATCGCGCGACTGCGTTGCCAGTTCCCCTGACTGTCGCGCCAGTTGAAGAAGTTCTGAAACCGTGCGGGACTCTCATAACCACGCACGACGTCAACCAGATCACGCACGTACACCATGGCTCCATTCGAGGTACGCACCTGAACATTGCCGATCTCATCTTCGCTCTTGAACTCACCCGCGGGATCGAGAGTTACATTCTTTCCTTCGACATTGACTTGTCCGCCCGAAGTCGAGATGTTGCGACCCTTCATCGTGTCTTCAAGCGTGCCGGGCTGGATGTTGTACGCCGCGAGACGTTCCTGCGAATAAAGTAGAAAGACGTTTTCTTTCAGCAGTCCGGATCGATTTACTTTCGAGACTTGCGGCACTGACTTCAAGGTCTTCTCAATCAGATCCGTGTACTCGTCCATCTGGTGATAACTGTACTTGTCGCCGGCGACGGCTTTCAGTTTCGCCTGCACTTCCTGCGGATCGCGCACCACCATCGGAGGCCAGGCATCGGGATGAAACTCCGCTGCCTGAAGCCTCTCAGCGATGAATTGCTGCACGAACCCGAGAACCTCCTGCTCGCTCTTGTCACTCGCGCCATCGAACCCGAGAAAGCGATCTCCGTGGATCACGCGCACGTCGCTCGCGAGATTTTTCTCCTTGATATAGGCGAGAAACATCTCGGTCGGCGTGCGCAGTAAATGCGGTTGAATCGCAACAGGCGTGTTGAGCACGAGGGTGAATCGCGACGACTTGTCAGCCGCATTCGCACGCTCCTGCTCGATCGCAGTCTTTATTGCCTGTGCGCGCACTGCGATTTCAGCGTCGTCAACTTTCGGACTCGCAACGGTCAGCATTAGAGCCGCCGTATCGCCGAAGTCCTTGATGAAGTTGATTGGGCCAGCGCCACTCGGCAAATCGCGAATACCATCGAGCCGCAGTTTGATATCGTCAAACTCTTTGCCGGTCTCCTTAAGATTCTCGTCGAGCTCGACGTAGATGATTGCCAGGCCAGTGCGCGAGATCGATTCAATCTTCGTGACCTTTGAATTGCCGGCCATCTGCTCTTCGACTTTCTTAGTCACGAGCTGTTCGACCTTTTCAGCACTCGATCCGGGCCAGGGCACAAGCGCTACGGCCGTGCGAACCTGGACCTCAGGATCTTTGCGCTGGGGCATGCTGATATAGCCGTACACGCCCCACAGGCAGGTAAGTATCAGCAGCACCCACGCGACCTGCCGTGTTTCGACGAAGAAGCGCGCCGTGTTGTGCTTGCCTTTGATGAGTTCTTGATCGCTCTTTCCATGGGACATGATTGCTGCTCCTTATTTGTGCTTAGTGCTTTGTACTTTGTTCTTTGTGCTTTGTGCTTTGTGCGCGGTGCTTGATATCAACAAAGAACCAAGCACCAAGTACAAAGTTCTAGTTGGGCATCACCCGTACTTCTTCACCGTCGGCCACCTGCGTGACGCCGGTTGTGATCACGATCTCGCCAGGCTTCACGCCGCTGTTGATGGCGACCGAGTTGCCGTACGACTCGCCGAGCGTCACATTTCGCAAACGCGCGACGTGCCTGCCGCCGGTTTCTTCAATCACCAGGACTGCGTAAGCGTTTGGATCCGACTTCGAACGTGTGATCGACGTTAAGGGCACAACCGGAACTTCAGTCGACACGTATGATTCGTTCACCACCATCGAGGCGACCATTCCGGGCTTCAGCAGTCCCTGCAGATTCGGAATCGTGACTTCAATGTCGAACACGCGGCTGCTCTGATCCGCCGCCGGCGAGATACGCGAGATGTGTCCGGTAAACTCGGTTCCCGGCACAGCGTCGGTCGTCATCGTGAGCGTGTCGCCCAAATGAAACTTTTGCAGCGTCAAATCCGGCACGCCGAAAGCAGCCTTCACCGAGCTCAAGTCAGCCAGCACGAATGCCGGTGTTCCGGTGGAAACCAGTTGACCAACCTCGATTTTTCTTTCGATCACCACGGAGCTCAGCGGCGCACGCAGTTGCGCATCACCGAGTGGAATGCTCGCGGTGTAAACAGTCGCTTCGGTGGTCTTTATTCGTGATTCAGCCGCGCCGATCTGGAATCTCGCCGTGTTGACCTTTGCTTCTGCGACTGCAAGTTGAGCTTTCGCAGCTTCAAACTTCGCTTTGCTGACCTCGAATCGTTCTTTAGCGGCGTCGTAGTCGGGCTTCGTAATGCTTTGCGTTGCAAACAGCGCTTCCGCTCTTTGGTAGTCCAACCTGGCTCGCGTAAGTGTTGCTTCCGAGTCTTTGAGTTGGGAGCGACTCGTCTCGACTGCCGTGATCGCTTCCTTCAGTTGCGCGTTGGTGGTGTCGAGTGTCGAACGTGCTTCACCTTGCTGTGACCTTGCTTCATTTACTTTTGCGACATAATCACTCTGTCGCAGCCCGGCCAACACAGCGCCTTTCATCACGACATCGCCGGCCTGGATGTGACGGCCCTCCGCACTCTTGATCGTCTCCACGTAACCTCCGACTTTGAATGCAACTTCAACCTGCGAACTCGGTCTGATACTTGCCGAGTAACGAACACTGCTGGTTCCTGAGTGAGTTTCAACTGTCTTCGCCTTGACCGGCTTTACTGTTTTCTCTTTTGCCGTGGTTTTGCAGCCGATCGTCAAAGCGATAAGCGCCAGGGCCGTAATCAGGGTTAATGTTTGCTTCGTATTCATTTGCTTTCTCCTATCGCTTTTTCGAAATCTGCTTTTGCGGTCCAGAACGTAAGTAGCGCCTTCTGGTAGTCGTAATCTGAATTTGTCATTACCGTTTGCGCCTGCAGCACATCCTTCAGGAGCACTGCATCGAGACGGTATTTGTAAGTAACCATCTGCACGTTTGCGCGTGCCTGCGTCTGGGCCAGCTTCGCGACTTTCAACAACTGCCGGCTCTCCTGCATTTGACGAAAGCGAGTGTTGACTTCCATCAGGACCTCGCTCTCTGCATCCAGTAGCGAGTTGTTGGCCTGGTCTATGCTCTTTCCTTTTTCAGCAACTTCACGCTTCTTGCGTCCCCAATCAAAAACTTCCCACTCCACCTGCACACCAACGCCACTCAGGCTGCGCGGCACGAAGTTCGAATAGCTGAACGTGGTGGCGTAGTTGACGGTCAAACTCACGTCCGGAATGAACTCAGACTTCTTGATTCGCTTGTCGAGTTTCGCCTGCTCGATTCGTAGTTTTGCTTCGCGAACTTCAGGACGATTTGCGAGTGCGCGTTCGCGTGCACTAACGAGATCTGTTTCGCGCATGACCGCCAAAGCCGTTTCGTCACCACTGCTCACAGCGAACTCGGTACGCACGTCGCGTCCGAGCAAGTGGTTCAGTTGCTCTCTCTGCGCCAGCCATTGATTCTGGACGGTCAACAGTTCGTACTCGGCTTTTGCGAGACGAGTCTGAACGTCCATGAGCTCTGTTTTGAGCACGACTTGCTGGACCACGTATTCGCCAGTGACGCGGTCCAGTTCGCGATAGAGCTTGATGTTTGCCTCGGCGGCCTGCGCGGCGCCTTGCGATTGCAGGATCGCGTAATAGGCGCGCTTGACTTCGTTGACGAGGGCTTGCTCGGTTGCATTCAATTGTGCTCGCGAGATCTCGCCCGCCATTTCCTGCTGCTTGATCTGAAGCTTGATGCGATGCAGTTGTGACAACGGCTGCTGCAGCTGGCCCACGATCGCCGCGGTCGGATTCAGTGAAGACGTAATCACGGTGTCTTCGTTCGGAATCGGACCGGAAGGACTGGTGCCGAAGACGCCCTTTTCAAACGTGGTATCGAAGGTGCTCAGCGGTTTCGAGACACCGGCGTTGAGTTTGAAAACCGGTAGCAAGTGCGTGCGCGCCGCTGCGGTTCGGTCATCGGACTTTTCGGTTTCCAGTCGAGCGTTTTTCGCTGAGCGGTTGTTTATGAGAGCAAGGTCGATGGCCTTATCAAGGGTCAGAACCTCGACTCCGGGCGGTATGAGCATCGGTTCCTGCGCCAACGCCGTTGATCCTGCGACGCCTGCGAGCAGCAGGGTGGCTATCAGGAAATGGATTTTTGAACGAATAAGGCCAGGCATTTCGGCATTCCTTTCTATCGGACTGTTTGAACCCGTTTCGGGCAGCGTCAAGATAGGAAATGGCCGGGTGTAGTCGCATATGCCGAAAGATACATTTGTGAGGTGTATTTAAAAATAGGTCCTATATGTCCTATTGGACCTATTGTTCATTGCGGTTCGCGTTTTCGTGGAATAAACTCACTTTCCCCATGAGTTCAGCCCCCAAATGGGTCGGTCAACGACTCACGACCAAGCTCTACCTTCAGCCGGCGCGCCAAACGCTCGTCGATCGCCCGGGTTTGCTGGACCAACTGAAGGACGGTTTGAGGGGAAAGCTGACGCTCGTCTCGGCTCCGGCGGGCTTTGGGAAGACTTCACTGGTTGCAGCGTGGCAGAAAGAGTGCGAGACACCGCTGGCCTGGGTCTCCCTCGACGAAGAAGACAACGAGCCACTGCGCTTTTTGGACTATCTCATCGGCGCGCTTCAGATGGTCGATACTGACCTCGGAGATGAAAGCGCCGAATTACTCCGCCGGACGTCAACGCCACCAATCAAGGTCGTTCTCACAGCACTTCTCAACGAGATAAATGCCTACGACAAAGAGTTTGTCCTCGCGGTTGACGACTATCACGTCATTCACGAACACGGCATTCATGATGCTCTGAGCTTTTTAATCGAGAGGCTCGCTCCACACGCGCACGCACTGATCGCGACGCGCAGCGACCCACCGTTTCCGCTCGGGCGCCTGCGTGCACGCGGCGAGTTGAAAGAACTGCGCGCGAGCGATTTGCGATTCGACAGTACCGAGGCCACAGCCTTCCTGAACGATGTGATGGGCCTCGAACTAAAACCGCATGACGTGGCGGCGTTGGAAGAACGAACCGAAGGTTGGATCGCTGGTCTGCAACTCTCGGCACTCACGCTTCAGGGCCGCACAAACCGTTCCGAGTTGGTGAAAGACTTCGCGGGCGATAATCGCTTTGTTCTCGATTACCTGCTCGAGGAAGTGCTCAATTGCCAGACTGAAGAAGTGCAGGATTTCCTGCTTCGCAGCTCAGTGCTGACGCGTTTCAATGGGTCGCTCTGCGATGCCCTCACCGGCGATGAGCGTGGTCACGAGATGCTCGAGCAACTCGATCGAGCCAACCTGTTTTTGATTCGTTTGGATAACCGTGGCGAGTGGTTTCGTTACCACCATCTTTTTGCGGATCTGCTGCGGTTGAAGCTCAAACAAAAGCAACCGGGCGCGATTCCAAAACTCCAGATAACGGCAAGCGAATGGTGTGAAAAGAACAATTTACCTGAAGAAGCCATTCACTACGCACTTGCGGGTCAGGATTGGGACCGGGCGTTGAATCTCATCGAGCCGATTGCGATTCCCGTAATAAGCATGGGCGGCTTCCAACGAGTAAACAATTGGGTCGAAGCCATTCCTGAATCTACCTTCAAGACTCGTCCTCGCGTTTTTTCCTACTACCTTCCGACGCTGCTTTATAAAGAAGAGTACGACCAGATCGAGAAGTACCTGCACATTCTGGAAGCTGCGGAGCCGGAAGAGTTGAGACGCCGTTTGATGAGTTTGGTTTGGTCGACGCGTTCTCTGGTAGCGGCGGTCCGCTACGATCCTGACAGCGCTTTCGAGTGCAGTCAAAAGGCGACGGAGTTTCTGCTGCCGGACGACGTCACCCAGCGCGCGGTTGTGTTTCAGACGCGCGTGCGCGCTGCGTCTATTCACGGCGATACAAACGAGATCAGGAAGGCTTTGTCTGCAGCACTTCCAGTGTATCGCCAGGCCGAACATGTGATTTTTCAGG
>Ga0068871_100000763_pt1 | contig 21687 bp, 34 predicted proteins | sample KBSMisM72_FD_72750 | JGI IMG/M metagenome (GOLD analysis project Ga0068871, IMG submission 72750) | Miscanthus rhizosphere microbial communities from Kellogg Biological Station, Michigan, USA - KBS Miscanthus M7-2 | ecosystem: Host-associated > Plants > Roots > Rhizosphere > Soil ...
GCAGCGGCCAAGGCGGACAAGCCCGCCGCCAAGCCGGCAGAGAAGCCCGCCGCCAAGGCGGCCGACAAGCCCGCAGCCAAGCCGCAACCTGCAAAAGGGTAAGGGCCGCCATGGAACTCAAGATGGTGAACGACAAGGGCGCTGCAGGCACCTTCAAGGCGTCCGACGAGGTATTCGCCCGCGACTTCAACGAGGCGCTGGTGCACCAGATCGTGGTTGCCTTCCAGGCGAACGCGCGCATCGGCTCGCGCGCACAGAAGGATCGCGGCGATGTCAGCCACTCGACCAAGAAGCCGTGGCGGCAGAAGGGCACCGGCCGTGCCCGCGCGGGCATGACCTCGAGCCCGCTGTGGCGCGGCGGCGGCAAGATCTTCCCGAATTCGCCCGACGAGAACTTCTCCCACAAGGTCAATCGCAAGATGTACCGCGCCGGAATCGCCTCGATCCTGTCGCAGCTCGCGCGCGAAGACCGCCTGCGCGTGGTCGAGGAGTTCCGCCTCGACCAGCCGAAGACCAAGCTGCTCGCGCAGAAGGTCAAGGCGATGGGCTTCGAAGGCCTGCTGGTGATCACCGACGAGGTCGACGAGAACCTCGCGCTCTCCTCGCGCAACCTGGCGAACGTCGAGGTCGTGGCCGCGCGCCACGCCAACCCGGTTTCGCTCGTGCGCTACCCCAACGTGCTGCTTACCAAGGCGGCCGTGGCCAAGCTCCAGGAGATCCTCAAGTGACCGCCGCCGGCAAGAAATACTCCGCTGCCAAAAAATACAGCGCCGACCGCCTGATGACGGTGGTGCTCGCCCCGGTCGTTTCGGAGAAGAGCACCTTCGTCGCCGACAAGAACCGCCAGTACGTGTTTCGCGTCGCCGACGATGCCACCAAGCCGGAGATCAAGGCCGCCGTCGAGCTGATGTTCAAGACCAAGGTCGACGCGGTGAGCGTGCTGAACGTGAAGGGCAAGGAGCGGCGTTTCGGCCGCACCATCGGCCGCAAGCGCAGCTGGAAGAAGGCCTACGTGCGCCTCGCCGAGGGCCAGGAAATCAACTTCGCGGCGACGGAATAAGGAAGGCGATTCGTCATGCCACTGATCAAAGTTAAGCCGACTTCCCCGGGCCGCCGCGCGCTGGTCAAGGTCGTCACGCCCGAGCTGCACAAGGGCGATCCGCACTGGCCGCTGGTCGAGCCCAAGCGCCGCGGCAGCGGCCGCAACAACCACGGCGTGGTCACCATGCGCCACCAGGGCGGCGGCCATAAGCACCATCTGCGCATCGTCGATTTCCGCCGCAACAAGGACGGTATCGCCGCCAAGGTCGAGCGCCTCGAATACGACCCGAACCGCAGCGCGCATCTCGCTCTGCTGCTGTACGCCGACGGCGAGCGCCGCTATGTGATCGCTCCGAAAGGCGTGCAGGCGGGCGCGCAGCTGATGTCCGGTGCCGAGGCGCCGATCAAGCCGGGCAACGCGCTGCCGCTGCGCAACATCCCGATCGGCACCATCGTGCATTGCGTCGAGATGCTGCCCGGCAAGGGCGCGCAGCTCGCCCGCTCCGCGGGCGCCGGAGTGCAGGTGCTGGCGCGCGAAGGCTCGTACGCCCAGCTTCGCCTGCGCTCCGGAGAAATCCGCAAGGTGCACGTCGACTGCCGCGCGACCATCGGTGAGACGGGCAATGCGGAGCACAACCTGGAATCGATCGGCAAGGCGGGCCGGGTGCGGTGGCGCGGTGTGCGCCCGACCGTGCGCGGCGTGGCCATGAACCCGATCGACCATCCGCACGGCGGCGGCGAAGGCCGCACGGCGGCGGCGCAGCCCCCGGTGTCGCCGTGGGGCGTGCAGAGCAAGGGATTCAAGACTCGCCGCAACAAGCGGACGCAGGTGATGATCGTCCGCGACCGTCGAGTGAAATAAGGAAGCGCTATGGCACGCTCAATCAAGAAGGGCCCGTTCGTCGACCACCACCTCATGGCAAAGGTGCACAAGGCGCGCGACGGCAACGACAAGCGCCCGATCAAGACCTGGTCGCGACGCTCGACCATCGTGCCCGAGTTCGTCGGGCTGACGGTGGCGGTGCACAACGGCAAGCAGCACATCCCGGTCTATGTGACCGAGAACATGGTCGGCCACAAGCTCGGCGAGTTTGCGCTGACGCGCATCTTCAAGAGCCACTCGGCGGCCGGCAAGCGCACCGAGGAAGCGGTCGGCGGCGATCGCCGCGGCCCCTCCGGCGGCGCACCCGGCGCGGCGGCGCCTGCCGCCGCTGCGGCACCCGCGGCGGCACCGGCCAAGAAATAAGGAATGCCAGCCATGGAAACCAAAGCAACCCTGCGCGGCGCGCGACTCTCGGCCCAGAAAGGCCGCCTGGTCGCCGACATGATTCGCGGCAAGCCGGTCGACCAGGCGATGAACCTGCTCGCCTTCTCGCCCAAGAAAGGCGCGGCGATCATCCGCAAAGTGCTCGAATCGGCGATCGCCAATGCCGAGCACAACGACGGCGCCGACATCGACGCGCTCAAGGTGAAGACCATCCACGTCGAGCGCGGCATGTTTCTCAAGCGCTTCCAGGCGCGCGCCAAGGGCCGCGGCAACCGCGTCCTGAAGCACAGCTGCCACATCTTCATTACCGTCGGAGACTGAGTCGCCATGGGACAGAAAATCAATCCGGTCGGCTTCAGGCTCGCGGTGAACCGCAACTGGAGCTCGCGCTGGTACGCGAACAGCCGCACCTTCGCGCCGATGCTGGCCGAAGACATCAAGGTGCGCGACTTCCTGAAGGGCAAGCTCGCGCATGCCTCCGTCGGCCGCGTGCTGATCGAGCGCCCCGCGAAGGACGCCCGCATCACCATCTTCTCGGCGCGCCCGGGCGTGGTGATCGGCAAGAAGGGCGAGGAGATCGAAGCGCTCAAGGCCGAGCTGCGCCGCATCATGGGCGTGCAGCAGGTACACGTGAACATCGAGGAGATCCGCAAGCCGGAGATCGATGCGCAGCTCATAGCCGACTCGATCGCGCAGCAGCTCGAAAAGCGCATCATGTTCCGCCGCGCCATGAAGCGGGCGATGCAGAACGCCATGCGCCTGGGCGCGCAGGGCATAAAGATCATGAGCTCGGGCCGCCTGAACGGCATCGAGATCGCGCGCACCGAGTGGTACCGCGAGGGACGCGTGCCGCTGCATACGCTGCGCGCCGATATCGACTACGGCCTGGGCGAAGCGAAGACGAACTACGGCGTCATCGGCATCAAGGTCTGGGTCTACAAGGGCGAAATCGCGCCGAAGGGCGATGCCGCCCAGGCGGCGCTCGCGGCGGCGACGCCGGCTGCGCAGCCCGAAGCACCGGCCGAGCCGAAGCGTCCGAAGAAGCCTTCGCCGAAGTTCGGTGCCAAGCGTGCGCCCGCCAGGGCACGCGCGGACGGCGACAAGAAGCCGGCCGCCGGCGCGGCTGGCAAGAAGGACGCGCCCGCGCCGAAGACCGCCGTGAAGAAGGCGCCTAAGAAGGTCGTGAAAGACGAAGGCGAGAAGAAGGAATAGCCATGCTGCAACCGGCACGCACCAAATACAGGAAACAGCAGAAGGGCCGCAATACCGGCGTGGCGACGCGCGGGAACCGGGTCTCCTTCGGCGAATACGGCCTCAAGGCCACGACCCGCGGGCGCCTGACTGCCAGGCAGCTGGAAGCCGCGCGTCGCGCGATGTCGCGCCATATCAAGCGCGGCGGCCGCATCTGGATCCGCGTCTTCCCGGACAAGCCGATTTCGCAGAAGCCCGCGGAAGTTCGCATGGGCAACGGCAAGGGCAACCCGGAATACTTCGTGTGCGAGATCCAGCCCGGCAAGGTGATCTACGAGATGGACGGCGTGGACGAGGCGATGGCGAAGGAAGCCTTCGCGCTCGCCTCGGCGAAGCTGCCGTTCCGCACCGTCGTCGTGCAGCGCATGCTGGGGCAATAGTCATGAAAGCCAGTGAAATCAGAGGCAAGTCGGGCGAGGAGCTGCAGAAGGAGCTGGAAGGCCTGCTCAAGGCGCAGTTCGGCCTGCGCATGCAGGTCGCCACGCAGCAGCTCAGCAACACCAGCCAATTGAAGAAGGTGCGCCGCGACATCGCGCGAGTGCGCACCATCATGAAAGAGAAGGCGGCCAAATGAACGCAGCTGCTGCGCCCGAGCAGGCCCCGGCCAAGAACCAGCGCAAGCTGGTCGGCCGCGTGGTCAGCGACAAGATGCAGAAAACCGTGGTGGTACGGGTCGAGCGCCGCGTGCGCGACGCCCTGATGGGCAAGATCATCACCCGCTCGAAGAAGTACCACGCCCACGTCGAGACGGACGAGTTCAAGGAGGGCGACCTGGTGGAGATCTCGGAGTGCCGGCCGATCTCCCGCACCAAGTCCTGGCGCGTGACGCGCCTGGTGGAGAAATCCCGGGCGGTTTGAAGTAGAATTGCGGTCCCCCAGACAGCGGGGTCCAAAACTGCGCGGCACGGTCGTCGTGCAAGTTGGAGTGGAGAAAAAACATGATTCAGATGGAGTCCGTGCTGGACGTCGCCGACAACACCGGCGCGCGTGCGGTTTTGTGCATCAAGGTGCTGGGCGGCTCGAAGCGTCGCTATGCCTCGATCGGCGACGTCATCAAGGTCAGCGTCCAGGACGCTGCGCCGCGAGGGCGCGTGAAGAAGGGCGAGATCTACCACGCGGTGGTGGTGCGCACCGCGAAGGGCGTGCGCCGTTCCGACGGCTCGCTGATCCGCTTCGATCGCAACGCCGCAGTGCTGCTCACGCCGAAGATGGAGCCGATCGGCACGCGCATCTTCGGGCCGGTGACACGCGAGCTGCGCACCGAGCAGTTCATGAAGATCGTTTCACTGGCGCCCGAGGTTCTCTGATGCAACGCATAAAGAAGGGTGACGAGGTCGTCGTGCTCGCGGGCCGCGACAAGGGCAAGCGCGGCACGGTGCTGCGCCGCGTCGACGCGCAGTTCGTGGTCGTCGAGGGCGTGAACCGCGTGAAGAAGCACCAGCGGCCCAATCCGATGAAGAACATCACCGGCGGCATCGTCGACAAGGACATGCCGATCCATATCTCGAACGTCGCGCTCTTCAACCCGGCGACCAAGAAAGCCGACCGCGTCGGCGTGAAGTCGCTCGAGGACGGCCGCAAGGTGCGGGTGTTCAAGGCTAACGGCGAACAAGTGGACGTTTAACATGGCCAAGGACGACAAGAAGCAGGACAAGCCGGAAAAGAAGCCGGCCCAGCAACAGCAGCAGACGGAGAAGAAGCCGAAGAAAGAGGCGCAGGCGCCGAAGAAGGAAGCCGCGCCGAAGTCCGACCAGCCGGAAATGCCGGCGCCGCCGGCGCGCCTCGCCTCGTTCTACAAGGACAAGGTGGTGCCGGACCTCATGCAGAAGTTCGGCTACAAGACCGTCATGCAGGTGCCGCGCCTGCGCAAGATCACGATCAACATGGGCGTCGGCGAGACGACCTCGGACAAGAAGGTCCTCGACCACGCCGTGGCCGACATGCAGAAGATCGCCGGCCAGAAGCCGGTCGTCACCCTGGCGCGCCGCTCGATCGCCAACTTCAAGGTGCGCGCCGGCTTCCCGGTGGGCTGCATGGTGACCCTGCGAGGCGCGCGCATGTACGAGTTTCTCGACCGCCTGGTGAATATCGCCATGCCGCGCATCCGCGACTTCCGCGGCGTGTCGAACCGCGCCTTCGACGGCCGCGGCAACTACAGCCTCGGCTTCAAGGAGCAGATCATTTTCCCCGAGATCGAGTACGACAAGATCGACGCGCTGCGGGGCATGAACATCGCAATCACGACCACGGCAAAAAGCGACGACGAGGCGCGCGCACTGCTCGCCGCGTTCCGCTTTCCGTTCAAGCACTGAGGACACGCATGGCCAAGCTCGCACTCAAGCTGCGCAACGACAAGCGCAAGAAGATGGTGGAGAAGTTCAAGGCGAAGCGCGCTTCGCTGCTCGAGATACTGCAGGATCCGCGCGCGACCGACGAGGCGAAGGAAGCCGCCCGCGACAAGTTCCACAAGCTGCCGCGCGACGCCTCCCCGGTGCGCCTGCGCAACCGCTGCGCGCTGACCGGCCGCCCGCGCGGCGTTTACCGCAAGTTCGGCCTCGGTCGCAACAAGCTGCGAGATCTCGCGCTCAAGGGCGAGGTGCCCGGCGTGATCAAGGCAAGCTGGTAAGGAGAGATCGATGAGCATGAGCGATCCCGTCTCGGACATGCTGACCCGCATCCGCAACGCGCAGATGGTGGGTCACACGCAAGTGGTTATGCCCGCCTCGCGGCTGAAGGCCTCCATTGCCCAGGTGCTGAAGGATGAGGGCTACATCGAGGACTTCGCGCTGCGCGACAACGCGGCGAAGAAAGAGCTGCACATCGGCCTCAAGTACTACGCCGGGCGCCCGGTGATCGAGCGCCTGGAGCGCGTGTCGAAGCCCGGGCTGCGCGTGTACAAGGGGCGCGACAACATCCCGAGCATCATGAACGGGCTCGGCGTCGCGATCCTGTCGACCTCGCGCGGCGTGATGACCGACCGCAAGGCCCGCGCCGACGGCGTGGGCGGCGAAATCCTCTGCATCGTCGCCTGAGGATGCCGCGCATCCGCACCTTATAGAGACCGCCATGTCCCGTATCGCAAAATATCCCGTGCCACTGCCCAAAGGCGTCGAAGTGAACGTCGCCGGCGGAAACATCTCGGTGAAGGGCCCGCTCGGCACGATCGCGCGCAGCTCCGACCCGAACGTGGAAGTGAAGAAGGACGGCGAGCAGCTGCTGTTCAAGGCGCTCGGCAACTCGAACCATGCGGACGCCATGTCCGGGACCATGCGCGCGCTCGTCGCCAACATGGTGGCGGGCGTCACCAAGGGCTACGAGAAGAAGCTCGCGCTCGTCGGCGTGGGCTTCCGCGCCCAGGCGCAGGGCGACAAGCTCAGCCTGACGCTCGGCTTCTCGCACCCGGTGGTGCACCAGATGCCCAAGGGCATCAAGGTGGCGACGCCGACGCAGACCGAAATCATCATCAGCGGCATCGACAAGCAGCTCGTCGGCCAGGTCGCCGCCGAGGTGCGCGCCCACCGCCCGCCGGAGCCGTACAAGGGCAAGGGCGTGCGCTACGCCGATGAGACCGTGGTGCTGAAAGAGACCAAGAAGAAGTAACGGGAAACGACCATGATCTCCAAAAACGACTCGCGCCTGCGGCGCGCACGGCAGACCCGGATCCGGATCCGCAACAACGGCGCCGTCCGGCTCACTGTGCACCGGACCAACGGGCACATCTACGCGCAGCTCACCTCGCCCGAGGGCGACAAGGTGCTGGCGAGCGCCTCGAGCCTGGAGAAGGATCTGCGCAGCCAGCTCAAGCACGGCAGCACGCGCAAGGCGGCCGAGATCGTCGGCCAGCGCATCGCCGCCAAGGCGAAGGAGAAGGGAATCGAAAAGGTCGCCTTCGACCGGGCCGGGTACAAGTATCACGGCCGGGTCAAGGCGCTTGCCGAAGCGGCGCGTGCCGGCGGCCTGAAGTTCTGACGAGGATTTATGGCGAAGATCCAACCGAGAATGCAGTCTGAGGAACGCGGCGACGGGCTGCGCGAGAAGATGATCGCGGTGAACCGGGTCACCAAGGTGGTGAAGGGCGGCCGCGTTCTGGGCTTCGCCGCGCTCACCGTGGTCGGCGACGGCGACGGCGGCATCGGCATGGGCAAGGGCAAGGCGCGCGAAGTGCCGGTCGCCGTGCAGAAGGCGATGGAAGAGGCGCGCCGCAAGCTGTTCAAGGTCAAGCTGAAGAACGGCACGCTGCACCATGTGGTGAAGGGCCGGCACGGCGCGGCGCGCGTGCTGATGCAGCCCGCGCACGAAGGCACCGGCATCATCGCCGGCGGCCCGATGCGCGCGGTGTTCGAGGTGATGGGCGTCACCAACGTCCTCGCCAAGTGCTTCGGCTCGACCAACCCCTACAACGTGGTGCGCGCCACGCTGAACGGCCTGCAGGCGATGAGCACGCCGGCCGAGATCGCGGCGCGCCGCGGCAAGAAGGTCGAGGAGATCACGGGATGAAGAAGATCAAGGTGCGGCTGCTGAAGAGCACCGCCGGAACCAAGCAGAGCCACCGCGACACCGTGCGCGGCCTGGGCCTGAAACGCATCAACCAGGTGAGCGAGCTGGTCGACACGCCGTCGGTGCGCGGCATGATCGACAAGGTCAACTATCTGGTGCGGATCGAGAACTGAACCATGAAACTCAACTCTCTCAAGCCGGCAGCCGGCTCCAAGCAGGAACGCCATCGCGTCGGCCGCGGCGTCGCGTCCGGCTGGGGCAAGACCGCCGGCCGCGGCCACAAGGGCCAGCGCGCCCGCTCCGGCGGGTTCCACAAGGTCGGCTTCGAGGGCGGACAGATGCCGCTGCATCGCCGCCTGCCCAAGCGCGGCTTCAATTCGCTGACCCGCGACGACGTCGTCGAAGTGCGCATCGGTTCGCTTGAAAGCATGCAGGCCACCGACATCGACCTCGCCGCGCTGAAGGCCGAGGGCGTGGTCTCGAAAAGCGCCCTGGGCGCCAAGGTGATCCTGGCGGGCAAGCTGTCGCGCAAGATCACTCTGAAAGAGATCAAGGCCTCGAAGGGCGCGCGCGCCATGATCGAGGCCGCCGGCGGCCGCTACGAATTCACCGAGCCGAAGGTCGAAGAAAAGCCCAAGAAAGAGAAGAAGGCGAAGAAGTCGCCGCAACCCGCCGCTGAAGAGGCGCCCAAGGCCTGATGGCAACGGCGCTTCCCAATGTCGGCAAGGCTTCGCGCTATGGCGACCTGAAGCGGCGGCTGCTGTTCCTGCTCGCCGCGCTGGTGGTATTCCGCGTCGGCGCGCACATCCCGGTGCCGGGCATCGACCCCAACGTTCTCGCCGAGCTCTTCCAGGGGCAGCAGGGCGGCATCCTCGGCATGTTCAACATGTTCTCGGGCGGCGCGCTGTCGCGCTTCACCATCTTCGCCCTGGGCATCATGCCGTACATCTCCGCCTCGATCATCATGCAGCTGATGACCGCGGTCAGCCCGCAGCTCGACCAGCTGAGGAAGGAAGGCGAGACCGGCCGCCGCAAGATCACCCAATACACGCGCTATGGCACGGTGTTCCTCGCCCTTTTCCAGGCGACCGGCATCTCGATCGCGCTGGAGTCCCAGCCCAACCTGGTGCTCGATCCGGGCCTGATGTTCCGCATTACCACGGTGACCACGCTCGTCACCGGCACCATGTTCCTGATGTGGCTCGGCGAGCAGATCACCGAGCGCGGGCTCGGCAACGGCATCTCGATCGTGATCTTCGCGGGAATCGCGGCGGGCCTGCCCAACGCGATCGCCGGCACGCTCGAGCTGGTCCGCACCGGCGCCATGCACCCGTTGACCGCCCTTCTGATCGCGGTCGCGATCGTGGTCGTCACCAGCATCGTCTGCTTCGTCGAGCGAGGCCAGCGCAAGATTCTGGTGAACTATGCCAAGCGGCAGGTGGGTAACCGCGTCTATGGCGGCCAGAGCTCGCACCTGCCGTTCAAGCTCAACATGTCCGGCGTCATTCCCCCGATCTTCGCCAGCTCCCTGATTCTGTTCCCGGCGACGCTGCTGGGCTGGTTCGGGTCCGCCGAGGGATTCCTCTGGCTGCGCGAGGTCGCCGGCACGCTTACGCCCGGGCAGCCGATCTACGTGCTGCTCTACGCCGCGCTGATCATTTTCTTCTGCTTTTTCTACACGGCGCTGCAGTACAACCCGAAAGAGACTGCCGATAACCTCAAGAAGTCCGGGGCTTTCGTTCCGGGCATCCGGCCGGGCGACCAGACGGCGCGCTACCTTGAAAAAATCCTGACGCGCCTCACATTGGCCGGGGCGATCTACGTCACCCTGGTCTGCCTGCTTCCCGAGTTCCTGATCCTGCGCTGGAACGTGCCGTTCTATTTCGGCGGCACGTCCCTGCTGATCATCGTAGTCGTGACCATGGATTTCATGGCCCAGGTGCAGGCATATGTAATGACGCACCAGTACGAAAGCCTGCTGCGCAAGGCGAATTTCAAAGGCGGATTGCCGGTTCGCTAGCGCGCCACATGGCCAAGGAAGACGTTATTGAGATGCAAGGTGAAGTGGTGGAAAACCTGCCCAACGCGACGTTCCGCGTGAAGCTGGAGAACGGTCACACGATCCACGCCTTTATTTCGGGAAAGATGCGCATGAACTACATCCGCATCCTGCCGGGCGACAAGGTGACGGTGCAGATGACTCCGTACGACCTGACGAAGGGTCGGATCACGTTTCGAGCGAAGTAAGGAGCACACATGAAAGTCATGGCCTCAGTGAAGAAGATCTGCCGCAAGTGCAAGGTGGTGCGGCGCAAGGGCGTGGTGCGGATTATTTGCTCCGATCCACGCCACAAGCAGCGCCAGGGTTGATAAAGCATTGACAAACCAGCTATAATTTCAGGTTCCGCCTAAGGCACGCTCATGGCACGAATTGCAGGAATCAACATCCCGAACCACCAGCACGCCGAGATCGCGCTGACCGCGATCTTCGGCATCGGCCGCGCGCGCGCCCAGGCGATCTGCGCCGCCGCCGGCGTGCAGGCGAACCGCAAGATCAAGGACTTGAACGACGCCGAGATGGAGCGACTGCGCGAGCACGTCGGCCGCCTGACGGTCGAGGGCGACCTGCGCCGCGAGGTGTCGATGTCGATCAAGCGCCTGATGGACCTCGGCTGCTACCGCGGCACGCGGCATCGCAAGGGGTTGCCCGTCCGCGGGCAAAGGACGCGCACCAATGCGCGCACGCGCAAGGGACCGCGCAAGGCCGCCATCAAGCTGAACACGCCGGCCGGCAAGATCGCATAAGGGACTAGAGCGAAATGGCGAGCAAGAACACACCGACGCGCCAGGAACTGCAGCAGACCGCGCAGGCGCGCGCGCGCAAGAAGGTCAAGAAGAACGTGTCCGAGGGCATCGCCCACGTCCACGCGTCCTTCAACAACACCATCATCACGATCACCGACCGCCAGGGCAACACGCTGTCGTGGGCGACCTCGGGCAACGCGGGCTTCAAGGGCTCGCGCAAGTCGACGCCCTTCGCCGCGCAGGTGGCCGCCGAGCGCGCCGGGCGCGCGGCGCAGGAATGCGGCGTGAAGAACATCGAAGTGCGCATCAAAGGACCCGGGCCGGGCCGCGAATCCGCGGTGCGCGCCCTGAACGCCGTTGGGCTGAAGATCGGCAGCATCGCAGATGTGACGCCGGTCCCGCACAACGGCTGCCGCCCGCCGAAGCGCCGGCGGGTGTAGACAAGGAGAACGCATGGCAAGAGTCATCGACGCCAAGTGCCGTCAGTGCCGCAGGGAAGGCGAGAAGCTTTTCCTCAAGGGCGAGAAATGCTTCACCGACAAGTGCGCCGTCGAGCGGCGCGCATACGCTCCGGGCCAGCACGGCCAGAAGAGCGGCATGCGCCTGTCCGACTACGGCAAGCAGTTGCGCGAGAAGCAGAAGCTGCGCCGCATCTACGGCCTGCTCGAGCGTCAGTTTCGCAGCACCTACAAGGAAGCCGCGCGCTCGAAAGGCGTCACCGGCGAGCGCCTGCTGCAGCTGCTGGAGTCGCGCCTCGATTCCGTCGCGTACCGCATGGGCTTCGGCGCCTCGCGCACCGAGGCTCGCCAGGTGGTGCGCCACAACGGCGTCCTCGTGAACGGCAAGCGGGTGAACATCCCGTCCTACCAGGTGAAGCCGGGCGACACCGTCGAGATCGCCCCCAAGGGCAAGGAGCAGCTGCGCATCAAGGCGGCCGCCGAGGCTGCGGAGTCGCGCGGCATCCCGGAGTGGCTGCAGGTGGACACGAAAGGGTTGAAGGGCACGTACAAGGCGATGCCGTCGCGCGCCGACCTGCCCTCGACCATCAACGAGAGCCTCATCATCGAGCTGTATTCGAAGTAAGCAACAGCAGGTAACCAGGAAACCGAACACATGCCGCAATCTGGATTCTTAAAGCCGCGTATCGTCGACGTCCAGAACCTTTCGCCCAACCACGCTCGCGTCACCATGGAGCCGTTCGAGCGCGGCTACGGCCATACGCTCGGCAACGCGCTGCGCCGCGTGCTGCTTTCCTCGATGCCGGGCTATGCCCCGACCGAGGTGCAGATCGCGGGCGTCGTGCACGAGTACTCGACGCTCGACAACGTGCGCGAGGACGTCGTCGACATCCTCCTCAACCTCAAGGGCGTGGTGTTCCGCCTGCATAACCGCGCTGAAGCCATCCTGTCGCTGAAGAAGAAGGGCGACGGCCCCGTTACGGCGGCGGACATCGAGCCGGCGCACGACGTGGAGATCATCAACCCCGACCATGTGATCGCGCACCTCGCGAAGGACGGGAAGCTGGAGGTTCAGATCAAGGTGGAATCCGGACGCGGCTACGTGCCGGGCAACATGCGGTACCTGCCGGAAGAGACCAAGGGCATCGGCCGCATCGTGCTCGACGCCTCGTTCAGTCCCGTGCGCCGCGTTTCCTACGCGGTCGAGTCCGCTCGTGTGGAGCAGCGTACCGATCTCGACAAGCTGATCATGGACATCGAGACCAACGGCGCGATCGAGCCGGAAGAAGCCATCCGCTACGCCGCGCGCGTGCTCGTCGACCAGCTCTCCGTGTTCGCGCAGCTGGAAGGCACCGCGCTGCCCACGGAGCAGCCGAAGTCGCCCGCGGTGGATCCGATCCTGCTGCGCCCGGTCGACGACCTGGAACTGACCGTGCGTTCGGCGAACTGCCTCAAGGCCGAGAATATCTATTACATCGGCGACCTGATCCAGCGCACCGAGACCGAGCTGCTGAAGACGCCGAACCTCGGCCGCAAGTCGCTGAACGAGATCAAGGAAGTGCTGGCCTCGCGCGGCCTGACGCTCGGCATGAAGCTCGAGAACTGGCCGCCCGCCGGGCTCGAGCACAGGACCTAAGACAAAAGAAGCGAAGGGTACTCCTATGCGTCACGGCAACGGCCTCCGGAAGTTCAACCGCACCTCGAGCCATCGGCTCGCGATGCTGCGCAACATGACCGTGTCGCTGCTGCGCCACGAGGAAATCAAGACCACGCTTCCCAAGGCGAAGGCCCTGCGCCGCGTGGTGGAGCCGATGATCACGCTCGGCAAGAAGCCCTCGCTGGCCAACCGCCGCCTTGCGTTCGACCGGCTGCGCGACCGCGATATCGTCGAGAAACTCTTCGGCGATCTGGGTCCGCGCTTCGCCAAGCGCAGCGGCGGCTACCTGCGCATCCTGAAAATGGGATTCCGCAAGGGCGACAACGCGCCGATCGCGCTGGTCAGCCTCCTCGACCGTCCCGAAACCGGGGCGCAACCGGAAGAAGCCAAGGCCGAGAAGAAGGCCAGGAAGACCCAGGCCGCCCAGGCCTAGCGGGGCGTTCGCGCCCCGCAAGTCGGACCTATCGGGCCAGCCCGCATGACTCCGATTGTCGACCCCGAGCTGGTGGCCGAAATCCGGCGCATCGAGAAGGCCACCGGCCGCACCGATGTGTTCTCGGGCTTTGTCGGCAAGCTGGAAAATGCGATCGTCGGATTCGAGCCCGAGTTCTCAGCCTGCGTGGCGCGCGGTGACGCCACGGCCGCCGTGCGCGCCGCGCATACCCTGAAAGGCACCTGCCGCCAGCTTGGCGCCATGGCGATGGGCGACCTGTTCGCCGAGATCGAGCGCATCGCAAAGACCGGCGACTTCACCGCCGCTAGCCTCAAGTTCGTCGAAGGCGCGCCGTTGATCGCCGAGTCCCTGACCGCCCTCAGGCGGTCCTGAACCTGCCGTCGTCGCGTCGCCGCCCCGGCGGTGCGCCCCCGCGCTGCGTCCGGCGGGTGAGAAACCCCGATTTGTGCTACTAAGACAGGTACATACCGGGCGCGATTGCAAAACAACGTTAACGGGGCAACGGTCGCTTCGCCCGGGAGCCATACTCCGAAGCTGGGCGCTGCCCCCCTTATTCAAGGAATTGGCTTTGGCTGACATGGTGCTGGTGCTTTGCATTCTGATGAGTGCGTACTTCATCCGCGGCATTACGGGCTTCGGATCCGCCCTCATTTCCGTTCCCCTGCTCGCGCTTTCGCAACCGCTGCAGTTCGCGGTGCCGCTGGTCCTCGCGCTCGACTTCACCGCCTCGCTGGTTCTTGGCGGCGTCAACGTGAAGCAGGCGAACTGGGGCGAGATCAAGGTCCTCCTGCCTTTCGGCATGATCGGCGCCTGTCTGGGCGCCTATGCCCTCGTGACGCTTCCGACGACGCCGATCCTGCTGACGCTGGGCGCCTTCACGATGTTCTTCGGCTTTCGCAACATCTTCGGCCTGCAGCCCACCGCGCAGCTGTCGCGGACATGGGCCGCTCCGGCGGGCATCGCCGGCGGGGCCGCCGGGGCGCTGTTCGGCGCGGGCTCTCCGCCGTACATCATGTATCTCACTCGGCGTCTGCTGGACAAAGGGGCGGTGCGCGCGACTTTTTCGTGGCTGATCGCGATCGACGGCGGCTTTCGGCTCACGCTGTTCCTGCTTGCCGGCCTGCTCTTCGACTCCAAGCTGCAGATTGCCTACGCGCTGGGCCTGCTGCCGATGGCGGTGGGGCTTTATAGCGGGAACAAGGTCCACCTCGACATGACGAGCGAAGGGATGCTCCGGGTGGTCGGCGCCCTGCTGGTGCTGAGCGGCGCGATGCTTTTCCTCAAGGTGGCTGTCTGAAATCGCGGGAGAACCCAATATGACGCGGAAATTCTTTGCTCGCTTCGCGGCGCTGATCGCGACAGGCACCGCTATCGCGTGGATGCCCTGCGCCGCCGCGCAGCAGGCCTACGCTTTCAATGTCCTCAACCAGCGCACCATCGCGCTGACCGCCCAGTACTGGAACCCGATCCTGCTCTACGTCGGCAAGAAAAGCGGGGTTCCCCTGGAGCTGAAGCTGGCGAAGACGGCGCAGGAGGGCAATGCCATCGCGGAGAAGTACGGCTACGCGTTCCTGTACACCAACCACTTCTTCACGCCCGAGCGCGATCGCCTGGGCTACAAAGTCATAGCGCGTCCCGCGGGGCCCGGCATCCGGTCGCAGATCGTCGTGCCGCAGGACTCGCCGATCCAGACGCTGCAGGATCTGAAGGGCAAGAACGTCGCCTTCGTCACGCCGGACGGGTTCACGGGGTACTGGCTGCCCTACGACGCCCTGCTGCGCGCCAACGTCAAGGTGAACGTGGTGTTCACCGGGAACCAGGAGGCCTCGTCGGCGCAGCTGAGGGTCAACAAGGTGGCGGCCGCCGGCGTCAACAGCTCCGTGATGGCGCGCTACGGACGCCGTGAGTCCTTCGAGTACCGGGCGCTCTGGACCTCCGACCTCTACCAGGACCTTTGCATCATGGCGAGCCCAAAAGTGCCCGCCGACAAGGTCGCCGCCGTGCGCTCCGCGTTCATCAACATGGCGAAGGACCCGGAAGGCCGGCAAGTGTTGGAGACGGGCGCGGAGCTGCTGAAGAGCAACGGGGAGTTGGGCTTCGTCGCAGCCGACAACCGGGAGTACGACAACTACCGCAGGTTCTACAGAACCACGCAGGTGAAATAATCCGCCGGTGCCGGGGGAGACGACGATGAGCAACGTGCGCGGGTACCGAATCTGGAAGGACTGGGGGCTGGTCTCGCGCCTCATGCTCGCCGTCGGCGTCGCTATCATTACCGGCGGCGGCGTGCAGACCGCCCTCCTCGTGGCCGAAGGCGCCACCGAGCACTCCGCGCGTCTCGCCCGCGAGCAGAAGGAAACCCTCGCGTTCCTCGCGCCGCTGGTCGCCGACCAGGCGCTGGTGGGCGAATACGAGGCGATCAGCCAGCTGCTCCGCAACCAGGTGAAAAAGGGCGAGGTCGACCGCTTCGCCTGGACCGACAAGGACGGCAAGACCCTGGTGGCGCAGGACACGCCCGACAAGCTCGAGGCGCCGAACTGGTTCGCGAGCGTCGCGGCCATCGAACATACCGAGCAGAGCCTCGAGGTAACCGCGGGCGGCGTGGGCTACGGCACGCTGAGCGCGTGGATGACGCCGGTCAAGGCGCAGAACCGCCTCTGGCAGCAGTTCGTCAAGCAGCTCCAGATCGTCGCGGTGACGCTGTTCCTCATGCTGCAGTTCATCTGGCTGATCTTCCGCGGCAACCTCGGCACGCTGCGCATGCTGGCCGAAGGCGCCAACCGCTTCAGCCAGGGCGACCACGCCGTGCGCATCCAGCCCGAGGGCGCGCCGGAGGTCGGCCTGGCGGCCGAGGCGTTCAACAACATGGCGAACAACATCGAGAACCTGATCGCCTCCCTCGGCAAGAGCGAATCGAAGAACAAGCTGCTCGCGACCATCGTCGAGCAGTCGAGCGAGGCGATCTGGACGCGCGACCTGTCCGGGGTCATTACGAGCTGGAACTCCGGCGCCGCCGCCATGTTCGGCTACCAGCCCGCCGAGGCGATCGGCAAGGTATTGAGCGTGAGCGAAACCGCGCCCGAGCAGGAAGAGGCGCGCATGCGACGCCTGATCGCCGGGGACAAGTTCTCCTACGACGCGCGCGCCCTGACCCGCGGGGGCAGCGCGATCGACATCCAGGTCTCGGTTGCGCCGCTGCTCGACGACGCGAACCTGTGTATCGGCAGCATCTCGGTCGCGCGCGACGTGACGCAGCACAAGCGCAGCGAAGAGGCCCTGCGCCTCGCACGCGAGGCGGCGGAGGCGGCGAGCCATGCCAAGAGCTCTTTCCTCGCCCGCATGAGCCACGAGATCCGCACGCCGATGAACGGCGTTCTCGGCATGACCGAGCTGCTGCTCGAGACCGGGTTGAGCAGCACGCAGCGCAAGTACGCCGAGACGGTGCAGCGCTCCGGCCAGAACCTGCTCGGCATCATCAACGACCTGCTCGACTTCTCCAAGATCGAGGCCGGCAAGCTCGAGCTCGAGAACCTCGAGATGGATCTGCGCCGCACGGTCGAGGACGTGGTCGACCTCCTCGCCGAGCGGGCCCACGTCAAGGGACTGGAGCTCGCGTGCAGCATCCCGGCGAGCCTCCCGATCCACGTCCGCGGCGACTCGCTGCGCCTTGGCCAGGTGCTGACCAACCTGGTCGGCAACGCCATCAAGTTCACCGAGGAAGGCGCGGTGGTGATCCGCGTTTCCAGCCTCGAAGAGACGGCGAGCCGCGTGAACGTGCGCTTCGAAGTGAGCGACACCGGCGTCGGCATCACCCCGGAGGCGCAGACGCGCATTTTCGAGGAGTTCTCGCAGGCCGACGGTTCCACCACCCGCAAGCACGGCGGCTCGGGGCTGGGCCTGGCCATCAGCAAGCAGCTGGTGGAGATGATGGGCGGACAGATCCATGTCGAATCGGCCGTCGGCGCCGGCTCGACCTTCTGGTTCAGCGTCGGCTTCGAGAAGCAGGAAAAGCAGGTGCGCGAGGAGCTCGGCAACGCGCCGATGGGCATCCTCACCGGAGTACGCGCGCTGGTGGTCGAGTCGAACGCGATCCACGGCGGCATCCTGCAGGCGCAGATGAGCAATTGGGGCATGACCAACCGCGTCGCCGCTACGCCCGAGCAGGCGGTCGACCTGCTGCTGCAGGCCGCCTCGCGCGGCGCTCCCTACGACATGGCAATCCTCGACCTCGGCTTGCCGGGAATCGACGGCTTGCAGGTCGCGCGCACGATCCGCTCGCGCCCCGAGATCGCCAAGGTGCGGCTCGTCATGCTGACGCGGCGCCAGGCCGACGTGCGCCAGGCCGGCAGCGCCGGCGTCGACGCCTGCCTCACCAAGCCCGTGCGCCAGACCGTGCTCTACGAATGCCTGGTGAACGTCATGGCGGGCCAGCCGCAGGAAACCGCCGCCATGCCGGCCGCGCGCGAATCCGCCCCGGCGGTGCAGCATGGCGCGCGGGGCAACATCCTGCTCGTCGAAGACAACCTGATCAACCAGCAGGTCGCGCTGGGAATCCTGCAGATCCAGGGCTACAACGTCACCGTGGTCAACAATGGCCGCGAGGCGCTCGAAGCGCACGCGCAGGGCGAATTCGACCTCGTGCTGATGGACTGCCACATGCCGGAGATGGACGGTTTCGAGGCGACGCGCGCCATCCGTTCGCGCGAGCGCGTCTCGGGCAAGCACCTGGCTATCGTCGCCCTCACCGCCAACGCGATGGCGCAGGACCGCGAGGCCTGCCTCGACGCCGGGATGGACGATCACCTTGCCAAGCCCTTCAGCATGCAGACGCTGCAGGACATGCTGAATCGCTGGATGCCGCGACACCCGAAAGCGCTGCAGGCGCCTGCCGTCGAGCGGGCGCACGATTCCGGCGGCGATGGCGTCATCGACCGCGTGGTGCTCGACCAGCTGGGCAAGGTGCTGACCAACGGCAAGCCCGAGCTGCTCGCGCGGGTCATCAAGGTCTATCTCGCCGAGTCGCCCAAGCTGGTGCAGAAGCTGAAGCACGCGGCAGGCGCGCAAGAAGCCTCCGAGGTGGTGCGCGCGGCCCACTCGCTCAAGTCGAGCAGCGGCAACGTGGGAGCGAAGCAGCTCAGCCGCTACTGCGAGGACATGGAAGGCGCGGGACGCGCCGCCAACCTCGAGGCCATGCGCGCGCTGCTGGCGAAGCTCGAGGCCGAGCACGGCCGGGTGCAGGAGGCGCTCAGCGCCGAGCTCGAGTCCCTCGCCGCCGTCAAGGCCTAGGCGACGACGATCGCGCGATAGTCGTTGACGTTGGTGCGCGTGGGCCCGGTCATCACCAGGTCGCCGAGCGCTGAAAAAAAGCCGTAGCTGTCGTGCCGCTCGAGCAGCGCCTGCGCCGACAGCCCGAGCGCCGAAGCCCTTTGCAGCGAATCGGGGGCGAGCAACGCGCCGGCATTGTCTTCCGAGCCGTCGATGCCGTCGGTGTCGGCGGCGACGGCCCAGGTGTCCTTCATCCCGTCCAGGCCGATGCCCAGCGCCAGCAGGAACTCCGCGCAGCGCCCCCCGCGCCCGCCTTCGCCCTTGACGGTCACCGTGCATTCGCCGCCCGAGATGAGCGCCTTCGGCCCCGCTTTTTCCGCGCGCACGCGCCTGGCGAGCTGCGCCATCTCCCGGCCGACGTCGCGCGCCTCCCCCGTGATGGTGTCGCCCAGGATGACCGGCGCGATGCCCTCGCGGCGAAACACCTCGGCGGCCGCCTCGAGCGAGCGGTAGGCCGTCGCAATCACCTTGTTCGTCGTCCTCGCGAACGCCCCGTCGCCAGGCTTGGGCGTCTCCGAGAAAGCGCCATGGAACGCGATGCCGTACTTCCCGAGCACCGCCCGGGCGTCGGCGATCGTGGTCGGGTCGGGGGTGCAGGGTCCCGAGGCAATGTGCGTCGGATCATCGCCGGTGACGTCGGAAATGATGAGCGCCACCACCGGTGCCCGGCACGCCTGCGCGAGGCGGCCGCCCTGGATGGCAGACAGGTGCTTGCGCACCGTGTTGATCTCCTGGATTGTCGCCCCGCTGCGCAGCAGCTCGCCGGTGAGCCGCTTCAACTCCGCCATGCCCAATCCCTCCACGGGAAAGGCGAGCAGGCTGGAGCCGCCGCCCGAAAGCAGGGCGAGCAGCAGGTCGTTTTCCTGGAGCGTTCCAGCCTTCGACAGAATTTCCCTCGCAGCCGACTCCCCGGCGGCGTCCGGGACGGGATGTCCTGCCTCGATCACGCGGATCCGCCGCGTCGGCAGTCCATGCTGATAGCGCGTGACTGCGATGCCGTCGAGCGGCGCATCGGGCGGCCAGGCGTTTTCCAGGGCAAGGGCCATCGACGCGGCTGCCTTGCCGGCCGCGGCGACGAAGGTGCGCCCGCGCGGCGGGCGCGGCAGGTGAGGCGCGAGGATCTGCAGCGGATCGGCCGCGGCGACCGCGGCGCGATAGCTCCGCGCGAGCAGCTCGCGCATCAGCTAGTGGCCGGCAAAATCACGCGCCGGGAGTGAAGGTTTCCTTGGCGGCGTCCCGTCCGAGGCGATAGAACCTGGGGTAGGCCTCGCGGAACGCCCGCTGGATCTCGTCCACCGGCACGTCGGCGTAAGTGCCCCGCTCGCGCAGGTACTCCATGTGGCGGCGGTTGTCCCGGTCGAACGGATGGAAGATCGAATCCTCGCGGCCGTCGAACTCCAGCGGCTTGACGCGGAAACGCTCGCAGAGCGCGAGGTTGAATGCCGGCGTCGCCTTTACCCATCTGCCGTCGAGATAGAGATCGGTATAGCCGTGATAGACGAAAAGGTCGCTGCCCATGGTCTCGGCGAGGCGCGGGGAGGTTAGGTGGTTCTTCACGTCCGCGAAGCCCACTCGCGCCGGGATCCCGGCTGCGCGTGCGCAGGCCGCGAGGAGCGAGGCCTTGCCGACGCAGAAGCCCTGGTCCGCGGCGAGCACGGACGAAGCGCGGAAGGCCTCGGGGCTGGTGAAATCGAGAAACGGGTTGTAGCGAATCTCGTCGCGCACAGCGTAGTAGAGCGAGATGGCGCGTTCCCGATCGTCCGATCCTTTTACATGCCTTTTCGAGAACGCCTGCACGGCGGGGTGCGCGCTGTCGACGTAATGCGCGGAAGCGAGGTACTCCCTCATTTGTCGAGCTTCATCAGGCGCAGCGCCGCCTGGAAGAGGGGGCTCGAGCGATCGGCGAGCATGTCGCAGACCGAGAAGTGGTGCTTGCCCGGCGCCGCAATGTCGCCGGCAAAGGCCGCGCGCCAGCGCTCGCCGAGCAGCCGATTCTGGCGCAGGAACTCGCCCGACTCGTTGCCGCCGACGCAGGTCATCACCGGCGCGCGCGTCGCCGGCGACATGTAGGCCGGCGAGAGCTTGGTCGCGCTCGATTCGTCGAGGCGCAGGTCCTGCTGCAGGAAGCCGACCTGCATGAGCGGCGCGAGGTCGTAGAGCCCGCTTACGGCGAGGCCGCCCTTCCACAGGTCTTTCGGCAGGCGCGCATCGAAAGTCGGCCATTGCGCGCACATCATCATTGCGGTGAGATGGCCGCCGGCGGAATGGCCGGACACGTAAAGCCGGTCCTGGTCCATGCCGTGGTCCTCGGCGTGCAGCCAGAGCCAGCGGCTCGCGCGCAGCATCTGCTGCACTATGGTTTCCATCGACACCTTGGGGCACAGGTCGTAGTTCACCACCGCCAGCGACACGCCGGCGTCGACCCAGGCCGGCGCGAGGAAGGAGAAATCCTTCTTGTCGAGCGCGCGCCAGTAGCCGCCGTGGATGAACATCAGGCAGGTGCCGTCGCCCTTGCGCGCCGGGAAGAGATCGAGCGTCTCCCCGGGCATGTCGCCGTAGCGCAGGTCCAGCCGCGAGCTCATCGTGCTTCGCGCGCGCGCGGAACCTTCGCTCCAGCGGGCGAGGAACTGAGGGTGGTCGGGGACCAGCTCGCGGTTGTTGTATTGCCTGGCGAGGAGGGCGTTGTCCGGCGCGTTCATCCCCGCTTCTCGCGCCACAATCCCATGGCTTCCTGGCCGGGACGGTCGGAGAAGGAGAACAGCACCGTCTCATCCTTTGCTTCCAGCTGAAGCGGCGCCCACGACGGCACTACGAAAGTGTCGCGCGGCTCGAACTCGTATTTCTCGCCGCCGATGGACACATTGCCCGAGCCTTCGACGACCGAATAGATGGTGCCGTCGGTGCAGCGATACGGCTGCGTGCGGAAGCCCCT
>Ga0068871_100000765_pt1 | contig 21675 bp, 24 predicted proteins | sample KBSMisM72_FD_72750 | JGI IMG/M metagenome (GOLD analysis project Ga0068871, IMG submission 72750) | Miscanthus rhizosphere microbial communities from Kellogg Biological Station, Michigan, USA - KBS Miscanthus M7-2 | ecosystem: Host-associated > Plants > Roots > Rhizosphere > Soil ...
GTGTACATCAACGCCGACGGCAAGCGCTTCGTCGACGAGGGCGCCGATTTCCGCAACTACACCTACGCCAAGTACGGGCGCGTGATCCTGTCGCAGCCCAAGCAGTTCGCCTGGCAGATCTTCGACGCCAAGCTGAAGCAGCAGCTGCGCGACGAGTACCGCATCAGGCAGGTCACCAAGATCAGCGGCAACACGCTCGAGGAGCTGGTCTCGAAGATGGACGACACGGACCAGGAAGTTGCTCTTTCAGAAATCAAAAAATATAACGCGGCGGTGAGGACGGACATCCCGTTCAATCCCAACGTGAAGGACGGACGGCGCACCGAGGGGCTGGAAATCAACAAGACCAACTGGGCCAACACGCTCGACACGCCGCCGTTCGAGGCCTACGCGGTCACCTGCGGCATCACCTTCAGCTTCGGCGGGCTGAAGATCGACACGCACGGGCAGGTAATCAATTCCGACGGCGAGCTGATCCCGGGCCTCTATGCGGCGGGCGAGCTGGTCGGCGGCATCTTCTGGTTCAACTATCCCGGCGGCAGCGGGCTGACGAACGGCGCCGTGTTCGGCCGGATCGCCGGCGCATCCGCCGCCAGGAGGAATTCATGAATCCCGTCGCGGCCCGCGGCATCAGGTTCGTCGGCCACTCGGACATGGGCGGGCGCGGCGACGGCGTGCAGGTCATGGTGCACCGGGGCTACGCGTACGTCGGCCACGGCTTCAGCAACGGCATCACCACGCTCGACGTGCGCGACCCGAAGAACCCGAAGGTCGTCGACTTCATCGCCTGCGCGCAGGGCACCCGCGCGCTCCATCTGCAGACGCACGAGAACCTGCTGCTGGCGATCAACGGGCCGAGCGTCTGGACCATGCAGCAGTTCCAGACCGACAAGGACTACTTCGGCGGCTCGCCCGCGGACCGGCTGAAGGGCACGGGCCAGATGTTCACCGCCGGCATCCGCGTCTACGACATCTCGAAGCCGGACAAGCCGCGCGAGATCGGCTTCATGCCGGTCGACGGCCTCGGCCCGCATCGCATCTGGTACGTGGGCGGACGCTATGCGTACGCGTCGATCCATTTCGCCGATTTCACCGACCACATCCTCGCCATCATCGACCTGTCGGATCCGACCCGGCCGCAGATCGTCGGCCGCTGCTGGATTCCCGGCATGTGGCGCGGCGGCGGCGAGACGCCGACCTGGCCCGCGGGACGCCGCTTTGCCCTGCATCATGCGCTGGTGTCGGGGAATTTTGCGTACGGCGCCTGGCGCGATGGCGGGCTGACGGTGATGGATATCTCGGATGCGACGAAGCCGAAGATCGTCGCGCATCGCAACACCAACCCGCCGTTCGGCGGCGGCACGCATTCGCCGCTGCCGCTGCCCGACCGCAACCTGCTGGTGGTCGCCGACGAGCCGACCTCCGCCAACTGCAAGGACGGGCTGCGCTACATCTGGATGTACGACATCCGCGAGCCCTCCAACCCGGTGAGCATCGCGACGTTTCCGCAGCCCGCCGAAGCGGACTTCTGCGCGAAGGGCGGCTTCTTCGGCGCGCACAACCTGCACGAGAACCGGCCGGGCGCGTTCCAGAGCTCGGAAATCATCTTCGCCACCTTCTACAACGCGGGCGTGCGCGTGTACGACATCAAGGACCAGTTCCGGCCGCGCGAGATCGCGTACTACGTGCCGCCCAACCCGGCGAAGATGGTGGACCCGCGGCCCAACCGGCCGCAGGTGATCCAGTCGGCCGACTGCTACGTCGACCGCAACGGACTGATGTTCCTGACGGACCCGAACGCGGGGCTCAACATTCTGCAGTACGAGGGACTCTAAAGAGGAGAGGCGAGATGAAGGCGAGTTGGATTGGAGCGGCATTGATACTGGGCGCCACGGCGGCGCATGCGCAGCAGACCGTCAACATGCCCATCGTGATCGAGCTGTCGGGCGCGGGCGCGGTGTCGGGCACCAACTTCCGCGACGGCGCGCTGATGGCGATCGACGAGGTCAACGCGAAGGGCGGCATCCTCGGGCGCAAGATCGTCGCGCCGGTGACCGACACGCAGAGCAACCCGGGCATTTCGCGCGCGCAGGTGCAGAAGGCGATCGACAGCGACCCGTACGTGATCCTCGGGCCGGTGTTTTCCGGCTCGGTGAAGGTGAACATGGTGCTCGCGCAGCAGGCCGAGATCCCGCAGTTCACGGGAGCGGAGGCGGCCGAGATCACGCAGATGGGCAACGACTACATCTTCCGCACCTCGTTCGGCCAGCAGGTGAGCATGCCGAAGATGGCCAACTTCATCCGCGACGGCATCAAGGCGAAGTCGATCGCCTTCCTCTGGGTGAACAACGACTTCGGCAAGGGCGGGCGCGACGCGTTCTTCAAGGAAATGGCATCGCGCAACATCAAGGTCGTGGCCGACGTGTCGACCGAGTCGGGCCAGGTGGACTTCGCCGCCGACATCGTCAAGCTGAAGGCCGCCAACGCCGACGCGATCTTCCTCTACACCAACGAGGAGGAGTCGGCGCGCGTGCTGCGCGAGGCGCGCAAGCAGGGCGTCAAGGTGCCGCTGATCGGCGAGACCACGCTGATCGGGCAGAAGGTGATCGACCTCGCCGGCGACGCGGCCAACGGCGCGCGGGGGCACGTGGCGCTCACCGCCGACGCGCCGATTCCCGCGGTCACCGCCTTCCGCGACAAGTTCCAGGCGCGCTTCAAGTACCTCCCCGACCACAACGGCATCAAGGGCTACACCGCGGTCTACGCGATCAAGTACGCGACGCAGAAGATCGGCAAGTTCGACCGCAAGCTCCTCGCGAAGACCATGCATGGCCTGACCATCAAGCCGGAGCAGGAGCCCGGCATCCTGATGGAAGCCACGTGGGACGCGAAGGGCGACATCGACCGCATCAGCTTCCTCGCCGAGGTGGTCGACGGCAAGCAGAAGGTCGTACAGGTCCTGCCCAAGCTCGGCAAGTAGCCTGGCGGACTTCCTGCAGCTCGCGGTCGCGGGCCTCGCGACGGGCGGCATCTATGCGCTCGTCGCGATCGGCTTCGTGCTGCTCTGGCAGACCTCGCAGACGATCAATTTCGCGCAGGGCGAGTTCGTCATGCTGCCGGCCTTCTTCGTCCTGGCGGCGATGAAATTCGGCGGGCTCTCTTTTCCGCTCGCGCTCGGCGTCGGATTCCTCGTCGCGTTGCTCGTGCTCGGCCTGCTCTTCAAGCGCGCGGTGGTCGACCCGATGCTGCGGCACGGCGTCCTGCCGCTGGTCATTTCGACCCTCGCGCTCGCCATCCTGATGAAGGAAGGCGTGAAGGAGTTCTACGCGGCCGAGGCGCAGGCGTTTCCCGCGCTGTGGAAGACGACCGACTTGACGGTGGGCGGCGCGGCGGTCTCGTCGCAGAACCTGGTGATCATCGCCGTCGCGGTCGCCGCGGTCGCGCTGCTGCAGTACTTCCTCGGCGGCACTCGCACCGGGCGGCAGATGCAGGCCACCGCGCAGAACCCGGCGCTCGCGCGCATCCTCGGCATTCCCGTCGAGCGCATGATCCTCTACACCTTCCTCATCAATGCCGCGCTCGTCGCGCTCGCGTCGTTCCTCATCAGCCCGATCTACCTCGCCAAGTTCACCAACGGCGAGACGCTTGGCCTGGTCGCGTTCGTCGCCGCCATCGTCGGCGGCTTCAACCAGGTGCGCGGTGCGATCGTCGGCGGGCTGCTGGTGGGCGTCATCGACAACTTCGTCGCCGCCTACTGGTCGTCGCAGTACCGCGCCGCCATCCCGCTCTTCCTGCTGATCGCGGTGATCCTGTGGCGGCCGCAGGGACTGCTCGGGCGCGCCGAGGAGCGCACTGTATGAAGCGGTTTCTCCTGCCGCTCCTCCTCATTCCGCTGGTCGCGGCGCCGTTTTTTCTCAAGCCGTACGGCATCTATCTCCTCAGCCTCTGGGCGGTGATGACCATCGCCGCGATCGGGCTGAACCTCACGCTGGGCTACGCGGGGCAGATCTCGCTCGCGCAGGCGGCCTTTGTCGGTATCGGCGCGTACACGGCGGCGCTGCTTACCACGCAAGGGTGGCCGCTCTGGGCGGCATTCCTGCTGGCGACCGCGATTTGCCTCGCGATTGGCTGGCTGCTCGGCTACCCGGCGCTGCGCGTGCAGCATCACTACCTCGCCTTCGTCACGCTGTCGTTCTCGACGCTGGTGTTCCTGGTCCTGCGCAACGAGGAGTGGCTCACCAAGGGCGTCTATGGCATCTCCGGCATCCCGCGGCCGACACTCCTTGGCTGGTCGACAAAGGCGCCGGTCGACTTCTACTTCTTCTGCCTCGGTGTGCTCGCGATCGTTTCGGCCGCGACCTGGTGGCTGGTGCGCTCGCCCTGGGGACGCGCCTTCACCGCGCTGCGCGAGAACGCCATCCGCGCCGACTCGCTCGGCGTCGACACGCGCCGCTACACGCTGATCGCCTTCGCCATCGGCTCCGCGCTCGGCGGCATCGCCGGCGTGCTCTATGCGCCGCTCGTGCAGTTCATCGAGCCGACCGCGTTCGCCCTCAACCTCTCGCTCAACCTGCTGCTGATGGTGATCGTCGGCGGCTCGGGCTACTTCCTCGGTCCCTTTCTCGGCGCCGCGGTCTCCGTGCTGCTGCCCGAATGGCTGCGCTTCAGCGAAGGCCTCTACCTCATCCTGTACGCGATCTTCGTCATGGTGCTGATGGCCTTCTGCCCCGCCGGGCTGCTCGGCCTCGCGGAGCGCGTGCGAAGGCTTTCGCGATGAATCCGGTCCTCGAGGTGCGCGGGCTCGCCAAGGGCTTCGGCGGCATCCGCGCCGTCGACGGCGTCTCGTTCGACGTGCACGAAGGCGAGATCCTCGGGCTCATCGGGCCCAACGGCTCGGGGAAGTCGACGCTCTTCAACTGCATCCTCGGGCAGCTCGCGCCGTCCGCCGGCGAAGTGCGCATCGACGGGCGCGCGATCACGCGCACCCGGCCCTGCGAGCTGAACCGCCTGGGCATCGGCCGTACTTTCCAGCTGCTGCAGGTCTTTCCGCAGCTCTCGGTGCGCGAGAACCTGCTCCTCGCGGGGCAGGAGCACCAGGGGTCGATGTGGTCGCGCCTCCTGGGACGGCGCGACGCGGGACTCGGCGCGGCCGCCGACCGGATGATCGAGTTCTTCCGCCTGTCGGCGCTTGCCGGCGAGAAGGCGGGCGCGCTGAGCTACGGGCAGCAGAAGCTGCTCGACGTGGCGATGGCGTTCATGGCGGGGCCGCGCCTCGTCCTGCTCGACGAGCCCGCCGGCGGCGTCAACCCGACGATGCTCGCCGGCCTGCGCGACCGGCTGCGCGAGATCAACGCCGCGCGGCGCGCCACCTTCGTGGTCATCGAGCACAACATGGAATTCGTCATGTCGCTGTGCACCCGCATCCTGGTGCTGGCGGAGGGCCGCATCATCGCGGAGGGCTCGCCCGAGGCGATCCGCGCCGACGCGCGCGTGATCGAGGCCTATCTTGGCCACTGAGCACCTCGTCCTCGAGGGCGTGGTCGCCGGCTACGGCGGGCTTACCGTGCTGAACGAAACGTCGTTCGCCGCGCCGCGCGCATCCATCACGACCATCATCGGTCCCAACGGCGCCGGCAAGTCGACGGTATTCAAGACGGTGTTCGGCCTGCTGCGGGCGCAGGCCGGGCGCATCGTGTTCGACGGGCGCGAAATCACGAACCTCGCGCCGCGCCGGCTGCTCGAGCTCGGCATCTCGTACGTGCCGCAGGGCCGCAACATCTTTCCCGAGCTGAGCGTGCGCCACAACCTCGAGCTCGGCGCCACCGCGGCCGCCGGCCGCATCGATGTAGCGGCGCGGATCGAATCGGTCATGGACCGGTTCCCGATGCTGCGCGAGCGCGCCGGCGCGCAGGCCTCGACGCTCTCCGGCGGGCAGCAGAAGCTCCTCGAGATCGCGCGCAGCCTGCTGCTCGACCCGAAGCTGATGCTGGTCGACGAGCCTTCGATCGGGCTCTCGCCGCGGCTCGTGCGGGAGTTCTTCGCCATCCTGCAGGACCTGCGCAGCGCGGGCATGACCATCCTGATGGTCGAGCAGAACGCGAAGAGCGCGCTCGAGATCTCCGACTTCGGCATCGTCATCGAGCTCGGCCGCACGCGGATGGCGGGCGAGGCGCGCGCCATCCTCGCCGACCCGAAGGTCGGCCAGCTGTTTCTAGGCGGGGCGCTGCAGGCCGGCTAGGAGGCGGGCTTCGGCGGGCTGACCTGGATGCGCAGCGCGACCTTGTCGGGCCCGTGCGTGAGGTTCACCCGCGCGCCGGGCACGAGCTGCGAGGCCTTGCCGGGCACCAGCTCCGAGACGGACGCATCCTGCGGCACCGTGATCTTCTGCGAGCCGCCGTCGTAGGTCAGCGTCAGCTCGCGTCCGTTCGAGGCCTGCGCCACGGTGCCGACGGTGGCGTTGGTCATCGTCTGGTTCGGCCCGCCGTCGAACGGCCGGTGTCCCGGGTTGAGCGGCTTGGGAAAGCGGCGCACCTCGTAGGCGGTGAGCTGCCCGCCGGGCCCCTTGGTCGAGGTCACGCCGAGGAAATCGCCCGCCCTGATGTCGGCGAGCTTGATCGGCTGGGTAAAAACGATTTCGGTCTTGTCGCCGACCTGCACGCTGCCGGCGCCTTTCACCGTCAGCGTCTTGCCGTCGAACGACTCGACGACGCCGCGGATGCGGGCGGGTTGCGCTTGTACCGACAGGCTCGCCAGTACAAGCGCCAGCGCGAGAAGTTGCCTCATTGCGGGGGCTTGATTCCGCCCTTGCTGACCGAGACGCGCCCGGTGGCGTACTTGCCCTCGCTCTCCATCTTCGCGATGGTGAAGACGTGCTCGCCCTTCTTCAGGTCAGCCAGCGTGCCGGGTTCGAACTTGACCACCGGAGTCTTCGCCGGCACCAGGATCTTCTTCTCGCCGTCCTTGTACTTCACGGTGATCTCGTTGCCGCCGGTGACCTTCGCCTCCGACACCAGGTTGGCGTTGGTCATCTTCGACTTGGGCTTGAGGTCCCAGTCCATGTGGCCCGAGGGCGCCGCCGGCGGGATGGCGTGCACCTCGACCGCGACCAGCTTGCCGTTCTTCTCCTCGGACGTTACGCCGACGTAGGCATCCTTCAGCTCGGCGAGGGTCGCCTTCTTGGCGACCGAGACCGTCGCGTCCGGCGCCAGGCTGACCTGGATGTTCTTGCCTTCGCGGGTCTTCACCGACATGACGTTGCCGTCCATCTTGGTGATGGTGCCGCGGATGCGGGACGGGGCCTGGGCGAAGGCCGAGCCGCAGGCGAAAGCGAGCAACAGAACGAGCAGTTGTTTCATGGATTCCTCCTTGTATGACGCGGTGAACACGCCTATTCTGCGCGGCATTCCATGCTGAACCCATTCCAGGAAATAAAAAAGGTCGAGGTCCGCCGTTTCACCTCGCTTCCGGCGAAGTTTCGCAAGAAGGGGCGCACCGCCTGGTCCGACCCGAACCGGCAGGGCGCGCCGGTGGACAGCTTCCTCGAGGGGCCGTCGTTCGATCGCCAGGGCAACCTGTGGTGCGTCGACATTCCCTTCGGGCGCATCTTCAGGATCGACCCGAAGGGCGAGTGGGAGCTTATCGTCCAGTACGACGGCTGGCCGAACGGGCTCAAGTTCCACAAGGACGGCAACGCCTTTATCGCGGACTACAAGCGCGGCCTGCTGAAGCTCGATACCAAAACGGCCGCGATCGAGCCCGTCCTCGGCAGCGCGTTCAGCGAAGGCTTCAAGGGCCTGAACGACCTGCACTTCGCGGACAACGGCGACCTCTACTTCACCGACCAGGGGCAGAGCGGAATCGCCGATCCGAGCGGGCGCGTCTACCGCCTGCGCGCGAGCGGCGAGCTGCAGAGGCTCGTGACGAACGCGCCCTCGCCGAACGGCATCACGCTGAACACGAAGAATTCGCAGGTCTACGTCGCCATCACTCGCTCGCAGCAGATCTGGCGGCTGCCGCTGATGGCCGGCGGCACGCCATCGAAGACCGGCGTCGCCATCCAGCTCTCCGGCGGCCACGCCGGACCCGACGGCATCGAGACGGACGCCGACGATGGCCTGGTCGTGTGCCATCTGGGCGTCGGCATCTGGCGCTTCGATTCGAACATGCTGCCGACGCACCTCGCGCACGCGGGCAAGGAGCACCGGCTGATGACCAACATCGCCTTCAAGGGCAAGACGCTCTACGTCACCGACTCGATCAACGGCGAGATCCTCACCGCCGAGATGCCGGTCGCCGGGAAGAAACTATTCTCGATGAAGTAGCGCTCGACGATCTCAGTCGATCTTCGCGCCGGAGCGCTTGACGACCTCGGCCCACTTGGCCGAGTCCTTGCGGATGAGCGCGGCGAATTCCTCGGGAGTGCCGCCGCCGCCCTCGCTGCCCAGGGTGAACAGGCGCTGCTTCGTCTCGGGCGCCAGGATGGCCTTGTTCACCGCGTCGTTCAGCTTGTCGAGCACCGGGCGCGGCACGCCGGCGGTGGTGATGATTCCGCTCCAGGCGTTCACTTCGTAGCCCGGCACGCCGGCCTCGTTCAGCGTCGGCACCTCCGGCAGCGCGATCGAGCGCTTGAGGCCCGTGACGGCGAGCGCCCGTACGCGCCCGGCCGCGACGTGCGGCGCGATCGAGTTGGTGCTCTCGAACATCAGCTGCACCTGTCCGGAGATCAGGTCGGCGATCGCCGCCGCGCCGCCCTTGTAGGGAATGTGGACGATCTCTGTGCCGGTCATGTACTTGAACAGCTCGCCGCTCACGTGGCCCGGCGAGCCGTTGCTCGAGGAGGCGTTGAACAGCTTCCCCGGGTTCTTCTTCGCGAAGTCGATCAGCTCCCGCACGGAATGGAAATCCGTCCTGGGCGACACGGCGAGCAGCATGTATCCGGTCGTCACCAGCGCTACGGGCTGCAGGTCGCGCTCGATGTCGTAGGGAAGCTTCGCCACCATGTGGCGCGTGATCGCGAGCGCGCCGACCGGTCCCTGGCCGATGGTGTAGCCGTCGGGCGCGGCCTTGGCGACCGCGTCGATGCCCACGGTGAGCGCGCCGCCGGGACGGTTGTCGACGATGACCGCCTGGCCGAGGATCTTCGCCATCTCCGGGGCGACGAGGCGCGCGATGTTGTCGGTCGCGCTGCCGGCGGCCTGCGGCACCACCAGGCGAATCGGGCGATCGGGATAGTCCGCCGCGGCGCTGGTGGCCGCTGCGGCGAGCAGAAAAAGAAAGGGGCGGAACATGTCGCGCATGTTACCGCCCCGCACCATCGATACTTAAATTTACGTCAGCTTGCTACTGCTTCAGCTGGGCGCGGACTTCGCCGCCCTTGTACTTGTCGCTGTGCACGTTGACGTAGAGATTGCCGTCCTTCAGCGCCTGCATCTGCGAGGCGTTCAGCTTCGCGCCGGCGGGCACGGTGTACGTATCGCCGCTCTTGGTCAGGGGCACGATCACCGGGCCGTTGGCGCCCTTGGCGCCCTGGTGGATGTGCGCCATGGTGCCCTGCACGCCGGTGGTGGTGACGCTACCGCTCACCGAGCCGTCCTGGGTGACGCGGATGCTGCCGCTACCCGAGCCGCTGCTCTGCGCCGCCGGCGGGACTTCCTCCGTGGGGCTCAGCTTGACGCTCATCGCATCGCTGCCGGGCATCCAGCTCGGCATGTTGTCGGAGTACGTCGCGCACGATGCGAGCACCAGCGCGGCCAGACCGGTAAAGGCCATCTTCAGTTTCGACATGACACCTCCTCTTTATGGACTCGAGAACTCGGAACCGTGGGACATGGAATGAACAGCCCGTGCGGCTAGAATATTCCCATGCCGAGAATCACCGCGTCTACCGCCCTGGCGCGCTTCCGCGTGCTCGACCTGTCGCGAGTGCGCGCCGGCCCCACCTGCGTGCGCCAGCTCGCCGACTTCGGCGCCGACGTGATCAAGATCGAGTCCCCGCCGGGGGTCGATCCGAACGAGGGCATGGGCGGGCCGCGCGACGGCCCCGACATGCAGAACCTGCACCGCAACAAGCGCTCGATGACGCTCAACCTCAAGCTGCCCGAGGCGCGCGAGGTATTTGCGAAGCTGGCGAAGAGCGCCGACGTGGTGGTCGAGAACTACCGCCCGGACGTGAAGTACCGCCTCGGCGTCGACTACGAGTCGCTGGAGAAAATCAATCCGCGCATCATTCTCGCGAGCATCTCCGGATTCGGGCAGGACGGCCCGTACCGCGAGCGCCCGGGCTTCGACCAGATCGCGCAGGGAATGAGCGGCCTGATGGGCGTCACCGGCGAGCCGGGCAAGCCGATGCGCAGCGGCGCGGCGATCGCCGACGTGGCGGCGGGCCTCTATGCCGCGCTCGGCGTGCTCACCGCGCTCCTCGAGCGCGAAGCCTCCGGCAAGGGCCAGTGGGTGCAGTCCTCGCTCCTGCATGCGGGCGTCGGCCTGCTCGACTTCCAGGCGGCGCGCTACCTGATGAAGAACGAAGTGCCGCCGCAGATGGGCAACGACCATCCGACGAGCATGCCGACCTCGGCCTACCGCACGAAGGACGGCTACATCAACGTGGCGTGCTCGGGCGAAGGCATGTGGAAGCGGCTGTGCAACCTGCTCGGCCGGGACGATCTTCTCGCCGCGGAATTCAGCAGCAACGAGGCGCGCTCGAAGAACCGCAGGAAGCTGAACGAGATCCTCAACCAGGCGTTCGCCGGCAAGGACTCGAAGAGCTGGGTCGAGGAGCTGAACCGGGCCGGCGTTCCCTGCGGGCCGATCTACCGCATGGACGAGGTGTTTGCCGATCCGCAGGTGAAGCACCTCGGCGTCGCCGCCGAGGTAAACCACCCGCGCCTTGGCCGCTCGCGGCTGGTGGGGCAGGCTGCGCGCCTGTCGCGCACCCCGGCGAGCATCGCCACCGCGACGCCGGAGATCGGCGAGCACACCGACGAGATCCTGCGCGAGCTGAAGTATTCCGACAAAGAGATCGCGCAACTGAGAGAGCGAGGGGTGGTGTGACGACCGCAACGCTGACCGAGAGGATCATCGCGCGCAAGGAAGGCGCGGTGGGCTGGCTGATCTTCAACAACCCGGAGCGGCGCAACGCCATCTCGGTCGACATGTGGGAGGCGATCCCCACGGTCCTCTCGCAGTACGAAGCCGACCCCGAGGTGCGCGTCATCGTGCTCGCGGGAGCGGGCGACAAGGCGTTCGTCTCGGGCGCCGACATCTCGCAGTTCGAGAAGGAGCGCTCGAGCGCCGACGCGGTGCAGCGCTACGAGGAGCTCGCCGAGGGCGCCGCGGCCAGGCTGCAGGGCTGCGACAAGCCGCTCATCGCCATGATCCGCGGCTACTGCCTCGGCGGCGGCATGAACATCGCCGTGCTGTGCGACATCCGCATCGCCGCCGACGACGCGCGCTTCGGCATCCCGGCGGCCAAGATGGGCCTGGGCTACCGCGCCTCGTCGATGAAGAACCTGGTCGACGTCGTCGGCGCGGCGTACGCGCGCGAGATCATGATCACCGCGCGCCAGTTCACGGCGAACGAAGCGAGGGAAATGGGCCTGGTGAACAAGGTGACCGCGAAAGAAAACCTGGAGTCCGCGGTGAAGGAGTACACCGACGCCATCTCGGCCAACGCCCCGCTCACGATGCGCACCGCGAAGCGCATCATCCGCGAGATCGGCATGGTCGACTACGACGCGGCCAAGTGCAGGGCGTGGGCGAAGGAATGCTTCGAGAGCGAGGATTACAAGGAGGGCCGCAAGGCCTTCATGGAAAAACGCAAGCCCGTCTTCAAGGGTCGCTAGAGCCCGATCAACGAGGAGGAGTCCGATGAGAGCCGTTGTCTCGCTTTTCGCGTTGCTGTTCTCGGCGCTTTGCGCCGCGCAGAGCTTTCCGTCCAAGCCGATCACCATGGTGGTGGGCTTCGAGCCCGGCGGCGGCACCGACACGGTGGCGCGCGTGGTGGCCAAGTTCCTGGGCGACAACATCGGCCAGCAGGTCCTGGTCGAGAACCGCGCCGGCGCCGGCGGCAACATCGCCGTCGACTACGTCATCAAGAGCCCGCCCGACGGCTACACCATCGTGCTCGCCAACGTCGGCTCGCTGACGGTCAACCCGCACCTGATGAAGCTCGCCTACGACCCGATGCGCGACCTCGCGCCGGTGACGATGGCGGTGGTGTTCCCCAACATCATCGTCACCAACCCGGCGCGCATGCCGGCGAAGAACCTCGCCGAGTTCGTCAAGATCGCGAAGCAGAAGCCGAACACCGTGACCTTCGGCTCCTCCGGGGTGGGCGGCGCCGGGCACCTGGCGGGCGCGCTGCTCGAGGAGGTGGCGCACATCGACCTCGTGCACGTGCCCTATAAGGGCGGCGGGCCGGCGATGCGCGGCCTGCTCGGCGGCGAGGTCGACTGCTACATCTCCACGCCGGTGGCGGCGCTGCCGCACATCAAGAGCGGCAAGGTGCTCGCCATCGCGAGCACCGGCGCCAAGCGCTCGACCGCGCTGCCCGACGTGCCGACCATCGCCGAGTCGGGCTACCCCGGCTACGAGGCGGTGAACTGGTACGCCTATCTCGCGCCCGCGGCCACGCCGCGCCCGGTGATCGACTATCTCAATCGCGAGCTCGGCAAGGTGCTGCGCGATCCGAAGGCGGTCGCGCTGCTCGACAAGCAGGGCGTCGATCCCGAGCCCACCTCGCCCGAGGCGCTCGCCGCCTACATGAAGCGCGAGTACGAAACCTGGGGCAAGGTGGTCAAGCAGAAGGGCATCAAGGCTGAATGAAAGCCTATTTTCTAGAATCAAAAGACAGGGAAACGAGGCTCGAGCTGCGGGAGGTCGAGCAGCCCAAGCCCAAGGAAAACCAGCTTCTGGTCCGCGTGCGCGCAGCGGGACTCAACCGCGGCGAGTTCATCGCGGGGCACGGCCTCACCGCTCCGGGCGCGCCGAAGGCCGCCGGCCAGGAGGCCGCCGGCGAAGTGGTCGGCAGCGGCGAGCGCGTGATGGGCCGCGCGCCGGGGGCCTTCGCCGAATACGCCCTGATGGACCGGCGCGAGGCGATCCCCGTCCCGGCGGGCCTCAGCTTCGAGCAGGCCGCCTCCATCCCGCTCACGTTCATGGTCGTGCACGACATGCTGGTCGAGCAGGGCGGGTTGAAGGCCGGGGAGTGGCTGCTCGTCACCGGCGTGTCCTCCGGCGTCGGCGTCGCCGCGCTGCAGGCCGCGAAGGCGATGGGCGCGAAAGTCATCGGCACCTCGGGCTCAGGCGAAAAGCTGGCCAAGCTGAAACCGCTCGGCCTCGATGTTGCCCTGCGGACCCGAACAAGTTTCTCGAAGGAGGCACTGGAAGCGACCGGAGGGCAGGGAGTCAATCTGATAGTGAACACGGTGGGCGGATCGGTCGTGCCCGAATGCATCCGCTCGCTGGCCTATCAGGGTCGTATGGCCATCGTCGGCTACGTCGACGGCGTGTTGAAGGCCGAGGTCGATTTCGACGCGGTGCACGCCAAGCGGCTGCGCATCTTCGGCGTGTCCAACAAGCTGCGCAACGCCGAGCAGCGCGCGGTTACCGCGCGCGGGTTCGCCGACAACTTCCTGCCGTACTTCGCCAACGGCCGCGTCAAGCCCCTCGTCGACCGCGTGTTCCCGTTCGCCGAGCTGGCGGCGGCCAAGGCGTACATGGAAGCCGACAAGCACGTCGGCAAGATCGTGCTTAAGATGTAGCGCTACGACGACCGGCGTCATGCGCCGGCGACATAAAAAAAGCGGGGCTTCGCCTATAGTCGGGGGGATTTTCCGTGGAGACCAACATGAAGAAACTGTTGACCAGTCTGACCCTCGCGCTGCTGCTGATCGCTCCCCTGGCGAAAGCCGGGATGATCGAGACCCCGGCGGCGAGCGACCGCGAGCGGGTTAAGCAGCTCGTGGCGCGGCCCGACCTCGCCAAGGAGCTGAAGAAGATGGGCATCGCTCCCGAGGAGATCCAGGGACGCATCGACGCGATGAGCGACGAAGAGGTGCGCAGCCTCGCCGGCCGCCTCGACGCCGTGCCCGCGGGCGGCGAGCCGACCACGCAGGAATGGCTGCTGATCATCATCGTCATCCTGCTGGTGATCCTGATCCTCTAGCGCCTCACCCCAGCTGCGGCGGCGGAAAGAATATCTGCTCGCGGGCCGGTTGCTTGGGACGGCCCGCCGGCGGGTGCGCTGCATCGAACGTAGCGCAGGCGCCGAGGGCGATGGACGCTGCGAGGAAGGCGAGTAAGTTTCGTTTCACGACTGGCTCCTTTGGATGGCAAGGTGACCAGGCGACGTTAGCCGCGCGCGCCGCGTGCGGCAGTGCGCTTACGCACCGCAGCCGACGTCGCGCACCAGGCGCTCGAGGCGCGTGACGTCCAGCACCAGCAGGGCCTGGTCCTGCTTGCCGACGACGCCCGCCTTCGCGAGGGCCGACAGCTCGCGCGTGACCTGCTCCCGATAGGTGCTGACCTGGGCGGCGATATCGGCGTGCCTTGGCGCCGGTTCGATGCGCGCGCGGTTCCGCGCGACGCCCGCCTCGCGCGCGAGGCGAAGAAGCTCGCTGTGGATGCGGTTGCGCACCGCCAGCGTGCTGAGATCGAAGACGCGCCCCGAGAGCCGGCGCACGAGGTTGACCAGCCGCTGCAGGACGCGGCTCGCGACGAGCGGCTCCTCGGCGATCAGGCGCCGGAACGCCGCCGCGGGCAGGCAGGCGACGAGGCCGTGGTCCAGCGCCAGCACGTCGGCCGAGCGCGGCTGGTCGTCGATGGCCGCGAGGTCTCCGAAAATTTCCCCGGAAGCGACGTCGGTGAAAGTGACCTGCCGGCCGTCCGCCGAATAGGCGGTGACGCGCACGCGACCGCCGACCAGGAAATAGACGTCCCGGTCGGCGGCCTGCCGCGAGATGATGCGCTGGCCGCTCTCGAACGAACGCCAGCCGCACTGCTGGGCGAGAGCGTCCAGTTTCTGCGGCGTCAGGCTGTCGAACAGATCGAAGGTGCGCAGGCCGAGCGTGGATGGCGCCAAGCGCAACCCCTCAGTCCACCACGACCAGCTTGCCGTTCATCTCCTCGTGCCCGCTGCCGCAGAAGATGTCGCACAGGACGACGAACGTACCGCTCTTGTCGGGCACTACGCGCAGCCGCGTCACCTTGCCCGGCAGGATGTCGCCGCGCGCGTTGAAGTCAGGCAGGTTGAACCCCATCGGCACGTCGGCCGTGGTGAGCTCGAATACGACCGGCTGGCCCTTCTTCACCTTGAGCGTGCCGGGCGTGTACTTGAAGCGGCTGGCGACCACCTTGATCACCCGCTCCTTGGGCTGCGCCGCCTGCGCGACGACGTAGGTGCTCGCCGCGGCGACGGCCATTATGGCCGTCGACACGGCGAGGCGCGCTCGCATGGAAAGCGCCACGGTCAGGCCTTCACCACGGGAAACTCGTTGATCTCGTACTTGCGCTCGTCGACGTCCGCGTCGACGCTGCGGAAGCCCAGGCCCTTGTACGGATGAGCCGGATCCCACGGCAGCGGCGCGCGGTTGGGCTGCGAGCCCGGCGCCGGCAGGGGAAACATCAGGCCTTTCGCGGCGTGGTGCTCGATATGGCCGGTCTTGTGGTGGTGCTCCTGGTGGATGTGCCCGTAGAACACCGTCACGTTCTGGTAGGGCATGAGCAGCTCCATGGCCTTTGCGCCGTCGCGCGTCGCCCAGTCCCACTGCGGGGCCAGATCGAACAGCGGCCGGTGCGTGAGCACCACGATCGGCGCGTCGACCTTCTGCTGCTTCAGGTCCGCGGCGAGCCAGGCGAGCTGCTCGTCGCCGATCATGGCGCGCGCGTCCGACACGTTGTCGAGCGCGATGAAGTGCACGCCCTTGTGATCGAAGGTGTAATTGGTCGGGCCGAAGAATTCCTTGTAGGCCTTGCCCTGGTCGAGCGAGGCGTCGTGCTCGCCGGGCATGAAGCGCACCGTCTTGACCTTCAGCTCGCTCACGATCTGCTTGAATTCGGCCATCCGGCGGCGCCGCTCGACCGGGTTGTCGGTGGTGTGGGTGAGGTCGCCGGTAAAGACGATGAAGTCGGGCTGCTGCTCGAGGGCGTTCACCGCCGCCACGGCCTTCTTCAGGGTGCCTTTCGCGTCGGGATTCGGCGCCCCTTCGAAACCCCAGTGGGTATCGGAGAGCTGCACGAAGTAGAAGTCGTCCCCGGCATCGGCCAGGACAACGCCCGGCAAGGCCGAGCCGACCACGACGCCCACGCCTCCCATGCCGGTGAGCTTGAGGAACTGCCGCCTGCTGAATTTATTCGCCATCTGCTTCTCCTAGTCGAGGGTTGCCAAGCAAGGTAGGCTTACGGCCCTACTGCGGTAGATACCGGGAGGGGGCGGCCGAAATTCCCGGCCGCGGGGCGCGGGAATAAAACTCCGGCCGAGCCGGTATAGCGTGCATGGCCCTCGTCCGCGTCCCCTCTGGCGCCCGCGCACCGCGACCCGCATGGTCAGGCCGCCCGGAGCGGCCGCAGGTTCAATGGGAGGCCCCAGGCTTGGATCAGCAGAGCAGGGTGAAGCGCTTCGAGGAAGCGGTCGTCGCGCACCTCGACGCCGCCTACGATTTCGCGCGCTGGCTGACGCGGGACGAGCGCACTGCCGAGGACGTGGTGCAGGAAGCCTGCCTGCGCGCGTTCCGCTTCCTCGAGAGCCTGCGCGGCGACAATGCGCGCGCGTGGCTGCTTGCAATAGTGCGCAACACTTACTACACGTCCCTCAAGCGCAACCAGGTGGAGAGCCTGAGCGTGCCCTTCGACGAGGAAACCATCGCGGCGCACGAGGCGAGCGAGCTCGACGGCTGGCAGGGCGCGGCGGAGCAGCTGCTGCACCAGGAGGATGCCCGCCGCCTGGTCAACGACGCGCTGGGCCGGCTGCCGGATGAATTCCGCGAAGTGATCGTGCTGCGCGAGCTCGAGGACCTGTCCTACAAGGAAATCGCGCGCATCGCGGGGGTTCCGCTCGGCACGGTGATGTCGCGGCTCGCGCGGGCGCGCAAGCTGCTCCTCCAGCATCTGAAGCGCGCGCAGAAGGAGTCATGACATGGATTGCCTGAGTGTCCGCCGCGAGATCCACGCCTACCTCGACCAGGAGCTCGACCTGGCGAGCGTGCTGCAGATCGACCGCCACCTTGCCTCGTGCGAGGGCTGCCAGGGCGTGCTCGCTCAGCTCACCGCGCTGCAATCCGGACTGCGCGAGCACGCCGTGCGCCATGCCGCGCCGGCAAGCCTCGTCCAGCGCATCCGCGCCCAGGTCGACGCCAGCGCGACTCCGCGCGCGCGAAACGCCGCCCCCGCCTCCGCGCCGCGCATGCCGTGGTTCCGGCACTGGTTCCAGCTCGGCGCCGCCGTGGCTGCCAGCGCGCTGGTCACCTGGACGGGCACGGCGCTCTATTACGCCTCCGCGGGCGGCGATGCGGTCGCCGAGCAGGTATTCGCGTCGCACGCACGCTCGGTGCTCTCGGAGCGCCTCTACGACGTCGCGAGCTCCGACCAGCACACCGTCAAGCCGTGGCTCAGCAGCCGGCTCGATTTCTCGCCGCCGGTCGCCGATCTCGCCGGCGCCGGATTTCCGCTGACCGGCGGCCGGCTCGATTACGTGAATGGACGCCGGGTCGCGGTGCTGGTCTACAAGCATCGCCAGCACTGGATCGACCTGTTCGTCTGGCCGGAGGCGAAGGGCGGCGCGCTGCGCGCGACCGAGCAGGCCACCAACGGCTTCAACGTGCTGCGCTGGAGCGATTCGGGCATGGCGTTCTGGGCCGTCTCGGACGTCAACGCCGCCGAGCTCAAGCAGTTCGCCGAGGCTTACGCCGCAGCGAAATAGCGGAAATAAATCGCGCGCGCGGCCGGTAGATCCGGCATGAACGCTCGCAACCTGATCACCTGGGGCGTCGCCCCGGTTATTGCCGGCATCTTCCTGGCGGCCGCCGTCCTCGCTTTGGCGAAACCAAGCCCCGACGTCGCGCCGGGCGGCTTCGATGCCACGGACGTGACCGGCGCCGACTGGGGCCGGGACTTCCACCTGAGCGGCGACGACGGCAGGCCGCGCGAGCTGGCTGACTTCCGCGGCCAGGTCGTCGCCCTTTATTTCGGCTACACGCATTGCCCTGACGTCTGCCCGCTCACCCTGGCGGAGCTCGGGCGGGCGGTGCGGCTTCTGGGGGAGGACGGCTCGCGAGTCCAAGTCCTGTTCGTCACGGTGGACCCCAGGCGCGACAAACCGAAGGCGCTGGCCAGATATGTGCGCTCGTTCGACCCCGCCTTCCTTGGCCTTTACGGGAGTGACGCTCAGATCGCGCGCGCCGCGGATGAATTCAAGGTGGAGGCCGGCGAGCACCATTCCATCCCGGTTTTCCTGATCGACCCGGGGGGCCGCCTGCGCCTGGTGGCGCACGCGGATGCGCGCGCCGAGTCGATCGCGCACGACGTCCGGCTGCTGCTGCGCCAGGCGAAGCCGGCCTAGCGAAGCCTTGGCACTCGCTCCGCGCGCGGTCTCGGTCCGCGGCCTGCGCATTGGCACCGGCTGGGTGCTGTTCGCGTACATCGCGACGCATCTCGCGAACCATGCCCTCGGGCTTTTCGGGCTCGAGGCCATGGAGGCGGGACGAGCGCTGTTCCTGGCGCTGTGGCGCAGCGTGTTCGGCGTCGCCGCGCTCTACGGGGCGCTTAGCGTCCATCTGGGGCTCGCCCTGTATGCGATCTACGAACGGCGCCATCTGCGCATGCCGCTCGCCGACGTCGCCCAGCTCGCCCTCGGCCTGGCGATCCCGGTCCTGCTCGTGGCGCACATTGTCGGCACCCATTTCGCCAGCAGCGCCTATGGCGTGACCGACTCGTACACGCGAATGCTGATCGGCTTCTCGTCGCGGCCGGACGCGGCGATCCGGCAGGCGCTGCTGCTCGTCATCGCCTGGAGCCACGGCTGCATCGGCGTGCACTTCTGGCTGCGCACGCGGCCGTGGTATCGCACGGCGGCCCCGCTGCTCTCCGGACTCGCGCTGCTCATTCCGCTGCTGGCGCTGCTCGGCTTCCTCGAGGCGATGCGCGACATCGCCGAGCTTGCGCGGCGGCCGGGCTGGGTTCGGCTCGCCCTGGCGCAGGCGAACGAGGTCGGCAGCGAGCCGCGCCGCGCGCTCGCCATGCTGAGCGATGGCGTGCTCGCCGCCTATGCGGCCGCAGTGGGCCTGACCCTCGCCGCGCGCCGCCTGCGCAACCTGCACGAGCGGCGCTTCAACTCGATCACCGTCAGCTATCCCGGCGGCCGCAAGGTCACCGCCCCGCGCGGCTACTCCATTCTCGAGACAAGCCGTTTCGCGGGCATTGCGCACGCGTCGGTGTGCGGAGGACGGGGGCGCTGCTCGACCTGCCGCGTCCGCGTCGGCCGCGGCCTCGACCAGCTCCCCGCCGCGAGCGAGGCCGAGCGCGCGGTGCTCGAACGGATCGGCGCGCCGGCCGACGTGCGCCTCGCCTGCCAGCTGCGTCCCGGCTGCGACCTGTCGGTCGTGCCGCTCCTGCCCGCGGACGCCGCTGTGGACGAGACGGCGCCGCCGCAGGAGGGATTCGCCGGACAGGAGCTCGAGGTCTGCGTGATGTTCGCCGACCTGCGCGCCTTCACGCGCTTCTCGGAGCGCAAGCTGCCCTACGACATCGTCTATTTCCTGAACCGCTATTTCGAAAGCATGAGCGAGGCGATCGGGCGCGCCGGCGGCATCGCCAATCAATTCACCGGCGATGGCGTAATGGCGTTGTTCGGCGTGAACTCCGGCGTCGCGCAAGGCTGCCGCGACGCGCTCGAGGCGGCCGCGGCGATGTCCCGCGCTCTCGTCGCTCTGAGCGCAGAGTTCGCGGGGGAGCTCGAGACGCCGCTGCGCATGGGCATCGGCTTGCACGCGGGCTGGGCGGTCGTCGGCGAGATGGGCCCGGACGCCGACAAGTACCTCACCGCGGTCGGCGACACCGTGCACGTCGCAAGCCGCCTGCAGGATCTGACCCGGCGCTACGAGTGCCCGCTGATCGTGTCGCAGAGCGTCGCGAGTCACGCGCGCCTCGACGTCGGGCGCTTCGTGCGCCGCGAGATCTCGGTGCGCAACCGCGACGACGCCGTCGCGATCTACGTTTTCGACGGCGCGGAGCGACTTGCGTTTTCCGGTGCGTAAACGCACTTCGCGCTTCGCCGCGTGTTCCTAGAGTTGAGCCCGCAACAACCAACTCAATCAACCTAAAGGAACACGATCATGAAAACCATCATTGCAGCCGTTTGCCTCGCCACCTGCGCCGGCCTCGCCGCCGCCGCCGATGGATACCGCGTCACCGCCGGCGAGTCCGACGCGGACGCCGTTGTCAGGATCCAGCTGGGCGACGCCTCGGACAACACGTACTACCGCAACCAGGCCGGGGAGCCGGACCTTCACCAGCCGCAGGTTGGCTGATCGGGTCGCGGCGCGCGCGCCGAGTCGCGCGCGCCGCCGGCCGTGCCTGCGCCGCGGATTATTCCCGGCGGACTGACTGGCGAAACCATCGAAATAGCGGCGCGGCTTCGCCGGTATTGCGTGAAGACCCCTACATCGAGGAGACGCCGCAGATGAACGCCTTACCGAGCCCTTTCCGCTTCCGATCCGTCCTGGTCGCCCTGCCGCTTGCGGGCGCGAGCGCGCTTGCGCATGCAGCCACGTTCAAGCTTCCCGACAGCGATACCTCGCTCACCGTGGGCGGCTATGTGAAGCTCGATGCCATCCGCAGCGACAAGAGCGCAGGCGTCGACAGCGTCGGCGACCAGCAGCTCAACCCCAACCTGATTCCGGTCGGCGCCAGCGCCGGCGCACACAAGACCGACCAGGTGACCTTCCACGCACGGCAGTCTCGCCTTTTCTTCGGCTCGACCACGCCGACCAGCTACGGCGAGCTGAAGACCTATATCGAGGGCGATTTCTTCGGCGACATCAACAGCGCGAACGAATCGTCGACCAACGGCAACGGCTTCCGCGTGCGCCTCGCGTGGGGCTCGCTCGGCAACTTCGGGGCGGGGCAGTACTGGACCAACCTGATGAACCAGGACGCGTACCCCGAGACGGTGGATTTCGGCGGCGCGGTCGGCGAGATCTTCGTGCGCCAGGCGCAGGTGCGCTGGACGCAGCCCGTTTCGTTCGGCGACTGGTCGGTCTCGGCGGAGAACCCGGAGTCGGTGCTCGCCGTGCCCGGCAGCGCGACGACCTTCCGCTCGGACAGCGACCATGTCCCCGACCTCACCGCCCGCGTGAAGTTCGCGGGCAGCCGCGGCACCTATACGCTCGGCGTCCTCACCAGGCAGATCCACGTCGACGCCGCCGCGCCAGCCGCGAACGACGGCAAGTGGGGCGGCGCGCTCGCCTTCACCGGCATCGTCGCGGTCGGCGAGCGCGACGACGTGCGCTTCGACCTCAACGCCGGGGACGCGATCGGCCGCTACCAGAACGGCGCTTTCCTGCCGGACGGCTATCTCGACGCCGCCGGGCAGCTGCACCTCGCCAGGCAGCGCAGCGGCTTCGTCGCCTACCGGCACTTCTGGACGCCGCAGCTGCGCTCGAACGTCGAAGTCTCCGGCGCAGA
>Ga0068871_100000766_pt1 | contig 21671 bp, 27 predicted proteins | sample KBSMisM72_FD_72750 | JGI IMG/M metagenome (GOLD analysis project Ga0068871, IMG submission 72750) | Miscanthus rhizosphere microbial communities from Kellogg Biological Station, Michigan, USA - KBS Miscanthus M7-2 | ecosystem: Host-associated > Plants > Roots > Rhizosphere > Soil ...
TCGGGCCGCCGGCGTATTTCCAGTGCCAGCGTCGGGTAAAGGTCTGGACGCCGGCGAACGGGTCCGGGAGGACAACCACGGGCGCCGGCGCGGCGATCGCCTCGGCGATCACGGCCTCGGCGACGTCGGCGTCGCCGGTCTGTTCGAGCGCGGCGGCCTCGGCCAGGGCGCGGGCCTCGGCGTCGTGGCGGGCGGCCTCGGCGGCCTCTTGTTCGAGGCGCCGGCGTTCCCGTTGTTCGGCGTCGTGGTACTCCCGAATTTCGGCGGCCTTGTCTTGGTCGAGGTGGCGGAGCGGGTCGAGGATCGTGCGTTCACGTTTACAGAGGGTTTGCCAGAGCGCGTAGGCGGAGGCTTTGAGCGGTTTAAAAAACGCCTCCACGCGGCCGATCCGATCGGCCAGGTCTTGGCGATCGAGTTTCGCTTGCGCGAGCGAGGCCGGATCGGAGACGCGCGGCGCGAGGCTGAGGCGCGCGACGATCGCCTCGTTGGCCGGCGCGAGTTCGTCGCCGGCTTTGTCGGCGTCGGCGACAGAGACGCGGAACGTCATGGCGTGGCCCACTCAAAGGCGAGTTGTCCGGTTCGAGTCGTCCACGTCGGCGGCGGGTTGCGCGTGGCCCATGCGAGGCGGTACGCGAAACCGCAACAACAAACGACGTCGAAGAGGTACGGCGTGACGCGCGAGACGACGGCCTCGCGGCCACAGTGATCACACCGAAAGATCGGCGGTTGGGTCATGAGGCCGCCTTCTGTTCGTGGCCGAGGACGAGTCGGTATTCCCACAGGCCGGCGGCCGTCTCGCGTCGGCGTCGTTCGATCGGATAGCTGCCGAATTTAGATTTACGAAAATCTCTCAGACGGGCGGAGACGCTAGCCTGCGGATCGCCGGTGGCGGATTCGATTTCGGCGAGCGTGCGCCATTGGCCGTCGAGGATGAGCGACCACACGCGGAGGGCTTGGGCGCCGAGGCGTTCGTGGTCTTTGGCGCGATCGTACGTCTCGCCGTCAAAGTCGGGCGCGTCGGCCGGAGTCGTAAACGCTAAGGCCTCGCGGGCGCCTTGGCGGCCGTCGCAGTGGCGATCGTGATCGGGTTCACTGCGATCGCCTCCGCAAAATAGACACCGTTGGCCGTGCATTAGGCCGCCTCGGCGGGGCGCCGGCCACGGCGGCCGGCGATGATGTGATGTGCGGCGGCGAGGGCCAGGAAGTCGCGGTAGTCGGACGAACGGGTATAGGCCTCGACGCGGAACGTGGCGTCCGGTTTGAGTTGGACGGCGAAGCGTTTGATCACGGGATAGCGGGCGAAAAAGTCGGCCAGGCCGCGATCGCCGGCGTTGGCCCATTCCACGGCGAGGCCAAAATAGCCGGCGGTTTGGAGGTCGGCGGCCACGTCGTTCGGGTTGCCGGTTTTGAAATCGATCAGCGCGGCGGCGCCGTCCATGATGCCGAGGGCGTCGAGCGTGCCGGCGATTTTGTGACGCGGCGAGGCGACGCGGTACTCGCAAAACTGCGGGACAAAACGGCGCGTCTCGCGGAAGTCGCGCCAGGCGGCGAGGTACGGCGTTTCGTCCGGACAGGTGCGGGCAAACGTCGCCTCGTCGAGGTCGCGTTGATTGTCGGCGGCGATCGCGTCGTGGACGATTCGGCCGCGCAACATGACGGCCTCGCGGCGCCACGCGGGCATCCACTCAAAATCGTAGAGCGGCGCGAGGATTTGGGTCACAGACGGGACCATTTCGCCGTTGAGCGTGTAGCCGTGCGCGACGGGATCGAAACACAGATCGGGCGTCATGGGCCGACACTGTTCTCGCGTTCGTCGAGGAGGCGGCGGCAGTCCTCGCACGTGGGATCGTCGGCGTGGTCGCGCGCGTCGATCGTCAAACCGCAGAGGGCTTGCCGGCGCCGGCGGCCGGGCGAGTCGTACGGAATGAAATGCGTACGCCGGGCGGGCGTCTTAGCCATACCTTCCGTTAGGCCTCGCGCGTCCCGTTGCGGTAGTTGTGATCTTCTAGCCACCGATCGGTCACGCGGCCAAGCGGCGGCGGCGGCGTGTAGCGCCACCAATGCCAGAGACGACGGAGGAGTCGTTTAAGCGCGGACACGGTACTTAGCCGTCTGTGCGATGGCGCGGGCCACGGTCCCAGGCGTCGCGTTAAGGGCGCTAGCGAGGGCGGAGATCGTGGACCAGCGCGGATCCCTCACTTTGCCTAGCTCGATTTGGCTAATCGTGGTCTGTTCCACGCCGGAGAGTTTGGCGAGGCGGTACTGTGTAATCCGGGCATGTTCGCGGAGCTGCCGGAAATTCATTCCGCGAAAGATAGGAAATTATTGGCCGGCTGTCAAGGATTTAAGTTCCGTGCTAGGATTTTCCTCCAGTTGGGCTTGGTGGCGAGTTTCCAGGCGCTACAAATAGGGGTCTTACGTGCGTGCATCGCTAGAAGAAATTTTCTACAATGTGAGCGTGACATCGGGCGAGTTGTGGAAAGAAGTAGGACGAACGCTCAAGCTTAAGCGCGTGGATCGGGACTGGCGGCCGATTGATGTCGAGCGGGCCGGCGGGCCGAGTTATAAGACGGTCCAAGCGATTGAGAAGGGGCGAGCGGGGAACGTCGAAAGCCTCGACAAGTACGCGACGGCGCTAGGCCTCTCGTTGGTCGATATTCTCTATGGCGCCTTGTCGCCAGACACGGCCCTTAGCGCCGAGGCCGCCCACGTCGTTCGGATGTTCTCGCGGACGTCGGTAGAGGGGCGGACGGCGATCGTAGCGATGGTGAACGCCTTGGCGCCGGCGGCCGTAGCCGCGCCTTCGCCGGCCGCCGTGGCAGGACCGCCAAAAACAGATCGATCGCGTGCCGTCCTTCCGGCCTCAAAGCGGCGTACTGTTCGGTCACGCGGCGGAGTCTTTTAATCCAATCGGGGTCGGCGTCGTCGGGAGTCAATGGCGGATGGCCCTTTCTGGCCTTGCACTTTACCGCCGAAAATAAATGCCGACAATAGGATTTATATGCTGCTCACAAAATAAAGTGTGAAACCTCAGCACTAAAGCATCCGATATTTCGGAGGTCATCTATGGATTTGTCGCCGTCAGTCCTTGGATCCGGGATCGTGGCCAAGTTACAAGAGCGTCGGACGTCGTGGATCCTGAAGATCGGGCGGGATGGGTTCACGCGGGCGGCGTTGGCCGGTGTCGAGTGCTTCAATTTCCAGGCGGCGGCGACGCTGTCGGCCATTCTGAACAAGGAATTAAAGGTCAAGGATACGCGGGACGTGTTCGATCACGTGTCGCCGGCGGAGCTGGCGTTGCCACGATTGGGCGCGATTGCGATCGCCGTCCTCGGGGCGGCGTTCGAGTCCAAGGGGATCGGCGGTGAGGCGCCGTTGGTGGCATGGGTTCGCAAACATGCCGGCGCGCCGGACGCGGCCGTCCACACGTTTGTCTCGTTGAAAGTGCGAGACGCCAAGGAACGGGCGGAGGGTAAGGCCGAGGATCGGGAGCGGGCGACGGCGCGGCGATCGAAGGCGCATCGATTGCGGCGAGATCGATTCCTTGCGCGGGTGGAGGGTAAATGATCACAGCCAAGAAGATCGAACGGATGGCGGAGGAGTTCGAGGCTAAGGCGGCCACATTGCGGGCGACGATCGCGTTATTGAACGGCGACGCGCGGCCGGGCAAGATCAAGCGTATGGCGTCGGTCGTGGGCGCGGCGATCCAGGCGCGGGCGTCGCGGAACGGACACGGGGCCAGGCCGGCGGCGAGTAAGACGTTTTCCGGTGCCGTGAAAGCGAAGCGCGAAGAAACACTCCGCGCGTTGGCGATCGTCGCGGAACGCGGGCCAATGACGAGCGAGGCGATCGCTAAGGCCGCCGGCGTCAAGGCGGGCTGGATCGGGCCGATGGTGTCGCGCGGCTATTTGGTCGGCCGTAAGGGCGGCGAGTACAAGCGGACCAAAAAAGCGTTTGAGGTCCAGCCGGGCCGATCGTGATGGTCTGGATCGTCGTCTACAACGTCGGCGGGACGGGCCACGTGATGACGGTGGAGCGCGGCGCGATGATGGACGCGGCGACGATGACGGATGAAATGGCCGGCGCCTTACAGGGGCAAGGCGTCCGGCCGGAGGCGTTGGTCTGTCTAGGACCGTACGGACGGGTCAAGGCGGACGGGCTACCGTATCGGGTCGGGGTGACGGATGGTGACGCCGGCGCGGCGAAGCTATAACAATCGCCGGGCGGCCTCTCGCGCGGCCGACGTGGCGAGGCTTCAGGCGCGGGCCGGGCCGGCGCCGTTGACGGTGGCGGAGGCGGCGTCGCCGTCGCCGTCCTACGTGGTGACGGGGCCGGGCGGATCCTGCGTCGGCCGGTATCAAGTCGTGGCCGTCTATATCGACGGGTTCGTCGCGGCGTGGGAATTCGCCGGCCGGCCTCGGAGCCTAGCCGATCGGCCAGGCCTTGAGGAGCGCCAAGAGGGCCAGACAGAGCACGGCGTACCAGAGCGGGACTTTGTTACGGGCGGCGAGGATCGTGAGGATCACGGCGGCGACGATAAGGACGATCGCGGCGAGGAGTAGTAGCGGCATTGGTCGATCCTTCCGTTAGGCCCGTCCCATCGGCCGGGCAGACACGAGTAACCGCAGACGCCTCCGGGGCAGTGTTCGTTAATCAACAGGCGGATCGGCTGGCGATCGGGACAGACGGCAAAGCGCGGTAACATGCGCGTCGCCTCGTTGTGTTCGATCACGTTGCGCGCGATCCGGCTACAGTGCGAGGTCACGAGCGCGGCCAGGACGATCCCGATCGCGGCGGGTCCGGTCACTGCGGATAGTCCGTCGCGCCGGTGTCCTCCGGCGTGAGGTCGATCACGGCGTCCGGCATGGCCTCTTCCCAGGCCTCCACGCCGGCGCCTCCGCCGTCGATCTTCATGCCGTACTCACTCGGCGAGAATTTCATATTTTTTAACACGAGGCGGGTTGGATAGGGCGGCGGGATCAAGTACATCGTCGTCCCTAGGTATGTCGCCTCGATCGTTATGTTTTCCATGGTCAGCGCGTCGGGGCCGCCGAGCAGACACACGCCTCGCGCGTCGCCTCCGTACGTGCCGGGGTCGATATCGGAGAACATGACGTCGTCAAGGATTACGTCGGTCATCGGGACGGATTCTTGTCCGTCGTCGCGGCCGAGAATCTTGATCCCGGCGCCACCGTGGCGCGCGTGGCAGTGCGTGATCCGGACGTGTTGGATCGTGGTCCACGGCGCCGTCCCGTCTTGGTTGCGCGTACTCAAGAGGATCAAGTAGGCGCCTTGGCCTTCGGCGGTCCCGCCGTACTCCATGATGCAATTGTCCATCGTGAAACCGACGCAACATTTGAGTTCGAGCGCGTTTTTGATTTGGACGCCGAGGCCGTACCACGCCGGGTTTTTGGTGAGGGTACAGTTGGTGATCTGTACGTTGGTCGGCATGCGTTCCGGACTCGTCGAGTCGGCGCCACCAAACATAACTACCTCGCCGGCGCCTTCTAGGTAGCAGTCATCGATCACAATGTCGCGCGTCCCGTCCCATCCACTGATCGCTTGCGTGTCGCGGCCAAAATCGAACACGTTGTCTACGTGACACTGGATCACGCGGGCGCCGGCGCCGTTCAGCATGACGCCACGGTGACAGCCGAATCCCGGATCGCCGAGGAGGCTACAGCGATCGAGGACGAGGCGGGCGCCGGTAAACGCCACGAGTTGGCGGTTTTGGTGGGACGTCTTGACGGTGAGGCCGCATAGGGTGACGTCGTCGCCGAGGACGGCGATCGCGTCGTCGTCCGTTCCGCCGACAATGACGACGCCACAGCCGGCGGCGGTTGCGCGGCCGGCCGGAACGGCGGCGGCCGGCTGGATGGTGAGCGGCTTACGGATCACGAGACTTCCGGTATACGTGCCGGCGTCGAGGACGAGGACGCTACCGTCCGGCGCGCCGTCGATCACGGGTTGTAGTGGCGTGCCGGCCGTGACGGGGATCGTATTCCCGGCGGGCGGGTCCGGCGGCGTGGGGTCGTCCAGGGCGGCGAGGGCGAGATCGAGGGCCGATTCGGCCTCGTCGATCTTGGCTTGGGCGGTGTGAATGTGGGCGCGGGCGGCCTCGGTGTCCATGGTCGTGTCCTTCGGTTAGAGGCGTGATCCATCGGGGCGCCGGCCGCCATTGCCGAATCCCCATACCTTCGCGTCCGTGCGTTTGACGTCGTCGATCGTGCAGGCGGCGACGTAGCCGCGTACGTTGGCGTCCTCCGGCGTGACGGAGACGGACGTGTACACGGGGTTCCCGGCCGGATCGACGGCGTCGTCTACTTGCACGGTGACGACGTCGGTATCCCACATCCAAAACGCCAAGTCCTCTTCCATACGGAAAAGGTAGTCGTTGCCGCGTTGGCCAAATTGCCACAGGGTGTCAACCATGCGGGCCTGTAGCATTTGCGGCGACCATTGCGGTCCCATCGTTTGGTAGTTGATCCCGTCCACGTCGTTGGCCAGGTCGTCGTACCAGCCGAAACGGCCGCGTTCGTCGCCGTCTGCAAACCATGAGGTGTAGTGCGGGCTGAAATGTTGCCAGGACGTCAGGCCGGCGGCGTGGGCCTTTTGGCCACAGTGGCGGAGCGCGTCGATCAGCGGTTGGCCGGGCGTGTTCCACAAATTCATTTCCCAGGCGAGGGAGAATTCGTCAACCACGTTCGCGGCGATGAGGGCGTCCATGATCGGATCGGCGTAGTCGGCCCACTGTTGAGCGGTCATGTAGTGCGGCTGAAAGTCTTTCGAGCCGAGGCGGACGTGACAGTATTTGACGTACTTTTTGACGAGGCGGCACGTCTCGATAAATTGATCGAGCGTGTGGCCGGCGCCGGGCGTCTTGCCGGGATTCTCCGGCGGGCCGAGGCTGTCGCCGACAGAGAGGAGGAAATGCGTGTAGCCGTAGCCGCCGTATTTGGTGAGGTAGGCTTTTTGAAAGTCGAGCGGGTAGCGGTCCAAAAACCACGAGAAGATCCGTTCGTACTTCCGGCCCACGCCGGGGACTTGCGGCGCGCCAGGCATTTCCACACCCCAAAAGTCGCCTCGGAGGTAGTTGCGATCGGCCGGCGGCGTCCAGGGGAGATCGGTGTAGTAGTTGACGGGTTCGGGAAACGGCAGAAGAGGCCCACGTACGATCGGGGGTACGTGGGCCGATTTAAAACTTGGTTTCAGGGTGGCGACTACGTTGATCGTTTGGTCGTGGAACGTGACTTGCGGATTGGCGCCGGTCGTCCACGGCGCGTAGCCATCGGCGGAGACTTCCACGTCGCCGATCCAGGGCGGATCCTTGCGAGGCCCGTGGTAAAAGTTCGCCGGGTTCGTGTTGCGGACGGTGCCGGAGAGGCCGGCGTCGATCCGGATGACGATCGGCGCGGTGATGAGGGCGCCGGCCTCGTCTACGGCGGTGACGGTGAAATCGATCGGCGCGTCGGTGCCGGTCGGGTCCGGCGTCGGGGCGTGGCCGTAGTCTTTCGGTTTGTGAATGGTCATTGCGGGACTCCTTCAGTGGGCGCGGGTGGAGCGGCCGGGGGCGGCAGGCCGAGCGCGGTGAGGGCGGCGATCGCCTCGGCGCGGCGTTTGGTTGCGGTGTCGATTACCGCCGGCGTCCAGACGAGGCCGGCGATCGCTTTCACGATCGAGGCCTCGCCGTCGAGGCTGGCGCCGGGTTCGTACGTCGTGCGGTGAAACGTCGAGGAGATCCGGACGCCGTCCCGGAGGACGTAGAGCGAGCGCCGGACGGAGAGGACGCCGGTTTCGTCTACGGCGATCTGACTGATAACGGATTCTTCGGTGAGCATGGGCGATCCTTTTTTACGTGGGCGTGCGGTACATCACGGCGCCGATGAGCGAGCCGGGGTTAAAGCTGGTGTTATCCATGATGATGATTCCGCCGGCGGCGCCGAGGGCCGGCGTGATCGTGGCGTTGGTGATGTACATGGAGGGCATGTTCGCCACGCCGGCATTCATGGCGCCGAAATAATTGAAATTGCCGCCGACGTTGCCGCCGTCTCGGTCAGCGAAGGGGAGGCCGGTGATCGTGGCGGATCCGACTGACGTACCTTTGCTGCCGAGGATGATGCGGAGGCCGGCCCATATCCAGCCGCCGATCTTGATGTACCAGCCGGCGCGTTCGTTGTAGACCATGCCCACGGCGGCGCCACCAAACAAGATCCCAGGCGTCCACGTCCCCTCTTCGTAGTCGTCAAAGGTGTTCGGATCGGTACTCGGCCACTGTGTGGCGGGGAACACGATTTGCCCGGCGTTGGCCAGGTTCACTTGGGTTTGATTGCGGACGATGATCCCGTCGTCAAAATACGCGGGGGTGCTGACGCCACAGTAAAAATTGAGGCCGGAGGCGACGAGTTGGCCGGTAAAGCTGTTTTGGGCGGAAAAGATTTGGCCGGAACGATTCAAGAGGGCGACGTTGGCGGAGAGGGCGGTGTCCGGGATTTTGCCGGTGGCGCCGTCTACGGGGATTTTGGCCAGGGCTTGATCGATCGGGTCGAGGAGGACGCCGGCGATCGCGGCCTTGTCCCAGAGGGAGCCGTCGAGGTTTTGGCCGGAGTCGTCGATCAGGGCGTTCCAGGGCGTCCGGTTGATGGTGATCGGGGGCATCGGTTCGCCTTCCGTTAGGTCGTGACGTCGAGGGCGGCGCCGAGGCGTCGCAAAATATCGTCAATGGAAAATCGGACGGTCGAGGCGGTCGCCGTGAATTTGGGCGGCAGGCCGGGCGCGACGTCGATCTCGGAGATCGTGACGTCTTGGATCGTCAGGGTGCCGACGATTTGGGGCGATCCGAGGTTGAACGTGATCGGCTTGCCGGATTTGGTTTTGACGTCGCGCGTGGCATAGGGGACCGTCCGGATCGGTTGACTGTATTGTTTAAGGTCGGCGTCGCAGAGTTGGATCAACGACGCCTCGCCACGGCGTTCGTCGGTGATCAGGTGTTCGATCACGCCGTCCGTCCCGTCGAGGGCGGTGAGTTGGGCTTGCGCGTTCGTGTCGTCGCGTTGTACCCACAAATTGATCGGGGCGCCTTTGATCAAGGCGCGGAGGAGGCCGGTGACGCCGAGGAGGGCGGCGGCGGCGGTGATCGTCGAGCCATACGAGACGGTCGCCGTAATGGCGCCGGGGCCGGCCGGCGGGATGCCGGTGAGGCTGTTTCCACTAATCCCGGTGTAGCGGATCACTTGCGTCCCGTTACCAATCACGGCGTAGCCGCCGAGGACTCTGGCCCACGAGGCGCCGGCGACCACAAGAGACGACGCGCCGGCGAGGACGACGCCGTCCGGTTGTTTGAGGCCGGAGGTGTCCGCCGTGGGCGCGTTGGCGCCGAGCGCGGCGTCGGCCAGGGCGTCGAGGTACGTAGTGGTCGTGTTGTCGGCGAGCGTGGCGAGGAATTTGAGTTGGCCGGCGTCGGCGGCCGTCCGGTAAATTTTCCGGCCGATGACGGTCGAGGCGCCGATCGGGATCCCGGTCATGGCGACGCGCGAGGAGGCGGCGGTCGGCGTGGAGAGGGCGTTGGCGCCGAGGTTGGCGTCGGGCGTCGTGTCGGTGTACGAGACGAGGCCGATCCCGATCGCGGCCAAGAGCTTCAGTTGCGATCCGCCGGCGATCGTTCGGTACAGTTTCCGTGACGTGACGACGGGGTCCGTGGCGGCCGGGACGGAGACGGCGACCTGTCGGAGGATCGGGTTGGCGCCGGGGTAGTTGATAAACGGATTGCCGGCGGCGGAGGCGCCGATCGTCGGCGAGTTGCCGGGATAGATGTTTTGCGCGGAGCCACACCAGACGGCGACAAACTGTTGGCCGGGAACGAATCCCCACAGGTTGATCCACTTCGCGGCCGGGTCGGACGACGGCGGGACGACGATGTTGGGCGGCATGTACCAGCCGGCCGGGAGGCCCACGTACTGTTTCAGCGTGACGGCCGCCGAGGCGGGCGAGAGGTTTGTTTCGTGCGCGAACGAGTTGGGATCGCTCGTGTACGAATACTGGAATTGGACTTGCGCGCCGGCTTGCCAGGGGCCGTACGGACTGGCGCCGGCGCCTTGCTGCGTGTTGTTCCAGACGGGCGCGATCGTCGGGTCGGTGAGGTTGCGGACGGTGAACGTGGCCGGCGGGCCGGGGCGCGTTTCGCCGGAGGCGGTGAGGTCGGCGACGGCGTAGAGGTGGCCGCCGGGTTCCACGCCTCCGGAGGCGAGAAAAGTCGGCGCGCCAAACGCCGGCGTGATCGTCGGGTCGGGGCGTGGGCCGACGTTGATCGACGGGTACGGACTGATCAGCGATTCGCCGGCGGCGGTTTGAAACGTCACGGCGTAGTAGTGGAGGCCCGGCGTGACGCCGGCGCCGTCGAGGAGGGCCAGGGAGGGCGCGGCGGCCGGGCCAATGCCGGGGCCGACGAGGGAGCCGCCTCCGCCGGGCGTGGTCCCGGTGTAGCGGAGTCGTTGCGTTTCGCTGACGGCTTGGCCGCCGTTCGGGTTGAACATGACGGCGTTACTGATCGGGATGATCGAGTCGTTGGCGGCGACGTCGCCGATCACTTCTTCGGCGTAGCCTTTCCCGTACACGCGGGTCCGGACTTGGGACGTGTCGGTGGAGACGGCGATCGGCGGGTCGTTCAGGAACGGGTGATCGAGGTCGATCGGGTCCGGCGTATCGGACGCCTCGGTAATAAACAAGTGGAGGACGCGATCTTCCCAATAGAAGTAGCCGCCGATCAGTTTGGCGAGTTGGCGGAGGCATCCGTCCATGCCTTCCGTCGCGTCAAAATTGACGGAGACGGCCGGGAGGTTCGGTTGGACGCCGGCGTCGGAAAAGCCGGCCGGGCAAAACGTGACGACGAGGTAGGTGGCGATTTGCGACGCGGACACGTTCGTCCAGGCGCCGTACGGGAGTTTGCGGTTGGCGAGGGGCGTGTCGTCGATCGCTTGGCAGGGATAGACGGTGTGGTTGTCGAGGCCTCGGCCTTCGTAGGTGAGGCCCACGGTTTGGAGCGGGCCGGCGAACAAGGTACGCGGCCGGTTGGCGTTGATCCGGACGGTGAGGCGTTGGCCAGAGGTCGGCGGCGTGGCGGCGTCGATCGTGAGGCCGCACGTGTTCGGCGTGTCGTTGATGACGTCGTGGATCGTGCACGAGTTGTAACGAATCTTGACGGGCTTGTCGTTGAGGCGATAGATCGCGGACGTCTCGCGGACGCGGCGGAGGGCCGGCGTGATGTAGGCCAGGCGGAAGCCGATCCGTTTGCCGACGAGGGCATAGTGATCGGCGGGGGGTGACGGCATTAGGACATCCGGGTCGCGCGCATGACGGATCGGGTGATGTTGTCGGCCACACGTTTCGTAATCGCGGCCTCGGTGTCCACGATGTGGAATACGTTGTTGACGATGACGCCGGCGCCGGGCGCGGCGCCGTTCGGGAGCACGTTTCCGCCCACGGTCGGGACGAAAATTTCCGGCCCGGCCTCGCCGACAATGGCGGGGACGCCGGCGGGGATCGGGCCGCCGGATGCACGGTGGAGAATCCCGCCTCCGATCGAGGCCGAAATGATCCCGCCGGCGGCCTTGTACGCGGCCTCGCCGGCCGTGTCGCCTCCGTACATGCCGAGGCGCGCGGCGCCGTTGGTCCCCTGCGGGAAGTAGGCGTCCATGAGGTCGCCGAGGGTTTTGGCGGCGCCGCTGGCCGTGTTGAGGGAGCCGGTAAGGGCGTCGGTGGAGGCCTTGGCGCCGTCCGTGGCCGCCTTGACTTTGTTGTTGGCCTGTTCGCCGTGGTTGCCCCAATTGTCGGCGGCGGCCTGCGCGGTTTCGTAGGTGACGCGGTATTTGTCGATCGTTTCGTCGGACCAGTGGCCGACTTGGGTTAGGGCGTAGTCATAGGTTCGCTTGGCCTCGTCCGCCGTGGCTTGGAGGCCTTCGCGGGTGTCGGTCTGTTCGGTCTTGGCGATCGCGCGAACGTCGAGGCTGGCTTGTTGCCATTTCTCCACGTACAGCTTCGTAATGGCGTCCCAAAATTCGGCGTCGGCTTTGCCGGCGGCCTCGGTAGCGGAGACGGTGTCGTCGTACCAGCGTTGGATCGCGGCGGTTTGTGTCTGGTAGCTGGACGCGGTGACGCGGCCGATCAGCTGTTCGTACTCGGTCCACAATTTATCGTTGCTGACGCGGATTTCCTCGTTTTTCTTGGTCGTCTCGTTGGCGGCCAGGGCCGCGTACTTGGCGTCGATCGCATAGATGCGCTCGCCGAGTTGGTCGGCGTCGATCACGGTGCGCGTCGCCTCATTGATCTCGGCTTGCTTCTTGGCCTCGATAACGGCGAGGTGGCTGGCGAGGCTGTTGGTGTCGAGGTTCGCTTGCGCGATAAAGGCCTCGTCCCAAATTTTGGCGGTGTCCTCGGCGTACTTGCTCCACGCGCGGACGTAGTCCTCGACGGCCTTTTTATTTTTCTCGACGGCCAGGGTATTCCGATCCCAGGCGTTCGAGGCGCCGTCGAGCGTGGCGGCGAACGGTTGCGTTTGGCCGCGCGTGGCCTCTAGGTTCGTGGCGAACGTGTTGAGGCCGGCGGAGACTTTCCCGAGGCCGTCCGCCCATCGGGTTTGTGAGGCGAGCGCGTCGCCGGAATCCGCGTGGAAGCCTTCGGCCGCGCCGTGGAGGGTGGCGGCGGCGTTCTGGACTTCCGATACCGCGTTTTTCCACATGCTCGTCCAGGCGAGGGGGTTGTAGTACTTCTGGACGGACATAATGGCGGCGACGCTGTCGAGGGCGTAGCCGCCGAGGGTGACGATCGCGGCGCCGACTTCGTCGGCCGCGATCCGGAGGTTGTAGTACGCCTGAATGGTGGCGCCGACGGCGTCCACGCCGAGGGCAAACGCGCGGACGACGCCGATCACGGCCTCGGAAACCAGATCGTTCGCGGTTTGGTTCTCGTTGAGTTCGCCGGTGTTGGCGGCGATCTGTTTGTTCAGGAGATCGAACGCCGTGAGGACGGTGGCGTTTTGCGTAATGACGCGGCCGATCGAGGCCTCTAGGTTGTTCCACGTGTTCCCGAGTTGGGCCAGGCGGCCTTGATACGTGCCGGCGAGCGCGGCGGCCTGTCCGCCAAATTTCTCGGAGATCTGATCGAGGACGTAGCCGAATCCTTCCGTTTTGACTTTCGCGTCGTCGAGGGCGACGCCGGACTTTTGCAAGGCGGTCGTATTCCCCTCGGCGGCCTTGGCGACCATTAAGGTTGCCTCGTTGAGATCCTTCCCGAGGCCGGAGGCGAGGTTGGTGGCGGCGGTCAAGGCGGCCTCCATGTCCTTGGGCATGACGTTGCCCACTTGGACGAGGAGCGCCATGGCGCCTTTAAGGGTGTCGTCCTGATAGATCGTGGTCTGTTGGAGGGCGGAGGCGTAGCCTTCGTACGCGGAGACGACGGACGGGATCGCGGTGCCTTGCGCGCGGAGCGCGGTGACGAGTTGGACGTGCGCTTTTTCGGCGTCGCCGGCGGCCTTGATCGAGGCGGCGACTTCATCGGTCAGGAGTCCCCAGGCCGCCTTGATCCCGCCGATGATGGCCTCGGCCGACACCATGGAGGCCACGAGGTTCGTAAACGAAACGCCGAGGGTATCGGTTTGCTTCGCGGCGCCTCCGGCGGCGTCGGCCAGGGCTTGGATCCGATCGGGGACTGTCCCGCCGAGGGCGCGGATTTTCTCGGCGGCCTCGGCGGCGATGTTGCCGGCGCGTTGGAGTTCGTTGGCGGTGAGCGTCGTCACGCCTCCGGCGCGTTCGATCGCCTCGGCCATGAGTTCGGCTTGCTGAATGATCTTGACGCCGGAAAAGCTGTTCCCGAGGGTTTCGAGCTTGCCTTGCGCTTTGCTGGCGCCGTCCTCGAACGATTTGAGCGTGACTTTGGCCTCGGCGACGGCGTCGGCGAACGGGGCAAAATCCGCGTTAAAGGTGCCGGTAACGGCGGCCATATCAGTCCTCGGCGTCGCGTGGCGTTTGTTCGCGGACGAGTTCTTCGATCACTAGTGCGTAGTCGTCGGGATCAAGGTTTCGGACGTCGTCGAGCGTCCAGCCGCATCGTCGGGCGATTCGGATGTCGGTGAGGGCGCGGTCGTGCCAGCCGGGATCGTTTTTTTTTCTGCATTGCGCGCGGCCACCATGGCGCGTTCGTGGCGTTCGATCGCCTCTTTGATTTCCACGAGCGAGGGAAAATCCAGTTGATCGAGGACGGCGCGGAGCGTGTCGAGGTCCGGCGCGCGGTGCGGGTCCGGCCGAATAACCACGAGGTGGCCGTCGTCGTCGGTGAGGGTCCAGTCGAGGAGGTACGCTTCGATGAGGGCGATCCCGGAGTCCAGGGGATTCCCGATCATGCGTCCATCGACGCCGGCGGTATACAGGCGCGCGTAGCTGGCGCGTTGTTCGCCGGCGGTCAAGCGTTTCCGGATCGTGAGTTGGTCGCCGTTGTCGAGCGTGAGGACGGCGGTTTCCGGACGAACGAAACGGGACATACGGGTTACTCCGGCTTGCCAAGTTTGGCCGTCAACGATCGGCCGATGACGGTGACGGGGCCGGCGATCGGCCAGTACCAAAAGCCGCCGAGGGCGCCGCGCGGCGCGGCAAAGCGGAGCACGCCTCGGAGGAGGATCGGGTTGACGCGGTCGGCGCCGGCGGTGAGCGTCCACGTTCCGGCGATCTTGGTGATCGTCCAGTCGTGGAGGCAGGCCGCCGGCGCGTACGCGGCGAGAATTTCGGCGCGCGGGCCTCGGACGCGAAGCGCGGCGCCGTCGTGAAACACGCCGGCCGCCTTCCGTTAGGCGGCCTTGTTCTCGGCGCGCCGGGCGAGCAGCGTCCCGCCGTTCTGTGTCCACGGGCCGGCCGCCATAAACGTCCCGGAGACGGCCGGCGCGCCGTCCACAGAGCAATCAATGTCGGCGTCCATGTACGCCAGGCCAGTCCAGCTAAAGGCCTCGGTCGTGTTGGGCGAGAGTTCGAGCGTTCCCGGCGCCTCGGCGTCGGCCGCCTCGAAGAGGGCGAGTTCGTCGGAGTTCCAGAATCCGGACACGGTCCCGGACACGTCTTTCATGCCGGGGATGTACACGCGGTTCACGTCCTGAAAGCACGTGACGTCCAGCTTGTCCGTCTTAAAACTGGCCTTCCACTTATTGAGGGAGATCACGGCCACGAGGCCGACAGCGGGCGGGATCGCGCCGGTGGGATCCCATTTCACGAGTCCATAGCGTCCAGTCTTGATCATGGCGTAACCCTTTCGTTCTGATCGGTTCCACGAGCGAGTCCCAGGGGTGCGAGCGTGCGGGCGTAGGTGACGGCGACGTCGAGGCGATATCGGCCGCCTCGGTGTGTCCAGCGGAGATCGGGATCGACGGCGTCGAGTTCGGTGACGGTGCCGATCGGGGCGACGCGAGACGCGGCCATAAGATCGAGGCCCGGCGCGATCGGCCAAAACTGATCCTCGATCAGCTGATCGATTCGTGCGGCGGCGGCCTCGACGGCGGCGGCGTTATTGAGGGCCACGGCTTTCACGAGATAGAGGGCGGATTCGATCGCGCGGCCTTCGTAGGTCGCCTGATCGACGCTGTCCACGAGCGAGACGATCACGTACTGCTTTTTGCCGGCGCGGGCCACGTCGCGGTATACGCCGTCCGGCATGAGGCCGGCGAGTTCGGTGTCGGCCAAGAGGTGGCCGATCAAGGCGTTGCCGATCGCGGCGGAGTCAGGCGGCGAGGGCATCGTCGATCCGAGCCGCGATCCCGTTGCGTTCGAGGAGCGCGGCAAATTGGGTGTACATGGCGCGGCGGTGTTTCATCACGATCGGGATAAACACGTGGCCGGGCGGCATGGCGCCGGTTTCGTGGCGGACGCCGTTGTGGGTGTAGTAGGCGCGGGCGGCGGTCCCGTTCTCAAACAACCACGCATGGGGCGCGGTCGCCTTCACTTGGGCGCCGGCCGAGTATCGGCCCTTGTCAAAGTGGGTGACGAACACGCTATCGCGGAGGGTGCCGGAGTGGACGGGATACGCCGATCGGATGTCCAGGGCGGCGGCGTTGGCGACGCCTTCCACGATATGCGCGGCCTCGCCGGTCAGCGTGGCCGGGAGGCTTTCGAGTTGTTTGTAGAGTTCGGCCAGGCCGTCCCATTTCATGGCGTGACGGCCTCCACTTCGCTACAGGAACACACGAGCGTAATGTTTCGTTCGCCCATGTTGCGGACGGCCGTGCAGTTCAGGCGCCGGCCGTTGAAAATAAACGTGGATCGGGTCGTGACGTCGGCGCGGTACGGGCCGGCGAGGGTGTGGGTGATATGGGCCGTGACGGCGTCGGCGGCGGTCGCCTCTTGATTGGGGGAGAACACGTCAAGCGCCACGTCCCACGGGATCGGCGAGACGACGGGCGGGATCGTGTAGTCGCCGTGTCCGTCCGGCGTCGGCGTGCCGGGATTTTCCACGGTGACACGGTGGCGGCGCCGGCCGGCCGGGACATAGTCGAGGCGATCGAGGTCGCGCGCGGGACTCATGCCAGGGCCGGCGTCCTCTTCCGGCGGAGGAGATTGGTGACGACGGGCGAGAGGTCGCCGGCGGTCGTGGCTTGGCTGTACGTGCCTTCGTCGTCGCCTCGGAAGCGATCGAGTTCGGCGAGCGTGAGGAGGATCGCTTGCGTGATGACGAGGTCGGGCGCGGTCGGCGCGTTGTCCTTCAGATAGTCGAGGATCACGGCCTCGGCGCGGTCGATCTGGTCTTGGAGGATGACGTCGCCGGGATCGTCGGCCGGCGTGGTGATCCGGAGGTGGCCTTTGGCCTGATCGAGCGTGACGAATTGGGCCATTAGTGCGCGGCCTCCACGCGGCGATCGCGGCCGTCGCGGCCGGCTTTGACGACGAGTTGCCACGGGCGGCCGGTGTCAGGCGCGGCGGCCGTCAGGCCGTCACAGTGCCAGGCGGAGCCGCGCCACGTGACGACGTCGCCGGGTTCGTACTCCTTGCCGTCCACGTACACGCCGAGGTACCGGAGGCCCGGCGCGCCGTCTTTGCCATTGAGGCCGTCTTTGCCATCGGCGCCGGCCGGTCCCGGCGGTCCCGGCGGGCCGGGGATTTTCTGTTGCGCCAGGTCGGCGAGGCGGAGATCGAGGTCGGCGCGGAGCATGGCGAGATCCGTGGTGTCGATCGCGCGCGTGGCCTTGGTTTCGAGGACGGCCAGGCGTTCGAGGACGGGGGCGATCGCGGTCGCCACCATAAGGGCCACGGCGTCGGCGATTTGTTCCACGTCAAGCGGCATGACGGAGGCTCACGGTTTTCCGATAGAGCGCGGCCACGAGGGCGGCCGTTTGGTCGGCGGCGTTGGGATCCACGGGCGGCGGAACGGTCGGCGTGGGCGCCGGCTTGGCGAACGGGTTGGCGACGTCGCGGGCGGCGAGCGCGGCCAGGCTAAAGTACTGCTCTTGCAAGTACGGCGAGTTCCCGCCGGGGACAGGGCCGAGGCCAAAGTATTTCCGGCGGGCCTCGTCCGGCGACATTCCGCCGGCGCCGATCGAATCTTTCGCGGCGGCGGTTTTCGTCGCCGTGTCCATCCAAATGAGATCGTCGATATCGAATTCCGTACCGTACTGCGTGCCGTCCGGCATGCGTTCACTAATGCCGAGGCCTTCGTCGAGGGAGAGTTCTAGCGACGTGATCAGCGATTGCAAACACTGTGAGTAGTACTGTTGGAGGAGCGGTTCGATATTCGCGTACGGCGGGGGCGGGCCGACGCCGATCATGTAGGGCGGGACGTGGAACGTTGAGCAGACGGTTTCCGCCGTCCATTTCAACTGTTCGATCAGCTGTGCATCGGTGGCGTTGACGGTGATCGGCTTGTACTCCATGCCGGCGGAGAGCAAGGCGACGCGGCCGGCGTTCGCGCCGGAGAATCCGGTTTGCCATTTGTCCTTCAGTTCGTCGGCCTTCGCCTGGTCGATCGCGCCGGGGACGGTGATGATCCCGCCGGGGTTGCTGGCGTTCCCGAAAAACTGCGTGGAATTGTTTTGGATGTTGAGGCCTTGGAGCGCGGCCAGGCCACAGGCGTAGATCGGCGAGACGCCGATCAGTTGGTGAAATAGACAGACCATCGGGTCGTGGATGATCTCGCGGGCCGGCGCGGCGATCATGCCGTCTTGGAGGAGGCCGGTGAGCGGGTCGCGGCCGAGTTGGTAGTAGAGATCGCCGGCCGGCGTGATCAACGGGGTCACGTACGCCGGGTTGAGCACGTAGAGCGCGACAACCACGCCTCGCGCGTCGCGTTCTTTCAATACGTAGGCGTTGCCCCACATGAGTTTGGACGTGATCCACTGTTCAACGAATTTGATGATCGTTTGGTAGTGGTTCGGCTTGCGGAGCACGGGCGAGAACGCGGCGGAGTCGGTTTCGTTCCAAATGTCGTTCTCGTCTTGCTCCACGAGCCGGAGGCGAAGTTTGGCGATGTCGGAGGCGATCAGCGTGATACACGCGAACACGGCCGGGTAGGCGATCGCCGTAAACGCGGTAACGGTGACGTTCTGTTGCCAGGCGCCGGGGAACGATTCGCGGACGGACGGGTACCAGCCGCCTCGGCCCGTGGACGGGGCGATTGGGACGGCGGATTTCGTCGTCAGTTCAAAGCGCCGGCCAAACAACGTCAGGCCGAGACTCATCGGTCGCCGATACGCGCGGGGGGTGGCGGTTCGATCGGCGGCGGTTCGTCCGGCGTCCAGCCGATGGGCGCGACAAAGCCGATCGCTACCATCGTCTCGGCGAGGGCGCGATCGGTTACGGCGTACGTGTCCTCTTCGGCGTGGACGTTTCCGTTTTCGGTGTGATAGACGCGGGCGCGAACGTCGAGGGATTCGCCGACTTGGGCGCGTGACTCTCGTTCCATGGGTCAGGACTCCGTAGCGCAAAGCCGGTGAGTTCGAGGCGATCGACGAGGTCGGGATCGACGTGGATCGTGTCGCCGGCGTGTGGGTACGCTCCGTCGAGGTACCCACTCCGCCGGACGATCATGGGAACGCGATCCATGGTTAGGCCGTGTACGTCGCCACGGTGTACTGGACGCATCCGGCGCGGGCCTTTTTCCAGTTGATAAACCGTTCGGCGCGGAGGCCGACGAGGTTGTTTTGCCACAGGGACGTCATCACGGTTGTAGCGTCGGCGGGGTTCGCTGGCGCCGAGTCCATCTGTAGCGAGGCCTCGCGGCTAACGTCGATCGTGACTCCGCCGTCGTCGGCGTAGAGGATGCAGTCCGGTTGCACCATGGCGACCGTGGTTCCCATGGCTTGGGACGGAATGAACGTAAAGCCGAGGGCGGTACCGCCGTTGACGCCGACGTTGGGGAATAGCGGTTGGCCGAGGGCGTTGAGCGAGGACGCAAGCGCCAGCATGTTCGTTGCCGACATCAGGACGACGGCGCCACCGATCGGGAGGTTCGCGGCCACCATGGCGTTTGCCAGGGCTTGAATATCGGTGCGCGCGTTGGCGGGCGTCGTGCCGGCGGTCGTGATCGGGGTGACGCCGTTCGTGATCGAGCCGGGCGAGACGCCGGCGACGGGCGCCTTAGTCGGGTCGGTGAATTCGGTGTCGAGGAACGCGGCGATCCCGTTGATCATGTCTTGCCGGATGACGGCCTCGGCGGACGGCGTCGAGACGCGCGCGAGTTCTTCGGTGATGACGATGATCCCGGCGCATTTGGTGATCGTCAGCGTGATCGATCCAAACTGCAATTTACCCACGGGTTTCGGCGCGCCCTGTCCGACCCACTGATACGTCCCGCCTCCGGTCTGTGACGCGATCGAGACGTTGAACGGGACGCGGCGGAATCCCGGAATCTTGCCGAGGATCGTGGCCGGCCGGAGGAGTTCCATAAATTCATTGGCGAGCGGCGTGAGCGGCGCGAGCGGGCCGGCCCATGTCGCGTCCGTGGTCGTGCCGGCGGCGACGGCGGCCTTAAACACGAGGCCCACTTCCGGCGTCGAGTCGTCCCACTTCTTGGCAATTTCCACGGCTTGCATGAGATTGCCTTTGGAGGCGGCGAGGCCCATGACGTACCGCGTAAACGCCGTGCCTTTCGGGAGTGGACTGGACACTTGCACGATCGGGACGTGGCGCGCCTCGGTCAGCGGCACGGCGGCGGCGATCGGCGTCGCGGCTTTGACGGCCAAGGCCTCGGCCTTTTTCAGGCGCGGGAGGTGTTCGTCGATACTGGCGATTTCGCGTTCGAGCGTTTCGTATTTCTCGGTCTGCGTCGCGTCGAGCGTGGTTCCGTCCTCGCCGGCCTTGGTCATCAGGGCGACGAGGTCGGCGGCCTTGGCCGTGCGGGACTTTTCAAACGCGGCGATCTGGTCGGCGAGGCTTTCGGTTTTCATGGGCGGCGCGTCCTTGACGCGAACGACGGGCAGGCCCGAAACGCCGGGCGGGGTGCGGCCAAACGCGGCCAGGTGAGGCGCGTCAAGCGCCTTGATGGTCAGGATCGAGGCCTCGGCGTTGGCCGGGATCGTGACGAGCGAGAGTTCACAGATTTCGGTCTTGGCGAGGAGGAAACCGCCGGACTTGCGGGCCTTCAGGCCGTCCGGGAGGATCCGAAACCCAATGGAGACGCCGGAGAGGAGGCCGGCTTTGATCGATTGCCACGCGGCGTCGATCCGGTCTTTCACGGCGCCGGGTTCGTCGATCGTCGGGATCGTCGCCTCGAACGTGATCCCGTCAGCGGTCGGCGCGTTGAACATGGCGCGGCCGATCGGGCGTTCGGTGTCGTGGTGGAGGAGGAGCGGGAGCGGATTCCGAAACGTGACGCCGGCGGGATCGAGGCTGTGATTTTGGCGATCGAGGGTCGGCGTGGTGGCGATCCCGGTGATCACGCGGCGATCGGCGTCGAGGTTCTTGACGTGGAGGATCGCGTACGCGCGTTCGAGCATGGGCGCCGATCACAATTGCGCGCGGCGCCGGCGCCGGCCAGTTTGGGCGACGAAACTAGGGCGCGGGCGTTCGCCGATTGATTTGGCGGAGGGCGCGCCGGATGTAGTCGCCGAGGTCGAGGCGGGCGTCTTTGGCGTGGGCGAGGGTCGCGTCGTATTCCTTGGCCGGGAGCCGAAAATGGACGTTCACAGAGGGATCGGACGGGTCCAGGGGCGGCCGGCCTTCGCGTTTTTTCTCGGTCATGTCCCGCCTCCGAAAAAAATCATGTCGTACGACGGCGTCGGGGCGACGGGTTGCCGAATCCAAACGGCGAGGGCCATGTCGAGGGCGACTTGTCCGTCGATCTTGTCGGCGGCGTGTTCTTTGTCGGGGCGGAGGTCGCCATGGTGGCCGGTGCGGACGACGTAGTTGGCGGCCATCCACGCCAGGATCGGATCGGCGCCGTGGCAGAGGAGGCCGGCCGTAATGAGTTCGCCTTTCCGGCGGATCGCTTCGGTGAGTTGGAAGCCTTGGGCTTGGTCGATCATGTCCACGCCGGCGCCGATCAGGTGTTGCGCGAGTTGTTCGGCGAAACGTTTGTCGTAGGCGACTACGCGGACGCCGTGGGCGCGGCAGTCGTTGAGGACGTCGCGTTCGATCAGGTCGTAATCGGTCGTTGGACCTTCCGTTATCGTCAAGAGGCCGGCGCGTTCCCACTCGGCATAGGGTCGGTGCGGG
>Ga0068871_100000770_pt1 | contig 21575 bp, 19 predicted proteins | sample KBSMisM72_FD_72750 | JGI IMG/M metagenome (GOLD analysis project Ga0068871, IMG submission 72750) | Miscanthus rhizosphere microbial communities from Kellogg Biological Station, Michigan, USA - KBS Miscanthus M7-2 | ecosystem: Host-associated > Plants > Roots > Rhizosphere > Soil ...
AAGTACGACGGTAGAAACGATCAACTGGTCAGGCTGTCACAGATAGCAGATCACGCTATGCTTAAGCACATAGCGGAGGATACTGTCATCATCTACACGCCAGAGCAGATTCTCAAATACGTCGAGCAATTGCAGTGGATACTGCCTCAGTGGCTCCACGCTACTGGTCAGTTGGTAATTAGCTCGGCCCCAGGTGTAGGTAAGACTCAGTGGTGTATGCAGCTAGCATATAGCTTAGCAACTGGCCGCTCGTTCCTAGGGATGGCTAATAGCTCGAAGTACAAGGTCTTGGTTCTAAGCTTGGAAATGGACAAGCAGTCGCTGAAATACATCTTCGAGCATCAGCAGAACTCATGGGAGGAAACACCGCTCTTTGATATCGTGGATGAAACACAGAGCCTGTCTAAGTACGAGGACTTGATCGAGGAACGAGAGACGAACGTTCTGATCGTAGACTCACTGACAGAGCTACTCGATGACGAAGAGGAAACTAGCCCAGGGAAAGAGGCTAGGCGGATTATGAAGTGGTGCAGGAAAATCCGCCGTCGTTATGGACTGGCTGTCATCCTGATCCACCACAACAGGAAAGCAACAGAAGGAAACAAGAAGCCTAAAGGACTGGCCGACTTGGCTGGTTCCTTCCAGTTCGCTAAGGACACAGATACCGTTCTGCAACTCTGGGAAGATTACAAGGGGATTGAACTCTCCGGAGTCAAAGTTCGCTTCGGTCACAAAGACGCATTCATGCTGGCTCGCAGCGGCGACCTATGGTTCACAAGGAAAGAAAGTGCTAGTAACCCATCAAGACCAGCTCCAGCAAATCAGGAACGAGATCAAGGGAAGCAACAGAGTAGCGATCGACACGGAGACCAACTTCACCGAGATATACGAGGAACGATATCTTTTAGGCGTAGCCCTAAAGACGGACCACAATAGTTGGTACATACCTGTCAATCATCGCCCTTATCTGGGTAAACAGCCCGACAACTTCATCGTGCCGCCCGACTTGTTCGATGATTACAACGGCCCCCTTATCGCTCACAACATGAAGTTCGACTACTCTGTTCTTAAGCAACACGGTATCAGCCTTCCTGTAGGTAACCTCTGGTGTACCATGATGCTGTCCGTCTACATCGACGAGAACAAGACTACTAGCCATGACTTAGACGGGGTTCTGGAACGGTTTTTGGGCGCACGAAAGAAAGTAGTTGAAGCAGCCGCTTTGAAGAAGTTTGGCTGGGTAACAGCGCCAACCAACTACATGGCACAGTACGCAGAGCAAGACTGTATGCGTCTCCCAGAGTTGTATGATGTTCTACTTGACAAGAGCCAACTACAACACATACAACTCTGGGAACAGTTCGATCGGCCGTTTATGCTACTTTTGGCCGAAATTGAAATGAACGGCATCTTGATCGACCGTGAACTCTGCGCTCAATTACAGGCGCAGTGTCAGGTACGACTTCGAGAGATTCGTGACGCTCTGGGGTTTGATCCAGCCAAACCATCGCAATTGCATCCCAAACTCTTTTCCGACCCGCCGTTGGGTTTAGGTTTGCGTGCATCTTCGTTTACTCCAACTGGTAAGCCTCAAGTATCTCTTGAATGGCTCCAGGGCATAGGTCACCCGACGACTGCCCTTGTGTATGAGTATAGGAAGATCAGCAAGCAGTTGTCAAGCTATTTCTCCGCCTACCTTGACCTCACTACCAGGGAGAACCCTCGCCTCCACCCAAACTTCAAGCAGCATGGCACCGAAACAGGGCGCCTCTCATGCGAGAACCCCAACCTTCAGCAGATACCCCGTGAGGAGTACAAGGATGCTAGTGTCAAGAGGCTCTTTCTACCTGAACCTGGAAAGGAACTTTGGGAGATTGACTATCGGACCATTGAGTATAGACTACAAGCGGTTTATGCACAGTCCGAGCAACTACTCACCTTGTTTGAAAACGAGGGAGACTTCCATCAGCTTGTGGCAGACGACGTTAGCACTAAGGCTGGAATCCCAATTACCAGACAAAGAGCAAAGACTATCAACTACCTCATGTCTTTTGGAGGTGGACCAAGAGTCCTACAGGCCCAACTTGGAACATCCTTCAGTGTAGCGAAAGAGATACACGAAGCATATAAGGCCGCTTATCCTGAAATCTTCGAGAAGGCGTGGGAGGCACAACAAGTTGCAGAAGCTGATATGTCCATTGATATGTGGAGCGGCCGCACTAGGCATTTCGTATACCCTGGGGAGGCACATAAAGCATTCAACGCAGTTATCCAGGGAGGAAGCTTCGAGATTGTCAAGCGGAGTATGCTACTTCTCCACGCCGCTGGATTTTCAATCTCGAATCAGGTACATGACTCCGTATGGCTTAATGTAGACAATGAGAAGGAGGTCACAGAAGCACAAGACATCATGGAGAACTGGACTCACGAGACATTTGGACTCACCTTTAGAACAGATAGGAAGATGTTACATGGGAAGCACGTGGGAGTCAATCAACATAAGCGTTACTCTTTCTCGGCACAATAGCGAGCAAGATGACATTGACGATGATGCCTTTACCAACCTGAAACGGGAGGTAAGAGAGCTATGTGCGAGGGACGATTACAAGCACCTAGATCCGATAGTTTCGTAGACTGGCGATACTTAGCCTTATTCTGGCTGTATTGCGGCAGAATGCACCCGGCAGTAGCTGCTATAGAAGCGCATGAAATGCTAAGACTATACCCCAACAGGAAGTTCTTTCCAGGTGAGAATACTAGGGATTGATCCAGGCACTTCAACAGGCTGGGCCAACATAGACGTAAACGACAAGAAGATCACGCTGGGTAAGTTCGGAATCTCGAAAGGCGATAGCCTAACGGATATCTACGAACACGTCCAAGCGGCCGATATAATCGTTTACGAAGGTTTCTGGCTAAGGCCAGATAAGGCAATGAAAGGGGACTTTAACTGGCAAGATAATCCGGCTGAGAAAGCGATTGGCTCTTTGCTGACTCTTTGTAAGCTGAGTGGAAAGACAAAGATTGTAAAGCAGCAACCTTCACAGCGTGTACCTGGCTTCGCATTTGCCGGATTGAAGTATGTACCGAAGGCGAAAGGAAAACACTGGCAAGACGCTCTGGCTCACGCTGTTTTTTATGCGGTATCTGTACTTCATGCCAATCCTGTGCGGACACCCTGAGTATGTTGCGTCTTAGCTCACCTACAGGGATGCCAGTTACCATCGAAGAGACTCTTATCTTTTCTCGTTCGCTATAGGTAGTGCCGCCCCAAACTCCGGTTTCGCCGTTGAAAATTGCCCAGTCAAGACACGGGTCTTTGACTGGGCAATTTACGCATACACGGATGGCACGTAAATCGTCTTCAATTGTTGCCAGGTAGAAGTTATGTGGAAGAGCTCCCCGGCAAGCAGCCTCTTTCATCCATGTTCTGTCCATAGCTCCTGGGGTTTCAAAAGCGTTCGGAAACGAAGCGGAAACGCAAGGGGGTCCATTGCGCTCTAACGATCACAGGGTATCACAGGGGCGGACACTCCGCAACGGCCCTCCTGGGGCATCCTGGTGGCCTCTCTGTGCCCTCTGAGAGCGGCACACGCTGGGGCGATTCAGGGGTGACCCGAACAGGCGTTCGATACCTTAGCGAAATCGGCAGATTATCGCTCAGAATCTGTTACTGGGGTAAATTGAGATAAGTACGTGCGTCTGCGTCAGTTGGCACATGATACGGGTCCACATAGCCGTGCTGATAGTTCGCACCTGGCAGCCGTTGTGCGGCGTTGATTGCTGCGGTCGGTGTCGCAAATTCCCCGATCACTTCTCCAGTCATCTTGTTGGTGACTCTGTAAGTGAAGTTCTCCGTTGTGGAGATGAAGTACGCATCCTGGCCGTAGTTGAATTCCTTCAACGGGTTATCAATTGCTTGATCCCTGTTGTCTTGTTGCTGTTGCATCTGCTGTTGTGTACTAACTCGTCGGATCGGCAAACCGGCACCCAACAGGCTGTCACTTAGCAGACGCTCTCCGATTGAACGATCACCCTGGTTGAATTCCTTGGCGATATCTCCAGCCAGAGGAATCTTGTCCATTAGGTAATCGTAGGTGGAGTTGATTCTGCGGTCATCATGGAATGTGCGGCCAGCTGCTAGTTCTGCAGGGATTAGAGCTAGAGGATTCAAATTGGAGATTACGTTCTGCGCTAGTCCCTGAGCAGTTCCACCACTGGACATAATGTCCAAGGAGCCTGTAGGTAGAATGTCACCTGTGATAGACCACGGCTCTTTTCCATCACCAATAGCGTAGCCCATGTTCCGAATCCACTTCGGGATGTTCATGTTGTTGAAGTCATCCGCTCCCGAACCGTCATTGTACTGCATGAAACGGTCGGTCTTTGCGAAGTAGCGAGGGTTGGTGTAAAGCTGCTCGATAAGAGTCGGAGCGGCCTTACGCATGTAGGTGTAGAACGGGAAAGCCAGCGATTTCATACCCTGCTCCCAGGGCATAAGAGCGGAGTAATCGAACTTGTAGTAGTTCATCCTCCACAATGCAGCGTCTGTTGCACGCCGCTCAATCTCGTCTAGGTCACGCATCCCCTTACCGTATAGGGCTTTTGCTTCATCCCTGAATGCGGTAACGAAATGGGTGAAACGGCCGATTGTCTCTCTTGTATCTGAGACGTTCCTGAGTACGTTTCCAGTGCCTCTTACGGCTCGTTGTGGGATTTCACCAGCAGACAGTGTTTGGTAGGTGTTCAGATCAGTACGATAGAAGCCAGCGTTGGCGTTCCGTTCGTAAATCTGCATCATCTCTTTGTAGTTCTTTTCCAAGCCTGGAACAATGTCGAAAACTGCCCGTCTACCAGCCTGGTTAAGACCCCACTTCTTAGCTACTTCGTAGTAGTCATCAGGATTAACGTCATCCAGCAGACCCATGAAAATATCGCCGATCATGTTCCTCGTATGGAAGCCCATACGTGGCAACGTGAGCAACTGCTTCATCTTCGTTGTGATCTTGGCTAGGTTTCTACCGATAATGCCCCACTCCGATGAAGTCCAAGATGACATACGGTCATACATCTTGGCTACTTCGTGGAACTCTTTGGGCATGTAGTAGTTGCGACCCTCTCCAACAGAGGCTCTTAGGCTGGCCTCTAGACGAGCAGGATCAGCAGCAATTAGTCCGCCCTTTTCAGCGGCATCCTTCGATAGCTTACCAATTGTGCCATCTGTCACAGAGTAGCTGCGAACGAGGTCATTGTAGAACAGAGCACGGCTAGCATCTCTACGGGACTTTAGCATCCGGTAGTCTAATGCAGCAAATGCGTTCTCAACTGGCTTCAGTCCGTCAGCTTTGGCTTTCGCTATTGTGTACTTTCCTGGTCCCTGGAAGGACTTGTCTTTGAATGCGTCTTTTCTGCCGTTCTTGAACTTGGTACGAGCGTCTCTTGTTCCACCACGGTTGAAGATGTAGGCGTACCCATCTTCCTTCGTAGCATTGGGGTGTCGTGATCCGTTTGTGATTTCATCTGCGAAGATCGAGTCGTACTTAGCCCGAAGGTATTTAAGAGCATCGTCCATTCGTTGTGAACCCAACGAAGGGAGGTTCTTTTCCAGTGCCTGTTGCAGTTCAAACGTCTCTTGCCTTGTGTATTTCCGTGCCCATTCTTTCAATTCGTCACGGAACTTGTTCATAGGCTCAAAGCCCAAAGCGGCCGCTCGGGTGCCTTTCAGACCAAGTAGACCGGAGAACATTCTCTCGTAGATTGACCCATCAAGGGCGTTTTGAATACTTGGGAAAGTAGTGCTCAACTTGCTGTTTGCCCATGAGAAGGCTTTACCAACTGGTTTGAAAGCGTAGTCACTTCCGAAGAGCTTAACTCCAGGCGCCCTGTAGGTAGGGTTAGATGCTGACTCAAAGACAGCCTGCCTAATCTGCTCAACCTGGGGATCGTACTTCTTGCTGACAATCTCGTTGAAGAGGTTCTTGTATTCTTTCTCGGCAATATCTCCCCTGGCTAGAGAGGCGAGGATATCGTCTGTTGAAGCTCCCGCAGGTACCTTTCCAGCATTTTCCAGCTTGGTACCTAGTGCTTGCCAGAAGTCGTCGAAATCCTGTCCCTTTGAACGGAAGAAGTCAATCGTTTTTGAAGAGATAGTACCAGCACGCTGGAATACACGATCAACACGACTGTTCGTAAGGTCAGTCATGGCACGACGTACTTCTTCGCCAGTATTGCTAGCGACCAAAGCAGGCCATGCTCTGTTGTTCAGGAGCCTAGTTCCACGACTACCACCTCTGTTTACTTCCAGAGCGGAGTTAGCAAATAGCCGGTCAGTAGAATCTGCAACTCTCTGGAAGAGAGCATTGGGGTTCTGTTCGTAGAACGGAGCGTTGTGGATCAGTCCAGATGTTGCGTGGAAGTTAGCAGTTTCATGCTGTGCAGCCTCGACCATCACACTCTGTAGACGATCTGCCGTAGCTAGCTCGTCAGTCCCTCTAATGAGCTTGGGAACAGAAGGCATAAAGACGTTGGTAGGATCAACCACCATCTCGCCTGTGAAACCAACTAGCTGTGAAAGAGCTTGTTCTAGGGCTGGGTGAGAATCCTCTAGGTGAGAAAGCTGCTGCCCAATCATGTCAGTTGGGTTGTTCTTAATTGCTTCGTAAACGTCTCCGAAGCCCGTCTTGTCTTTGCCTTCAATACCACGCAGTAGACCTCCACCAAGGGTGGATAACTGGTCACCGATATTAGACCAGCCTTGATGCTCTTCTGGCAATTCAGCTAGAGACTGCATACCTTCGTACAACGCATATGCAGGACGGTTGATTAGATCGAGGCCACGACCAACAATAGAACCAGAGAAACCGGTACCATTATCCACAAGACCAGCACCACCCGTAACAGCATTCCACACATCACTGTACCAAGGACGTTCCGTAGCATCTGCTCGCTCGTTGGCAGAGTTGATAGCTTCTTGTTCCTGAGCATTCTGGTTGTATTCAGTGGTTAGCTGAGCATAGGCATTCTGCAATGCATCCTGACGTGCAGGAATAGACGACCTACTACCACCGCCGCCTGGACCTTGGCCCATCATTCGGTTATAGGCAGTGGTAGCACTCCGAGGAACGTAAGATGCGCCTCTAGCTACATCTACTCCACGGCCTCTTACATTGGAGTGCGTTGTCGGCCTATATGTAGGCGTACGTGCTCGGTTACCAGTTCGGTTACCGACTTGCCTATTGAATGTAGCAGCTGCTCTTGCTGCTCCCGCTCTAGCTCTTGCGGAAGGCATTACCTATGCTTTCTTCTTGCTAGAATCTTGTTCAGTTCACCACGGGAAGGAATACCACCGCCACCGCTACCCTGTTTAGACATTTTGACTCTCAGGATACCTTGCGCCAAGTTCTTGATATCTCTTGGTTGAGCTTGTCCTCTTGATGGCATTACACCTTTACGAGCGCCAACCATACCTCGTGACATTGCACGACGTCCTTGACTTCCTCCGCCACCACCCTGGAAAAGATCAGGTGAGAAGATCGGCTCTTCATTAGTATCTGCCAAGTCAGTTGGAACTACGTCTCCACCATAGTCGTCTGGTAGCTCGGAAGGAATGATGTCGGGAACTGAGCCAAACAGGTCAGGGTTTCCGCCATTTGCGTCAGTAACCCGAGGATCATACGAGCGAGCAGTAGTAGTCATTGAGGCATTCTGAGAGCCTGTATCAGTAACTGACCGCTTGTAATTGGCAAAGTCTGCGTAGGGGCTATATCCACGAATGAAGTTGCGAACGTTGCCAGAGATGAAGTCGATCAGACGTGCTCGTTCACGTTCCTCCGGATCAACAGGAATCTGGTAGAACTGACCGCTAGCCGGTGTACCTCTGTTACCACTTGCATCTCGTGGGTAAGCATCCTCAAATGCCTGGTAGCTATTCGGCCCCTGGTTCTGCATTGACTGGATTAGGTCATCACGAAGAGTACCGTTGTTGACGACTTGATTACGGATCAACTGATCGTAGATCGTCCCGCCAGTAATTGACCCCTCATCACTAATAGGATCGTCTGGTCCCTGATGCCCAGGAGTTAACGGATCATTGTCTCCTGTTAGAATCTGAGCCAGCTGTGAGTTAGCCATTTCACGAGAGATACCAGGTGCCTGTGGAGCAGCAGGTTGCTGTCCAGTTAATGCACCACCAACCTGATTGGCTGCATTGAGAAGCGTAGACAGGAAGCCACTCTGACTGTTGTTCAGAAGGTTGCTGATTCCTCTGCCAACATTCGTAGCATTTCCAGCCAGTTGCCGTAGATTCTGCGGATCTGGTTGAGGAACCGTGGGGTCTTGTGCAGGCAATTGACCCTTGAATCCAGCCAAACCATTGATGAGATTGTTCGGCATGATTTGCCGAGACATTCCCGGCCCACCACCAGCTACTGCATCACTTCCCCAGTCTACAGTGCCCGGAGTTTCACCTACAGGTTGGCCGCTCGAATCAAGAAGCGGTAAACCCTGCTGCAATCTGATATGGTTCTGTTCAGCAATCGACTGGCCGCCGAATACATTAGACAAGTCTAGTGTATTTAGAGCAGGTTGCGTAACTGATGGCTTGCTAAAGATTTGTTCCTTAGCACTATCACCCTCGCCAGGCAATCCGTAAGGTAACGCATTTCCAGTCGGACGGCCGCCATTAGCTGCCGTTACGAATTGCTGTTCTCCACCAGGAATAGACGTAGACTGCTGTCTACCGACAATCTCGTCTGGATTGGGAGGAACAAAGCCACCGTTAATGTTTGTAGTGACTCGATCCACTGTGGACTGCGGGCCAGGAGGCTGGATACCGGGGTAGTTACCCTGCATCTGCGAAGCAATCAGGTTGAGGATAGCTTGCGGAATCTGCGGCCGCTGAACAATCTCATTCTGATTGGGAGGAACGAATCCGCCAGTTGCATTTGTAGCAGCCCGCTGTGCAGTAGTCTGCGGCGGAGTATACCCCGGCATCTGAGATGCAATTACATTTAGAATGTTTTGCAGGTTAGGATTGGTAGACCCAGGAGGAACAATCTCATCTGGGTTAGGAGGAACGAATCCACCTAGTGCATTAGTGGCAGCACGATCTGCACTGGTTTGTGGCCCAGGAGCAATTTGTGACCGAACACTATCCGGAATATTCCAACCACCTTGCCAGGGACTACGCTGACCGAAAGTAGGTTGTGGCGGAGCAGTTGTTTGTGTTCCAATAGGGATTCCTGTAGGTGTTACGACAGGAGGATTGGAGACATTTCCGTTAACTACAACATCCGGGTTATCAGGATCACCAGGAACTGAGCCGGGTTGAACTCCGGGCGGAAGATGCCAAGTACCCATTGAAGCTGGGTCCCAGCGTTGCTGAACATTCGGATCATTGTTGTCACGAACGTCTGAAACTTGACCACTGTTACCGCCGCTACCACCACTCTGTTGCTGCATAGCTTGGAGCTGGGCAATTAGTCCCGCTACTCCGCCAATATTAGCACCAGTACCTTGTGCGCCTCCACCACCTTGACCCCCGTTAACTTGAGCCATTACAGCTTGCGCCCGAGGATCATTCCTCATATTGAGGATTCTGTTAAAGAATTGGGCAGTGTTTTGGAAGCCCTGATCCGTGTAGTTGTTGCCACCAGAAGCATTGGGGTTCTGATAGTCGTATGCCTGGTTCATCAGCATAGCGATGGGATCAGTGTCCGGCATCATCAACGGGTTATCTTCGTTCCAGTTAGGATCACGATAACGCCGCTCGACTGTATCCGTGGTGGTGGGATCGTCACCTGGAATCCAGCCAGAACCTGCCGTATACTGCTGTTCTTCTACGTTGAAACGGGGAGTAGCTTGTGAAAGCCAGTCCTCATTGTTTCCTTCGATCTTGTCCGCAGCTGCAAGCTGACCTGAAGCATCTTGCTGTGCTTTGGTCAGGTTAGCGAGAATAGTTTGTGGATCAGTTCCTACGTCAAGCTGATCCTGGACGAACTGTTGGACTTCATCCCACTGATCTTGCGGAATACCTAGAGACTGTAGGTATGCAGGGTCAGTGAACTGATCCATCGTATCAGACTGAGCGCCAGGATAGAGCGCATTCCAAATATCCTGCGACTTAGTTCCTGATTGCTCTACGTATTTATAGGCGTTTTTAGGATCATTGAAACCGTATTGGTCTGTATCCCGAGGATCATCGGAAGAACCTCCCCCACCGCCTCCACCGCCACCATATCCGTGACCTCCACCACCTCCGCCACCTCCACCGCCACCGCCAGAACCTGCGGTTGGATTAGCGATAGAAGCCATTAGACCATTGTAGTAGTCTGTTTGCGCCTGTTGTTCTTTGTCAAACCAAGCTAGATCGGAAGCCAGGTTGGAATTGGCAGTACCTTCCATCTGCGTAAGACCGCCAGCATACGTGGACCAAATCGGGTCCTGTGCAGCCAAAGCTTGGTTAGGATCGTTGGGGTCAATACTTGTACCATATAGCTGATGCATCCAATCAGCAGCATTGTCCGTGATATCTCCAATAGAGCTGTTGTAGTCTCCTTGGACAATCTTCTTGATGGCTTCGATATCAATTGGAACCTGCCCAACCATACCACTGATACCAATGATGGCCTGAATCTGAGTGGGGTCCATCCCCTCCTTTAGCAAGCCCTTAGCAATCAGAGCTTTGATTTCAGGAGTTTGTGGTAGACCTGCCAAAGTAGAAACAGGTGCTCCACCACCCCCTCCACCACCGCCACCTTGATTACCGCCGGAATTACCCATGCCCTGAGTAGAGGCAGCCTGAACTCTTCGGATGCCACCAGCAACATTTCCGATTTGTTGCGCCTGTTGCGCCCTCTTGATTACGGCGGCAATCTTTTGAAGCCTGATTGCTTGGGCCATGCTATACGGATCAGCCATGATTACCTATTCGTGATTCGCTGTGCTGAAACCCTTCGGAGCATTTCAGGAGTCATTGACAGGTTAGTACGAGGCCCACGTCCAGTGCGCTCACGATTGTACCGACCAAACGTTCCCTGCCTACCACTTGCATTCTGATACGTTGCAACAGGAGCAGTGGGAACTGTAGGTGTAGTAGTTACGGGCGGCTTAACTGGCGTGGTAGTAGTTGGCGGTGCAGTTGGCGTAGCAGTTGTGGGAGTTGTCGGAGTAGGTCTTGGACCAGAAGTTGGCCGAGGACCGGACGAAGTAGTACCAGTGTGACTAACTGGATTAACGACGTTCTTGATCCCAGTAGCTACGTTAGAGACGTTCTTAACGCCCTGGATTCCCTTTGCAATTTGCGCTGCTTTTGCTACCTGTGCAACCTTTTGCAGACGTGCAATTGACTGTGCAGCCTGAGCGGCCTTATAGGTAGCAGCTTGCTTCTGTGGAGTCTTTGCAGCGTACTTTGCAGCACCTGGAGAACCACCAGGCCAAGCTGCTGCTAAGATGCCCTTTGTCTTTGGAGCGGCAGTCTTAGGAGCGCCAGTGTAGATCGTAGTAGGAGGAAGCGGTGAAGCCTTTGTCTTAATTGCAGCTGCTTGTTTTACGGCAGGAGCAGCAGCCTTAACGACAGCAGCTTTAACCGGAGCTTTTACAGCAGCTTTGACTGGAACAGCTGCTTTGACAGGAGCCTTGTAAACAGGAGCAGCCTTTACAGGAGCCTTGTAAACGGGAGCAGGAGCCTTGTAAACAGGTGCCTTGTAAGAAGTCTTAACAGGAGCCTTGTAGCTGTAGCTCTTTGAAGGAGCTTTGTAACTATAGCTCTTTGAAGGAGACGACTTCTTCGTAGAGTATGACTTGGTAGATGACTTTGCGCCACCCCATGAACCCATGCTTGATTTACCCCATGCCATGACTTAACCCATCTTCGCTAGGCGCTTCCTGGCAATTTCAGCCAGGTTGTTCTGAGCCATCTGTCCGCCATTACGAGGACTACGAGGTCCACCAATAATCGGACCCATTCCACCAGGTTTACGAGGAAGTTGGCGAGGATCAATGATTGGGCCGCTAGGACCCGGAACTCCACCATTTCTTGGATATGGTTGTTTCGGGAGACGATTACCGTCTCTCGGAGAAGGAATGAACGGATTAGTCCAAGGATCAGTTCCTACTGGCGGCCGTGGATTCATAAACGGCGGCGGAGTTCCTGGTACTGGACTACCCATACCAGGAGGTAATGGACCAGGATTACCGTTACCTGGAATAGTCGGCATAGGAAGCCGAGGCTGTTGCTTTGGCCGTGGTGGAAGTGATCCAATAGGGCGAATTGGTTGCTTTGGTCTCGATGGAATGGGAACGTTTCCACCAGGAGTTGTTGTTAATCCTGCCATTATACCTACCCGGAAGTCATCCCTAGCGCCGCTAGGAGTTTGTTGTTCTTGAACTCTTGTTCACCTTGGATACGGTTCCGGGCAATGGTGGCGAGATTCGTGTTGTAAAGCGTGGCAGCGTCACCCTGTTGCCTGTTGTATTCTCCCTGTAGCTTCGTAGCGTTTGCCCTTGCTGGTCCAGCTAGAGCCATTCCACGATCTGAGAAGCCACTTGCTGCTTTCGCAGCTGTGTCATCATAGTTGCGCTTCATCTTGTCCAGCGCACTATTGTAGTTGATCTTGTAACGATTCTGCTGATCGTCAAGATTCGCCCGCTCTCGTCCCCACTTCAATGTGAGTGCATTGAGAACGGCTGGATTAACGGGTGTTGCTGCCATTATCCCCTACCTGAACGCTTGTACTGTGCCCATTTCCGTGACATGGCATTTTCACGTGCCATTTGACGTTCACCGGACCAATGGCGTCCAGAAGAACCTCTGGGTACTCCCTGACTAACTTCACCATACGGACGATATGGTGTCGTTGGCGTTCCCTTTTCACCACTCAAACGACGAGAAGCAGCCTTTTGGATATTAAAGTTTTTAGCCATTTTTACCTCAAAGAACTAGTAGACCGAGTGCAACAAAGCCCAGACCAACAGCCAACAGGTTCCACCCATAATCAATACTCTGTCGGAGAAAGTGTGACAGGGCAATGAGGAAGAAGATAATCACCGCCACTAGGAAGAAGATATCGGCCCAGTCCGAATTTCCGCTTGCCACATCAGCTAGGATTTTCATTTCTATTCCTCCTTATAAACCAACTGGAAACATTCTCAATTGGTAACACTCCAACCATAATCATTCCGATTACAAGTTGGCCAACCCTTTCTTCTGGATTTATCAGTGCATTACCGATAGTCCAGCAGCCAAGTCCGAATACTATGACTCGTCGAGCGACAGCAAAGAGGAATTCAAAGCTCTGCTCCACCTTACCCCACAGTACCAGGTACGCAGCTTTATGTCAAACTAGGACGTAGCCTTACCCAAGTATGCAGTGAGGTCAGCTTCGCTGAGAACTGAACAGGTGCCCCAATTGTTCATTGTTACCGTAGCTCCGGTAACTGCATCCTCTGCACCAGAGAATACAATGGAACGAACGTGCTTCGGATCACGCACAATCTGACGAGTCTGACCGCCATCTTGTGTGTACCAGTAAGAGTTGGAACCTGATTGATGAGCTAGGAGCATCATTTCGACGCCTCCCCTTTTCTTTGAAGTTGACGGGACAGTAGGCGTAGGTGGTGTGGGAGTAGGTGGAATCGGAGTAGGTTGACCGGGTAAGACCCACTTTTTAGGCTGAGGCGAGCCAGCGGCTTTCCACTGACTAACTGAGTGCGGGAATTCCGTAAATTGAAAATGCCAAACTTCGCCACCCCAAGTTGCCTGTTCTAGTCCGTACGCCTCACAGTTCTGAGCGGCCCATTTCAGGTCACCGATAGCATCTACAGCGGCAGAATAGCCGTAGACTACTTGTTCGTGGAAAGAGCGACCAGGAGGCGCTGCATGTGCTGCGCCAGACTTTAGCTGGTAACGCTTTCCATTGTATACACAGCAGCCGCCGCTAGTAACTTGATTGTGTCTCTCGAAGAAAACACGCTCTTGTTGTGTACTGGAACGACCAGCACCACCAATACTTAGCTTTCCTCCCGATGCAACCATCAAGCCACGGTAACGCTTCTGATACTCCGGGTGGAGCATCATTACCGTAGGTTTGGCAAAGATTTGCTCGATAGTTAGCTGAGTTGGTGGACTACCGTATCCGTATGGGTATGTCGTCACTCGTCATCTTCCTCGATGGGGTCCGAAACATGATCGTCCGGAATCTCATCATCATCTTCGTAGTCATATGGTTCGTCACTCATCGGAACTTCCTCATGTCTTGGAACTTCTTGACCCGCTTCTGTGCGGCTTTTTGGACGTTGAACATGGAACCCACGTTTGGTGCTTTACCTGGACCTTTGTAGCGTGCAGGTCCACGAGCTAGGATTCCACGCATTGAACGTGCATCCTGTAGGCCGTAATACTTACCGATAACATCTTTGCTCATGCGATGTACCATCCCCAGACTGAGAGCCAGCTAGTTGCATCCATTGTGTAGGCAGGCAGAAAGTTCGACAGGTTTGTTCCACCAATATCAACTGGTCGGTTTGCATTGGTATCCACCGGGAACGTAGTATCTGGTCTAACAAGAGCACCAGTAGTATTGGCTACAATACTGTTCCAAGTACACGTAATTCTTCTACCTATTGGAGCAAAGACGCCTTTTCCATTAGTAAATCTAGGAATGCTAGCTACTGGCAAGCCTATTGAAACGTCACCCGTGACGGCACTTCCAGACCCGAATTGAATCTGACACTGTAGATGGATGATCCGGAGAGCAGAACCCTGGATCGGAACATCTACTCTCTGTGCTGTAATTACAGCGCCAGTTCCTAGCGTAACGTTGGTGATAGCAGGGTTCCACGTAACTAACGATGGAAGTAGAGAGGGATCAATCTTGTGGAGATGATCTGCTCTAGCTACGAACGGACTATCTCCGGGACCAGATACGGTACCTACAGTGGCAGCGATTTCACTTTGGGTAGGAATACCGAGTGTTTCACCAATCCAGTGTCTATCTGGATCAGTGTGCTCACGAGCCTTTAAGTAGTCATCCTTGAATGTTGCCAGCGGGTCATCGGACAATTTCAAACTCCCCACGACCAGTATCCTGAGCGATTGCAATGTCCTTGATTTTGATTTGGGACGTGTCGCTCTGGAGAGTTGTACGGACATTCATGGCTGCACGACGATAGTAGATTTGGTTCCGAATCCGGACTAGGTTAGAACCTACACCTACAGTCCGCTCTTGGATATTCACTTCCTCTACTTCGGAGGCAGAGTCAATCGTCTCATCTAGGTCCCAAGACGTAGTAAAGACGTGATTTGCGTCGGAAGTAAAGATTTCAAGCATCCCCTGTTTGGCACGCTTGATGCTGTAAGGATTGCCACCATCGAAGTGCTTCGTCTTTAGGTAGATACCTACAGGGGAAGTCCGAAGTGTATTAGACCGATCTACATACTCGTCTGAGCCACCGTCCATAATCAAGACTTGCATGACGCCATAGGTATTAGCCGCTTGAGTGGAGTCGGTAATCATACCCATGATATAGACAGAAGGCTCTGCGTTGAGGTATGTAGGAATCTTATCCGTTGTGGACCACATGAAAGCATAACGATCAGGTCTACCGCCGCTTGCCTCATACTGGTTGATATTCCACTCTGTCCAACCAATTGGGTCAAGCTTGGAATAGAATACCTTACAGTTGTCCTTATCGAAATAGCGGCCGTTTGTAGTTGACTGCTTTGCGATGGAGGCGATCATGCCATCCTCATACGCACAGATGGTATGGATTCTGGCACCTTTTGCCAAGAACCACTGATCGTCAATAACAGCAGAGAGCTTCGTGACAGTCTGTGTGTTAGTTGCCCAAACTCCCTGTGAGTTGATGTAGTAGATAATGCCCTTGGACTCGAAGGCCGTTCTACTTGTAGTGCAGATTGACTTCGAGTCGAGGATACGCATAATCCACGAAGCAGGCTCTCCCTCAACTAGCAGCGTGAAAAGGCCGTTTGTAGTGAATACAGCCAGTCTGTTGCCAAGGGGAACTATCTGCTTGATATCCCCGTATCCGTTGGGACCAGCAAACGGGATAACATTGGACGCCAAAGCCCAGGTTTCTGGTAGCGGGTTGGTAACTGAGGCTACGTTCGTGAAGTAGAGGTTGTGTTTGTTCCATGCCCACAATCTGTCCTTAAACGTGAACAATCCACGCATAGTTGCACCGGCCGATGATGCTACCTGCGTGTAGGTAATCGTATCTGTAGCCCAGTTAAAGACCGTGATCTTCTGTACTCCAACTCCACTCAGGATGAAGTACGTCACACCGTTGTATTGAGCGATTCCCGTACAAGGGTTGGGAATCGAACAACTCATGAATCCATCGTTGGCATCATGAGTACCTTCAGCACGAACTGCGTTGAGGGTGTTTCCGCTCGCTGTAAGAGCAGGGAGAATATAACCCTTCCCTGACCACATGAAAGCTGGCTTTGAAGCGTCTTTTGACCACGGATCAATATGGCAGAAATAATACTCAGTGTCGACAAAGGAGTCTGCACCGGGAGAAGCTTCTCCGTATTTCCAGTCCAGGGTAGGTCGTTTGATTCCAATGCGATTCTCTAGTGAGTCACCAGTGGCTACGAGATTGTAGCAGATGGACGAGAAACCGTCAGGAATGTTCGACGGCAATTCAGAGGAATACATGCCTTGCCCAATGGCAATGCGGTAGATTTCCTCACCTGGGACTGAAGAGGATAGCGCCATTATTGGTAATCCCAGGGGTCTTGGATTTTGTACAATGGAGCGTCAGGAGCGTGAGTTTCGTCACGTCTCATACCAACGTTCTTATCATACAGAGCCTGTTGCTGTTGTTCGGCGGCCGCATCATGGTTCTTGTTGTGCGCTCTTGCCAAACAGTATTTAACTACGTCCTCATGGTAGACTTCTGGGACAGTTAGCGACTTCCCTGTAGGATCACCGGAAAGTAGCGGAGGCACCTTGTTGTAAGTTACCTGAATCTGCTGACTCGACGTAGGATCGGAAGGATAAACGTAAACCTTCTTGTTGTACTTGTACCAGTATGCCGGTCCACCAGTTGCTGCGTCGGATAGACTAAGAAGGTCGATCTCTTCCTTGGAGATATTGCGGAGAGCTTTGCCATCAACAGACAAACGTCTGATATTAACGGAATCCGGGACGTCAGTAGGGAAAGCGTTTGTAGCCACATTGATCGTGAGATTATTCGCACTAGTATTACGGATAATATCCAACTCAGCATCGTGAATCCAAGCATAGATATCAATATCGGTGATGATGACGTCATATTCGTCACCGAACTGCCGCTTGATGGTGGTAAGTGCTGTGGCTACGTCCATTATTTCCTCGTTGCTGGACGATCATCATAGAACGTCAGAAGGTCACCTGTCAAACTGTCTCGTACCGTGTATCTATGCTTGATTCCGGCTATATGCTTGATGACGTCACGCCGCTCTTCACCAATTTCAGCGTAGCGTGCTTGATTCTTCTTCTTTTCCGCCGCTTCTAGGTCCAGCAGAGTCTGCATTCCGTTGTGCTTCTGTCCATCTGCTGCAATAATGCGCTGAAGGACTAGATCATTCAGAACCCACGCACGAAGAACAGGCCGAAGTACGCCATCTTTCCCACGTTCTGCGATGACAAACGGTTCATCGGAGATATCTGCCTTCTCTGGGTCTACACAAAGAATCTCTAGGTTAGGATCGTAGTCTTTGATAGCCTCTGCTACACGCAAAGCATCACGTTCTACGATCATACCATCTACCATGACATGCTTTCCCGTGCCAGGGTCATAGTAATTGCTCACGGAATCGGAACCTGCTCTTCTGGAGGTGGTGGAGTGAACTGTTCTTCGACTAGTGCTTGTACAGCAGCTAGAATTTGGGCATCTGTAATGACAGCTGGATCATTACCGGGCCGCTCTACGTTTGTATTCAGAGCGTATTCGTATGAATCTGCGAATCCAGGTGCGGCAGCAATCCACCAGATGTTATCTGCTCCCCATCTTTGTGGTTGATGTGAATGAGGAACTTCTACTGCGGCAGCAGCATTCACACGATTCATGAAATCGGTGTCCATTGAAAGCATGGCTTGTGAGCTATAGCTCATGGGTATCTCCTAGCGACTAGTGAGGCTGTCCCTGCAAGAATCCAGGTATTACCCTGAGCATCTACAAAACTGGTAGCATCTGTTGGTACCTTTGTTACATCAGGTGAAGCCACAATTGATCCTGTCAATTCAAATCCGTTTCTAATCTCAGCCCGCCTAAAGTACCCGGTAGGAGAACCTACAGACCCCGCCGTATGGCCGCCGAAACAAATGAGCATCGTAGCACTATCCCACTGACCAACCCCAGCACTGTAGGTTAATTCTCCTACCTTTGTCCAAACTGGTGGATCAGAGGGTGATGTATAGATACGGGATAGTCCGTCACTCTTTCGACGGGTAAATCGAACTCCTCTCATAGTAGCAGCTGGAAGGTTACTGAGTGGGGCTGTAGGTCCGGTGAATTGATCCGTTCCGGTAGAACTAGTAAAGGTGTCAATGTTTGTGGTGCCAGCTCTCACCATCCAGCTTCTACCAGCAGTAGTTGCACTGAACTTACAGATTAGAGTCTGAGCAACCCCAACAGCATCCAGGGAACCAAACCAAGCTACATCAAAATCAGTAGGTACTTCTATACCTGGATTGTCTGCACAGTAGATGTAGTTACCGTTACCAGAAACTCTTCCTTGAATTTCAGTTGCTATGGCAGCCGCTACAATACCTATTGTAGACGGCATTAACCCAAGTCTCCAGTCAGCACCCAAGTATCTGTTGCAACCTTAATAAGAGTAGCAGCAGAGAATTGCGCCCGGAGACCAAGAGAAGAAGCGTATTGAATTGTAACACCAGCACCAGCAGCCACAGTTACTTTACCCGCACCAGATTGGTAGAAATCAACAGTAGCACCAACTGCCCAGGGTACAGTTGAGTTCGGAGGGATGGTAAAAGTAACCGCTGTACCAGCTGTAAACTGAACCAGTTGAGGCTCGTCAGTTTGAGCTAGAGTATAGCTCGTAGTCGCAACTGTACGGACTGACGGATACCGGCGATTATCAACGTAGTCCTTACGAGTTGCATGGTTAGCGGCTGATGGGGTAGCAGTCAGTAAAACTGTAGGAGCTTGGACAGTGAGTCCAGAAATAATGCCAGTATCGGTAAATTGGAAATCAATACCATTATTACCAATATCGAAGAACCAGCCCTGTGAGGTTCCCTGAATGGTACTGTAGATAGTACCGCCACCAGCATCCGTCCAGTAGATAATGTTGCCATTGCCCTTCATCTGCAAGTAGGACGTGGCGGCAATACCATCAGCAGTAACAGATTGAGCAGTAAGGGGGCCAGTCATGGTATCCCCGGCCTTAAGAACCCTTAGGTTATCAGCAGTAGATTGTGCCGTGGAAACTGGCTTTGCAGAATCAGATGTATTCGATACCTGGTCTAGACCAAGAGTGGCTTTGATTGCTGCTATTGATGTGTCATCCAGAATAGTTTTGGCAGCAGGTGTAACCACACCACTATCAAACATCCAAGTAGCACCGCTAGCAGAAACGACAATATCACCTTTGTCACCGTCCGTAACACTTGAGCCTCCGCCCCCTGGCGGTGCAGTCCAGATACCATCAGCTCTTAGAAAGTTAGTTGTTCCTCCACCAGAGGCAGGAACTGTACCTTTTGTTGTGGAAGTGAATAGAGCAACTACTGCATCAATGTACTGCTTCGTAGCCGCTTCTGTAGGATCAATGGGATCAGCAGCTAAGTAGAACGGCTTAGTGACGGAGATAGCAGTGTCACCAACAAAGACTCTCGTAGAGCCGTTGGTCATCAACTTCAACAAGTTACCAGGACCAACCGTTGTCAGCGCAAGATCGGCCGAACCTTGTAACTGGGCAGGAGCCTGTAGGACTAGACTACCTGTCAAAGTTCCACCAGCTGTTGGCAGATATAATCCAAGCGCTGTCGCTAATTGGGAGTCTACGTATGACTTTGATGTGGCATGGTTATTAGCTGCTGGGGTTAAAGAGCCACTAATGATGAAACGATCAGCTTGACCTGGGCCAGTAGTAGAAAAGCCGGATGCTGCATAACCTGCAACATCTAACGTGCTCCGCATTGCAGCGATAGAAACGTCGTCTAATAGAGTCTTTGCAGCCGCTGTAACAATCGTGGGATCAAACATCCACGTTGCACCAGAGGCAGAGACAATGATATCACCTTTGTCTCCGTCAACTACTCCACCAGCACCTGGGGGAGTAGCCCAAGTACCATCTGCACGAAGGAAGGTAGCAGTTCCGCCAGGACTTGTGGCAGTAACTGCTGGAAGAGCTTGAACAATGACAGCCTGCTTCACACGAAGCGGAGTCATTACTTTGCTGTTATCTACTCCAGCTTCCGCCTCAGTCTGTGTGGCGATTGGAAGCGAGCCAATAAGAGCAAGAGGATTACCGTTTACGAAAACAGTGCCCCAGATATCGAGTACCGAACCATTGAGCAGAGTCAGCTTTAGGTTCTGATCTGCGTAATGGTTTCTGAAGTCGTAGCTAACCGTGTCCTGAACGAGACTCGGAACTGGGGGCATTGAACCAACTTCCTAAAGAAACGGCACAAACCCCTCCTACCTGCGGACTAGGTAAGAGGGGTTCGATACCGTCTGCTGAAACTAGCGGCGGACTAGATTTCAGTGATGTTGGTCAGCTTGCCATGAGCGTTACGCTGGTGCGTACCGATCTGCCAATACTGCTTCATCATGGCCTCGAACGCATCGTAGTCCGTGATCCACTGAAGAACAGAACCGGCCCGATCTTCCCAGTACCAGTCCTTGTCACGCCAAATCTTGATTTCAGATTCGGTGATGAAGAACATGTTCTTGTCCGGGCAATCAGGATCGGCCACGACAGGCAAATCCTTTTCACCGTACATGAACGAAAGACCAGTGAGACCACCATCAAAGGTCTTTGGCTCATTGTACCGACGGAGGGAAGTGAGGATGTTCCAGTACGAACGGCGAACACCGAGCGAACAGAAAATGGCGGACGGAATCTTTCCACCTGCACGGCGGATTTCATCCATTGCCTTAATCATTGCCAACTCAGTGAGAGTTGCCGTGGTGGAATCCTCGTAGGAAGCCCACTTTGACGTAGTAGCCGGGTCCAGAGTGTGAACCGTACCAGTTGCGTCAATGATCTTGTTAAGACCCATCGGCTCTTGATCGTAGTCACCAACACGGGACACATAGTTACCAGCAACTGCGCCAGCAACAGCGGTATCAACCGTGAAAGTAGTTCCGGTCAGGATTGCCTGGATGACCTTTCCACCACCACCTGAAACCGGAGTTCCAGCGGCTGAAACGTCAATAACCATTCCAACGTCGAGATGGTTAGTTGAGTCAACCGTGATTGTGGTACCAGTTGAAGGCGAGGCGACCTTTGCCTTGATACCGGAGGCAACTGCGGCATCAATGTGCCCGTAAACCACCCGGTTCTCATCCTTGGCAATGTCGTCCTTCAAGCCATCCATTTCCAT
>Ga0068871_100000777_pt1 | contig 21466 bp, 15 predicted proteins | sample KBSMisM72_FD_72750 | JGI IMG/M metagenome (GOLD analysis project Ga0068871, IMG submission 72750) | Miscanthus rhizosphere microbial communities from Kellogg Biological Station, Michigan, USA - KBS Miscanthus M7-2 | ecosystem: Host-associated > Plants > Roots > Rhizosphere > Soil ...
TGGCTCTGGATACAACAACAGCGACACAGACGACAGTTATTCCCGAGACGACGGTGCAGGATATTCCGCTGAATGGGCGGGATTTTACGCAGATGATTGGACTGGCGCCGGGGTTTGCGGGGTACTCGCTGGGCGGATACGGATCAGTGAACGGCACGCGTGCGAACCAGGTGAACTGGCAGATCGATGGATCGGACAACAACGACTGGTGGCACAACATTCCGGCGGTGAATCAGGGCGGCGTGGAGAATATTGCGGGCGTGACGCTGCCGATTGATTCGGTGGCGGAGTTCAGTTTGCAGACACAGTCGTCGAGCGAGGTGGGGCGGAATCCGGGTGGAACGGTGAACCTGGTTACGAAATCGGGCACAAACAATTTGCACGGGACGGCGTACTACTACGAGCGCAATCAGGCGCTGGCGGCGAGCAATCCGTTTAACACGCTGGGAGATCTGCCGCTGTCGAATGTGCAGTGGGGCGCGTCGCTGGGCGGGCCGTTCTGGAAGGACCATACGTTCTGGTTTGCGAATTTTGAGAAGCAGAAATTCAATATCGCGACAGGGAACAGTGGGACGGAGCCGAACGCGGGCTACCAGGCGGCAGCCGAATCGGTGCTGGAGAATTTCGGCGTGGCGGAGAGCCCGTTGATGAAGGGGCTGATTGGAACTTTGTGGCCGGAGAATCTGATTTCGGGGACGTCGCTGGGAGCGATTCAGAATCCTGCGCCGGAGTTCGGGTACAGCTATAACGGCGTGATCAAGCTGGATCACACTTTCAACCAGAGACACAATATTTCGGGACGCGCATTTCTGGGGCAGGGAACACAGACTGCGCCGGTGGGGCAGTCGGATGTGAATCCGTGGTACTTCGAGATTGCGCCGCTGCATGTGTACAACTATTCGGTTGCGGATAACTATGTGATTTCGCCGTCGATCACGAATTCGGTGACGATTGGAGTGAACTACTTTAACCAGACGTTTTCGGATGCGAAGACGGGATTTGGAGATCTTTCTTCGGCGGGGTTTGTGACGGGAGCGCCGTTTGCGAATGCTCCGAATATCAAGATCAGCGGATTTGAGCCGACGGGAAATACGCCCCCGGAGGGTCGGAACGACATCACTGGGCACATCGATGATGCACTGAACTGGACGTTTGGCAAGCATCAGCTGCGCTTTGGTGGTGAGTATCGGCAGATGCAGTTGAACGAGTTCTACTGGCGGCACTCGGTGGGGACGTTTACGTTTGACACGAACTACCTGGCGGACGGAGATGGCGAGAATGCTTCGCCGTGGGATGCGCTGGATGGGGAAGGAAATCCGGTGTACGACATCGATCAAAAGGTGAAGTCGCTGGCGAATTTCCTTGCGGGGCACATGACGAAGGCGGCGATGGCGTTTGGCAATCCGGAGCGGACGGTTTACTCGCACGCTTACGATCTGTTCGCGCAGGACAGCTACCAGGTGACGCCATCGCTGAATGTGAACTTCGGGCTGCGTTATGACTTTATGCAGCCGATGCATGACAGCAAGAAAGATCTTTCGGTGTTCAGGCCGGGAACAACGGCGACGTACATTGCGTTCCAGGGCGCGGATATCAGCGATATCTACGATCCGGAGTTCACAGCGATCAGCCCGCGGCTGGGGTTCAGTTATCAGCCGAGCTGGGCGAAGGGGACTGTGATTCGCGCGGGTGCGGGACTGTTCTTCGATATGCCGAATGCGAATCCGTTCCTGGATAACAGGCCGGGTAACCTGGCGCCGAATGGGCTGGAGGGCAATCCGGGCGGGCCGAATCCGGTGATCAATGCGACGACGGGCGCGACGATGATTGTGAGCGGATCGCAGATTATTCCGACACCGACGACGGACAATCCATGCCCGGTGGATAATCCTTGCGGCGCGTTCAGCGTGGCGAAGGGATTCCGTTCGCCGTACAACGTGAACTTCAGCTTGCAGCTTGAGCAGTCACTGGGCGGCAAGGCATTTATGCAGATCGGGTATGTGGGCAGCCAGGGAAGAAAGCTGCTGAGCCTGCTGAATATCAACCAGGGAATTGCGAATGGAACGGATACGGCGACGGCGGGGCAGTATTCGGGGCCGTTCGGCGGGAACTACTACTCGGATGTGAATCAGATTCAGAGTATCGGTACTTCGAACTACAACTCGCTGCAGGCGGTGTTCCGGACGAATAACTGGAAGGGAGTGACGTCGCAGCTGTCGTACACGTGGAGTCATAACCTGGATGAGGTGACGGCTTATCGCGGGGCGCTGCCGCAGGACAGCTATAACTTCAAGGGTGATTACGGCAATTCGGATTTCGATACACGGAACAGCGTGGTGGGTTATCTGAATTACGAGATTCCAGCGTTCAAGGGACCGAAGACGCTGACGGGAGGGTGGGCGCTGAACACGGCGTACAGCTTCAAGGGTGGGCAGCCGATTACGGTGTATGCGTCGAACGACACGAGCGGTACTGGGCAGTATGAGCAGAGGCCGAATGTGGCGGGGAATCCGATGGCCGGGATTTCACACAAGCTTGTGAAGCCAACGGATGGAAGCACCCCATATGTGCAGTGGCTCAACACGGATGCGTACTCGCAGCCGGCCCCGGGAACGTGGGGCAATGTTGCGCGGAACAACGTGTACGGGCCGGGGTTTGCGGATTTCGATTTCTCGGTGTTCAAGAATACGAGAATCATGGTTCACGATTTTCCGGTGAATACGCAGTTTCGCGCCGAGATGTACAACCTGTTTAATCGCGTGAACCTGGCGAGTCCTTCGTGCAATCAATTGTGCCTTGACTATTGGGATGGATCGAGCGGGTTCGCGGGGGCGTTTGGAACGACGAGCTCGACGATCGGCTCGGGGAACTATTCGCCGGGGATTGGACCGGGTGAGCCGTTCAACGTGCAGTTGGCGTTGAAGCTGATCTTTTAAGAGCAGGGTTCAGAGATCAGGGGATCAGGGATCACTGCCGGCCGCCTTCAGGGGCGGCCGGGTTCTTTTTGCGCGCAAATCTCATGATGTTCTCATTTTGATCTCATCCCGGGGTGTTTCGTTCCTCCTAGACTCATCCTTATAGGGCCACAGATACAGAGAACGCATTGGAGAGATGAAATGTCAGAGAAGACTTCCCCCGGTTACACCGTTTTGCATCTTCGGTTCAACTTGCGGGTACCGCCAGATCCAGTGCTTGCGCATAGCGGCGAGGCTGCGAACAAGATCGCTTCTGTGGAGGGCCTGATCTGGAAGATATGGCTCGTCGAGCGGGAGCGGCGAGAGATGGGCGGCGTGTATTTGTTCGCCAGCCGTGAGAATGCGGTGGGGTACCTGAACCATCCCATCATTGAGGCGCTGTACAGCAACCCTGCTGTGATATCGACCGATTGCCAGATCTGGGAGGTCGAGAGTTCGCTTTCGGCGCAAACGCGGGGACCTGTTGAGGACGTTCGCGTTGATGAACAAGAACTCGTAACAGCAGGAGGTCGGTGATGCACAGTTCTACTACTGAGGTGTTGAATATGGAAGAGATGCAGCAAAGAGTCGAGCAGTTTGCAGGCCAGGTGGTGACGGATCTTGCGGCTGCTATGGCGGGCGTGATGACTAACCTTGGTCATAAGCTGGGGCTCTATCGGGCTATGGCAGAGAGCGGGCCGATGACTTCGGAACAACTGTCGCGGCGCACGTCTACGAATGAGCGCTCGGTGCGGGAGTGGCTTCATGGTCAAGTTGCCGGCGGCTATGTGCGGTTCGACCCGGATAGCAAACGATACTCATTGCCGGCCGAACACGCGTTTGTGCTGGCGAACCCGGAGAGTCCGGCATTTCTTCCGCCCGCTTTCGATGTAGCGGCTTCGCTGTGGCACGACGAAGACGAGATTCTCGCAGCTTTCCGATCCGGAAAGGGAATGGGTTGGCATGAGCATAACTGCCGATTGTTTTCCGCGACGGAGGCATTCTTCCGCAATGGATACCGCGCGAATCTGACGCAAAGCTGGATTCCAGCTCTCGACGGTGTGCCGGAGCGACTGGCGAAAGGAGGGCGAGTGGCGGATGTGGGCTGCGGGCATGGCGCTTCGGCGATTCTGATTGCGCAGGCGTTTCCGAAATCGACGATTGTGGGAATTGATTACCACGAATCTTCGATTGCTGTAGCGCGGGATCGAGCGAGCGACGCGCGGGTGGCCGATCGGATTGCCTTCGAAGTGGGAACTCCGCGGGTGCTTGGGGGCAGAGAGGAGAAGTTTGATCTGATCTGCTTTATGGATTCTCTACACGATATGGGCGATCCGCTGGAAGCTTTGTGGGCATCGCGGCAGGCGATGGCTCCGGATGGCGTGTTGATGCTGGTAGAGCCGTTTGCAAAGGACAGGCCGGAGGAAAATGTTGGTCCGGTGGCGAGGATGTACTACTCCGCTTCGGCTGGTCTTTGCACGCAGAACGCGCTCTCGCAGGGAGGCCTTTATGCGCTGGGGGCGCAGGCAGGAGCCAAGCAATTGCTCGGAATCGTGAAGGAGGCGGGGTTCCGCAGCGCGCGGGTTGCGATGGAAACTCCGTTCAATTTGATTGTGGAGGGGAGGCCTTAGAGGCAGGGATCAGGGAACAGGGATCAGCAGATCATAGCCGGAAGCTTGCAGCTATCGAATATCGACTACTGGCTACTGGCCATTGGCTGTCATTTGTTTCAACCCCGCCCTAACAAGTTAGGACGGGGCGCCCAGAGTTTGTCGGTAGCGGTAGCCTACTCCGCGTACCGTTTCCAACTCGTCGCGGTGCGTGCCGAGCTTCTGACGGATGGAGCGCACCACTGTTTCAACCACGTTGCTGGTTGATGCTTCTTTTCCATATCCCCACACTCCCTCGACAAGTTCGTAGCGAGCGACGGCCTTGTTCGGTCTTGCGACGAGGTATGCAAGAACCCCAAATTCGAGCGGCGTGAGGGCGATCCGACTACCGTTGATGACCAGCTCTCGCGCTTGTTCGTCGAGCACGGAGGAGTTGGAGGGGGGCAGGGCAGTTGCAGTACCGACTTCCAGGGCGAGCAGATTGGCAAGCCATCCGTCGACGGAATCTAGTCCCATGTCGAGGCGGAAGGTGTGTTGTAAGGCGCCGTCGATGAGAGGGCGTCCAGCGTCGGCGAGCCGGAGTCCCAATTGTTCGAAGGGCAGCCGGTATAGCTCGGCATCACAGTAGCAGGTGTAAACCCAGCGCAGGCGCGGACGCAGTTCCAGGTAGGTTCGCTTGATATCGAGCCAGCAGGCGGCTTGTCCAGGTGATGGCGCTTCTTCGGTGTCGCGATCCAAGGTACGCCGAACCCAGAGAGCGGCGGCTCTGTCTTCTGCACGTGGCAAGTCTTTGGCCCAGCTTGCGGCAAGCGGGTCTCGCGAGAGCACATCTTTGTGGACCTTCTGAGCCAGGATCGCCTGGTAAAAGCCCTGTACTTCGCCCCGCTCATTACGAACGACAAAGAACGAGTCCGGGTGGTAGTGCCACCAATGTTGGAGAATTCGAGACGACTCAGGTCCATTGAAGTCGCGAACGATTGCCGTGATTGCTTCGCCGTCGTCGGGGCGGGCTGGTTCGACCGAGAGTGTGCTTTCGGTTGTGGGAAAGAATCCTTCGCGCAAGTTCTGGTTTTCAAGCAAGTAGATTACGTCCGCCGTGCAACGCCAATGGTCGGCCCGTGGCGCCTGCCGATACTGCTCGCGCACTCGTTGCGAAGCAGCTCGGCGATATGCCTGGTATCGCGCTGGATCAAGGGACTTGAGAGCCGCGGTGACGGGACCACGAACGGCATCATGAACGAGGAGTCCATCGGGGCTTGTGGCGACGAACGGCAGAGCACGCAGCCGACTGAGTGCTTGGTCGGCTGAGAGGTGCGGCAGCATCGCGGCGAGCAGCGGTGCCGTGGCAGTTCGGACGAGGCAGCCGGCTTGGATGATCTCTTTAGTCGACGCGTCGGCATCTTCCAGAAAGAGCGCGGCCATGTGCTCCAGCACCTGATGGCGAGTGGACGCGCTTTCGCGCACCTGGCCGCCGGCGGAGTAGAGCGCCAAGCCTAGAGACAGCGCCATCGGGTGCCCGCGAGCGATGCGGTTCAGGTCTCTGGCGCTGCTCTCCGGGAGGCCCTCTGAGGTCAGATATTCGAGAGCCACTTCCGGTGGAAAAGTGTCGAGAGCCATTGAATCGAACAGGGTTCTCCACGAGGGGTCAATACGCCACGCGGGACGGGGTGCTTCGCGACTCGCCAGGATTGTGTGCACATTGTCGCCCAGAGATGGTAAAAACACCTGCCTCAACCAGGAGTCGAGCAGACGGAAGGACTCGTAGCTGTCAATTGCCAGAAGCGTTCGTCTGGGCGGATTTGATAGAGCGGCCGCAACAATTGCCGGATCTTCGGATTCGGGTATGCCGATTTCCTTCGAGATCGCACGACACAGGGCGGCTGCCGATGGTTCGCACCATCGGGCATCGATGCGCACGACGGGAATTTCCTCCGCGGTGATGGCTGCCGCAAACGCATTCAGAAGATGAGTTTTTCCAATGCCGGGGATCCCGTGTAAATAGAGGACGAGTGGGTCATTTGCCCGGGCGAAAGTCTGAAGACGCTCGAGTTCTGCGCGGCGGCCGGCCAGCGAATAAAGCGTGCGCTGTACCAATCTGTCTACCAGGGGCATGGCGGTAGTTTACGGGGTAAGTGCAAATAAAGGTGTCACTGAAAAATATCTTTGGCAGACCTGGCGGTGAAAACCGTTGTGATTAGGCAATAGCACTGTTGTGTGAGTGCGTGCAACCTCGGTGTAAGTTAAAAGGGATAGAACCCAAAATACACTCTTCTAGTCATCTAGAATCGCTCACACGTCGATGGTATGCAACCAAATCAGACTTCTGATCGAGTAAGCAAATACGTACCTGCCCTGCAGGGCATACGAGGGTACGGGTTCCTGCTCATTTTCTGCGCGCACTATTTTTTGCCCTCCCAACTCGCCGATCGCGGCACCGCTCGATACAGTCTGCTTACATCTCTTTCGTCTCTCGCGATATTCGCACTGCCGGGATTCTTTGTAGTTTCGGGATTCCTGATCGGGGGCATTCTCTATCACACTCGAAATCGAGAGGGGTTCTTCAGAGTCTTCTATGGCCGCCGAATTTTACGAATCTTTCCTGTCTACTATGTGACTCTTCTGGCGATCTATATCTTCTACGAGAGGCACGGTATCGTTGCGAACTATCGGTTCTGGGTGCACTTTCTTTATATTCAGAATCTCTTGCCGGGCTACGCGAGTTTCAAGAATGGTCCGGTGGGGATGTTGCATTTCTGGTCGCTTGCGGTGGAGGAGCAGTTTTACATACTCTGGCCAATCGCTGTCTGGCTGTTCCCGGAAAAAAAGAAGCTGGTCAAAATCGTAATCGGCCTCCTCGTTTGCAGCTCTCTACTCCGTGCTGTTGCTCCCCTCGTAACTGACGTGGCCGACCGATACGTGTACTTTACGCCGACTTGTGTGGGTCCGATTCTACTGGGCGTAATTCTCGCGCTACTGCATGGGGAAAAGGTCTATCAGAGGTTCGAATGGACGGGAAAGTGGATTGTACTTGGCGGCGCTTCGGCGGTCATGGTGCTTTCCGGCTGGAAGGGCCGCGAATGGGCCTCCAGTTTCTGGGGCGAAGAGATCATCGCTCCCCTGACGAGCATTCTTGGGTTCGCGCTTGTCGTTGCAATACAAGAAAAGAACAGTCTGTTGCAGCGCTTATTCAGCGTTCGTTGGGCGTGCTGGCTCGGAGGACTAAGCTACAGTGCTTATGTCTTTCATCTTGTCTTCGCACCGTTCTTCTTCCACGTCGTCTCTGTTCGACTTTGTATCTACATGCGGCCACATTTTGCCGCGATTACGTCCGGAGTTGCTGCCTTTTGTCTGACGATAATGCTGTCGATGCTAAGCAGCATCTGTATCGAAGGCCCAGCTATGAGTCTCAAGCGCAAGCTGCGATACGGCGCTGAGCGGCGGCCGAGCGGCGAGGCAAGGGCATCAGAGGAACTGCTCGCCAGCACGACCACCTAACTTTATCGCTGCCCAATAAACCGGCTCTTCATCACAAAGCCGGCATGTTCGAATGCGCCTTGTTCATAGCGGTAGAGCCACCTAAATAGAAGATCTCAACCAGCCTTAAACTGCCTTCACCTGTTGGGATCCTGCGAGCTCATGCTCTGCGAGGGAGGCGAGGTCCTTCAGTAGCTGGCGATCCTCGGCGGTGAAGGGTCTCGGCTTTTTGTCGAAGATGCAGAAGGTGCCAGCCTTGAAGCCGTTCACGCTGAGGGAACAACCAGCGTAGAAACGGACCTTCGGATCTCCGACGACGACGGGGTTGTCAGAGAAGCGAGGGTCCTTGAGGGCGTTCTCGACGTAAAGGATGTCATCGAAGAGGATGGCGTGCGCGCAGAAGGAGATGTCGCGGGATGTCTGGCAGATGGTGAGGCCCTGGACAGACTTGAACCATTGGCGATGGGTGTCGATCATGCTGATAGTGACGTAGGGGACGTTGAATACGCGGCGTGCGAGCCGGGTGAGGCGGTCGAAGCGTTCCTCCTGCGGCGTGTCGAGAATGTTCAACGCGTGCAGGGCGGCGATTCTGTCGGTTTCGTTTGAGGGGATGGGCGGTGTCTGCATCGCGGCACTCCGATGGGGCGGGGATGGACTGCGACCGGTAGTTGGGAGGATAACCCAGATGGCGCTTGGCGTCTCTGAAGAAATCAATTCTTGATTTTCGCCATCCTTGCAATTAAGAGAATGTCCCGTCTGGAGGACGGGGCCTGTGAACACGATTTGAATCGGTCCCGACAACCTGGTTGCAGGTTACCCGGGCGGGTACTGATCTACGGCCTGAGGGTTCCGTTTTGATAACACAATCTTGAGTGAGTGGAAACCGCTCCCTTGTCAGGCTAAGGTCAGTTCGGAAGTAAGCCGTAAACGTTCAGCTCACCGGGAGTAGTAGCAGTGGTTCCGCTCTGTCCAGTATCGTTTCCGCGCGTTCCCACGTACACTTTTCCGTTCGCGATGGTTGGGACTGTAAACTTCACGGCGAATCCCGCGAAGTTCTCCGTAGCCTGCGAACTGTTCCACAATTCCGTTCCGAGGTTGTTGGCGTCATAAGCGTGAAGTACGGTCGGTCCGCACCCGGAGGAGCCCTCGGTGCAGTACTGGCTATTGTCGAGAGCCCAAACGATTGCATTTGAATTGTCGGGCATCGTGGTTATCGAGGGAGTCGCACCATGGAAAGTATAGGTTGTCGCCGAACTCGAGGCAGGCGAGGGGTTGATCTGGTATGTGGATGAGTTCAATGTGAACTGCTGCAGCTTGCCACCATCCCCAGCCAAATAGAATGACCAATTCCAGTAAGCTGGAGTTCCGAAGATGCCACTACCGAAATTCAATACCTGAACCGCGCCTTGATTGGTCGAGCTGTAGCCCCCTAATGCATCCCGGTTCAACAGGCATAAGAAGCCGTCTTTTCCACCTCCAATAACGAGGTGATTGGGGAGGGTACCACTGCTGGGAAGGTCAACGACTACGGAGGTTCCGCCAGACCCGAAGTCATAATCTATGGAGTTGTCGGTGTCCTGGTCAGCGGGAGTGAAATATTGCGAGACCGAAAGATTAGGGGTAAGTTTCAGAAACGAGTCTCCATAGTCATTATTCGGCGGCTTGGAATTGGTCACATCGAAGACCCCGTTCCCGGTGATGACGTAGAGATTGCCGGATGAGTCGGCGGATGGCGCTCCACCCCCCATCCAGATACCTCCTTCGCTCGTATTTGGCGCTGCGTTGAACGTGTACAAGCGCGACAAAGTGGAGGCGTCATATCCCATCATCCATCCATACCAAGTAGCTGCGTCCCCGTGCGAGGCCCAGGCGATATAGACGACGCCGCCTACCAATGCCAGACCGGCACGCTGGTTCTGCTTGAATGGATCGAAGGTGACCGTGGAGCTGATCGCGGGAAACGAGCCGGAGATGAGCACGGGTCCAGAGGGCAGTTTTTCAGAGCCGGTGAGGATATCGATGGAGTGGAGCCGCTGGTAATGATTGATTCCCGCCGAATCTACCGACTTGGACAGTACATAGAGAAGTTTCGTTCCCAGGTCGACCACGGGCGTGCCCGTCACGCCGATCTCAGGTTGAATGTCGCCGCTCAAGGTATTTACCACGGAGTTCGTAACGGGGGTCTCTCCGGCTGTTCCCCCGTGGGCTGCGTCGATCAGGTTGGCATGCCACAGAGTCGCGCACGGGACTGTGTCGGCATCAAAAGCATATAGGCTGTCATGCTGCGTGGTGACCAGAACCACATTGTGTTGCGCGCCTCCGATAGAGACGTTTGGTACCCACAGCGGCTGTGCGTAGACGGCGCCATCGACTGCGCAGCTGAAGAGCTTCCCGAATGTGTTCGAAGTGACGTTGGCCGGGGCGAGGGCGTACTCCTGCGAGTTCACCCCGCTTCGAGACGTGTTGTTATGGTATGTCGCAACACCTGCGAGGTCAGTTACCCCCACAGTTACGGAGGACCAAAGCGAAGCGTCGTTTGCGCTCGTGGCAATGATGGTGAACTGCCCGGCGGTCGCTGGTGCCGTGTAAGTTACAGGTGATCCGCTCGGCGTGCTTTGGGATGAGAACGTTCCGCAGGAGGTCCCCGAGCAGCCTGATCCTGTCGCGCTCCAGTTCACGGTTCTGCCGTCACCTGACGTCGCAGTGGCCGACAAACTCTGATTGATCCTAAGCCCCGCGCGCTTGGGAACGATCGAGACACCCGGAGATGCGGGATTGATCGTGATAGCGAGAGAGCCGCTGGGTGCAGTGAGCGCTGGCGTGCTCGAGTCTGTTACCTGGAAGATGAGACCGGTTATATTCTGCGCGGTCGTTGGCGTTCCGGTAATTGCCCCTGATGTAGAGAGGGAGAGTCCGTTGGGGAGTGCGCCGCTGCTGAGGGCCCACTTGTAGGGCGCGCTTCCTCCGCTGGCAGCCAGATTCGCGGTGTATGCTGCCCCAACCTGGCCGCTTGGCAACGAGCTCGTTGTGACTACCACGGGCCGCGGCGCAATCGTCAGGGAGAGCGTCGCCGACTTATTTTGTATTGGCCGACTCGAATCGGTGACTTTGAAGGTAAGAGATGTTGTATTAGCAGGAACGCTTGGTGTTCCGCTAATTGCACCCGTTATCGACAATGCCAGCCCCGCAGGCAAAGTCCCGCTGGTCAATGACCATTTATACGGGGCGGATCCGCCTGTCGCAGCAAGAGTTGCTGAGTATGCTGTCCCGACGGTGCCGCCAGGCAGCGACTTCGTCGAAATACTCAGACTCGCAGGCTTAGGTTTGGGCGCCGCAACAAGGGCAGACCCACCCAGAAAGAAGCAAGCCAGAGCAGCAACGGCAGCCCATACCTTGGGGATGATGCGGCCAGAAACACTGGCAGTCAGCGATTGCAATGAAATCACGCACATTTCGGACCTACCTATAAACCTGCAAAGAGCGGGTGAGCAAATGACCACAATCAGGGAAAGCAGCTGGATGGTGCAAAGAAGCTACGCTCCAGCTTGCGTGGGTGGCAAGGCGAATTTGCTTTGGCTTCCTGAACTGTGCCGGCCGGCAGCGGGGAACGAGAAGAGAACCCTATGATTCTTGCTGGTGCGCTAAAAGAAAAGCCCCGTCTGGTGGACGGGGCTTGTTCATTGTTGAGTTCGATGATTCTTACGAGAGGTGGGTGAAGGGTTGTTGCTGGAGGCGTTTGGGCAGCTCTGGAGCGATGAGGCCTGCGGTATTGCTGGCCATGACTGCAGTGAAGTCTTTGCGGAAGGCGGCCATTTCTTCGGGAGTGCCGACGGTGATGCGGAGGCTGTTGGGCCAGGCGGGCCAGATGCGGCCGACGTACATGTCTTTGGCAGCGAGAGCGGCCTGAACTTCTTTGCCGGGTTTGCGGACATCGAGCATGAAGCAGTTGCTTTCAGAGGGCGTGCAGGCGTAGCCCTCTTTCTTGAGCCAGGCCAGGTTTTCGGCGCGGGTGTCGGCGATGATCTTTTTGCGTGTAGGCACGAGGTCGGCGTCGAGGAGGCTGGCTTTCGCGGCGGCGACTGCGGTGACGGGCAGCGCGTTCATGCCGCCGAAGCTGGAGATCTTCTTGAGGAGATCGGGGCGGCCGACGGCGAAGCCCATGCGGATGCCGGCCATTCCATAGAGCTTGGAGAAGGTGCGGAGGACGACGACGTTTTTACCTTCTTTGACGAAGTCGAGCGAGCGGGGCGCGTCGCAGAGGTGGATGTAGGCTTCGTCGATGAGGATGACTGTGTCTTTAGGGGCGTTGGCGACCGCGTACTCAATGTCAGTGCGCGGGGTACAGGTGCCGGTGGGGTTGTTGGGGTTGCAGATGTAGATGACGCCGGGGTTTGTGGAGGCGGCGAGCATGGCCTTGATGTCGTGGCGGGCTTCGCCTTTGGGATCGGCAAGAGGAACCTTGAGGATGGGAGCACCGCTCACCTGTGCGGCCCACATGGGAGCCTCATAACCGGGATCGGCGACGACCAGGGGACGATCTTTGCTGGTGAAGGCGAGGACGGTGTAATGGAGCGGCTCGCTGGAGCCTGCGAAGGGTGCGACGGAGTCGGCGCTGAGGCCCTCCTGTTTGGCAAAGATCTCGACAAGTTCTTCTTCGCCGGTGAAGAGATAGCGGCCGCCACGAGGAGTGATGTCGACGATGGCTTTGCGGGCGGCATCGGAGGGGCCCATGGGGTTTTCGTTGGCGTCGATGTGAATGCCCTTGTTGGGGTCGGCGAACTTGGGGCGTTCGGCGTAGGCGAGGTGTGCTTCAGTGAGGATGGGCAGGCCTGCGAGCGCGGATGCACCGGCTGCGAAGCGGAAGAAGTTGCGGCGGGAAATTCCGGCAGGAGCTAGAGGATCGACTGGAGGGTACATCGGCAGGACTCCTTTAGGTGGGAATGGAGTTGGACAGAGGGCCGCGAGAGACGGCGAAGCTTTGGTCGGGAAGACAGATGTCTCAGGGAAGGGGAACGACCACCCCACAGACAAAGACCCGTCTGTGGGGACCCCGGTGATGGATCCCATGTCCCAAGGTAGACCGCAAACGCATAAAGAAACAAGGAAGAAATGGGTAATCGAGGGCGGAACATCTGAGGTTCAGAGGTGCGAGCAGGGCCGAAGGACCGAGAGATGCCGGTGCAGTGCATGTGTCCTATTGCGTGGATAGCCTGCTGTGGTAGACTCCGTCGAGAAAACGTATCCCGGGAAAATGGTTCAGCTTCTGTACGAGGACTGGGAGACCATCCGCGGGAGATTCGCGGTCTGTGTGATTGCGGTTTGACAAAGCATGGACTAAAGCCATTTACTAAGGCCGAATGTTTGAACAGTTTTCAGTTCAATGGATGACATTCAGGTGACGGAATGTTCGGATTGGTCCCAACAAACGGTATGTCTCTTCCAATGATTGATGCGCACGCGTTACTCGCCTTTGCGGTATCTCCGCTTGCCCGCCTGGGTGTGCTGGATATCGCCGTAATCGTGATCTACTTCGCGATGGTGATCTGGATTGGCTTTTATTTGAAGGGCCAGGCCAACACGAGCGAAGAGTTTTTCATGGCCGGGCGCGAGATGACGGCGTGGATCGCGGGGCTCAGTTTTGTTTCGGCAAATCTGGGGTCGCTGGAACTGATGGGCTGGGCAGGATCGGCCTATCAGTACGGGATTCTGGCTGCGCACTGGTATTGGATCGGCGCGATTCCGGCCATGCTGTTTCTCGGCATGGTGATGATGCCGTTCTACTACGTATGCAAGACGCACTCGGTGCCGGGATACCTGAAGCTCAGGTATGGGCAGGGCGCGAGCGTGGTGTCGGCGATCTCGTTCGCGTTCATGACGGTGCTGATGAGCGGCGTGAATATGTTTGCGATGGCCGAGGTGATGAAGGTGGTGCTCGGCTGGGACCTGAACTTTTCAATCATCGTTTCGTCTCTGGCAGTGGCGGCGTATGTCGCACTTGGAGGATTGCGATCGGCGATCTTTAATGAAGTGCTGCAGTTCATGCTGATCTGGGGCGGAGCGCTGCTGGTACCGATTATCGGCATGGTTGAGACGGGCGGGTGGAACGGATTCAAGGCGCGACTGGCACATAACATCGCGACGGGCGCGACTGCGAACGGCGACTACACGCACATGTGGCGGAGCATGGGCCACTTCACTGACAACCCGATGGGTATCCACTGGACCGGGATTGTGTTCGGGCTGGGATTTGCGATCAGCTTTGGATATTGGACGACGGACTTCCTAGTAGTTCAGCGGGTGCTTGCGGCGCGAAACCTGCGAGCGGCACGGATGGCGCCGGTTATCGGGTCGTTCTTCAAGATGGGCGTGCCGTTCATCGTGATTCTTCCCGGACTTCTGGGACTGGTGGTGCTGCAGAATCCGAACGGCACGCTGATGCACCTGGTTCCGCAGAATCTCGCTACGGAGGGTTCGGGTCTGCACAGCTACAACGAGGTGCTGCCGCTGATGATGGTGCGGTATATGTCACCGGGACTGCTGGGGCTTGGAATCACCGCACTGATTGCGGGGTTCATGAGTGGTATGGCGGGGAACGTGAGCGCCTTCTCGGCGGTGTGGACGTACGACATTTATCAGCCGCTGATCAAAAAGAACGCGAGCGATGAACACCTGGTGACGATAGGGCGCTGGGCGACGATTCTCGGAGTCGTGGTTTCGATTGGGACGGCGTACCTGGTGATGAGCGCAGCGGGAATCATGGACTACGTGCAGGCGCTGTTCAGCTTCTTTATTTCGCCGCTGCTGGGTGTGGTGCTGGTGGGGATGTTCTGGAAGCGGGCAACGAAGTCTGGCGGGTTCTGGGGATTGCTGCTGGGTACGCTGACCTCGGTGGGATTATGGGCGTGGGTGAAGGCCGACCCCTCTGCACTGCGGTACGTGGCGATTTCGCCGGACGCGAAGGATATGGCGGAGAACATGTACCGCGCGTTGTGGTCGGTGATTGTGGCGATCCTGGTGAACGTGATTGTGAGTCTTGCGACAACGCCGAAGACAGCGGCGGAACTGGAAGGGCTGGTCTATGGAGCGACGAAGATCCCGGTGGAAGAGCCTGTGCCGCTCTACAAGAACGAGTGGTTCTGGACTGCGATCGCGATTGTGATGTTCTGCGCGCTGAATGTTTACTTCTGGTAAGGAGACGAGATGAGTTCTTCAGGCCACAGTTCGATCTGGTTTTTTATAGGCATTCTGCTTACGGTGTACGGAGCCATGATCTTCGGCTATGGATTGTGGGAACTGGCTACCGGACACTTGGCAAACGTGGTCTTAGCGAATCTGCATGCTCCTGTATGGTGGGGCGGCGGGATGTTCATTCTTGGTCTTTTCTACGGTATTCGCTTTCGCCCGGGCCGCATCGGTTAGAGAGTTAGTGCGGCATAAAAAGGAGCTTGAAAGATGGCAGCGGAAAGAAGGATGACGTTTGGCGTGATTGTTGGGAACCGGGGGTTCTTTCCTGATCATCTGGCGAAGACGGGACGGGAGGAGATTCTTTCGGTGCTTCAGGCCGCTGGTGCTACGGCGGTTGTGCTGACGCCCGAGGAGTCGAAGTATGGCGCGGTGGAGACATACACCGAGGCACAGCATTGCGCAGAGCTATTCAAGAAACATGCAGACGAGATTGACGGAATCATCGTAACGTTGCCGAATTTCGGTGAAGAACGCGGCATTGTGGATGCGATTCGGCTGTCGGGGCTGAAGGTGCCGGTGCTGGTACAGGCCACGCCCGATCGATCTGACGCGATGACGATTGCGACGCGGCGCGATAGCTTTTGTGGAAAGATGTCGTGCTGCAACAACATGATGCAATACGGCATCGAGTATTCGTTGACGACGCTGCATACCGAGGCGGTGAACTCGGCGGAGTTCAAGGCTGATCTGGAGTGGTTCTCGGCGGTTTGCCGGATTGTGAAGGGGCTGAAGAACCTGCGCATCGGAGCGATCGGCGCGCGGCCTACGGCGTTCAACACGGTACGTTATTCGGAGAGGATTTTCGAGACGAGCGGGATCACGATTGAGACGATCGACTTGTCGGAGATTTTCGGGCGTATCAATCGCATGAAGGACAACGACGATGCGGCGCAGGCAAAGCTCTCGGCGATCAAGAAGTATGTGACGACGGCGGGGATTCCGGAAGATGCGCTGCTGAAGATGGCGAAGCTGGGAGCCGTGATCGATGGCTGGATGAAGCAGAGCCACATCACGATCAGCGCGGTGCAGTGCTGGACTTCGATGGAAGAGTATTTCGGCGTTGTGCCCTGCACGGTGATGAGCATGATGTCGAATGAGTTGATTCCGTCGGCCTGCGAAGTGGATGTGCCGGGAACGCTGAGCATGTACATGCTGGCGCTGGCGAGCCAGACACCTTCAGCGCTGCTGGATTGGAACAACAATTACGGAAGCGATCCGAACAAGTGTGTGTGCTTCCACTGCTCGAACCTGCCGAAACATTTCTTCAAAGACGTGAAGATGGATTACCAGGAGATCATCGCGGGTACGGTGGGTAAGCTGAACACGTTTGGTACGTGCGTGGGACGCGTGAAGCCGGGAGTGATGAGTTATGCGCGTTATTCGACCGACGACCGGCGCGGTATCGTGCGCGGGTACACAGGCGCGGGGCAGTTTACGGAGGATCCGCTGGAGACGTTCGGCGGCGCAGGCGTTGCGGAGATTCCAAAGCTGCAGAAGCTGCTGAAGCATATCTGCCGCGAAGGATTTGAGCATCACGTGGCGGCGAACTTCAGCGATGTTTCGAAGTCAGTGCATGAGTCGGCGCGATACCTGGGGTGGGAGAGCTACTACCATCCGGGGCTGGAAGACTAGGGAACAAGGGAACGAGGGAACAAGGGACCAGGGATTGGCTGGCAAAACCTGAGGCCGGTCGCTGGTCCCTTGAGTTCGTTTGGGGAGAATTTGCGAGATGGCGAAGAGGATTGGGAAGGCGCTTGTGGTTGATGGCGAGACGCTTGTCAGCGAGGCAGACTGGGATGCGGAGCTCGATGAAAAGCACGAGAAACTCGTGGAGTGGTTACGCGGAGAGAAGCTGAGCGGTGTTCTGATCCGGCGCAATGAGAATGTGGCGTGGGTGACGGGCGGCGCGGTCGAGGTACGGGTTCTAACGCCGAGCGAGACTGGAGTCGCTTCGCTCCTCGTGACCGCGGAAGGAAAGCGGTACTACTTCACAACGGAAAATGAAGCGCCGCGGCTGCAGGATGAAGAATTCGGCGCGCTGGATTTCGAACCGGTGCTATTTCCGTGGTACGCAGATGACACGGCAGCAGCAGCGGCGAAACTCGCGGGTGGGCCGCTGGGGTCGGACACGCCGGTGCCGGGGACGATTGCGGTAAGTCTATATTCACTTCGGGCCTCGCTGAGGGAGAGTGAGATCGAGCGTTATCGCTGGCTCGGGACGAATACGGCAGCGGCGACAGTGGAATCCCTGAAGCAGGTTCAGCCGGGGATGAGTGAGTACGATCTGGAGGCGATTACGGCGGCGAGTCTGCTGAAACGGGGAATCATGCCGTCGGTGTATCTGTATGCGGTGGACGACCGAATCTACAAGTACAAGCACGCAGTGGCGCGCGGGGCGAAACTCAAGAAGTACGCGATGCTGAACCTGTGTTCGCGGAAGTGGGGGCTGGCGATCTCGATAACGCGGTTTGTCCACTTTGGTGCGTTGCCGGCGGAGTTGGGGGCGAGGTTCAAGTCGGCGGCGCAAGTGAATGCGGCCCTGCTGGATGCGACGAAGGTTGGAGCGACTTCGGCGGAGTTGTTTCGGGTGGCGCAGGCGGCGTATGCGGCGGAGGGATTTCCGGGTGAGGAGCGGTTCCATCACCAGGGTGGGCCGACGGGATATGGGGAGCGCGAGTGGGTGGCCAAGCCCGACGGCAAAGAGACGGCTGTGAACAACCAGGCGTTTGCGTGGAATCCAAGTATTCGGGGAGGGAAGGCGGAAGACACGGTTGTCCTGCGCGACGGGAAGATCGAGTGGCTGACGGCCACGCCGGAGTTGCCGGAGATCAATGCGGAAGTGAATGGGAAGGTGTATCCGTCGGCGGGAGTGCTGGTGAGGGGCTGACTCCATAGAGACCGGAAAGTGGGGTTGGGTAAGGGCTTCCCTGGCCGGCGGTGTATCCCTCTTGCAAGCAGGGAAGAGGAAGAATTCGATTCCGCTGGGCAGTGCCGACTTGCTAGAGTGCGTACAAGCATTCCCCCTGCCGATTCGAGGTCCTTTGCGTGCGAAGAGATTTCCGTGCAGCTCCAATTTTGTTGGGGCTTATTGTCGCGACACTTGGCCCGTTCGCGTTTGCTGCTCCTGAATCCAAACGGCCTTCCGGCGAGCCGCCGACGGAGATCCATCTGGGCGACAGCGTTGAGGCACTCAACGGCCCATGGAAATTCCGAGTGGGAGATTCCCCTGTGGACTCGGCCACAGGAAAACCATTGTGGGCTGAGCCTGGCTTCGACGACTCCGATTGGGAGTCGATTAACCTTGCGGCGCCGAGCGGATCGTACGATCCGATAGCCGGGACCTCTGGGTATCTTCCCGGCTGGACTGCCCGCGGCCACAGGGGATACTGGGGCTACGCCTGGTATCGTCTTCGCGTTCGTGTCGATTCCCGTCCAGGCACTAAGCTGGCTCTCGCCGGACCATCCGACGTGGACGACATCTACCAGGCATTCGACGATGGTGTTCAAATTGGCACCTTCGGAGATTTCAGCGGCCCACAGCCAGCTATTTACACCACGCGTCCTCAGATGTTCTCGCTGCGTGATGACAGCGCCGGATCTGTCTCTGACCATGTGCTCTCGTTCCGTGTCTTTATGGAGCCCTACACTCTGCACCAGCTCGATGACGTTGGCGGGTTTCATAATCCACCGCTTCTCGGCGAGCTGTCAGCTGTCGCCGCGCAGAACCAGGTGAAGTGGGATGAGCTGTATCGCTCTTACGCGGGTACTCTGATCGAGGCCTTAGGGTCTACGCTGCTGGGATTTGTCGCTCTGAGCCTTGTTCTCTTCGATCGCACCGATCGCGTCTATCTGTGGATCGGCGCGCTGCTCCTAATCATCGCGCTGAGTGCGTGGATCAATGTCTTCAGTACCTGGACCGAATGGATTCCCTATGTGGTGACTGGCCCGATCAGGCTCTCCATCATCACTCCACTGATCTATGTGGGATGGGTAATGGTATGGCGTGTGTGGTTTCGTCTGCGTCGTCCCACGTGGGTTCCATGGCTGACTCTCGCCCTTTTGCCCCTGCTCATGCTTTCCGGTTCCATTGGCCAGAATCTCTTCTTTGTCCTCGTCCAGCCGGGAATCGAGAACACATTCCACATCATCTCTCTCGTCCTGCGCCTTGTCATCGCGGCACTGCTCCTCTGGACGGTATTCCAGGGGATTGTTGAACAGGGCCTTGAGGGCTGGATCGCTGTACCTGCTGTTCTCCTTGCTGGCATTGCTGAGTTTTCCGCCGAACTCAACTACTTCCGCATCGTGCCCACCTGGTTTCCCCTGGGCTTTCAGTTCAGCACTCGTCAGCTCGCCAATCTACTTCTTGTTGCGGCGTTGTCTCTGCTGCTGCTGCGACGACTCACGAAGAGCATCCGGCGGCAGCGCCAGATGGCTCTCGACGTGAAGCAGGCGCAGGAAGTCCAGCAGGTCATCCTGCCAGAAGAGCACACATCGTTCCCTGGATTCGAAGTGGAAAGCGAATATCGTCCTGCGCTGGAGGTGGGCGGAGATTTCTTTCAGGTGATTCCGAATGCAGCTGATGGCAGTCTGCTGATCGTTGCGGGCGATGTAGCGGGTAAGGGATTGAAGGCAGGGATGCTGGTCGCGTTGCTGGTTGGCGCGATTCGCACGGTGGCGCAATTCGAACCGGATCCGCTCGTACTGCTCGATGCTCTGAACAAGCGGCTGCTCGGCCGTGGCGATGCTTTTGCTACCTGCCTTGCTCTGCGCATCGATGCAGATGGTTCTGTGACGCTGGCGAATGCCGGGCATCTCGCGCCTTACCTGGATGGGAAGGTGTTGTCGCTGGAGGGCTCGCTTCCGCTCGGCATGCTGGAACGGCCGGAGTTCTCGCTACTGCGTTTTGAACTGCAGCCCTCCGACAGGCTGATGCTCTTGTCTGACGGCGTTGCGGAAGCTACGAATGCGGATGGCGAACTCTTTGGTTTCGATCGGGTACAGGAATTGCTCCGCACGACTACGTCGGCGGCGGAGATTGCGAGCGCTGCTCAGGGATTCGGGCAGCAGGACGATATCAGCGTCATCTGCGTGACGCGTACCGCGGTTCTGGCGGCGACTGCTTAAAGCAGGCTTCTTACGAGGTTCGGGTTGGTTGATGCAACCTGCGTCAGCCCGCTGCTTCTCTGGGCTGAAGAGTGAGCCTCGCTGTGAGAACGACGAGAGCGGACCAGAGGATGTCGGCGCCGAGAAGGTGGATGGTCTGAAGCCAGACTGGAGCGAGCAGGACGACGTCGAGTACACCCAGCACGTATTGGAGCGCCAGGAGAACAAGGATCGCGGCGGAGAGGCTGCGGTTGTCCCAGTGGGTGGAGCGACGGGCTGCGCGGACAAGTATCCAAATTAAAAAAATGCTGGCGAGGAATGCGATGGTGGGGTGTGTCCAGCGCCAGCGTACGAGCCAGCCGCTGGTGGAAGAGAAGTCCTGCGAGAGGGCTGACCCGAGCGAAGTGGCGGGAAAGAGCGTGTCGCCGAGAGCGGCGAGAGAGCCGGTAACGCCTACGATCATTACGAGAATGATTCCGGCGATGGCGCCGATGGGTGCGACGATGCGAATGGAGTTGCGCAGGTACCCGTGTTTGCGGCTGAGCATGTGGGCGGTGAGGGTGAGGGCGGCGAGAAGCAGAAGCGTGTTGGTCAGGTGAAGAGCGAGGTACCAGGGTCGCAGCGGAGACTGGCTCTGCGCGGTGAGGCCGAGCTTGACGAGGAGCGCGCCGAGGATGGCTTCAATCAGCGTGAGGGCGACGACGGCGATTGAGGCAGTTCGCGCGAGATGTCCGCGGATGGTGGCTGCGAATGTCCAGACGAGAAGACCGACAGCGGAGAAGAAGGAGATGCCGCTGGTGATGCGATGCGTGAATTCGATCATCGTGTTCGCGGTAGCGGAGTACTGGAAGACGGTTCCGTTGCAGAGAGGCCAGTGATTTCCGCAGCCTGCGCCGGCGCCCGTGGCGCGCACGACTGCTCCCCAGAGAATGACGGCGATGAAGTAGGCTAGGACGGCCCACGCGAAGTTGCGGAGAGCAGGAGAGGGCAGAGGCCTGAGAGTTGCGGGAGGTGCGGCTTGATGCGCGGAGAGGGTATGCGCGTTCACATGGATAAGTTTAGAACAGGGGACGACGGGGG
>Ga0068871_100000780_pt1 | contig 21430 bp, 14 predicted proteins | sample KBSMisM72_FD_72750 | JGI IMG/M metagenome (GOLD analysis project Ga0068871, IMG submission 72750) | Miscanthus rhizosphere microbial communities from Kellogg Biological Station, Michigan, USA - KBS Miscanthus M7-2 | ecosystem: Host-associated > Plants > Roots > Rhizosphere > Soil ...
GCAGCCGACCTACTTCGCGGGTCCGCTTTGCCTTGGTCACCGTCTGAGTCGTTGCCAAGTCCTCAAGCTGATCGATGAACATGAACAAATGCTGAATCCCAGCGGCCGCTAAAACAGTGAAGGCAAAGTCGAAATACGTTAGACCGTTCCTGACCCGGCTTGCCGGACGAACCTCCGTTAAAAAATCGGCAAAGTCACCATCTTCGCTATTGCAGAAGGCCTCTACAACATCGTCTCGAAGTGGTGGCAGCGTGGCGCCGAGTTTGCGGCGAGCGTCTCGAATAGCGGCGTGCAGGCCGTCGCTGTCATCCATCTGCAAGCCACGATCTTTTTGGATTTGCGCACGGATGGAGTCCAGGATTGAAACGCCATTCGAACCGTTGCGCGGGTCAGCCAGATACTCGACCGCCGCGAAGAGGTTTGAGTAAACGCCATTGACTGATGTGGTGTTGAAGGAAGCATAAGCGGCTGCCGATTTGTGGCGGGCGACGATTTCTTCCCGCATTCCCGCCTCCCGTAAAACTTTAGCCCCAAAGTCGATATTGATCGCCTTGGCTGCCTGCCTAAGAATGGTTGTTTTCCCCATTCCTGTATCTTCGTTATTAGCGCCCTTGGACCAGAGGAAGTTGAAGCCTCGTTTATCCATCGCCGCGCCGTATACAAGCCTTGAATAAAACTGTTCGCTCTCTTCGGGAAAGACTTCTGGACTATAGGGTTCGGAACCGCTGTTGATCGCTTCGGCTGGATAGGGATTGCCGTCCCATCCCCAGGTCTCCGCCATGTGTTGGTATTTGTCACTCATAACCTTCTCCTTCTGATTTGATCAGCATTACGTAGTAGCGTCGTGAGCCCAGCCGAAAAGTGGGTTCTGATGACGGCCAATTTGAAGTTCCTAATTGAAGTTCGAGGCGGAAAGGAACCTCTCTCTCACCTGACGCGATCTCTGCGATTACACGATCAACTAGCGCTCCGCTGACACCGAGACGGTGAGCGGCTAAGGCTCGTACTCTGAAGATGTCGATGTAAGGGTACTTGACAACTTGCCCTCCCATTTGTTCCGACATCGATTCAGCGAGTTCGCGGTACGCTACCGCCAACGCGCCAACGACTAGGTCGCCATATGCAGAGAGACCGCGACGTAGGACGGTGATCTTACCGTCGGTGCTCTCCACTCCTGCGGTGGCCCAAATAGAACGGCCAGCCATAGCATGAACGTATCGGCTCTCGTCGAAAATAAATAATTGTCTCCCCCAACTTGTCAGTACGTCGAACGTGATGGCGTCGAAGCGCAACCCGCGCGCTTCTAGTGCGGCTACGACGACAGCGTCATTGGTGGTGTCGAGAATATCTTTGGCGGTAGGTGTTGCGCCGAGCGGAAATCGTCGGTCAAGCGCAATTCGGATTTGGGCCGCGACCGACTCCGGTGAGACTTGCGCCTTGGGCATCGAACCGCGCATGCGGTCTGATGCATTTACCGCTAGATGTTCCACCGGCGAACCGTCCTTCTGTCTGAATGCCTTTAGGTCCTCCTCTGTGTACTCCGGTATGAGAACCGGCGAATCCGATAGAACACGGCAAAGTGAAGACAGGTAGGGATGTTGCTGAATCAAGAGCGGAGTAAGTTCTCTGCGGAGAGAGGCCTCGTTCCCACCTGCCTTATTAATAACTTCCAACCCCAGCGTTGTGAGTACGTAGGTCGTATCGCGATGAGCATCCACATGGATTCTCTTTGATGGAAGTGGGCGGCGCTCGACAAGCCCAAGAAGCATTAACTCGCTAACGGCATCTTTAGTCGGTGACCAAACTGTGAATTCGTCGGCGACCCTGGAGGACATAGCAGATCCACCAAGGCGCCTTGAAAGTTCATTCGAAATCTGTCGGATCCGAGTTCGCAACTCATCAAAAGTCTCTCCATGAGCAATGCCCGTTAGTGCTCCTTGAAAATAGGCAATGTGCGTGACTCGTGGGATTGTGTCTCGTAATGATGTCATTCAGTTGATCATCCTACAGCAGCCCTGCGCTTCCGTCAACAGGTATCTGGCATGCCAGATACCTGTTGATGTGAAATGCTCCGTTGCTTTAAACTAGGGCTGGATTAAAAGGTAAAAACCGGAGTTATTGAGAACTCCAAGCCGACTATGGAGTGGAAGCAAACGCCAACTGATGCCGAGACCTATGAATCGGCTGGGTATCTCCAAAGCGGCCCTATTTATTATGGTAGAGTATTTTCTTTGAAACATAAGTTGTGAGAGTTTATTGTGACAGGCCTTACCAAGGATGCGCAGGGTGATGCGAGCGGAATTAAAGGCACTGAATATCACCTTCTTTATGCCCTTTGGTTACTGATTCGAGGCGGCGCTGATCGAATCTCGTTCTACGAGGGAAATGATTTACTTGCGCGTCCAATTGCTCCTCCTAAGATAGTCGAGTCTGATGACTCTTTACCGGTCCCTCTACATGCCGAGGAACCCAACGAGGACATTTGGATTCAACTTAAATCGACGGAATCACCATGGACGCGGAGTAGATTCTTACCGGCTGATACGAAGAATGACAATCTCATAAAAAATTTTATTTGCAATGCGGTGCGGTCAGAGTCTGCGGGAAGATCGTGGCGTGTAGTGCTCGCAACACAAGGCTACACTCATCGCAATGCGCTAGAAGAATTTATTTCGCATCCAACCAATTTTCCTGACCTCAATAAACATCTTGTTGAAATCGTCGACCGGGCAGAGGAAGAACTTGCCAAAGCAGGTCTGTCACGACCAAAGAGCGATCTATTAAAATTATCGACCAATATTCTCTCACAATTGGCTCAAGGCAAGGCAGTGTCGCGAGAGAGACTCTTGGCTGAAATCGAATTAGAACTCGCTTATGTCTGTTACAACCGTGACCGAGCGCTTCAAATCTCGAAAGCACTTCTAGGTGCATTACTTTCTGATGCTTCTGCGTTTTCTATACCGGGACAAACTTATGATCTCAACTGGGTGAACCAAGTAGCGGGTTTCATTGTGAACACGCGATCGCGATTCAATACCGATCCTGTTTACAGTTGTAGTCAAGCAAACTCTCAAAACCAAGCTCGTGATTGGAATTCAAAATACTTCGTTCCTCGAGCACGTCTTGAGAGAGCTTTAGACCAATTCCTGCTGGCACCACAGACGCTGTTTGTTTTGATAGGAAAGAGCGGCTCAGGTAAATCATGGTCTACAACTGATTGGGCGGCACGAATACTAAGCGAGCGCATGCGATTACTTCTGCCGGCCGGGGTTCTGGACCACCATCGGCATCTATCAGCTCTCGTCGCCGAGGCTCTTCGTTCCCAAACCTCTGGCGATCCGACAAACGAAAACCTATTACGGCAATTCCAAGGAGCGAGCAAAGTAGACGGCCGCGGTCCTGGTGTCATCATCATTGATGACCTACATGTACGTTCTAATGACATTACACTCGCTTCTGATTTGGCGTCTTTGGTTAAGCAATGTCGAACCTACGACATAAAGCTTGTTTTCACCTGCCAAGAGCAGGTTTGGAATCGTCACCGCCTGTGGAAAGAGATTTCTGCTGCCGATCTTTATGTTGTTGATGTCGGTGCAGGTACCCCTCAAGATTCTTCGCGGTTTGACACGAGCAAAACTGATCATGTGCCAGATGAGGCTCAGGCTAGTCCCAAAGCTACACATAGTTTCTACTTAGGAGATTTTACGCCTGACGAAATAATCGCCTATCTGCGTACCAGACTATCCAGCGATCGGGCCAAGCGTGCAGGTTTGTTTCTTACGAAACCTTCATTTGCCGTTTTGCGCAATCCCTACCTTTTGACACGCTATTTAGAATTACATGGAACCGAGTTAGACGGTACCACTCCGCCCCCGACTGTCTCGATCGATGATCTGCTTGACGCACGAGTCACTCAACTACTTGAAAGCGTCGGTGAAACGCTTCTGTTGAGCACAACCGATCTGCGATCCGCCTTCGATGTCTTGATTGATGTCTTATGGACTTCGCGTATTGACGGCCTCTCATATTCAGCCTCAATAACGAGCACATCATCACTTTTAGCAGATAAAGCCGGCAACTTCATTTCAGAACTTCGCGAAACGGGATTTCTGACTTGGGAGAGTCCTCTGCGGATCGTTGAACAACCAATAGCAGATAGATTATTCGCAAGGCGATTAGCACAAACTACCGAAGCAGTACACGAGGTTTCGAAGAAACTACAACCCCAGGAAGATACTGCTGTTGTCGCGGCCCTGATGAGGCGCAGTCAGTTTGATCCCATAGGACTTGCTGAAGAACTCATAAATCAGGACAAGCGCTGGATAAAAAGCGTTCCAGATGGGTTAGCACAATGCGATCCCCACGATTATCGCGTGTTGGGTTTTCTAGCGGCACTCATGCACTCAGATCCGCGGCAAATCTTCATCATCGAAGCCGCAAATGCTTTGGGACAACTAGCGGTGCAAGACAAACGTGCCTGGAGATTCGTCGTATCAATGTACTTCAGCCCGACCGCCAGCGATCGTTATGGGGGCGAGTATGCTCTTGGATCTGCAATGGAGTTTGATCCCGATGCGGTCGCCGCGGCAGTTAGACTTAAGCTGTCTCGAGCGGCACTCGCTAAGGGCGTTTTTTCGTCTGACATAAAAAAGAAGCGCGATCCGATTCTGAAAGGGGCGCTGGAACCTTTAAGCCTCATCAAAAATACTGCTGCTGCTAGAGCTGGTCGCAAACTCTTACGGCGATATGAGTACTTATCCGGACAGAATAAGCACGATGTGAACTACAAGTTTTTGGAGAGTATCGATAGAGCTCGCGGAAGAATAGCGATTTACAATAGCGAAGTATTTGATGAATTGCTGTCACAATTACAGTCCGACGATCATTTGGTTCGTTATAGAGCGGCTTGTGCTATACGCGATCCCGCAGTAGAGGAGCCTCTTCGAATCCAACCAGTCTTGCGTTCTGCTCTGCTTCGTCAACCCGAGAGCTACTCAACAACTAATAGGATCTTACTGGCAGCTTATCCACTTGTTAATGCTGCTCCCGATAATCTGCTCACAATGCTGATAGATAGTTCACTTACCAAATGGGATCGCCCAGCTAGCGCCGCTCAAGTTTTGGGACAACTGGGTGATTTAGCCTCTAAACACGCGGTTGAGATATCCCAGCTCTTGCCAAAGCGACTCGATAACTACACACCTGAAGATCGTGCGCTAACCAGCGAAATGCTGTCGTATGCATGGTGGCGATGTGCTGAATATATTACAGATGCGCAAGAACATCTGCTCAACCTTGCTACACCTGATCTTGTGGATGTCCCACCCGAACTTGTCCCTTTTGCGTTACGCGGAGCTGTAATCGCGCAACTGGGCTTGATTTGTTTCACTGAGGGTGGTGCAAATGAGCTTGCTGGAGAGCAACACTTTTATCCGTTTGGCGAATTGGTGTTTACGTATTTGAACACTCGCCGATTCATGCGACATCGCGCAGCCACGATTCTCGCGCATCCTAGCCATGAGCGATTGCGTGATTTACTCCTCCAAGTAGTCAGAGAAGGCGAAGTCGTGAATATAAATCCTCTGAACCAACCGCTTGTACAGAGCGTGTTTCGTTGTATGGTGATCTCTCTCGAAATGCTGACTGATCTTGCTAATGAGATGCCTGACCCGATGCCACTCCTCAATGACTTACCCCGCGATTGGAGAGCATTACACATGGCATCTCAATTATTAGAAAGCGGTAGACGTGAGCAAACATTACTGGATTTTACCGAGACTGTTTGCGAAGAGGTGAGGCATGGTAGTTCCACGATGCAGGCGCTGGCTGAGCGTGAAAAGTGCCTCGCCCAACTAGCAGCATTGAAGTCAGACCATCAAGTTGCACTCGAGGAACACCGCGCAATTATAGATGATCACTTTTTTCAAGTGACGGGCAAGATGCGTGGATTGGCACAATTAATCGACGCTCATCCCGAGGATACGTTAAGCCTGCTTGATAATGGTATTCGCGACTCAAGTGATCAGGCGAGCTTGTATTTGTTGAAGGTTGAAACTCGATACTGGGCGGCTTTGTTACTTGGCCGCCTGTATGCGCGAATGTTAGACCGTCGAGTGATTAGGATTAGTGAAGGCAAAGAGTGGTGCGACCAGGTGCTAGCGGCTCTGTCACCGTTTCCATCTTCCATTCATCAAGCTGAATACCAAAATGTCTATGGTTGTATTCGCTCTTGGCTGAATGGGACTCCCGAACCCCCGAACATAATGCAAGACAGAGATCGTTCATTGTTAGGAGATTCACATGCGCTCGCTATCTTGATATTAACCATTGGATATGAAGCGATTTCTCAGGGCAAGAACTGCATCGATTTAGATGAGGCTCTAAGTGACAGACGTGGATGGATTGAAGGAAACCTGGTTCTTGAAAACAACACCATTACTCAATGGTCATCGAGTTACTTGAATTATGTATTTCCAGCAGTTCGATTAGCCATGATCGCCGTGGGCCATCAATTCGATCTGGAAGATCCTGCTGGACGCCTTCTGGTTGACAGAAAAATAACCGATGAGTTGCTTTCGAAACACCGATACGTCTTTCGACAGCAGAGTAACGCAACCATGGAAAGCGAATACGAGACAGAGTTAAATAACGCTATCTCGGATTTTCAAGCTCATCTTGAACGAACCCCGCGCGACGAAACATTGTGGAATTGGTATGGCGATGCTTTGTTACGTGCCCACCGATTTGACGAGGCGGAAAATGCTTTTGCTCGTTGCTTGGCCCTACCCTCATGTAGCTCTGATATGCGTGCATCGGGACTGTATGGCCTTGCATGTGTGAAAGCGCGATTGGGCTTGGAATCAGAATGTCGTCAGTTACTGATTGAATCAAACTCATTACGAGAGCTGGATAAAGCGCATGCAGTGTCAGATCCCGATCTCGAACTTTTTCGTGAAAGAGATTGGTTCAAAAGCCTTGTATCTTCTAATTGATTTCTCTGGGGATTCCTGTTCTGAAATGCCAAAATGACAATGAAATTGTTTCACCGCATACGATTTATTCGTAGTTCGGAATCACGTAATCAAATTTCCAGTTTGCGCCCTTCAGTTCTGCCTCTAAGTAGTCCGGATGTAGCGGTGAGAATGGGTTAACCATATTATTTGCGCACTTCATAATTTCTGCTCTGTCAGGTTCGTTTAGCGATTCCCACCATACGGGACTAATGGCGAGATTCTCGCAGTTCGCTACGACGAACCGAAATAGATGATCGCCGTAACTCCCGTCTTCAAAACCTCTGGTCGCAAGGGATCTCATCAACGGAACACAACTTTCCGAACTATCCGAATGCCACGCGAAAAGTAAACTCCACCCTTCAAACATTGAAGCAAAAGAAAATGTTAGAAGATCTAACTCATGGTCATGGCGACTTAGATCCTGTAGCTTACTTCCGCGAAAGTCGTATTCCGGAAAAAGCGCTCCCGAGAAAACTACTGGTGGTGGTGCGCTTGAATGAAATAAGCATGACTTGATATCCGCAAATGATTTCGATGTAAACATTGCATCGTATTTTTCCTTCTGTGCTGCTAAGTTCTGCAAAGCAAATGACGAACCCTTTAGCAAGCTATCAAAGATATGATGGCTTGCTTGATTAGCTGAATTCTTTGCGTAATCCTGGAACAGACGTACAGAGTTCTCTTTAGCGAATAGTTCTCGGCATACGCCACGATAGGCATAAAGAGTAATTTGTTCTGAGCTTGGTGCTAGTGGTTGATCATCAATGGGTTGGAAGATTTCATTGTCATGTTTTCCGCAGAAACCGCGGAACGTTGACACGGCATCAATACCTCGCTTGGCAAAAACGACCTGTCCCAGATTACGTTTTGTATCACTGAAGTTCTTGGACGGTACATAGACTTGTCCATTTTCTGCGATTACTGAGAGCGCGCCGTTTTTCTGAATCGAATGGGCATCAATTGGGTTTGTGCAGGTTATGCCCGCATCAAAATGCAAACACCTCCCGGTGCGCTTTAATTCGGCAATATCCGATAGATAGTTCCCTATGATGAAATCCTTTGAACTTTCCAACCGGATTGCCTCCAAAGAGGTTTTCCCATCCTTGGACCAAGCTTCGAATGCAATGGCGACTCGGTGAGCCTGCGCATGCTTAAATCGTTCAAGAGCCATCTCCTTTTGTTGATAGTCCTCCTCCCCAACCAATACAGGTGGTTCCTCGATGCTTAAGACTTTCCAGTGTAGTTGTCGGACTTTGAAACTCCCCAAGTTAGTTGCGGAGACAGGATCATCGTCACAAACCCAACAACAAGCGAAAGCACCTTCGATTTCGTTTACGTACTGATTATGGGAGGTTGGGACAACGCGAAACACTACGTAAAAGGTATTCATCTACTTGTTAGTGAAAATTAGTTCTCAAGTAAGTAAAGGTGTACGGACGGTCGTCACTCAAATGTTACAGCGACGACAAGTATCCGATGACAGCAGCGTACCAGTGAATGCATAACAGCGCATCTTCAGGATTCAAATCCGCAGGAGGCGTTCCTGCAGTAACATTTCCTTCAAGATGCACCGCTTTGTTCTCAATATCATTCAAGCCTTTGATAAGCGCTGCCGCAAACTCTTTACGTCTTGGATCACCAACGACTGGCGCCAGTAGGTACTCAAATGGCGATGTGCCGGATGGAGCCGTAGAAAGTATTGTTCGCCATGCGCTACGACATGAAGAAGCAGCGGCATTCCATTCTCTTCTGCTGTATTGACGCTCGGCTTCACGGATTTTCGCAACAGCATCCGAGAATGGTTTGTGAAAATGACTCGATTTAACCGGAACCCTTATAGCGATCATTTCGAAGCGGTCCATTCCCGTTTGGTTAAGGTGTTCTAGCCATTGCGAGTGGGGAATGATCAACCTACCTCTTTCCGTATTACCGTTATGCGGAATACCGGAAAGCACCGGTGTCGCTTCAAACTCAAACGTCACGTCACCGCGGTATGACTTGTCAACAAGTCGAAGGAAGTCATCGCTCCTTAAATCGAGATACTTACTTAATGTGAATCTGTGTCGAAGTTCTCTCGGGTGCTCTCGCAAGTCTGGAAGCATCCTACTTACTAAGACCGATTTCGCTCCCTCATTGAAGTAAAGGTCCATCTCCCAAGCCAGCAATGAAGGTGGGTTGCCGTTTTCTGGTGGCATTACGTCGACGTTAAAGTGAAAATTTAGTCGGTAGCCGAACAAGCTTTGCTCAATGTTTAGCTTGCATGAGGCAGCTCGCGCATAGCTTCGTCCGCCTTGATCAGAGATTCGAATCTCTTGTTGAAGTAACATTTTGTAAACACCTATCTGTACTTATTCCTTCGCCGTTTCTATGGTCGCAGAATTATGACCTTGTAATACACGCTAACGAGCGAAGCTTTGCTGTGCAACTGTTAAGCACTCTATACGCCGAAGAGATGTGTCCACGTTTCTCAGTAATTAGTGTTAGACCCAGCGTCCGACGAACGAAAATTCCAATAGCCCCAGCATCAGCGAGCTATTAAATCGTTGATGATGCTCTTGGAAACCAGGTGGGAATACACCCACGGAGCGGCAGATAGTACAACCGGACGTTGTTGTAGTTACTAGAGCGTATAATACGAGCGAGAGTTAGAGGTCGCCTGGCAGACTCGAAATAACAATGAGCTAAATCAAGACGTTCTTTCGGTGCTTCGGCGTTTCCCCTAATGAATTCGCCAATGCATCTCGCGGCTGACATCCACCTGTATACAGCATGGCGAAATCTCTCACGAAAAAGCAGCCCAAGCTGCTGGACTGGATCGCGCTGACTTCCTCCTTGCACTAGCCCGAGAAGGTGAAGATGCCTTGTTGTGGACTTCGCTGATCTTGAAAGAGAACTCCAACGTGACCTCTCCACAGCTCGCTTTATTGAAAACAAGTTTTGTCGAGGTGGTCAAAAAGACCAAATGCTTCATCGAGTAATACTGCCGTCCCCCTCTCCCCCAAACTAATACCGTAACGAATCTCAGTCTCTTGACTAGGATCAAGTTCATCGACTGTAGCGTAAAGGTTTTGAATATGTCTTTCATCAGTGGTGATATGAAGTTCAAAAAAACGCGACTTCAAGCTTGGATAATGAGCGAGAAGCGCATGCTGAACCGCTGAGAAAGTTATTTGGGGAACACCTTCGTTGATTAGCATATAGCCCATCGTAATTCCCAAATTTGACTGACATGACATGTTCCGTGCCAAATCACACGCAAACCTTACGCCAGCTTGTTCCTGATAATCATAGAAAGCTGCCTCAGGAATGCCCACTTCGCAAAGCAATTGCAGAAACAGATTGAAGTGGGCGCGTTCAGGATCACCATTTCCACATTCGTCGTCGAGATTCTCAGATAATATCTGTCTGATTCTAGTGTTTGAACAACACTGAACCATATTCGCTAGAACAGAAGGGAATAATTTGCTTTCCCGGCCCGCGCACTTCATCCAGCGTTCCAATAGTATTGTTGAGAGGCGACGAGCATGGGCTTCAACCACGAAAGGGTGTCTGCTCAGACGTTGCAGACTTTCATTAACTTCGAACTCCACCAAAGAACAGAATTTGGAACGAGCTACGCTCGCCGCTTTTTGCATAAGTTTCTCCTGTCTTTTGATTTCATCAATTACACTTTTCTCTAAACCAGCCATGCATGTTTGAGTCGTAATTTGTAGGGCGATCTTCCCAATCCCATCCACCGGCAACCGCAAGGTTTGCACCAGAAATATAGGTCGCAGTATCCGATATTAAGAATGCCACCGCATTTGCAACGTCCTCAGGTGTTCCTAATCGACCAAGTGGAACCCGCTGCTCCATCCAAGTCCGTTCTTCTGATGGCAGGTATCCGTTATCTATTAGCCCTGGCGAAACACAGTTCACTCGGATGTTGTGAGTAGCCTCTTCTATTGCGAGGCTACGAGTCAATATCTGAACGCCCGTCTTAGCAATCGCATACGCGGAGATATGCGGTGCGCCTCGTACAATGTGGGTGGGACTAAGCCCGATATTAATTATTTGCCCTCGTTTCTGCTGACGCATTGAAGGGAGCACGGCACTACACATGTAGAATACGCTGCTCAAGTTACTCTGAATAACCGCTTGCCAGTCTTCGTAATTCATCTCCGCAAGTCGACCGAAGAAAAACTCGCCGACATTGTTAACTAGGATGTCCACTGCATCGAACTGTTCCAATGTCTTTCTAACGAGCGTGCTGGCGGTGTCAGGACTTGTGATGTCACCCTCCAACATGATCGCTCGTTGGCCCATCGATTTTATTTGTTCGACAGTTTCTATGGCCGCCCTCTCGTTATTGCGATAATTGATTACTATGTCGAGTCCGCTTTTAGCCATACATACCGCTATGGCCTTTCCGATACCGCGAGAACCTCCGGTAACAATGGCTACTTGTCTTGCAGTTCGCATTGGGGCTAAGTGATGGATATCGTGATTCGTCGCCAACTTCTATCTAAAGCTGTGAGTAATAATGAACTTCGCGGGTGGAAGCGCAGAACTCTTGTTGGAAATCGTAAAGAAGCGGTTCTTCTGTTGCCATTAGTTGCGCATGTAAATCGCGACTTCGCCAAGGATATACAATGATGATTTCAGATGGTCGATCGTTAGACTGATAAAAACTGGCATGCCCACACCAGCCAGGATGTTCGTGAGTAGAAGTCTCAAGCAAACGATCCATCTCTTGCATGATGGTTAAGCCATTGTTAGCCACTTCCGATTTTAAGTGCCACCTCTCCATGACAATAATTGGGCCGTCGCTTGAAGTGTTATTGGAAACGAACATGGCGCACGCGTCCTTCTTTAAATGAGGCTGCCGACTAGTGGAAAGTACTTTTAAGTTCGGCGCCATAACTGGCAAGCGTTGTTATTAATCATCTTGCCGTCTGACTGTCAAGGTCAAACTGCTGCTGCAATGGCCAGTGGTTAAACGATTTCCTGTAGTACCTGAAGTCGTTATTCCACTACCTTACGTTGGAGGTATTCGTCATTGACATAGAAACAGGACTTTCCCACCGCGGTTAACCCTCCAGGCCCTCGAATTGAATAAAAATCCATCTAAACTGGACGCGAAACGACGCAAACAACGCAAAACCATTGACATCCTACGAAGAGGGGAATATTGTGCGGATGCTTTATCTAAAGGATTTGAACGAAAACCTCGCTTCATCACTTAGGTTCGTTCAGTCATCCAAATACAATTTTCGCACAAATGCCTCGATCCTCAGAGAACCCCTTTTCAAAAGCCGCTAAAGCTGTGGTTGGCCTTACGCTATATGGTGACCACAATCTCTGCGAAACAATTGGTGATGTCACACAGCACCTCCTAGACTGTAAGGTGACAGAGAATGGCTTAATAACCGGTATCCCGTTTGTTCTCGTTTGGAAGTGCTCTGCTTCACAACCGGAACTTGTTAGTCGGAACTGTAGTGAGTTGGAATTGAAGTGGTTGTATCGAAATATCCTTCCCGAAGATCAATTGTTTCTGAAAATTTCCAAGCTGCTGTCACACACTGGCCCGTCACAACGGTTTCGGCTGCGGAACGAAGATCCCAATGAAGAAGGATTAGAAGAATCATTCAAGATCAACGCTTATATTCGTGGAGGAACTTGTCTAAATTTTAGGTTGGGACAACCTCGAAACAGTGGCGTCAACCCGCTATACGTCCATATCGTTGTCACAGTAATACTGCCGAGTTCTACTTCAGGAAAACTGGCAGAATTCCAACGCGACTATGAAAATGAGTTTTTGGGAACATTGGAAAGCGAACTCAATATTGATCGATGCGCGAGCTTGCAACCAACTAGTGATCGAGGTTCTCCTAGCGAGTATAGTCTGCCCGAAACTCAGTCATCATTTGGGTTTTTACAAGATACTCTAGAAGGAGTTCTGAGCCGGATACGGACACGCCTCACAGACAAAGAAAGGAATGAACAAGAGAATTTCACTGCGACTTTCTTATTCCGCACTACCTTACGCCAAAACGAAAACAACCAACAATACCGTTACGTGTTCACACGATCGCAAATTGTGGAACTGAAGCGTGATCATTTGGCGGGAATTGAAGTTCCAGATGGCAATATTGTCGACTCTTTCAAGAATCTGCCGGCAATTAAGGCACTATCCCTATCTCAGAAAGAGGTCGAGACCATTGACCGCTGGTTGGATTACCAACAGAAAAGAAGTCTTTATGAAATTCTAACTGAGGGACATTGGTACGGGTACAAATCCTTTGTCACCTATGTTGGTTTGTTGAGCCCGAATCAATCCATGTACATCAGCGATTGGAGGGTTTGGTACTCGCCAGAAGAGCCTTGGCGCACAACAAAGGAGCGAAGAGAGTTAAAGAAATGGCTAGTTGAAAATCATCAAGAGTTCAAGCCAGATTTGAGGATAGAGCCCTTGAATAGACTGTTGCGTTCTGAAATCGAGCAATATCGCTTTGGACTCAAAAGTATGTTTTTGATTCCTATCTACGCCAACAAGAATGAGCCCCCAGTTGCAATTGTGCAGATTTCCGCCGCCAACCTCTCGACGGAAGAGAGAATTCGGGATGTGCAAATTGTCGGCTTCGTCTATAACGAAATTCTTGGTTACTTGCGGGCCGATGTTCTTCAAGAAAGCCTTCGCCGGCGTAAGGAATATGATCAATTTGTTGATCTGGCACACTTGTTTACACACGCTGGCAGCAAACTGATATCTACCCCAATGCACAACACGCTAAAAAGGTTTGATAACGCAATTAAGCACGGTCGATTCCAATCGGCGGACTCTATCGACAAATGGTCCATAAACGATGGCCTGTTTACGACTAAGACACTCGAAACCACATTGGGCGTATTGACAAGATTTGAATTAATGGAGGAACCGAGAGGTGATGGCCGTGCAATCTTGCGACGATTACAGCATAACGAAGTTAACAGAAGCCTCTTGGCTCAAGGCATCAGGTGGAATCAAGTTGAATTAGAACTTCGGTCTTTCGCTGAGACGTCTTTCTTTCGCCATTTCTGGAGCGTCTGTCACGATCCTAAACACAAAGAGTTTGGTAATTACTTTGCAGAAGGTCAAATTGATCCTTTTGAGATGCTTTGTGTAGATTTTGAATACCTGACGCTCCTTCCCGTATGTCTTGGCCATACGGATCTCACTGTAATGCACCTCTCGAATCTGGTGGAGAATGCAATAGAGGCATTCGATCTTTTAAAGTCTGCGTTGCGTTGGAAAAAGGGCGTCCTTATTCCTCTTTGGCGAATAAACTTCCAATTCAGCTATGAAGAAAAGACGCTCAGAAAACGTAAAGAAGCCTCTGTAATACTGTCTGTTTCTAACAACTCAACCCCAACCAAACACGAATCAGCATCATTGCAGAAACTGAATTCGATCTTTCATGAACTCTCATCACGCAGTTCCCAGGCTTTTTTGGAGGAATATAGGGTGGAAATGCGACGTCGAGAATTCACTTCAAAGAGTGGCGGCTCCTATGGCTGGGGTTTGTTGGAGTTTGCATCCTATCTGCGCAGACTTGAGCTTCGCAAAGGAGATGACGTTCTCCAAAATGGGTCCATTTCGGTGGCGCAGAACGATAAAGCCGGGGTTGCATTCGAAATAAGATTTCCCGTCAGGATAAATATCGACGAAACCGCGCACTTTTTGGAGTATTCAGAGGACCGGACTGTATGAAAGTTTTGATAGTTGAGGACTGGTGGGCAGATCGTCTGCGATTCCAATACCTCTTGGAACATATAACGGAAATCAGCTTCGACTTCGCGTGGTCTGCTGGAAGACCGCCGAGAGGCGGGCGCGTTTGGTCGATCGACCGCATCGTTAGTGTTGCTGAACAGTATGACCGAATCATCATAGACCTCGCGCTTAACAAAGATGATGAGGACCGTTTTCGCGAAGCCCATAGCTGGACTGAGGATGAATTCATTGACCGAGAGAAGAGCTTGGCTAAAGAGGTCACAGGTCTGAGGCTACTCTCGTCTCTCTCAAGAAAGGAATCACAGCGCGAAGTGATGGATCGTTGCATAGTCGCATCGGCTCACGTTTACGATCGATTGCGAGCCTACTGCATTCAAACGTGGGGCATCATTGATACTTTTCATAAGTGGTCTGACGAGGAGCAAATAATCCGCACGCTTTACGAAAGTAAGTTGAGGTCCAATTAAGGAGATCCGAGAATGGGATCGGAAGTCAAAATTTTGGAACTAACTCAATTTCAAAGCAGTCCTAGGGCGAAGCTCGTTTGTCACCCGGAGGACAATGGCCACAACCTTGAAGAGCTCGCTGGTACAGAGATCCCGACAAACTTTTTAGATGTGAGCTTGCAAAGAGGATTTGATGGCAATAAATGGCGACATTCACGAACGATTAATTTAACAGCAAAACAGAGTTTGCATGAGGTGCCATTTTATCTGCGGGAATACTGGATGAAACAAGTAAAACCCGTTGTTGAGTCTCTTGCTAATTCCTCCCAGTTAGATTCTTTAGGTCAATGGAGGATTGTGGATGTCTGCAATCCATCATTGATTGCTCGAGAATTGTTAATAGCCAAAGGATTCACTACTTATCTAACGACTACGTTTCGAGCAGTTGATCGCGGTTATATCGACCAAATCGTAAGTGGCGATATCACTGATCGCGTAAGAATCAACAACCCTCAGGTGCTCGGTCAAATCCTTAATTTAACCAAGGAGTATTACCTTAGGCATCAATTTTACAGACCGGGCGTTGACACATATATCACACTTGAGGAGGTCAAATCTGAGAAAGTCTTTTTTGCAACCGTTCGATCGGGCGATGGACCGAGAGAATCCTTCATAATCAAATTCGACCATCCCTCGATGATTGAGAGAGAAAGAATTCGCTATGCCGAAATAAAAGACGTACTCAAGCACTATAAAGAATCCAAGCTGGTTTCTTGTATTTATCAACTGGGAGAAATAAAACCTACTGATTTCAAAGATAAAGATCTTTTGGGTATCGTGACCTCTCAAGCAATAGCCCCTAAGTTAGTCCCAGCAACGCTCACCCTGAAAACCCAATGGCCCAAAAGCAAGACTAACGTGCAGTCGTTCTATAACCAAATTAAACCAGTGTTCGACTTACTTCAAGAGGTTGCTGTCTCTCATCAATGTACTCACTTCAAGGAGACAACTGCAAAACAGTTCTACTCAATCTTTTTCAGGCGGTTGTATGGGTTTACGGCGACGAAGCAATATGACGGTCTCCAGAACCTTCTTCCATTCTTGTTTCCAAAACAATCTAGCGCCGAGCGTAACCGAAAATATTCTATTCGTAGAGTAAGGCTGCATGGGGAGAACGGTGCGCAGAAAATACACCTATCTATTCAGCTAGAGCCCGACAGAGGCGAGAGAGCCCTACTTACTTTCAAGCAGATTTCCCGTGAGAGCTCTTGGTTCCAAACGCTTGCCCAGTCGCAATTCCTAAACAAAGACGAACTAACACTCGACACAGGAGTGTTCGCTGGCGAAACGATCGCAGTGTCGAGAGCTGTAGAAAAAATAAGTAGGAGGCTTGAGTCTTTCAATATTAATTGGCGTAACCACTTGACAGAGCGTTACTTGCCATTCTTAAACGAGCGGTTTCCAAATCCAATCAGGTTCTTTCATCAGTTAAGGAATGGGCAACAAACATTTCTGAAGACGAAACGTTTTAAGTGGATCTCTTCTCTAATCCATTTTGACCTTCATTTGGACAATATATTGGCACCAGTCAGTGTGCGAGGCAAAACTCTTAAGAACACTCCAACCTTAATCGATGTTGCCAGTATGGAAGAAGGTCCAATAGATTATGACTATGCAAGGTTGGAAGTTAGACTTGTTCTCGATGACAAAGATACAAAATGGTTGGTCCAAGATCTTGCCACTCAAATTAAATTTATCAAAGAGTTCCACGACGCTATTAAAGACGGCGGAGACTGTCCAATTGGCCATAAGGCCGAGATCGAGCTTATAAAAAAGTTGCGGGACAAAAGAGCCCAAGCGATAGATAAGATTCAAGAAGAGCTCAAACATCTTAAGGGAGTTGTGCATGAAGAAGGTAAGGACACGATGAACCTCTGCTTGGTTTTGGAATATCTATCGGAGTTCTTTGAAAGATCCTCGTCGTCGGATACCCGTCTTGACTTACTTTGGGCGTTGGTATCTGCGGCTTACTATCTGAAGGAACTCGAGGAAGCCAGCGCGTGAGGGATGATCTTAGGCGAGAATCTCCAGAGTCGACTGATACGAGCATAGCGCTTGAGGTCAAGCGCCTAACTGTTAAGTATGATCAACGGGTCATCCTTGAAGATCTATCTTTAGTGGCCAAACGACGGTCGATAATAGGAATTCTAGGGTTTAGCGCCTCCGGAAAGACCACACTGTTGAGAGCAATCGCGGGATTGACAGCTATCAATAGTGGCGAAATCTTCATTAACGGCCAGCCTGTAAGCACATTGCAGGCAAGCAAGAGGAGAGTCGGTTTTACACATCAGGATTTTGCTCTGTTTGATGATTATACTGTTTTAGAGAATATTTCTTTTGGTCTGAAATATAGCAAAAACATCTCAGATTCTGACGATCACATCCGACGATTAGTTGAAGCTTTACGACTCGAGGGCACAGAATCACTTTATCCCAGACAACTAAGTGGAGGAATGAAACAACGGGTTGCCCTCGCTCGCTGCTTGGCTCCATCACCGCGGCTGCTACTGCTGGACGAACCGTTGTCTCAACTAGACCCGCCATTACGCGCACGGGCTCGGCAGATGATGCTTAGACTTTTTGTAGAACAAGGAACTACTGTTTTGCTCGTCTCGCATGACATCGATGATTGCCTTGATCTCTGCGATCAAATAGCTATTCTTGACAATAAATCGATCGTGGAGATCGGGCCAGCATCCCGAGTCGTCAATCACCCTGCGCATTTGAGTTCGGCTCTTTTGACTGGTCATTTAAATCTAATACGCGTTGACACTCTTACGAGACACGATTCAATCTGCGAAGCGCGAATTCTCACTGGCGTAACCGTCAGAGGTAAATGTTCAGATCAAAACGTAGGTGAGCAGTGGCTTTGGGCGATTCGACCGTCAGATTTGTCGCTTCATGAAAAACCTCGTTATTTATTCCTTGGCAGGGGACAGGTTCTAAAGAGGGCCAAGAATGGTCAAACATCAATCTACCAAACACTAATCAAAGACACATCAGCGACTCTTCGCATCGAAGCTATTGGGTCCGATATCGAGGAGGCGGATACTGTCCAGATTTTTTACGATCCAGAGAGGGCAAAATTCTACACTGGGAAGGAGCACCTATATGGATAAACGTCCTAGCAGATTTGGCTCATGGACACGCGCGGGCTCCTACGCCGCGATCGTGCTCCTGTTGATGCTCTTCGTACTGGCATGTCCTGGTCCGAGGCCGCAGCCGATGACCGTTGTAAGCTGGGGAGGTTCAACGCAGGATGGACTGCGAACTTCAATGATTAATGCCTATGAGCAAAAGTATTCGGCGAAAGTGAATGAGGCCACGTACAACGGCGAACTCGAATTAATCAGGGATCAAGTCCAAGCCGGAGATGTTAAGTGGGACGTAGTCCACGTCGAAGACGACATGATGTTCAAAGGAGAAAAGAACAATTGGTGGGAGGAATTGCCGGCTGACTGGAAACAAACACTACCGCTGGATGGACGGGCTGTTGATAAATATGGAGTCGCATTCTTTTCCTGGGGTACTGTCCTTGCCTACAACACTGATCGATTAAAGAATTCAGGTGCCCAACCTCCCAAAGATTGGAGTGCGTTTTGGGACCCTAAGTATCAAGGGCCATTCGGCTTCAGAAAGAGCCCAATCGGCACAATTGAAATTGCGCTTCTCGCAAACGGAACCAAACCGTCAGAGCTATATCCGCTGTCGCGCGAGAAAGTTGAGAAGGCGCTTTCATATTTAACTCAGATTCGTAAGAAGATCTCGTGGTGGACGGGCGGCGCTGAACACCAGCAAAAACTGCTAACGGATTACACATTGAGCTGCGCTTGGAGCGGAAGGGTTTGGGTGATGATGTCAAAAGGTGAACATGTAGATATGACCCTAAACCAAGCATTAACTCGGTACGATTGGTGGGTAATACCTAGAGGCTCAAAGCATAAAGATGAGGCCCTGCGATTTTTGCAGTTGGCCAGTCAGCCCGATGTGGAAGCGAAGTTTTGTTCGCTAACCGGATATGGTCCTCCTAACGACGCCGCAATGAGTATGCTTCCTGCAAACCTGCGGAATTACGTGCCTAACTTTTCAACATCTGAGAATCCAGCACTCGTGATGGATAGCCGATGGTGGGCTGACAATATTGATTGGGTTCAAGAAATATGGATAAAGTGGTTGGGAGAGTAATCGGTTATAAAGCGATCTCGATAATTAAGGTCGTCTCGATCTTCGTCCTTCTCCTACTGCTTTCGCCATTCATTCTAGGATTAGTTTCTTTAGCCACGTCCCTTGACCTTGACTGGGGTCAACTGTGGGCGGCGCATTCCTCCGCGCTCTGGAATAGTTACTCATACGCACTATTGTCCGCTGTTTCAACATGCCTGCTAGCATGGCTTTGTACATTAGGATTATTTGTTAGTTACGATGATGCTACCCGCAGGAGGGTAGCCCTTCTCTGTTTGATACCATTTTTCGCGAGTACTGCAGCGAGATTATTTTCTTGGGTATTACTTTTTAGTTCGTTTGGAGTTGTCGGAAGGCTTCTTCACGGCCTTCATCTCTTACCGCCGCAAGAGTCACCATTGTCGTTGCCAAGCACGCTGGTTTTTGCACTCATAACGATCTATCTTCCAGTCTCCATCTTTGCGTTCTACTCTTTCGGCAGCTCGGTTCCGGTATCAGTTGAAGAAGCAGCGACAGTCCTCGGCGCCAATAGCTTAAGTATTAACCTTACCCTTCGTAGACGGCGGTTAGCTTGGGCCTTTGCCGTGGCTTTCGTCTTTGTTTTTGTCTCCTGTCATAGCGCCTTTATGGTCCCCTCTGTCTTGGGAGGAAGTGCGGGCTGGTTCGTATCGACGAGTGTGGACTACCTTCTAAATGTCGCTTTGAGACGCGATGCTGCTTTTTTTCTTTCTAACCTAGACACATTCATCTTAACGCTCGGCTTCCTGCTAGTTGGATTCAGTTCGTATCTGATTGGCAAACTGAGATCAGGAGCCGTGAAATGAGGGCGCTCATCTGGACCGTTGTTCTAATCGTTTTCTTGCCCGTGATTTATTTGCTTTATGCCGGTCTAAATAACAGTGAGTTTATGTCAGCGGATTTTCGAGGATTCACGCTGATGTGGCTAACGAATGCCGTTTCAGATCCGAGATTTCTCCAGGCCCTCGCCGTGACGTTATTGAAATTTATAGTCGTCGGCTCTTTCGCCTGTGTGCTAGCTTTAGTTATTTCTATTGGGTATCTAACTTCCCGTCGTTGGTTTCGAATAGTAGTGATATGTTCGCTTGTGATCTTATTTGTTGTGCCGCCGACGTTCTACTGTCTCAATCTCCTTTCTATCGCGCGCTCTATAGGACTCGAGCGGGGCTTGTTTTTGGCGATTGTTGCGCAAACGGTCCAAGCCTTGCCGACAGTAACTGGTTTTTTATTGCTCACACTACGGAATCTTAATCTTAACGAATTCGAGGCATCCGTTTTGCTGGGGGCTCCAATTCCACTGGCGCTCTGGAGGTTTGTTGGTAAGAAGATATTTAGTCATCTTCTCCTCGCGTTCTCCATTGGCGGCTACATAAGCCTAGACGATCTCGTAGCAAACGTGTACCTCGGAGGAGACACAGGCGGAATTTCGATAACAAAACTGATCTGGGAATCTATGAGAAGTGATGTCAACCCTGCGATAGCCTGGTATTCGTTAACGCTGACAATTATTGGTGCGTTCATAATAGTCCAGTTTGCGAGAGTTGATAGTCAGAACTCTAAACCGAAAGATGTGGTAACTCGATTCTAGCGAAATGAATAAGAAATACGACCTGTTCTTAAGTCACAGCCACCAGGATAAAGAATGGGTGCGAATGTTGGCGGCAAGGATCGAGCGCGAATCCTGCCAGCGCGGTACCTTGAAGGTGTTCTTTGATGAATGGGATATTCCACCTGGAGGCAATATTCTTAATCATCTGGAGATAGCCATCAATGCCAGTAGACATTTAGCAATTGTCCTAAGTCCAGATTCAGTCTCTTCTGAATGGGTGTTGTTAGAGAGGTCAATCGCAAAATGGTTTGATCCGGCTGGTACCCGTCGACGAGTGATTCCACTCTTATTACATCCCTGCGAAATACCAAAATCAGAAATGTTTTTGCGATACATTGATTTTACAGACCCA
>Ga0068871_100000783_pt1 | contig 21404 bp, 13 predicted proteins | sample KBSMisM72_FD_72750 | JGI IMG/M metagenome (GOLD analysis project Ga0068871, IMG submission 72750) | Miscanthus rhizosphere microbial communities from Kellogg Biological Station, Michigan, USA - KBS Miscanthus M7-2 | ecosystem: Host-associated > Plants > Roots > Rhizosphere > Soil ...
GCCGTAGCCGACAAACACCAGCTCCGACTTGTCGATGCTCGCCGCGTCGGCAACATGCTTCGTCCACGCGACGACGTCGTCTTTCCATTTGAGCGTGAGCTGACGGGAACCTTTGGAGACAACGAGAGGAGCCGGCGTCGGGGTGATGCCGACGAGCGGCACTTTCTGGACGTAGGTGCCGTCGGTGTTGCCCGGCTTCAGGCCGATCTTCTTGAACTGATCGATGAGGTACGCGACGGTTAGCTCCTCGCCCTTTGTGCCTGGCGCGCGTCCTTCGAATTCGTCCGACGACAGCGTCTTCGTGTGGGCCAGGACCTGGTTTGCGTCGACGTCTGGAAGCTGCGCCAGCGTCGGGGGACCCGGTTTCGCGCACGCAGTCGTTATGAACAGTGCCAGCAGCCCAGCGCGTGTCCTCATGCGCCGCATTCTTGCATACTATGCGCAGTGAACCATCGACACTTCCTGCTGGCCATGTCTGTCGGCGCATCGCTCATCGCGCCGCACGCAACGCGCGCGCAAGCGGCCAACCTGACGCTGACCGCGGTGCCGGGCGTCAAGGTCGGGCACTACACGTTGACCGAACGGCCGACCGGATGCACGGCTGTACTCGTCGAAGGTGGCGCGACGGCTGGCGTCGACGTCCGCGGCGCCGCGCCCGCGAGCGCCGAAACCGACTTGTTGAAACCGGTGAATCTCGTGCAGCAGGTGTTCGCCATCAGCCTGTCGGGCGGCAGCGCGTTCGGGCTCGACGCGCGCAGCGGCATCATGCGCTACCTCGACGAGAAGAACATCGGCTTCAAAGCGTACGGTTCCATCAACGTCCCGATCGTGCCGGCCGCGAGCCTCATCGATCTCAACGTCGGCGCGAATCCCAAAATCAGACCGACTGCGGACTGCGGTTATCGTGCGGCGCAAGCGGCCTCGACCGCCGCGGTACCGGAGGGCAACGTCGGAGCCGGTGCCGGCGCGACGGTCGGCAAGAGCGCGGGTGCGAGCCGCGCGATGAAAGCAGGAATCGGCAGCGCCGCGATTCGAATGCCCGACGGCCTCATCGTCGCGGCGCTCGTGGCGGTGAATGCCGCCGGAGACGTCATCGACCCCGCGACAGGAAAGGTCGTCGCGGGCGTGCGGACTGAGAATGGCAAAGCGCTGGCGGACGCGCGCATGCTTCTCACGTCCGGCGCCGTCAAGCAGCCCGCGCGGCTCGGCGAAAACACCACGCTTGGCGTCGTCGCGACCAACGCGACGCTCACGAAGACACAAGCGACGAAGATCGCCGAAATGGCGCACGACGGATTCGCGCGTGCGATCTATCCAAGCCACACGATGGGCGACGGCGACATCATCTTCGCGCTGGCCACTGGCACACAGTCGGGCAGCGCCGATGTGAGCCGCGTCGGAGCGCTCGCCGCGCAGGTCGTCGCCGACGCGATCGTTCGCGCCGCGCGTCAGGCGACGAGCATCCCCGGGTATCCGGCTGCTCGCGACCTGCGTTGAACCTGTACCTCGCAATCCTCATCGTCTACTCGCTCGCGCTGATGGCCCTCGGCGCCTGGATAGGACGACGCGTGCGCGGCGCAGCCGATTTCTTCGTCGCCGGCCGAAGCCTCGGCCCCGGGCTCATCTTCGCGACGATGCTCGCTGCGAACATCGGCGCAGGTTCGACGGTCGGCGCGACCGCGCTTGGCTATGCGAACGGACTTTCTGCGTGGTGGTGGGTCGGCTCGGCCGGCATCGGCTCGATCGTCCTCGCGTTCTGGATTGGACCGGCCATGCGGCGCGAGGCCGAGGCCCATCAACTGCGGACGGTCGGCGATTACCTCGAGCACCGCTACGACTCCAGAGTGCGATCGCTTGCTGCGGCGATTCTGTGGATTGGATCGTTGTTCATCCTCGCGGGACAGCTCTGGGCAATCGGATCGATCATCAGCGCGGTGACCGGCGCTCCGGCCTGGGTCGGTTGCGTGATTGGTGGTGTCGTCATCACGGCGTACTTTTCGGCCGGCGGGTTGTTGACTGCCGCGTGGGTCAACGTCCTGCAGTTGACGGTCAAGATGGTTGGATTCGCGCTCATCGTGTGGGCCGTGATCGGGAGGCTCGGTGAACTGCGCGCCGTCACGGATCCCAGCGACTATTACGAGTTTTGGCGCGCGGGCTCGCCCGGCTTGTCGACGCTCGCCATCATCGTCCCGCCATTCGTCGTGTCTCCGGGGCTGCTCCAAAAAATCTTTGGCGCGCGGGACGATCGCGCGGTGCGGATTGGCGTCGGGCTGAATGCCGTCGGCCTGTTCGTTTTCGCACTCGTCCCGGTCGCACTCGGCATGATCGCGCGGCAACAGTTTTATCCGCTGCCAGCACCGGACCAGGCGCTGGCCATGGTGCTGGTCCACGCCGTCACGCCTTGGGCCGGCGCGATCGGCCTTGCGGCGGTCTTCTCCGCGGAGATCAGTGCCTCGGATGCGATTCTCTTCATGCTGACGACGTCGCTGTCGCAGGATTTCTACAAGCGCGTCGTCAATCCGTCGGCGTCGGACACGCAGGTGCTGACGCTCGCGCGATGGACGGCGGCGTTCGCTGGCGCGGCGGGCATGATGCTCGCAGTTGCGCTCGGAAGCGTCGTCAATGCGTTGACGATCTTCTATACGCTGATCGGCGTCTCTCTCTTCGTCCCGATTCTTGCTGGCCTCTTCTCTCGACGCACGACACCGTCCAACGCCTTTGCGACGATGATCGGCGGCATCAGCACGGCGTTGGCCGTCCACGTACTAACTGGCGGCCGCGGTTGGGGTGTCGTCTCGCCGGCTGTCGCTGGCCTGGCTGTGGCTGCCGCGGTGTGGATGATAAGCTTGGCGGCTGCAAACTCGACGAAACCGTCCGTGGGGTGACCTCCCCACGACCCAACAGGATTCATACATGGCAAAGACGTACAAGATTGCGGTCATCGCCGGAGACGGCATTGGCAAGGAAGTCATTCCGGCTGGCATCGCGGCGATAGAGGCGGCAACGAAGGGCTCGGACGTCTCGCTGTCGTTCACCGATCTTCCGTGGGGCTGCGAGTTCTACTTGAAACACGGGCGGATGCTCGACGAGGACGGCTTCGACCGGCTCGCGAAGTTCGATGCGATTTACCTCGGCGCGATTGGCGCGCCCTCGGTGCCCGATCACATCTCCGCCGGCGATTTGCTGCTGCCGCTTCGTAAACACTTCAATCAGTACATCAACCTGCGTCCGATGCGGCTGCTCGCCGGGCTGAGCTCGCCGCTCGCCAATCGCACGGCCGCGGAGATCGACATGGTCTGCGTGCGCGAAAACACGGAAGGCGAGTACTCGGGCGTCGGCGGACGCGTGCATCGTGGCACGACGTACGAAGTCGCCGAGCAGACCGGCGTCTTCACCTATACGGGCATCGAGCGCGTGGTCCGCTACGCGTGTGAAATCGCCGCGAAACGTCCGCGCAAGATGCTGGCGAACGCGACGAAGTCGAACGCCTTGAGGCATTCGATGGTGCTCTGGGACGAAGTCGCGGAAAAAGTCGCGGCAAAGTATCCGACGGTGAAGTACCAGAAGTACTACGTCGACGCCATCGCGGCGCGGATGGTCACACATCCGCAGACGCTCGACGTCATCGTCGCGTCGAATCTGTTCGGCGACATTCTCACAGACGTGGGCGCGGCGGTGTCGGGCAGCCTGGGCGTCGCACCCGGCGCGAACATCAACCCAGAGCGCGAATATCCGTCGATGTTCGAGCCGATCCACGGTTCGGCGCCCGACATCGCCGGCAAGGGAATCGCCAATCCAATTGGCGCCATCTGGGCGGGCGGGCTGATGCTGCAGCACCTGGGCCATTCGGATCTTCACGATCGCATCGTGGCCGGCATCGAACGTGTGGTGTCGAGCGGCAAGGTGCGGACGCCCGATCTCGGCGGGACGGCCAAGACGGCGGACATGATGAAGGCTGTCGCGGCGGAGATCTGAGCGTCGTATTATCTGCAGAACCTATGCAGACGAAGCTTCTGACGTTGGTGGCCGCGGTGTGCCTCTTGGGTATTCCAGCCTATGCGCACGCACAAGCCGATGAGATTCAGGTGTACGACGGCGACCTCACGCCGCCTGGAAAGTTCAACCTGACATGGCATAACAACTACACGCCAAACGGCATCGCCACGCCTGCATTTCCCGGCGCGAACATCGCGGACAAGTCGTTCAACGGCGTCACTGAGTGGGCGTACGGCGTGACGCAGTGGTTCGAGGCCGGACTGTATCTGCCGCTGTACAGCCACGACAAGATCAACGGCGGCACGTACGACGGCTTCAAGCTCCGCGCGCTATTCGCCGTTCCGCACGCGCAGGATCGACGGTTTTTTTACGGCGCGAACTTCGAGTTCAGCATCAACCAGAAGAACTGGGACGAGAACCGGTTCTCATCTGAAATCCGGCCGATCATCGGCTGGCACCTGAAGCCTTGGGACATCATCATCAATCCGATCCTCGACACCGAGTACGACGGCGTCAAGAACCTCGTCTTCGCGCCCGCCTCGCGACTCGCCTACAACTTCAACGACAGGTGGGCCCTGGCGGCGGAGGAGTACGGCGACTACGGTCCAGTCCACGATCTCGCCGGCGCGTCAGATCAGTCCCACATGCTTTACGGCGTGGTCAATCACACGCTGAAGTTTTTCGAGATCGAGGCAGGTGTCGGCTTCGGCCTCACGTCGGCGTCCGACAAGGTGACGGTCAAGCTGCTGGTGATTAAAGACCTGAACTAAGCCAACGTACGGCCTAGTGTCCGTGGACCGAACGTCGTGATGAGCACGGCGACCAGCGCCCAGCACAGCGCGATGTAAGCAAACACAGTCGTGTAGCCGTAGGTCTTGAACAAGAACGCCACGATGAACGGCCCGACGAGGCCGTTGGCGAGGCGCCCCATTCCGTACGACACGCCAGTGCCCGTGTTGCGCACCGCGGTGGGAAAGCATTCCGGCGTGTATGCATAGAGCAACGCGGCGAACACTTGCTGCCCCATCGCGACGAGAAAACCAAAGATCACGATCGTGACGGTTTGAAAGCTCAACCCGTAGCTCAGTCCGCACACCGCGATCGTCACGGCGACGATGCCGATGAGAAACTTCCGTTCCCAGCGATCCGAGAGCTTGCTCGCGATCCAGGCGCCTGGCACCGCGCCAATGGACATCGCCGACGAATGCTCGAGTGAACGCACGACCGAGAAACCGTGCTCCACGAGCAGCGTCGGCACCCACGAGAGGAACCCGTAAATGCCCAGCGTCTGAAACATCCAGACGCTCATCAGCAGAATCAGCCGCCCAAGCGATCCGGACGCGACAAGCTCGCCGAATCCTCCCGCATGTGCGATCGCCGGCGCCATGTCGGGAACGGGCGGGAGTTCTCCCGCCTCTCGACGGACGCGTGCTTCGATGCGTTCCAACGCCGCTTCCGCTTCGGCGTTCATGCCGCGATTCTCGTACCAGCGCGGCGACTCCTCGAGCCGCTTTGCGAACAGCGGAAACAGGATGGCGAGCGATCCCCAGACGAACACGGCGCGCCATCCCCACGGTCCAAGCGGAATGATGAAGCGCGCGACGTACGCAGTCACTGGGATGCCGCACAACCCGATCGTCAGAATCCACGCTTGATATGTGCCGCGAAGCCGCGCCGGAAACATCTCGCTGATGTACGTCATCGCCACGACGGTCATCGACGACAAACCCACGCCGGTCAACAGGCGTGTCGCGAAGAGCGACGTCGTGTCCCACGCGAACGCGTTAAGAAGAGAAAAACCGGAATACCAAAGCGTCGTGAGGATCAGCGCACGTTTGCGGCCGACGCGATCCGAAAACCAGCCGCCAAGCGTCGAGCCAATGAACATGCCGACAAACGACGCCGACGTGATGAAGCTGATCGTGTCGATCGACAGCCCCCACGCGCCGCGGACGCCGGGCGCGGCGAACGCGAAGCTGTTCAGATCGCCGAGCTCGAAAAAGAAGATGTACGCCAGGAGATGGACGATATCGCGATGGAACGAGGAGATCGGCAGGCGATCGAGACGCGCCGCGGCGGTCGTCGTCGTGCTCATGGCGCCTCCGAGGCGAACTTCAACAGCGCCGCCGTCCGGTAGATCCCGTGCACGAACTTTCCGTACGGCATCGTCACGAAGAAGCCAAGCACGAACCCGAGATGTACCACGAGCAGCGACGGCATGACGGCCGTACCGCGCAGGACCAGTAACAGGAGACCAGTCACGCTCGTCATGAGCAGCATCAGGATGAACGACATGTCCAGGCCGCGTTGCGCGGAGTCTTTGAGCTGGACGTCGCGGCGACGATATTGCGCGAGCAAACCTACAGGTCCCACGACCAAGCCGATTCCGCCGATCGATCCGAGCGCGACAGGAAGACTGGCATACGCGTACGGCGCGCGCCATCCAAGAAACGTGTGATAGATCGCGGCGACCGTGGTCGATGCCATGCACAGCGCGAAGCCGTAGAACGTGCAGTGATGGAAGTAGCGTCGCCAGGGTGTGCGTGCTTCGAGGTCGCTCGTGCAGTCCTCACCGGTCGCGTGGAGATGGCGAAGAGTCAGCACGTCTCGGATCGCCGTCCACCTAAAGGTAGACACGACCGATGAATTCAGCGCACGCGCAAAACCAATCGTCATCGACAGAACGATAAGTGAGCCGACGACACCAAACGTGCCGACCATGACGTCGTGCGAGACGACGGCGTAGAAGTCTCCGCGCGCGCCAGACGGCTGCACGAACGTCCAGAGAACCAGCATCGCGACAGCGGAGAGCCCAAACGACAGCGCCACGCCGCTTCGTCGAAACATGCCGGCCATGAAAGATGGCCAGCAATATTCCTCATACGATGCGAGCCGTACCTCCGCCAGCGCTCTGGGCACGTTGATGCCAAACTCGTGCGGCGGCGCGTACTGGCAGGCGTAGAGACACTCGCCGCAGTTGTGACAGAGATTCGCGAGGTACAACACGTCGCCTTTCGCAAACGACGTGCGGTTCTCCATTGCCTGAAACACCGGACAGTACGCCTCGCAGTAGCGGCAGGCGTTGCAGACCGTCATCACATGCTGTCCGCGTGCGAGCGCTTCAGGCGACAGCAAGCGCGCCGGCCTCCGCTCCGGCAATACGTCCAAACACCGTTCCGATCGTCATCCCGACGCCGGCGACATAACCCTGTCCGAGGATGTTGCCGGCCATGATTTCGCCGGCGGCAAACACGTTGGACGTCGGCTCGCCGTTGGACATCAGCACGCGGGCGCGCTCATCCACTTTGAGACCGAGATACGTGAACGTGATCCCCGGACGAAGCGGATAGCCCCAGAACGGCGGCGTGTCGAGCTTGCGTGCCCAGTGCGTCTTGTCTGGATTCAATCCAGACGTCCGGCAATCGTCGAGGACGGCGTGGTTGAACGTGCCGACGGCGACTGCCCGATTGAATTCGGCGACCGTGCCCTCGAGCGTGTGCGGCTCGAGGCCGAACTGTCGCGCGAGATCCGCAATCGTCGACGCCGACATCGGCGGAAAAACCGACGGCATGAACAAACCGGCTGATTTCGCATCGACGATCGCGTAGGCAATCTGGTCGGGCTGCTGCGCCACAAGGCGGCCCCAAATGGCGTATCGCTTTGGCCAGAAGTCTTCGCCTTCGTCGTAAAACCTCGCCGCGTGTTTGTTGACGACGATTCCCAGCGAGATGCAGTCGAGACGCGTGACGATGCCGCCGTCGAACTTCGGCGCGCGGCCGTCAATCGCGACGGCGTGAAACTGCGTCGCGTCGCCGACCGGCTGCGCTCCGCCAGCGAGCATCAGCTTGAGGACCATGCCTGTGTTGTACGGGGTGCCGCGCACGATGAAATTGTCCGCGGCCGCGCCCCAGATTTCCTTCAGCCATTCGAGGTTTGATTCGAACCCCCCTGCCGCGAGCACGAAGGCCTTCGCCGCGACCGTGACGCTTTCAGTCGGCTCGCGTACCGAAATCTTGCGAATAGCACCATCAACGAGCTCGATGCCGATGACCTGCGCGTCGTACCGGACGCGGATGCCCATCCGCTCCGCGGCGGCGTAATAGCTGTTCATCAGCGCCTTGCCGCCTCCGAGAAAGAAGACGTTGGTGCGATCCAGATGCAGCGTGCCTTTGAGCGGCGGCTGCAGCCGCGCGCCAAACGACCGGATCCAAGCAGGACACTCTGCCGAATCGCGCACCACACGCCGTGCGAGTGCTTCATCCGTCCTCCCTGCGGTCACGCGCATGAGATCGGTGACGAACTCCTCTTCCGTATAAGCGTCGACGAGCAGATCCGTCGGCGCGTCGTGCATCGTTCGCAGGTTGCGTGTATGACGGCTGTTGCCGCCGCGAAATTCTTTGGGCGCGCCTTCGAGCACGAGCACGCTCGCACCTGCCCGCCGGGCGGCCAGCGCGGCGCACAAGCCGGCGTTTCCGCCGCCGAGCACGGCGACGTCCACATGTTCGACGGCATGGCCGTCGCGTGCGCGATCCGCCACTCAGCTAATCCAGTCCAGCCACCGGTAATAGAGGCCGACGAAGGGAAGGAACCACGGGCGGCCATAGTAGAGCGGAATCGGCGCGAAGTGATCGTCGAACATCGGGTGGCTGATGGGCTCGCCCGCGATCCGGCGCGCGATCGTCGCGCCGAGATGCGTGGCCAGCGCGATCCCGTGCCCGGCATACCCGCCCGCATAAAACGCACCGTCGAGGAGGCCGGCATGCGGCATCTGGTCTCGCGTGAACGCGACGTGTCCGCTCCAGGCGTAATCGATTCGAATGCCCGCCAGCTCGGGAAACGTCGACGTCATCGCGTGTTGAAGAATCGCTTCCGCGCGTTTCGCGCTTTCGAGCGTCGGACCCGAAAACTCGGCACGCCCGCCGAACAGCAGACGGTTGTCCGCCGTGAGCCGAAAGTAGTGCAGGAAGTGCCGGGAGTCGAACGCCATTCGGCGTTTCGGCAGCAGCCGCGCGGCGACGGCGTCACCGAGGGGTGCGGTGACGATGATGTAGGAACCGATGGGAATGAGCCGTCGCTGCAACGCGGGCGACGCGTGATCGGTGTAGCCATTGGTTGCGAACAGTACGTCCTTGGCGCCGACGATTCCGCCAGTCGTCCTGATCGACCAGAGGCCCGATGCACGGCTGACTTGCTCGACTCGCGTGTGCGGGGCCAGCGAGGCTCCGGCCCGTGCCGCGGCCTCGGCGAGACCGGCGACGTACTTCGCGGGGTTGAGCGCCCAGCTATGTTCGTCGAGGAGAAGGCCGTGATAACCCCTCGCGCCAAGTTCCGACGCCTGGTCGGCTTCCGGGATCAGGGACACGTCGTGATTGAACACGCGCGCGAGAAGGGCCTGCTCGTCGCGAAACGCCGCGAAGTGCGACCGCTTCGCGGCTGCTTGCAGGTGTCCCGTGCGGAGCAGCTCACACTCGATCCGTTCGTCTGCGACCAGCCGCTCGAGTTCGGTGATCGCCCGGTCCGAGACATTGAAGAGCTCTTTTGCCCGCGACTCGCCGTAGTTGGCGACAAGGGTAGCGGGCTCGAGCTTCAGCCCGGTCAAGACCTGTCCGGCGTTTCGCGAGCTTGCACCAGAGCCAATCGGGCCGCGTTCCAACACGACCACTGACGCGCCTGCACGCGCGAGCTGCCGTGCGGCGGCAAGTCCCGTGTAGCCGCCGCCAACGACGGCGACGTCGAACCGCTGGCCCGGCGCAAGGCCGATTGCTGCGGGAAGGGGGGTTGGAGACTGGAGACTCGGGGCTGCCGCGAGGGTGTCCGACCAGAAAGCCCGGTTTTTCAACGGGTTATTGTGTCCCAAATTGGTACCTTTCAAAACGCGCCTGGATGGTGTTTAATATGACTCTAGCGATATCAATAGGACAAGACTCCTCCAAAGGAAGGCGATTTCGATCATGGTTCGTTTCATGGCCGCACTCTCGCTGGCCCTACTCATCACAGGTTCGGCCACGGCGCAGGTGCAGAACGGCAATATCAGCGGCACGGTCAAGGACCAGCAGGGCGGGGTCCTACCGGGCGTTACGGCGGTCTTGCGTGGTGTTGATGCCACTCGGTCCACAGTCAGCGACGCGTCGGGTGAGTTCCGCTTTCTCGAGCTCGCGCCCGGCCCGTATACGTTGACGTTCAGCATCGAAGGGTTTCAAACGATCATCCGCGAGAACCTCATCGTCGAAGTCGGCAAGAACGTCGACGTCGCACTCGCGATGAAGGTGGCGCCAATCAAGGAAACGGTGACAGTCGTCGCGCCGACGCCGCTCCTCGACGCGAAGCAGACCGGCACCGCCACCAACATCACGGCGGCTGAGTTGAGAAACATCCCGACGAGCCGCGATCCGTTCGCGCTGATGCGTTCGGTGCCAGGTGTGCTCGTCGACCGCGTCAACATCGGCGGCAATGAAACCGGCCAGCAGTCGAACTTCACGATGAAGGGTACGCGGCCTCAAGACGCCGTCTGGACGCTCGACGGCATCGTCGTCACCGACATGACGCTCGCGGGCGCGTCGCCGACGTATTTCAACTTCGACAACTTCCAGGAGATCCAGATCTCGACGTCCGGCCAGGACATCACGCAGCCGACCGGCGGCCTCGGCATGAACTTCGTCGTGAAGCGCGGCACAAACGATTTCCACGGCGCCTTCCGCGGCTACTTCGGCAACGATCGCCTGCAGGCCTCGAACGTCCCGGGTGAACTTGTGGCGATTGGCGCCACGGACGAAACTGCCGACCATGTGAAGCAGATCTCGGATTACGGCTTCGAAGTCGGCGGGCCGATCGTCTCGCAGCGCGCGTGGTTCTACGGGTCGTTTTCGAATCAGGACATCAGGCTCGTCTACCGCACGACGCCCGGCGTTGTCGATCGCACGGAGCTGAACAACCCAAATCTCAAACTGAACTGGCAGGCGACGAAGAAAGACCTTTTCAGCTTTCTGTACTTCGACGGCTACAAGACGAAAGACAATCGCAGCCCCGGCACGACGGGCATCATCGTCAACGCGCCGACGGCGACGCTGCACCAGGGCAACGCCTACACCAGCAACAGACCTCACGGGCTGTGGAAGTTCGCCGACGATCACGTCGTCAGCTCGAACATGTTCGTGTCGGGGAAGTACGCGTACTACAACACAGGTTTCATTCTCACACCTGAAGGCGGCATGAGCCTGACTGCCGGACGCGATCTCGTGACCGGCACGTCGTACGGCTCGTTCAGCCAGAGCCTGAATCTGCGTCCGCAGCACACGGCGAACGTCGACGCGAGCTCATTCTTCAACGGCATCGGCGGCACGCACGACGTCAAGTACGGCTTCGGGTTCCGCCGCACGGAGGGCACGACGCAGACGCTGTGGCCGGGCAACGGCATCCTCGCGCTGCGTATGGGCACGTCCGCGTCGGCGTCGTTCGCCGAGCTGTTCCGCGAGGGTTACGGCACCAACGTGGCCGACTACATGGACTTCTACATGGGCGACACGTTCGCGCTCAAGCGCGCGACCATCAACGCGGGCGTTCGTTACGACCGTCAGTGGGGCGCGGCCCTCGCGTCGACGACCGCCGGCAACCAGGCGTTTCCCGACATGCTGCCTGGCGCAGTATTCGCGGGCTACTCGTCGCCGTTCACCTGGAACAACTTCTCACCGCGCGTCGGCGTGACGTACGCGCTCGACGAAGCGCGACACATGCAAGTGCGCGCAAGCTTCAGTCGCTATGCGGGTCAACTGGCCACGGGCACTATCGGGTACGCCAATCCCGCGGCGACGGCCGGCTTCGCCGTCTACGGCTGGAGCGATCTCGACGCCGACCATCTCGTCGAGGGAAACGAAGTCAACTTCAACACGTTCGTCACATCGGGCGGCGGCTTCAATCGCGCCAATCCGACGGGGGTGGTGTCGACAAACGTCATCGATCCGAATCTCAAGGCGCCAACGACCAATAGCTTTGTAGTCGGCCTCGATCGCGAATTGCGCCCGAACCTTGCGGTGCAGGCGAACTACACGTATACGCGTGTGTCGAATCTGTTCGGGAATCAGTTCGCCGCCATTACGCCGCGGGTCGGCGTCGCTCCGGGCGTCAACGGCAACTACACGCCGGGCGCCGGCTTCAGCGGCACGCTGCCGGACGGGACGCCGTACAGCATCGCGACCTACATTCCGACGGCAGCGCTCGTCACGGCCAGCGGCGGTGGGTTCCTGGAGACGAACGTCCCTGGGTATTACACCGACAACCACGGCTTCGACGTCGCGCTCACGCGGCGCATGAGCGGCCGGTGGATGGGCCGTCTGTCGCTCGCGTTCAACAACGCGCGCGAGCACTTCGACGATCCGAACGGCATCTACGACACGAACGGCAACCCGACGCCGACGATCACCGAACCACTCGTCAACGGCGGAGCGTTCTCGCCGCAGAGCACCGGCAACGGACAGGGCGCGATCTACATGAACGCGCGCTGGCAGTTCAACGCCAACGGGATGTATCAGGCGCCGTACGGGATTCAGTTGGCGGGCAACGTGTTCGGACGGCAGGGCTATCCGGAACCGCTCTTCCGGCCTGGCTCGACCGCTGCGCTCGGCACCGACTCGTCACTGAACGTGCTCGTTTCGCCCGCGATCGACTACGTCCGCTATCCGAACGTATGGGACACGGACCTTCGCGTCGCGCGCGATTTCAAGCTCGGCCTCGTCAACATCCGCGGGATGTTCGATGTGTTCAACCTCTTTAATGCGAACACCGCGCTCGTTCGCAACGGCAACGTCACGTCGACGACGTTCGGTCAGCTTGCTCAGAATTTGAGTCCGCGGATCGCGCGTATCGGTGTGCAGATCGGGTTCTAGCGAGGACTTCCCTATTCCCGCGTGGTATTGCCCTACCACTGAGAGACCGATAACCAGGTCTTGGAAGCAACAGAGAGTGACGAATAATCCAAGCGATTGGATTATTCGTCACTTTCCGCTTGCAACTCGCGTCATTCACTAACAGAATTCGTCGCTTTATCGTGCAATAAATGAACTCCGTATTTTTTGTCTTCTTGCCAGGAGGGTGTGTATGAGACTCGCGAGAACGTGGCTGCTGGTAGCGGTCGCGCTCTTGGGCGTTGCGGCCGCAGCCGCGGCGCAAACAACCAACGGCACGATTTCCGGACACGTGTCGGATCAGCAGGGGCTCGCGTTGCCAGGCGTCACTGTGAACGCAGCGTCTCCCAACCTGCAGGGTATTCGCACTGTCGTGACCACCGAGAACGGCGACTTCGTGCTGTCGCTGCTGCCGTCTGGCACGTACGAGATTTCGTTCGAGTTGAGTGGGTTCGAGCGCGTGAGGAAAGTCGTCACGCTCGCGCCAACGCAAACACTCCCGATCGACGCACAGATGGGCCCCGCGCCCGTCACTGAGACCGTCAACGTCGTTGGCCGCGCGGCCGACGTTCTGACGCAGACGTCACAGGTCGCCACGAACTTCAAACAAGAACTGATGGCCGAACTGCCGACGACTCGCGACATCAACGCGATCTTGTTGATGTCGCCGGCAGTTCACCCGTCCGGGCCCGCCGGTGGTTATTCGATTGCGGGATCGATGTCGTACGAAACCTTGTACATGGTGAATGGCGTCAACGTCAGCGAGAACCTCCGCGGGCAGGCGCTGAACCTGATCATCGAAGACGCCGTTCAGGAGACGACAGTCGCAACGGCCGGCGTGTCGGCAGAGTTCGGACGGTTCGGCGGCGGCGTGATCAACGTCGTCACGAAATCCGGTGGCAACACGTTCACCGGCACGTTCCGCGACACGCTCAACAACGACAACTGGCGGTCCTATACGTTGCTGCCGGCGGGCGCCCTTGTGCCAAGCAACCGGACGGCCACTGTCGGCTCGACACAGCTTGCCGCGTGCGGAATCAACGCGACTGACGTCTGCGACGCGGGTTCGCAATATCCCCGTGACACGCGGACGAACCTGGTGATTCCGACCTATGAGTACACGGGCGGCGGCCCGGCCATCAAGGATCACTTGTGGTTCTTCACCGCCGGCCGTTTGACGAGTCAAGATTCGACGCGGCAAACGTTCACCACGAACATTCCTTACACGCTGACGGACGAACAGAAGCGTTATGAAGGCAAGCTGACGTACTCGCTCAACTCGAATCATCGTGTTCAGGCTGCTTATACGAAAATCATCCAGAACCGCGTCAATAACAGCCAGTTCAACGTCATGGACACGACCAGCCTGTTCACCAGCAAGCAGCCTCAGGACCTGCTCGCGTTGAACTACAACGGCGTGCTGTCACCGACGCTGTTCTTCGAAGGGCGGTACGCACGACGCCATCTGATTCTGAGCGGTCTCGGCTCGCCCTATCAGGACATCATCAACGGCACGATGGTGCGCGACCTCATTGGCGGAACACGCTATTGGACGTCGACGTTCTGCGGCGTCTGCCGTGACGAGAATCGGGATAACAACGACGTCTTCCTGAAGGGAAACTACTTCTTGTCGCGCAAGGGCTCCGGGTCGCACAACCTCGTGTTCGGGTACGACACGTTCAACGACATCCGAGTCTCGGACAACTACCAGTCGGGCAGCAGCTATCGCATCATCGGGACGACGACGGTGGTTCGCGGTACGACCGTCTATCCGCAGTTTTTGACGACGGGCGCCAATCGCACGCTGCTGCAGTACGATCCCATCACGCTGCATAGTCAGGGCACCTCGTTCCGGACACACTCGTTCTTCGCCAACGACAACCTGCGCTGGAACAACAACGTGACGTTCAACCTCGGCCTTCGCTGGGACAAAAACCACGGCGAAGATGGCCAAGGCAACCTCCAGGCGCGCGACAGCGCGTTCAGTCCGCGCGTCGGTGTGATCTGGGATCCGAAGGGGAATGGCCAGTGGGCCGTGACCGGGAGCTTCGCGAAGTACGTCTCCGCCATCGCCAATTCGATCGCGGACTCATCGTCGCAGGCGGGCTCTCCCTCGTCCTATCAGTGGGCGTACAACGGACCGGTAATCAACCCGGACTCTAACGCAGCGACCTTGGTCGACACTGCGTCGGCGATTCAAACGGTGTTCAACGCCTGCGGACGCGACGCGAACGGCTTCTGCCAGACGATGGGGCCGATCGTCGCCGCGTCGGTGCCTGGCGTCGGTCTCAAGATTCCGAACGGCCTCGAGTCGCCCCACGTGAACGAATTCTCGGTTGGCGTCAGCCGGCAGCTCGGCAGCCGTGCCGCGATTCGCGCGGACTACACGTTCCGCAACTATCGCGACTTCTACTCAACGCGCATCGATACGACCACCGGTCGCGCGGTGGACTCGCTCGGCAACCCGACGGATATTGGACTCACTGAGAATACGAACGACCTGAAACGTCGTTATCAAGGTTTGCAGATGTCCGCGACGTATCGCGTCAGCGGCCGCACCGACATCGGCGGCAACTACACGCTGTCGCGCCTGTGGGGCAACTTCGACGGCGAGGACACGACGAGCGGTCCTCTCCGCGCGAACAACTTCCAGTATCCGGAGTTACGTCAGCAGTCGTGGTACGCGCCGGAGGGAGATCTGTCGGCGGATCAGCGTCATCGGTCGCATCTGTGGATCAACTACGGCGTGCCGAAGATCCCGCAGCTGACGATCAGCTTCCTCGAGAGCATGTCGAGCGGCGTCCCGTACGGGGCCGTCGGCACTGTGGACGCTCGCCCGTATGTGAGCGCGGCGGTTATCGCATCGTACGTGACGCCGCAGGGCGGCACCAGCGAGACGTACTACTACACGGCGCGCGACGCGTTCCGCACGGATTCCGAGTTCCGCACAGACATGTCGGCGACGCTGAACCACAGCCTCAACGTCGGCGGATCGCGCAAGCTCGATCTCTTCGTCCAGATGCACGTGCTGAACATCTTCAATCAATTCCAGCTCTGCGGCTGCGGCGATTCGGTGTTCAACAACGGCGGACAGATCCTGCTGACCCGCATCAACACGGGCGTGAACAGCCCGAATGGGACGACGCGTCCGAACTTCAACCCGTTCACGCAGACGCCGGTGCAGGGCGTGAACTGGGACCTCGGTCCCGCGTTCGGCACGGCGATAAGCCGAATGGCGTTCACGTTGCCGCGTGAGTTCCGGGTGACGTTCGGCGTGCGATTCTAAATAGGTCGGGTAAGGCGGTAAGGCGGGTCGGGCTGGTAGGAAGAACTCTCTTCTATCCGGCCCTACCTGCCCTACCTGCCCCACCCGCCCCACCTGCCCTTTTCCGTCCCACCCGAAGTACCGCCACAATCACAATCGCAAACGTCACGGCGACAGCGACGAACGTCGCTGCGAAGAGCAGCAGCGTGCGATAAAGGATCGACTGGGTCTGCATCCTCGCGTCGAGCACGAGCGGCTTGCCGAGAAGGCGATCGCTGAGCTTCTGTTCCCACACGAGGATGTTTCCGCGCTTGGGGTTCCCGGCGCCTGCGTTGTGGTACGCGATCTTGCTCGGCAGATGAAGTCTGAACACGACCAGCTCATCGCCCTTCCATTCCAGGTCGCCGACGTTCTTCTTGACCGAGCCGCCGATCGTCTGCAGATAGACATACAGATCGCCCTGCTGTCTGAACTCGTACCTAGACCACTGAAAAGGCGCCGTCGCACCGAGCCTCCGTATGTCGTCGACGTCGAGGCGCACGTGAAGAAAGCGCCGTCCGTTCCGCCGCGACTGAGTCACCTGCCCGACGTGCGTGACCGGCGTCGTATAGAACTTTCGAACGGCGTCGCGGTCGAGCCGCGCCGTCGGGGTGGTGTCGAGCGACGCCCCCCGCAGCGCGTTCAGCGCAGGGACGGAGCTGTTGACGTAGACCGTCGCCGTTCCGTCGAGCGAAAGGTAGACGTCTTCTTCGTACTCATACTGCTGAAACAGGCCGCCGCTCGCGCAGCCCACGGCGAGTGTTGCGGCCAGGGCAATCAGCGCAAGCGCCGCAGCCCCACAAAGCCGCTGCATCGCAGGTGATATAGTACAAAATCTTCCGTAGCCGCACGTCACCGCTGATGCCCGCACGACCAGTTCTTTATCTCATCGACGGCAGCTCACAGATGTACCGGGCGTTTCACGCGCCGGTTCGCACCGCCGAAGGCGGCATCCTCCGCAACGCGGCGGGCACGCCCACGAACGCTGTCTACATCTTTGTGACGATGCTCCGCAAGCTGATCGCGGATCACAGGCCGGAGTACATCGCGGCGTCGTTCGATCTTCCGGGACGCACGTTTCGAGACGACATGGTGGCGGACTACAAAGCCAACCGCGCGCCGATGCCCGATGATTTGGCGGTCCAAATTCCGATGGTCCACGCGGCGTGCGAGGCGCTCGGTGTGCCGATTCTCAATTCCGAGCGCTACGAAGCCGACGATGTGATCGGGACGCTGGCGACCAAGGCACAGACCGCGGGCTTCGATGTCGTCATCGTGACCATGGACAAGGACTTCTTTCAGCTCGTCCACGACGGGCTTCGCGTGTTCAACCCGCGCGAGGAAGGCACGTGGTACGACGCGGCCGGCGTGAGAGAGAAGTTCGGCGTTCCTCCAGAACAGGTCGTCGACGTGATGGCGTTGATGGGCGACACCATCGACAACATCAAAGGCGTGCCTGGCATCGGCGAGAAAGGCGCGAAGGAGCTGATCGGCAAGTACGGCTCAGTCGAAAACCTCATCGCTCACGCCACCGAGCTGACGCCGAAGCGGCGCGAGACGCTGCTCGCCAACGTCGACGCCGCGCGGCAGAGCCGGGAGCTCGCCACGATTCACACGGGCGTGCCCGTCGAGTTCGAGCCGGAGAAGCTGCGTTACGGCGGATCCGCTCGCGAACGTTGCTTCCAGATCTTCAGCGAACTCGGCTTCACCACGCTCGTCAAGGAATTCGCGCCGACAGCAGGTTCCGTCACGAAGGACTACCGCGTCGTCAATACGTCGGCCGATCTGCGCGCGCTTGTCGATCGTCTGCAGGCCGCCGGCGCGTTCACGTTCCGCGTGCTGGTGGACCGTGCGTCGGCGATGCAGGCCTCGATTGTCGGCTTGGCGTTCTCGACCAAGCCACGCGACGCCGACTATGTGCCCGTCGGCCATCACGCGCTCGGCGCCGTGCCGTCGATGCCGCTCGACGAGGCGCTCGACATCCTCGGTCCGCTCTTCGCGAATCCGTCGATCGTGAAGTCCGGACACGACCTGAAGTTCGACGCAATCGTCCTGGGCCGTCATGAAGTGGCGCTTGGAGGGCTCGGCACCGACACGATGCTGGCGAGCTATCTGTTGGATGCGACCCGCAACGCGCATAAACTCGAGGACCTCTCACTCGAGCACACGGCGTACAGAGCTATCGCCGAAGAAGACATCTGCGGAAAGGGCGTCAAGGCGATTTCACTGGCCGATGTGCCTGTCGAGGCGGCGGTCGACTACGCGGGTGAGCGCGCCGATTTGGTCGGACAGCTCGCGCCGCTGCTTGCCGGACAACTGAAGAGCGACGAACTGACAGAGGTCTATCAGACGCTCGAGTTGCCCCTGATTCCAGTGCTGGTCGACATCGAGCGCGCCGGCATCCGCGTCGACGTTCTCGCGCTGCTCGCGCAGTCGCAGCGCGTCGAACAAGAGCTGACGCGCCTGATGAAAGAGGTCTACGAGATCGCCGGCGGCGAATTCAACATCGGATCTCCCAAGCAGCTGTCAGAGGTGTTGTTCGAACGGCTGAATCTGCCGGTCTTGAAACGGACAGGAACGTCGAAGGCTCCCTCGACGGCCGTCGAAGTGCTCGAGGAGCTGGCGCTGACACACGAACTGCCGCGGTTGATTCTCGATTGGCGAGGCATGTCGAAGCTGAAGGGAACCTACATCGATGCCCTGCCGCAGCTCGTCAACCCGCAAACCGGCCGCGTGCATACGAGCTTCAATCAGGCGGTCGCGGCCACCGGTCGCTTGAGCAGCAGCGATCCCAACCTTCAGAACATCCCCATTCGAACGGAATTGGGCCGAGAGATTCGCAGCGCGTTTGTCGCCGACGAAGGCAACGTGCTGATCTCGGCCGATTACTCGCAGATCGAGCTGCGTGTGCTCGCGCACATGGCCGGCGACGAGACGCTCATCGAGGCATTTCGCCGCGGCGAGGACATCCACGACCAGACGGCCGAAAAGATCTTCGGCGCCGCAAGCGGGATGGACAAGCACAGGCGGCGCAGCATCGCGAAGATGATCAACTACGCGTTGCTCTACGGGAAGCAGGCCTTCACGTTGTCGAAGGACATCGGCGTCACGCCGCAGGTCGCCCAGCAGTTCATCGATCAGTACTTCGCCGGCTTTCCGCGCGTCCGGCAGTTCCTCGATCGCACGCTCGAGGAAGCTCGTGCGTCAGGCGTGGTGAAGACGATGTACGGTCGCCGACGGCGCGTGCCGGAGATCAACAGCAGGAATTTTCAGGATCGCGGCCGGGCCGAGCGCGAGACGCTGAACATGCCGATTCAGGGCACCGCGGCCGACATCATGAAACGCGCCATGATCGACACCCACGCGGCACTGAAAAACCGGCCGCAGGCGCGGATGATTCTGACCGTACACGACGAACTCCTGTTCGAGGTGCCGAAAGCCGAGGTGGATGAATTCGCCGCGCTCGTGAAACACTCTATGCAGTCTGCAGCTCAGCTGGCGGTGCCATTGACGGTGGACGTCGGAATCGGCGAGAACTGGAAGGAGGCCAAAGGATGAAGATCGTGCCGCGTGCCGAGCACACGATCTCGCGGCGCGACATCGACGCGGATGCGCTCAAGGTTCTGTATCGGCTGAGAGAAGCCGATCACGTCGCGTATCTGGTTGGCGGCAGCGTCCGCGACCTTCTCCTCGGCCGCCGCCCGAAGGACTTCGACATCGGGACGTCCGCCCATCCGGCTCAGGTCAAGAAACTCTTCCGCAACTGCTGGATCATCGGCCGCCGGTTCCGCCTCGCGCATGTGAAGTTCGGGCCGAAAGTCATCGAGGTCGCGACGTTCAGGCGTCAGCTTGCAGCGGGCGAAGAGGTCGTGGCGGACGGCGTGCCCGCTCCCGATCCGACCACGACCGAAGGCCGCCACCTGATTCATCACGACAACACGTTCGGCACGCCGGAAGAGGACGCGTTTCGGCGCGATTTCACCGTCAACGCCCTTGCGTACAACATCGCCGACTTCTCGATCATCGACTACGTCGGCGGCCTGGAGGATCTGGACGCGAAGGTCGTGCGATCGATCGGCGATCCGGAGGTGCGCATCCACGAAGATCCGGTCCGAATGCTGCGCGCCGTCGCGCTCGCGTCTCGGCTCGACTTCACACTCGACCCGCCGCTCGAAGCCGCCATTCGAAAGCATCGCCGCGAAATCGCCAAGAGCTCGCCGCCGCGGTTGATTGAGGAGTACTACAAGATTCTTCGTGCGAGTGCGTCGGAGAAGACGTTCAAAGCGCTGCACGACATCGGTCTGCTCGAACCGCTGTCAGCCGAGCTTCACCACGGCGCCGGACCGCAGTTGTGGCAGTCGCTCGGCGAACTGGATCTGTACCGCAGGAAATTCGAATCGACGCCGGAAACCCTGACGAATCCGATTCTGCTGGGAACACTCATCGTGCCGCTCGGGCTTCCTCTTCGCGGCGAACGGCCTCCTCAGACCGGTGAATCCGACTCTCCCGCTGGCTCAGGCCAGGGAAAACCGCGCAAGCCGCCGGCGCTGAAGCTCGGCGAGCTGCCGCTGGCGCGCGGCGACGTCGAACGGCTCCGCCAGTCATTGATGCTCCAGCGGCGTCTTCGCGACCTTGGTGCACATCCACGCGTGCAGCGCTCGCTGACACACCGCAGCATCTTCCGCGAGGCGCTCGTCTGGCTCGAAGTTCACGGTCAGGCGCCAGAAGTCGTCGAACACTGGCGCGGTGTCCTTGCGGGTCTACAGGCGGAACACGCCGCCATCGTCGACGGCGAAGAGCCCGGTGACAACATCGGGAACGTCGTGCACCCGCATCCGCACCATCCGCAAGGTGACCATCCGTTCCAGCGCAGACGACGACGGCGCCGTCGTCGTCGACACACGCCCCCGGCGTAATGCCTTACGCGGCGATTTCCTCGATTGTCTTGTACGGTTTCGCGAGCTTCAGCGCGATCAGCAGTTTGATCACGGGCCAGGCAGGATCGATCTCGCCTTTGCCGCTCGAGCGCCAGCTGAATTTCGGGCTGCGGGGATGCCCATGGTGGTTGTTGTGCAGACCCTCGCCGCCAGTCAGCAAGGCGATGAGCCGCACGTTGGTCGCCGTGTTGTCGAAGTTGCGATAGCCGAAGTAATGACAGAGACCGTTAATGGACGAGGACAGCACGAACACGTACATCACCGCGTGGA
>Ga0068871_100000786_pt1 | contig 21338 bp, 17 predicted proteins | sample KBSMisM72_FD_72750 | JGI IMG/M metagenome (GOLD analysis project Ga0068871, IMG submission 72750) | Miscanthus rhizosphere microbial communities from Kellogg Biological Station, Michigan, USA - KBS Miscanthus M7-2 | ecosystem: Host-associated > Plants > Roots > Rhizosphere > Soil ...
CGACGCCAAGTTCGGCACAAGTCCCTGGGGCATCATCGGCGGCTTCTTCATCGGGATCGTCGGCGGTCTGTACAACATGGTGAAGGAATCGCTCGCGGCCGCCCGCGAAGCCCGGTTGGACGACGCCGCCCAAAAGGACGACGCGGCCAACGCATCGAAGGAGCGCGACGGCAACGGACACTAAGCGCTACGTGCGCTTTCTCGCGCTGGCGGCCGCAATCGTCGTCGCGCTGTGGGCGATTGGCGTTGTGCCAACGCGGCGGCTGGCGGGCGACGATGGAGTGCTGGCGATGGTGGCCGGCTGTGCGGTGAGCCTGGCGTCGGCAGCGCTCTCGGGGCTGCTGTTGATCGCCAGCGGCGCAGCGACGCCGGAGGAAAAGATGCGGCGCAGCTTCCTGGCGATGGTCGTGCGGCTTGCCGTCGTCGTCGTGCTCGGCGTAGCGGCAGTGCTGAGCGGCGTGCTCGCGTGGCAGCCGCTGCTGTTGTGGATTGCAATCGCCTACGTGGCGTTGCTTCCGCTCGAAGTGAGATTGGCTTTATGACCGAACAGGAAAACCCGCTCGAACACGTCGTTCAGCATCCGCTCATCGAGCGGACCACGACCCCCGGTGTTCTGACACCGGACGGCAAGATCACTCTGTTCTCGGATCAGATCGCGATGATCGCGCTTGCGGGCGTGCTGCTCGTGGCGCTGGTCCCGCTGATGGTCAAACGGCGGCGAGGGAAGAGCGGCGTCGACACGATGGTGCCGTCGGGTTCGGCCAACATGCTCGAGGCCGTCTGCGACTACCTTCGCAAAGAAGTCGCTGAACCGGTTTTGCACGAACATACCGATCGCTTCATCAAATACATCTGGAGCGTCTTCTTCTTCGTCCTCACGATCAACATCCTCGGCCTGCTGCCGATTCCGGTGATCTCGAATCTGTTCGGCACACACCTTGGCGGCACGGCGACCGGCAACATCTGGGTAACGGCAACGCTCGCCTTGATGACGATGGTGATGATGGTCGTCAACGGCGTACGGCTCGGCGGCATGTCGTACATCGCGCACTTCTTTCCCGGTCCGATTTGGCTGAAGCCGCTGCTCGGGCTCGTTGAGATCATCGGCTTGGTCGCCAAGATCTTCGCGCTCGCCGTCCGGCTTTTCGCGAACATGATCGCGGGCCACACTTTGCTGGCCGTCCTCCTTAGCTTCATCATCGCGGCCGGCGCGAAGAGCGCGGGGCTGGGCTTTGGCATCGGCGCCGTCGTCGTGGCCGGCAGTGTCGCGATCAACCTGCTCGAGCTGTTCGTCGCGTTCCTGCAGGCGTTCATCTTCACGTTCCTGACGACGCTGTTCATCGGCATGTCTGTGGTGCTGCATCACGATGAACACCACGAGGATGCGCATGGCCACGGAGCGGGAGCGCATTGAAGAGCGCTTGAGTGAATATCAACTCGCCATGCCCGCCAGGTTCGGGGCGAATGCGGGCCGTGAGGCGTGACTGCGATGGCGATCGGAAGACGCCGTTCCCCGGACGGCAAACGTAGGGCAAGCCTTCAGGCTCGCCGAAGGGAAGCACAGATGGATCGGAAGCAGATCGTGAGATGGGCGCTCGGATTGACGGCTGTAGGCGTCGCGATGATGGCCATGCCGTCGGTCGCGTTCGCGCAGGAAGCCGTGGGTGCAGCGGCTGAAAAGGGAACGTTCCTGACGACGCACGGCGCGGGCTGGCTGGGCGGCGCGATCGGCGCGGGCCTGGCTGTCATGGGAGGTGCCGCGGGCATCGGCCGGATCGGCGGATCGGCAGTCGAGTCGATGGCGCGGCAGCCTGCGGCGTCCGGCCAAATCTCGACGGCGATGATCATCACCGCAGCGATGATCGAAGGTGCGACGCTGTTCGCCGTCCTCGTCGGATTGCTGGCCGTGATAAAGGCGTAATCGAACGCCAAGGGGACGCACGCTCATGTGCGTCCCTTCGTGTCTTCTGATGTGAAGCGATTCTTATGAAGAAAGCACTCATCCTGGCCTTTGTCGCGATGGCGGCGATTCCTCTCCGTGCCGCCGAAGAGGCACCGCTGAGCCTATTTGCCGGAAACGTCGGCAACGCGCTCTGGACGCTGGTCATTTTCGTCCTCGTCGTCGTCGTGCTCGGAAAGTTTGCGTGGGGTCCCATCCTGTCGCTGCTGAAGCAGCGCGAGGACTTCATCCACAAGTCGCTCTCCGACGCGAAGCACGATCGCGACGAGGCCGAGGCGCGGCTGAAAGAGTACGCGGCGCGGCTGCAGAGCGCGCAGGCCGAAGCCGTCGCGATCATCGAAGAGGCGAGGCGCGACTCGGAGCGGTTGCGCCAGGAACTGCGCGAGCGCGCGCGATCCGAAGCCGATACGATGATCAAAAACGCCGAGCGGCAGATCGAACTGCAGACGACGCGTGCGGTCCAGCAGTTGCGGCAGGAAGCCGTCGAGCTGTCGGTGACGATCGCTTCGAAGATCCTTCAGCGCAACATCTCGAAAGAAGACAACGACAAGTTAATCGCCGACGCGCTGCGACAAATCGAAGCCAACTCTCGATCGAACTAGCGACAGTTCTCCGCGCACCGCTCCACCTTCGTCGCGCGCTTGCGTCACCGCAATTGCGAGCGCGCATCTTGCGTCTTCGCCTGTTCAGCTCCATCGCGCGCGTGGACAGATCCATTGCGCCGGCGTCGAGTCCGATTGCGCCGGTCGACAGTCGCGTTGCGCGCTCGCGTCACCGCAGTTGCGAGCGCGCATCTGGCGTCTCCGCCTCTTCAGTTCCATCGCGCGCGTGGACAGATTCATTGCGCACGCGTCGAGTTCGCTTGCGGCGCGCGCCAGTCTCGTTGCGCGCGTGTACTTGGGTTATGCGGGCGTCGACAGGAGCGCTGCGGAGCTGTGCAGCGACGTTCCGCCCGCGGACAACGGCGCTGCGACTGAAAGAACGCGAATCCTGGTGGGTGGACCTGCTCCTACCACTACCAATAAGACCTCGTTTGTCGCTGCCTACACGTCGTCCAATGATTCGCATTTTTGGATCCGACGACCTTTATCCCTAAATACCGCTACTTAAGGCGCGCAGACGGCGTTTCGTCACAGTCCGATTACATTAACATCGCCTCTTGGCACCCGGGGTCGGGTGTCGATTCATAGTCACGTTGTCTCAGTCGCGATGCACATGTATCTGGACTGAGACGACTCTAAAGGAGCAGCAAATGCGCGTAAGAAGTCTCGTGGTCCTCTTGGCCATGGTGACATTCGCCATGGTTGGTGTGGGCGTGCCAGGCACCCTGCTGGCGCAGACTGAAACGGGCCGCATCTCCGGGAAGGTCCTCGACCCGCAAGGGATCGCGGTTCCCGGTGTCAACGTCACTGCCACGAACGTGGCGACCGGCGCGGCGCGGTCGACAGTCACGGACGCAACTGGCGGTTACGTCATCCCGAACGTCCTCGCGTCCACGTACGAAATCAGTTTTCAATTGCAAGGCTTCAAGACCGCGACGCAGCGCGTGCAAGTGACCGTTGGCGCTGCTGCGACGGTCGATTCGAAACTCGAGCTCGGCGCGCTCACTGAAACCGTGGCCGTGACCGCGGCACCGACGACCATCAATATTTCGAACGCCGAAGTCGCCACGACTGTCCGCGAGGAGCAGATTCGCGAGCTTCCCACGCTGACCCGCAATCCGTACGACCTCGTCGCGCTCGCGGGCAACGTCACCGAGCGGCCGCCGGACACACCGTCGACGTCTCGTCGCGGCACCGGCTTCTCGCTCAACGGCCTCCGCGCATCGGGCACGAACATCCTGCTCGACGGCGGTGCGAACAACAACGAGTTCAACACCATCGTCGGCCAGGAAGTGCCGCTGGACTCGGTGCAGGAGTTCTCGGTCGTCAGCAACAACTTCTCGGCGCAGTACGGCCGCGCCACCGGCGGCATCGTGAACGTGGTCACCAAGTCCGGCACGAACCAGTTCCGCGGCACCGCGTACGAGTTCTTCCGCAACAACTCGCTCGCGAGCAACACGCCGGACAACATCGCGAACGGCTTGCCGCAGGGCACCTTCAAGCGCAATCAGACCGGGTACAGCATCGGCGGTCCGGTCATGAAGGACAAACTCCACTTCTTCTCGAGCCTGGAGTACATCGGCGTTCGCAGCTCCGACACGCTGATTACCTGGGTGCCGACGCCGCAGTTGCTCGCGGCGAGCAACGGCGCGACGCAGGCGTTCTTCACCGCATATGGAGCCGGCGCGACGATCAACGGGCCCATCCTCACTCGAGGCGACGTCTCGGCAATCATCGGCGCCGGCGCAGGCGCGTTCAACAGCCTTCCGGCGAACCTGCCCGTGTTCGGCCGCGTCGACAAATCGCTGCCGATCGACGCTGGAGGCGGCGATCCGCAGGACCAGTACCAGATGGTCAACCGCGTCGACGCCAGCCTTGGCGCCCGCACGCAGTTGTACATCCGCTACGCATACCAGAATCAGGAAGCGCAGCCCGGCACCAACTCCAACGGTCCGTACTCGGCGTACGACACGGGGTATGTGAACAAGAACCACAACATCCTCGGTTCGGTGACGCACGTGTTCTCGGACAACTTCACGAGCCAGACGAAGCTGGTGTACAACCGCATCTTCGAAGATCAGCCGCTCAATGGCGCGCCGCAGCCGACGCTGTACATGAATCCCAGCGGCGTCGTTCGCCTGCAGGGGTATCGCATCGGCTTCCCGGGCTACTTCGCGTTCCAGCCCGGCAACGCGATTCCGTTCGGCGGGCCGCAGAGCCTGACGCAGTTGTATCAGGATCAAACCTGGCTGAAGAAGTCGCACGACATCCGTTTCGGCGGGTCGTACGTCCACATCGCCGACAACCGGACGTTCGGCGCGTATGAAAACGCGGTGGAGGCGCTGAACACGACCTCGAACGCGTTGACCTCGCTGAACAACCTGGTGCTCGGTCAGATTCTGCAGTTCCAGACGGCGATCAACCCACAAGGCTACCCGGGTGGCAGCTTCGTGACGCCGGTGCAGCTCCCGAGCTTCACCAGCAACAATCGCTACAACGAGTTCGCGTTCTACGCGCAGGACAACTGGTCGATGACGAACCGGCTGAAGCTGAATCTCGGCCTGCGCTACGAGTACTACGGCCCGCAGCTGAAGAGCGACCCGAAGTACGACTCGAACTTCTACTACGGCGATCCGAACGTCTCGGTGAGCTTCAGCACGACGCAGCAGATCATCGACGGCATCCGCTCGGGTACCGTGCTGCCGTCGAATCAGAGCCCGACGGGCACGCTGTGGAAGAGCGACTGGAACAACTTCGCTCCGCGCCTCGGCTTCGCCTACGACCTCACTGGCGATGGCAAGACCAGCCTTCGCGGCGGCTACGGCATCGCGTACGAACGGAACTTCGGCAACGTGACGTACAACGTGTTGTTCAACCCTCCGCAGTACCTCGTGACGCAGATCATCTCGCCGGCCGACGTGGCGTCGCAGCCGATCTACGTCGACAACGCCGGTCCGTTTGCCGCCGTCGCCGGCGTCCGCAAGACGATTCCGGCCGGCAGCCTTCGCCACGTCGATCAGAACATCGCGACGGCGTACAGCCACATCTACGGCGTGTCGTTCCAGCGCGAGTTGAATGCAAGAACGACCTTCTCGGTCGAGTACAACGGGTCGAGCGGCCGCGAACTGTACGATCTCTCGGATCCCAACAAGCGCGGCGCGCCGCTCGTCTACGAAGGTGCGAACTCCTGCACCCCGGCACCATGCACGGCGAACACGCGGCCGAACCCGGCATACGGCGCGTTCAACTCGCGCGGCAACCGTGGCCGGTCGCAGTACCACGGCGTCACGTTCAGCGCCGATTCGAGGAACCTCGGGAACACCGGACTCGAACTCACCAGCCGCTACACGCTGAGCAAGGCGATGGACAATCTCAGCACGACGTTCTCCGACAGTTTGACGGGCAACGGCGCGTTCAACCTCGGCTACCTCGACGCGTTCAACCCGATGCTCGATTGGGGCTACGCGGAGTACGACGTCCGCCACCGCATGAGCATTGGCGCGATCTGGAACGTGCCGTTCTGGAACGAGGGCCGCAACCTGAAAGAGACGCTGCTCGGCGGATGGTCGGTGAACGGCATCATCACGGCGCACAGCGGCTATCCGTTCAGCATCTACGACTGCACGAACGGCCTCGCGCTGTGCATGCGCGCGCTCGATCCCGTCGGGTTGAGCCGCAGTGTCAGCGCGGGAACGGCGACCGGCAACCCGAACGAGTACAAGCTGCTCGATCTGGCGCCGATTCTGCCGTTCGCCGGCAGCTACGTGAATCCGCTCACGGGCAACTCCGACTTCGGTCCGTACCCGTCGACGATGACGGCTCGCGACGACTTCCGTGAGCCGGGCTTCTGGAACGTCGACTTCCTGCTGAGCAAGCGCTTCCGGTTCGGCGGCCACTACGCCGCGCAGTTCCGGTTCGAGGCGTACAACCTGTTCAACAACGCGAACATGTATGTCCACGCCGACAGCGCCGACGTCAGCAGCGCGACTCAGATCACCGGCTTCAAGGACGACGAACGCCGGATGCAGCTCGGGTTCAAGTTCGAGTTCTAAACACGAAGGACACGAAGGGCTTCTCAACCACGAAGGGCACGAAGCACTTCTCGGGCACGAAAAACGGCGGGCTCCCCAAGGGGCCCGCCGTTGTTTTTTGGAGCTGTACAATCCGCTAGATGAGTTCTAAACGATCGTGGCTGACGGCGGTGTTCGCCGTCTGCGCCGTCGTGCTGTCCGCTGCCGGCGGCGTGAGATATGTGTCGTATGGCGAGGCGCGGCCGACCGTCGACGCGCTTCGCGACGTCCTTCCTGCCGACCTGCAGGGCAAGACCGGCGCGCCGCTCGAGGCGGCGTGGTCCACGTGGGTTGCCGCTCACGATCGAGACATCCGCGCGAGGCTTGCCGCCGGCGACGAGGACACCATCGTCAACTGGCTGCTGCTCGGGACGTCGTTCACGCAGCAGCCGCGCGCCTTCATCGACGTGCCCGCAAGCCGGCCGCAGGAACTGTCGAACGTCATCGGCGCCCGTGCCCACGATCTGGTATCGGCGCTCGGCGCGGCCGGGGCCGACGAACGGCGGCTGTTCGCGCGCGCTTTCTTTCAGAAAAAGGGATATCGGCTGGAGAGCGCGGCGGAGCGAACGCGGCTCGAGCAGTACCTGCTGACCGCCGTCGTTCGCGTCAACGCCGAACAGGCCAGGTTCGCCGACGCGCTGCAGACGCTGCGCCGTCTCGGCGATCAAAGCGAAGCGTTCGCCGAACGGTCGAAGCTGTTTCGCGATCGCGGCCTGTCGCTGGACACGTCGATTCAACCCAGCTTCGCCCTCGAGCAGTCGCTCAGAGAGCTACAGACGCGCGGATTGCTGGCCCCGGGCAGCGTGCATGACGTCGCCGTCATCGGCCCAGGGTTGGATTTCTCCGACAAGAATTCTGGATTCGACTTCTACCCACAGCAGACGCTGCAGCCGTTCGCCCTCATCGATTCGCTGCTGCGTCTCGGCCTGACGGAGAAGCTCGACGCGTTCACCCTCACGACCATCGACCTCAGCCCGCGCGTCAACGATCACCTCACGCGTGCGCGCCAGAAGGCTGCGGCAGGATCGCCGTACACCATCCGGATTCCGCTCGACCGGTCGGTTTCGTGGACGCCGGAGTTTCTGTCATTCTGGAACACGCTCGGAACCCGCGTCGGTGCGGACAGCGCGGCGGCCGTCACCGGCTTGCCGTCCGGCGTTCAGGCTCGCCTGCTGAAAATCGCGCCCGCCGTCGTCTCGCGGCTGAATGTCGACGACCTGAACGTCGTCGTGCAGCAGTTCGCCAACCGGAAGTTCGATCTCGTCGTGGCGACCAACGTGTTCGTGTACTACGACGTCTTCGACCAGGCGCTGGCGCTGGCGAACGTCGGCTCGATGCTGCGCCCGGGCGGGTTTCTTCTCTCGAACAACGCGCTCATCGAGCTGCCGTCGTCACGAATGCGGTCGGTTGGTTACCTCACGACGAGCTATTCCAACCGTCCGGACGATGGCGATCACGTCGTGTGGTATCGGCGAACTGCCAACTGATGTAGTGCAGACCTTTAGGTCTGCCGGGGAGCAGGCCTGCAGGCCTAAAGGCCTGCGCTACATACGTCGCTAGTGCGCGGCGCGGCGGGGGGGAGGAAACAGCCGCTTCGCGTCTGCGCGGACGGCCGCCGCCTGTTTCTTGTCGTCGAGTGACGTCCAGAGCTCCGCGGCCAGCGCGTACGCCTCGGGGGACGGCGTAATCCGCACGAGATCGCCGGCGACGCGGGCGGCGTCCTCGGTTTGTCCCATCGACTGATACAAAGCGGCGAGCGCAGCGCGCGCGGTCAGGTTGTGCGGGAAGTCGCGCAGTTCGTCGAGCAGGAACATTTCGGCTTCGGCGCCTCGGTCCGACTTCGCCAACACGTCCGCGGTCAAATACTTCAGATCCTTCAGCGGCGGTGCCTGCGTGTTCGCGGCGGCCGCGTTTGCTTTTTCGAGGATCGGGAGCGCCTCGTCGACTTTCCCGTCGGCGGCGAGCAACTGCGCGTCGACAAACAAAGGCAGCAGACTGGCGGCATCCGCCTTCCGGGCTTCCAACGCTTCGGCGCGGGCGGTGTCGCGGTCGTCACGCGCCAGCGCCACGAGCGACAGCACGGCATGTGCGTCGGCGTTGGCGCGGGCGTTCTTCGATCCCAGATCGAGCGCAGCCGTCGCGCTGGCGGCCGCGTCGTCGAACTTGCTCGCGGTGTACGCGACGCGCGCGGCGCGGACGAGCGGGGACGGATCGCTCGGCGCGAGATCGACGAGACGCTGTGCCGCTGCTTGCGCGACGTCGTATCGCTCCGCCAGCACGGCGACGTCTGCCAGCGCGCGCCACGCGGCAACCGCTGCCGGTTCGGCGCGCGTGATTTTCTGGAACAGCTCGATTGCCTGGGCCCACTTGCGGTCGGCCACGAGCGCCTGAGCCGATCGGAAGTCTTCGACGGTCGCGGTCTTCTCCTTCGGATCGGCCGGGGGGTCCTCCGACGGGTCGAGCTTCGCAGCGGCGCCGGTGAGCGCGGACAGCGCTGCGCGCAGCTCGTCGCGCGTCTTGTCGGGCACGTTGGCGTCGCCGAGGTTTTCGCGTTCGCGCGGATCGTGGCGAAGGTCGTAGATCTCTTCCTGCGGCGCGCGGATGTACTGGAATTGCCCGTCGGTGATCGACACCAGGTCGCTCCAGCCGAAGCGATTTCGCGCGTAGCGCGACTCGCTGTAGACCCGCAGCGGCGACGGCGCGGCACCGCCTTCCGTCAGTGGCTTCAGCGATCGTCCGCGCAGATTGCCGGGCTGCGGCGCCTTCACGAGGTCGAGTACGGTGGGCGTGATGTCGGCCAGCTGCACGACGTCGGCGACACGCCGTCCCGCGCCGCCGCCGGCCGCCGGCTTGACGATGAGCGGGACGTGAATGGCCTCGTTGTAGATGAACAGCCCGTGTTCCTGCTCGCCGTGATCGCCCAACCCCTCGCCGTGATCCGACACGAGCAGAATCGTCGACTGGTCGTACAGCTGATGCGACTTGAGATACCGGACGAAGCGGCCGACGACGGCGTCCGCGGCTGTGATGGCGTCGTCGTACGAGGGCGTTCGCGGCGCGCGCGGCTCGTCGATGTGCACGAACAGAAACAGGCGCGTCGTGCCAAGTCCGCCGAGCCAGCGCTCAGCGATGTCTTCAGACGCCGCGCCGCTGCGACGGCGGAGAGCCGGCGGCAAATCGCCGTCGCCGGCTGGCACGTCGTCGTCGAAGAAGTCGAAGCCGCGCGCGAGTCCGGTGGCGCGGCGAAGCAGCCCCGAGGACACGACGCCGCCCGTCGCGTACCCGCGCTCGCGCAGCATTTGCGCGAGCGGACGCTCGTCGCCGCGGAGCGAGGCGTCGTCGTCTCTCACGCCGTTTTCGAACGGGAGGCGTCCCGTCATCATCGACGCATGCGACGGCAGGGTTTGAGTGCTGTGTGCGTACGCGTGCTCGAAGACGATGCCGTCGCTCGCGAGCGAATCGATCGCCGGCGTCTTGATCGCTCGGTAGCCGTACGCCGGCAGATGATCGGCGCGCAGCGTGTCGATGGAAATCAGAATGACGGGACCGGGGACCGGCGCCGAGGCGCGAGCGTAGCGCCAGCCGCCGACGGCGGCCAGCGCCGTGCCCAGGGCGGCGATTCCCAGGATGAAAGTGGAACGGAGCGGACGAGACACAGAATAAGGTTCCTCGTTCCTGGTTCCCGGTTCCACGTTCCGAACCTGGAACCTGGAACGAGGAACCTGGAACCCGTTTTTATCTGAGCTGTTCGATCGCCGTCTTGGCCTGCGCCGCTTCGGCCGACGTCGGGTCGACGGCGACGACGCGCTGCATCAGCGTTGCCGCGTTCGCACGGTCGCCGTGCTGCATTGCAGACTGTCCGAGCTTCAGAAGCGGCTTGCCCCAGTTTGGATCGGTTGCCGACGCCTTCTGGTACCACGACATCGCGTCGTCCGCCTTCCCGCGCGCCGCTTCGATCTCGCCGAGGCTGTAGAGCACTTCCTTGCTTGCCCCCTGCGCCTGAGCCGCGGCGCTCAACGTGCTCTCTGCAGCCGCCAGATCGCCTTTTTCCATGTAGGCGAGCGCCAGGCCGATGCGGGCCTTGTCGCTCGCCGCGTCGGCCTTCAAGAGATCGTTGTATGCCGCGATGGCGTTGTCGTAATCCTTCTTGTTGCGATATGCGGCGCCGATCTGCAACTCGAGAACAGTGAGCGCCGGTGCGCGGCTGAGGATGTTCTTGTACGTGGCAATCGCCTGATCCCACTGCTGTGCGTCGAACTGCTGGTCCGCCGCCTTCAGCTCGTTCTGCAACTCCTTCGCCCCGACGTTGCCGAGGATGCTGGGCGGAGGCAGCGGCGCGCGGCGCAGCGTGAACGTGGGCGCAACCGGAGTCGTGACGCGGACCATGACGCGCGTTGCGTCGGGAAGAAAACCTGGCGCCTGCGCGACGATGGACCACTCGCCGGCTTTGAGGCCCAGCACGGCGAAGCGGCCGCGTTCGTCGCTCGTTGCCGTGAAGTTCCGGGGAATGGCCTCGGGATTCTCGAGCGACAGCGTCGCGCCTTTGATGGGTTGACCCGTCTCGTCCTTCACGATGCCGACGACGCGGCTGCCCTGGGCGAGCGCGGAGCCGGCGATCGTCGTGAGGAGGAGTGTGGCGACTCCGGCAATCAGGGATTTCATCGGGCCAGTATATCGAAACGGGTCGGCCTAAAGGCGGACACTACATTAGCTAAATCAGCCATGTCGGCTGATAAAGCAACACGTAGACCAGCACGCCCGTGACCGACACATACAGCCAGATCGGCAGCGTCCAGCGGGCGATCGCGCGATGCCGGTCGTAGCGTGCCTTCAACCCGCGGGAGAGAGTGATGATGGCGAGCGGAAGGACGGCGCCCGCCAATGCCACATGTGTAACAAGGATGGCGAAGTAGAGCGGACGCACGAACCCTTGCCGCGTGAAGCGGACCGACCCGACCTGCGCGTGATAAACGATGTAGCACACGAGAAACAGCGACGACGTCACGAACGCCGCGATCATCGTCCGCCGGTGCGCGTCGATGCGGCCTGTGCGGATGAGCACGAACCCAATTGTCAGCAGGACGGCGGCGACGGCGTTGAGCGTGGCGTTGACCGCGGGTAGATCGTGAACCGTCATCGCTTGTCGGCGATCATCACGATCCAGATGAGCGGCAGATAGGCGAGCGACGCGAAGAACAGCTGGCGCGCGTTCTTGGTCGTACGCGCGCCGGCGAAGCGGATGGACAGCGCGAGCAGCGCGATTCCGAGCACGGCCGCAACTGTTCCGTAAACGATGCCGCTGAGGTCAACGAACGTCGGCACGAGGCTCGCGGGGAGCAGCGCGGCCGCGTAGGCGACGGCTTGGCGGCCGGCGCGCCGCCCCTCTGGATCGATTACCGGCAACATCGGAAATCCCGCGGCGCCGTAGTCGTCGCGGTACATCCAGGCGATCGCCATGAAGTGAGGGATCTGCCAGAAGAACACAATCAGAAACAGCGCAATCCCGCCGAGTGCGATGGTGCCGTGCGACGCGACCCAGCCGATGAGCGGCGGCAGCGCACCTGGAACAGCGCCGACGATGGTGGCCAGCGGCGAGAGACGCTTGAGCGGCGTGTAGATGAAGAGATAGATGATCAGCGTCGCCAGCGCGAGCAGCGACGCGAGCCAGGTCGAGAACGCGGTCAACAGGAGCAGGCCGGCAAGCGAGAGGGCGACGCCGAAGACTCGGGCCTCCGACGGCGCCACCCGTCCGTTCGGCAGCGGGCGCATGCGCGTCCGCATCATCAGCGCATCGGTGTCGCGTTCGTACACCTGATTGAGCACGGCGGCGCCGCCCGCGACGAGCGCTGTCCCCACTACGGTCGCGACGAACGCTGCGACATTCACCGCCGCGGTCGCGCCGAGGTAGTAGCCCGCCGCACTCGTCGCGACGACGAGCACGTTGAGGCGCGGTTTGGTCAGCGCGACGTAATCGGAGACGGTGCGCCACGAGTCCGCATGCACCGTCCTTCGGCTTCGCTCAGGGCGAGCGGAGACGGCGGCGTCTTTCATGCGTCGTGACTCGCGAAATGGTGAAGCATTACGGGGGAATTACCTTGGCGGGTGGGGCAGGTATGGCAGGTAGGGCTGGTGGGGCAGGACGGGAAAGATCATTCTTTCCTTCGTGCCTCTACCTACCAGCCTTACCTGCCCCACCTGCCCCACCTGCCCTACCAGGCCCGTCAGTCAGTCGCAGTCGCAGGGGCCTTGAACGTGAAGTTCGTCTGCTTGGTTTCCTTCGCTCCGACCGTGACCTGCGCGGTTTGCGTGCCGGCCTTCTCGTGCCACGCTTCGATCGTGTAGGTGCCCGGAGGCAGACCCTTCAGCGAGAACTTGCCGTCGGGACCGGTCACCGCGAAGTACGGATGATCGAGGACGCCGACGTAAGCGTTCATCCAGCCGTGCACGTCGCACTTGAACGGCACCATCACTTCCTTCGCGTTGAAGACGTGTTCGGTCTTCATCCCCTGAATCGGCTGGCCGGTGTTGAATTCCGAGTTGCCTTTCGGGAGCGCGTGGATGTTGTGCAGCGTCGGGTCGCTGTTGACGATTTCGAGTTTCTGGCCCACGCGAACGCCGAACACGTGCGGATGGTAGCGGCAGCCCCTCTGATCGATCGTGACCGAGCCGGCCGGCGCATCGTACGAAAAGTTGCCGAGTCCGTCTTTCACGTAAACGAACACGTTCGCGAGTTTGCCGTCGGCGACTTCGTAGGTTTCTTGCGTCTGCGGCGTGGCGTTTTCTTTGACGCACACCGGATCGGCGTTCATCCTGATCGGCTCGTTCTTCGGCGCGACTCCATCGAACGAAACCACGCCGTCGATATCTCCCGCGGTTGTCGCGTCGACCTTCGGACCACCGCCGCCGCCGCCTGCCGCGCCGCCCGGTCCTTCGTCGAGGTCGTCCTTCTTCCCGCCACACGCCCCTATCGATGCCGCGAGCATCAATCCGAGCGCGCCAATCCAAAGATTCCTTACACGCATTGAGTTCTCCTGGCTGAATAAACAATCAATCATACCTTACCGAGCCGGCTGACCTGCCTCGCCGAGCTTCCGCATCACGCGATCTTGGATCCAGTGCGGATCCCACCACTCGACCGGATTCACCATCGCGCCGTTCACGAGCATCGTGAAGTGCAGATGATCGCCTCCCGCCATCCCCGTCATGCCGCTGCGGCCGATGGTTTGTCCGCGCGTGACCTTGTCGCCGACTGCGACGTCGAACGACGACAGGTGTCCGTACAGCGATTGGACGCCTTGTCCGTGGTCGAGGATCACGCAGTTGCCGTAGATGCCGAGCCAGCTGGCGTTCACCACCGTGCCGGAATTCGCCGCGACGATCGGCACGCGGCTCGTGACGGCGAGGTCGAAGCCGAGGTGCACCTGATGATCGACGTCCTTCCCCTTATAGATGTACGTGCGGTGGTCCGCAAATGCCGCCTCGACTTTCGAGTTGCCGAGCTGCACGAACGGCCCGTCCCAGAGGCGCATGGGCGACGTCTTGCGCGCGAGTTCCTGGATCTTCTTCGCGTTGAGCTGACGCAGCTCGCCGTTCTCTTTCAGGAACACGTCGAGCATGTTGTCCGCCGTCGGAGGCGCAGGAAGGTTCAGCTCGGGTGCGTGCTCCGCGATTTCCGGCGTCACGCGATCGATGAACTTGTCGTCGAGCTCGATGCGGCTTTTCTTCTGCGGCTTCTCGAACACGTTGTCGACGAACGACACTTTGGTTTCGTTGCCGGCCTCGTCGCGCGCAAACGCGGCGATGCGCGCGTTGAGCGGCTGATCCCAGAGCAGCGAGAAGAACGCCGCCTTCACCGCGGGGTCGTTTCCGATCGGGAAGCCAGGAAATTCGACGTCGCCGACGCGCACGCCCGACGCGACGTCGTCCGGCGTCGCGCGGTAGACGACCATTTCCGATCCGCCGTGATTGACGTAGTGATGTGTCGAGAGCACGGCAATTCGCGGCGGCTCGAGCCGTACCTGCACGTCTTTCGTCGCCGTCGTCTTGAGCGTGCGGAGATTCAGGAAGGACTTCCGCGTCGCAGTCACCACAATCTTCGCTGGTCCCGAGCGGAGCGACGGCACTGCCTGTTTGCCGATCGCCTGCGAGTAGCGGACGGTGTTGGGGCCGGTTTCGACCAGCGTGCCTCCGTCGAGCGAGAAGAGCTTGGTCACCTGGCCGTTCTGTTCGAGCGTGGCGTCGAACTGGGTGAATTTGCGGCCCGGTGTCTCCGCCGACACGGTCAGCGTTCCTGCCTGGCCGATGACACGCTCGGGCTGTTCGATGGTGACGAGCGGGGCCGTTTCGCGGCGTGCGAGGTAGAAAATCGAACCGGCGGCGATGACGATCAGAAGGAGGAGGGCAAGGAATGCGCGCATAGTGAAAATTGAATCACAAAGCGCACGTAAGCTAACATTTGATCTTGCTGAACGGCGTGGCGGTATCGTCTAGGGGTCAGGACACATGGTTCTCAACCATGGAACCCGGGTTCGATTCCCGGTACCGCTACCATCCTTCGCCCACCATAGCGCGTACGATCCTGGCGCGAAGGTGGGCTACGGATGGCAAGCCATCCGCTCAATTCAGCGCGTAGCCCTTCTGTCCGGGTGTCTTGCCGTCGATCTTGAGCACCTTCAGGTTCTTTCCGACTTTCGAGGCATCGACAAACGCAATCGCACCCGGCGTCTGGCTGGCGACGTTGACTGCTTCGTCATTGGTCAGGATGCTCCTCGGCCTCACGGCGGTGTCCGCGCGGAACATCTTCGCGATCCAGTGTTGACGGAACTGGTCCTCCGTCATCTGACAGATGTCTTTCAGCATCGCGGCGCGTTCGTGCGAGCCTTCGGCGCCGACAAGCAGCGTCACGCGCATACTGGCCGGCCAGTATTCCCGCTCACCGAGCACGATGTGCCGAAGTTCGGCGATGGTCATGTTGTCGATGGGCACGCCTGAGTGAACGACGACGGCGACATCGGCGGGCGACTGTGCGCCTAGAGGAGTAGCGACTCCCAGCGCGAATGACAACGCCAGGAACGCAGAGCGGGCACGGGTTCGAACGAAGAAGTGAGACATAAACGCGGTCAGTCCGTCAGAAGGTAAAAGCGACCTGGAAGAACCAGCCGTTGGCGCGCGGCAGACTGGGATCGCGGCGGCGGATGCGAACCTCGGTCTTGATCGCCGCGAAGGTCGTGATGTCGTAGCGCACGCCGATCGTCGAGCCCACGAGTTTCGGCACGGTGTTGAAGATCGGGTCGGTCGCTGCGATGTTGATGCGCTCGAACCGGTAGTACGGCTTCCACAACTGGATGGGTACGGGCAGCCGATACGCGGCCTGCGCGTAGTACGCCAGGTTCGACGTCGTTGTGCCTCCGCCCACTTGTTCGTGGCGGACGTCGGCAATTTCGGCGATGAGCTCCGGGTTCTCGTGTCCCCAGACTGCGTTTGCCGTGAAGATCTGCTCGCCGTATTCCGGCCGGCCGGCGAGGCTGACGCGATCGAAGTAGGCTGACGCGCCGAGCTGCAGCCCGTAGGCCTGGTCGGGTCTCGCGAGCACGTTCACCAGGTACGCCGGCCGATCGTTGTTGTCGCCGGCGTCGCCGCCGCGGCTGATCACGTTGCCGCGTCCGTTGCCGATCCCCACCTGATAACCGATGTTCAGACCGCCGGCCGGCACCGATCCTTCGACCAGCCCTCCGATGAAATGCACCGGGATGAACCGCCCGCCGAATTGCACCATTTCCGGACGGCTGATGGTCGTCTGCAGCCACTCTCCGTGATGAAACGCCGTGTTCCACCAGTTGATCGGCGTGTGATAGCGGCCGAACGAGATCTTCAGGTAGTCGCTCTGGCCGAACCGGATGATCGCACGCTCGACTTCGGCGTTATAGCCCGTGGCCGCCGGCGTGCCCGTGCCGGCGTCGGCACGCGGCGAGAACGAGAGCTCGCCGAACACGCTCACGCGCGGCGACAGCGCCGAAGCCATGTGCAGAACGAATTGTCCCTCGGTGAAACCTCGGGCGCCTTCGCTGACGTCCTGCGAGGCAAAGTTGACGTCGGCGAAGCCCGTCATGTGAAACGACGGGTAGTCAAGGGCCGGCGCGACGTGATCGTCGTGATCGCCCGGTGCCGGCTGTGCCGACGCTGTATGAGGAGTGATGAGAAAGACCGCGACAAGACACGTCGAGATGTAAAAGGCGCGGGACAGATTCATACGGAAGAGATCCACGTCATGGCGTTCGTATCGGCATGATGTGGGCAGGCTTCACGCGCGAGAGAGCCTGCGAACTCGATTCTGGTAAGCGGAGCGCAGGCGCGGGAAGAAGAGACCGCTCGACGACGAGCGGCCTCCTTGTCGACGCCTTTCTGATTCAGAGGGACCGCAGGAAGTTCAGCAGATCCTGTTTGTCCGGCTCGCTGAGGTGATTGAAGTTCAGAATCACCCCGTTTGCCTCCGACCCGATGCTCATATGGGCGCGGATAGCGGCGAGAAGGTCGGCCGTACGGCCGTCGTGCAGGAAGAACAACCGCTGTCCAAGTCCCCATAATGGCGCGCTGCGGAACTCACGTGGACCCGCTTCACCCTGCGACACGCCGTCGGCAAGCCCGATGCCCATATCGTGCGTGAGCAAATCGGAATACAGACTCACCGTCTTGTTTCGGAGCGCCTCGATCGACGCGTTGCCGGTCTGCATGCTCGGCGTGTGGCACAGCGCGCAGCCGACGTTGCTGAAAACACTCGAACCGTGGCCAATCGAGAGCGCACCGCCGGGGCTGGTCGTCGACGCCACCGGCGCGCCGAGCAGACGCATGAAGATCGCGAACTTCTCGACGTCGCTGATGCCCTCGAACGCCGTCGCCGCCGCCATGTTCGTCGTGTCGTTCGGGACGGGCGCGAACTGACACGAGCCCGTTTCGTCGCGCTCGGTCTGAAACACCTCGTTCGTGACGCCCATCTCGACGTTGTACGCTTCGCCGGAGAAGACCAGCAGCGATTTGTTCTGCGCCTTCCAGCCGAAGCGCGCAATGGTGCCGTCGTTGCCGTTGTTGTTCGTCTGTCCGCTGATCGTCAGCCCGGCGAGCGTGAAGTTCGGACGTCCGCGGATGCCAAGGCCGCTCTTCAGGCTCGCGTTCTTGTTCGCGTTTGCGATGATCGCCGAGTCGGGAATGCTCTCGATCAGCCCAGCGCCGTACGTCGGTGTCGGAATTCGGAACACGACGTTGTTTCTCGCCAGCTGCGTCTCGTAGTCCGGCTGTTTCAACGAGCAGCCGTCGGCGCCGACGCGTCCGGTGATCGTGAACAGCGCGTGGACACCGCCGTCCGGTGTCCCGTCCGCGTTGCGAACGAAACGCGTTTCGCGCACCGGTCCGTTCACGCTGATGAACGACGGCAGCGAATCGGTGCCGCCCAGCTTGTTGATGAACGACGCCTGCGGATTGACCGCAGGACTCGATCCGCCGACAGCCGGCTGCAGATGGCAGCCGCCGCAGCTATCGAGATTCATTCGTGGACCGAGACCCTCGTCCACGCCTTCGTCCGCCGAAAACTCGTCCCTCGCAGAGTAGAAATATTCGTTCTCGGCGCTCGACAATCCTGGTAATGGATCGCCGGCTCCGGCCGCACCGCCGCGCGGTCCAGGATCTTTCGCAAGCCGTATTTGCGCCGCGGCGTTGAATTGCATCACGAGAAGTCCGGCGCCGGCGATCGCGAGCGTCGCGTTGATCGTTTGACGAAGTGAGCTTCGCATGCACACACCTCCAGCCACTGCTTGGGGGAGCGTTGGAGGAACACAAACGAATTTCGTTTGTCGGGCGTTGCGCGGGCGTAGAGCAAAATACAGTCCGCCGTACCGGCGAACGAATTCGCCTTGCGCTGACAGCGGTTTGCGACGCGGCAGGAATTAATTACGCAGGCGGACGCGGCGTAATTTGTTCGCGGACTTACGCAGTTCTTACTCGGTCCACATCAAGATGCGCGTGTGGTCGTTACGCCCTTCGAGCACGAGGCCGAGTCCGTGCCGCTCGAGATCCTCGAGCGTCAGACGATGATGTGTGAACTCGTCGTCAAATTCGGTATTGAAGCCGCCGCCGCCATAGCGCCCGCTGTCTGGCATCATGCGCAAGAGCCAGCCTGGGACGTCGGCGTGAATGAGGTGACCTTGTTGAAGGTCGTACACAAGGACGCGCAGATTGTTGATCTTCACTCGAGGCGCGTTCTCCGGCGGACGATGAACGAGCGAGTCGTCGCTGCGTCCGCGCCCTGTGAACTCGATGAGCGGTTGCTGGCCGGCGAAGCGGGCGCGAGTCTGCGCGAATTCCTGTTCAGCGACGGTGCTCTCGACATACTCGTTCTTCACGTGTCGTCGGAATTCGACAACCGCGCCGACGATGAAGACGAGCACGACGAACACGCATGTCGCAAGAATGCCCAGAACAACCCAGATCCACGTGCGCTTGGTTGACGCCATCAGGACACCTGCTTCAGAAGCCGTCGCGCCTCGTCGGCCGACGCTTGATCGTTGTCGCTGTCACAGAGACGCGCTGCCGCCCGGAAATGTTCGGCGGCCGCCGGCCGTGCACCCTGCTTTTGAGACAGCTTCCCCAGCTCGAGATGCGTCCGGCCCTGAACCCATTTGCGCGCTTCCGCCGTCAGCGCCTTGTCCAAATCCGCCCTGGCATCCGGTCCGCGTCCGAGGGCGGCGCGCGCGGCGCCACGCTTATACCACCATAAGCCCTCCTCGCCGAACATCCGCTGCCGGGTATCGCTCGTAAAGCGTGCAATCCCCTCCGTGAGATACCGCTCGGCGTCGCCAGCGCGTCCCGCACGCAAACTGGTCGAGCCGCTCTCCAGCCACATCATTCGATTGCGGGGGAATCGCTCCCGAAGCGTCGCGAGCAGCTTCAGCGCGTCGTCGTACCGCTTCTCGCGGTTGTAGAGCAGCAGCAGCGCGAAACGCGCGTCGTCCTGGTTGTCGCCCGAGTAGGAGGCCGCATCTTCGACGAGCCGCAGCCCCTTGTCTTTGTCGCCGCCGAAGCCGGCGACGTAGGCCATCCACCGCAACGGCAACGACAGTGTCGCGACAATGTACCGATACGTGCCGACAATGAGGCCGGCGTCCTTGCGGTTGGCGTCGAGTTCGAGCACTTTCTCGTGCTCTTCGTACGCCCCCTTCGCGGCACGGAAGGCGCTGACGACGCTGTTGTCCACCGTGGCGATGTACGACGCGCGCAGTCCGATGGCGGCTCCGAGCTCGTAGTGCGCCGCGGCGTCGCGCGGGTTCGCGGCGACGCGCGCCTTCGCGAGCATCAACGCGTGTTCGACGGCGTCGTTGAATGCGGCGACCGTTTCAGGCGGCGGCGGAGCGGCGGTCGATCGCGCACGGCTGACGCTGCCGAGATAGTCGTCGACGGTCATGTTGCCGCGGCGGAATGTGATGCTGAGCCAGAGGGCGCTCGCAAGGCCGCGGTACGCCCCGGCGTCCTGCGGGTCTGCGGCGATCGCCTCTCGAAACGTTTCCAATGCGCGATCGCGATCGAGGTTGTAGATTTCCCTGGCACCGCGCGCGCGCAGCGCCTGCGACTGGCTGTTGGCTGCAGCCTCGCCGGCCAGGAGAGGCGCCAGTACGAGCAGGCCGGCGACGCCAGACGCGCGGACGATTGTCATGCACCCCACAGTCGGGAAATTGTACGTCTACGCGGGGTTGCAGCCGCTTGCGCGAGCTTGTACCTTCTGCATACAATTGCCCGTTTCGCTTTCTAGGCCCGCCGGCCGCCCGATCCTGTTTCTGAGGAGTTCGCGTTGGACACAGTCACTCACACAGCGCATGCCCACGAGCATGGAGACGCCGAGCACCATCATGAAGAGCTCGCGTTTTGGCGCAAGTACGTGTTCTCCGTGGACCACAAGGTCATCGGCATCCAGTACGCCATAACCGGCCTGCTGTTCCTGCTGTTCGGCTTCACGCTGATGATGGTGATGCGCTTCCAGCTGGCGTATCCAGGGCATCCGATTCCGGTGATTGGCAGCTGGTTCGGGACGGCGAATGCGCCGGGCGGCGTGCTGCTGCCCGAGTTCTACAACCAGCTTGGTGCGATGCACGGCACCATCATGGTGTTCCTCGGCGTCGTCCCGCTGGCCGTCGGCGGCTTCGGCAACTTCGTGATGCCGCTGCAAATCGGCGCTCCCGACATGGCTTTTCCCAAGCTCAACATGATGAGCTACTGGGTGTACTTCTGCGGCGGCGTCACGATGGTCGCCAGCTTCTTCGTCACGGGTGGTGCGGCGCAGTCGGGCTGGACGTCGTATCCGCCGCTCGCCGACATCGCCAACGGCCAGACGATGTGGCTCGTCGGCATGATCTTCCTGATCACGTCGTCGCTGCTCGGCTCGATCAACTTCATCGTCACCATCGTGCAGCTCCGCGCGAAGGGGCTCAGCTACATGCGCCTGCCGTTCTTCGTATGGGCGCAGCTCGTGACGTCGTTCCTTCTCCTGCTCGCGTTTCCTCCGCTCGAAGCGGCCGGTGTTCTGCAGTTGATGGATCGCGTCGCGGGAACCAGCTTCTTCCTTCCGAGCGGCCTCGTCATCAGCGGCAAGCCGATGACCGTGGCCGGCGGCGGCAACCCGCTGCTATGGCAGCACCTGTTCTGGTTCCTCGCGCATCCCGAGGT
>Ga0068871_100000789_pt1 | contig 21277 bp, 15 predicted proteins | sample KBSMisM72_FD_72750 | JGI IMG/M metagenome (GOLD analysis project Ga0068871, IMG submission 72750) | Miscanthus rhizosphere microbial communities from Kellogg Biological Station, Michigan, USA - KBS Miscanthus M7-2 | ecosystem: Host-associated > Plants > Roots > Rhizosphere > Soil ...
CGCTGCTATCAGAATCACGCGGTCTTCAAGTCCCAGTCCCCAGTCCCCAGCTCCCAGCCGCCGGGCCTAGTACTGCAGCGACGCGTGCACCTGTTCGCCCGCCAGCTTCGCGCGGCCGTCCAACGCGACCAGCTCGATCAGGAACGCCAGCGCGTGGACGGTGCCGCCGATCTTCCGGACCAGGGCGGCCGCCGCGCGCGCGGTGCCGCCGGTTGCCAGCAGGTCGTCGACGATCAGGATCCGCTGCCCGGCCTTGACCGCGTCCTCGTGGATCTCGAGCGCGTCGGTGCCGTACTCGAGCGCGTAGTTCTCGCGCACGCACGCGGCCGGCAGCTTGCCGGGTTTCCTGACCGGCGCGAAACCGGCCCCGAGCCGATCGGCGACCGGCGCGCCGAAGATGAACCCGCGGCTCTCGATGCCGACGACAAGATCGATTTTCTGGTCCTGGAAAGGCAGGGCGATCGAGTCGATCGCGGCGCGGAGCCCCGCCGGGTCCTGCAACAGTGTGGTGATGTCGTAGAAGAGGATCCCGGCTTTCGGAAAGTCAGGGACGTGGCGAATCTGCGTTTTCAAATCGATCATGGTCATGTGATGGCGAAGCCGGTGTCCCTGCCGCCCGGTACGGTGTGCTCAATCTCCAGGTGTTCCACGCGCGCGCCCCGCGGCCCGTGCCGCAGCGCCTGCTCGAACCGCTCCATCGCGTCGGCGTCCCCTTCCGCGGCCGCCTCGACGCGCCCGTCCGGCAGGTTGCGGACCCAGCCGTGCAGACCTTCGCGGGACGCCGTGGCGTGTGCGAAATAGCGGAAGCCAACACCCTGGACGCGGCCGCTGGCGACATAACGGCGGGCAACGCGCACGAATGGCGATGATAGCAGAAGCGGGCGGCGGCACGGCGAGCCGGCGGGACGGACGCGCGCCGTGATTTGTCAGGAGCGGGTGACAAGCGATGTCAGGCGCTCGCGTCGCCGCGTGCGAGGGCGTGCAACCGGACGCGGCATCGATCTTGGTCTTCAGGGTCTCGTGCTGATGTCGTTCATCGAAGCCCTGGTCGACCTCGCGGACCTCGCCGACGATCGCGACCGCCGATCGCGCGCGACGCGGCCGGCCCGCGACTACGCCAGCCGCTCGAAGCTCTGCACCGGCGCCACCGCGAGCGTCTTCTGCGCCGCCGACGCGCGCTGCAGCACGAGGATCGCGTGCTGCCAGACCAGCTCCGCGAACTTCACGAGCAGTTCCGCCGGAACGGAGCCGAATTCGAGCTGGTCGGAGTCGTCGGCGTAGACCACCGCGACCGGGGAGTCGCCCGAGAGCAGCGGCAGCGCCACGGCGCAGGCCGGCGATCCGCCGAACGGCACGGCGCACGGCTCGTCGCTGCTGCCGGTCACGAACGTCTGGGTCTTCCGCGCGTTGACCGCGCGCGTCATCAACGAGTCGACGCTGGTCGGGATCACGACCTTGGCGACGTCGCCTTCGAATTCGAAGCCGACGTGGCTGACGCATTCGAGCCGGCTGCCGCGGACCCGGAACAGCGCGACGCGCGAGAACTCGCGGCCGAGCCCGGAGACGACGGTGGTCAGGATCGCGCTCGGCGTGGTCGCGCTCGCCAGCGACTCGAACACGGTGAGCAGCTCGTCCAGCGGCAGCACCGTCCGCGCGACCGCCTGCTGCTGCAGGGTGCTGACGTGCTCGTCGCGGAGCTCCTCGAGCGCGCTCTCGAACTGACGCGTGAGTCGCTGCGCCTCCGCCTGCGCGGCTTCGAGCGCGGACCGTGCTTCCAGCAGTTCCAGTTCGGTGGAGACATTGGCCGACGCCAGCGTCCGCTGCTCCTCCGCCTCGCGCCGCTGCTGCTCGAGCGCGGCACGCTGCTCCTCGAGCTCGCGGCGCAGCGTCGCCAGCTGCGCCTGCGCCGCCTGGGCGACGTCCGCCAGCTCCTCCTTCTCCCGGATGCGCGCGTCCAGCTCCCGCGCCTGGGCGTCGAGCCGCTGGCGCGCCGCCGTCAGCGCGGCATCGTGCTCCGCCGTCTGATCCTCGAGCCGGGCGAGCGCCGCGGCCAGTGCCGCGTCGTGCTCCTCGCTCTGCTCGGCGAGTTGCGCGTGGGCCGAGGTCAGCGCGGCCTCGTGCTCGCGGATCTGCCTCTCGATCTGCGCGCGGGCCTCGGTCAGCGCGACATCCTGCTCAAGGGCCTGTTCCTCGAACTCCGCACGGGCCGCGGCGAGCGCCGCTTCCTGCTCCCGGATCTGGGTGTCGAACTGGGCGCGGGCCGCGGCCAGCGCGACCTCGTGCTCGCGCGCCTGCGCATCGATCTGCGCGAGGATCGCCGTCACGGCGGCCTCGTGCTCCTGCTGCTTTTCGTCGACCAGCGCGGTCGCGCGCCCTTCGGCGTCGGAAACCAGGCGGTCGATCAGGGTTGAGACTTCTCGCGAGGCGTACTCTCGAAACTCCATACGGATCCTGTATCGAGTTAGATCAACCCGGAAAGTTCCGCCGACAGAATGCCTGAGCATTCGGGGCAGACAATGATGTAGCCCTTCCGAGGAAGGGTGGACGTGAACGACACCTGGGTGCGGAGCAGGCGGGACACGCGAACGGTGCTGATTTCGTTGCAGCACTGCGGGCAGGTCGTCGGAAATTCGAGGGTGTAGACCGCGCCCTGGTCGGCGTGCTTGGCGCGACGGCGCGGCGGCTCGGGCTCGCTCAGATCGTAGACGTTCTCGTCGTGCGGGACCGCGTGAGAGACCGCCCGCTCGCTTGTCGGTGTCCTGGGTGTCCGCGGAGTCGGGAGCACGGCCGGCTCCAGCAGAATCTCCTCGAACCCGTCTTCTTCGGGGCTGCTCGACTGCAGCGCCGGCTCGACGCCGGAGACCGGCAACTCGTCGGCGCTGTCGCGGTTGCTGACAGGCTCCGCGACGCCATCGTCGATCGCCTGCACCGCACGAAACGCGGCTTCCAACCCTGCCTGGTTCGGGTCGAACATGCCCCATTCATCCTGCACCGCGCGAACATTCGGTGCCGGGGGCACGATCGTGTAGGCCGCTTTTCCATTCATCGCCGGTGGTCTCCGGCCGGCAAGATGGCAAGGGTTGTTCCAGTCGAGCTCCGTTCGCGATCTACTGTCAAGTCACCGGTTTAGCTCGCACTTCCCTTTCGTTCTCGAACACGGTTTCGAAAGCCGTCGCACAAATTTGGTAGCGAGGATCCGGTCTCCTCTCTATTCCTTCGGCTTCAGCGCCTCGGCTTTGATCGGATCGAGCTTGAGCCGCTGCAGCAGCTGGTTCACCGGGGGCATCTGACCCTTCACCCGGGTGTCCAGCTTGCCGAGTTGTTCGTCGAGGCCATTCGACAGCGTCCGGAACACGGAGTACGCCTGCTCGGTGGGCCTGACGTCCGCGCTTTCGATCACGCCCTGCAGCGCGGCGATCTTGTTGTTCAACTTGATCGGAAAGTTCAGCGGATCCTGGCTGCTCTGCAGCTTGACCTGGTAGATCTCGCCTTCGATCGCGCTCAGCTGCGCGGCGAAGTCGTCCAGCGCCTTGGCGACGTTGGCCGACTTGGCGTCGAGCTTCGCTTTCCGGTCGTCGATCTGCTGCTTGATGCCGCGCACGAGCAGCACCGCCTCGTTGGCCTGGCTCGCCTTGTCGCGGACCTTGATCGCCAGATCGAACTCCTCGCGCAGATCCTGATCGGTGACGTCCTTCAGGACGTTCGGCTCGCGCCGCACCGCGAAGGGCTGCGTTTCGGTCTGGCCGTCGGCGGTGACGCGCACCTGATAGGTGCCCGGCGCCGCGAGCGGACCGCGGGAACTGGCCGCCCACATGATCAGGCCCGGGAAGTCGGTCGCGCCCGGATAGCGCAGATCCCACGTCAACCGGTTCAATCCGGCGGCGACGGCGGGATGCGGCTCCGGCGGACGCCTCGGCCCGTCGTCGTTGTCTGCCGGCGGCTTGCGCTCGGCGTCGGCCGGCGTGCCGGTGAACGTGCGGATCACCTGGCCGCTGGAATCCAGGAACTCCATCTTCACGTTCTGCGCCGGCTGCTTCAGGTAGTAGTCGATCGACACGTTGCGATCGAGCCCGCGCAGCGCGTCGTCCGGCTTGTAGAGATGGAAGTTGGTCGTCGTCTGCAGGCCGCCCTGACGCAGCGGCGCGATGTGATCCATCACGTAGAAGCCGCGGCCGTGCGTGGCGATGACGAGATCGCGCTCCTCGACGGCGATGTCGTGCACCGGCGTGTCGGGCAGGTTCTGCCGCAGCGACTCCCACTTCGCGCCGTCGTCGAACGAGATGTAGATGCCGTGCTCGGTGCCGAGATACAGCAGCTTCGGAACCTTGATGTCCTCGCGGATGGCGCGGGCGAAATCGGTCGCGCCGACGCCGCTGGTGATCGCGGTCCAGTTTTCACCGTAGTCGTCGGTGCGGAACACGTACGGCTTGAAGTCGTCCTGCTGATAACGGTTGGCGGCGACGTAGGCGGTGCCGGCGCGGAACGGGGACGCCTCGATCAGGCTGATGCGCGCGAAATCGCCGAGCGCCTTCGGCGTGACGTTCTTCCAGTTGGTGCCGCCGTTGCGGGTCACCTGCACGTAGCCGTCGTCGGAGCCCGACCAGATGACGTTGGCGTCCTTCGCCGACGGCGCGATCGCGAAGATCGTCGCGTAGGTCTCGACGCCGGTGTTGTCCTTGGTGATCGGGCCGCCCGACGGCCCCATCGTCTTGGGATCGTGGCGCGTCAGGTCCGGGCTGATGCGCTCCCAGCTCTGGCCTTCGTTGGTGGACTTCCACACGTGCTGCGAGCCGACGTAGATGATCCGCGGATCGGTCGGCGCCATCACGATTGGGAAGGTCCACTGAAAGCGCTCCGCGATGTCGGCCGACCCGTAGCCCATCGGGTTATCCGGATACGGATTGACCTGGCGCTCCTGCCCGGTGCGCCGATCGAAACGCGTGATCAGGCCGCCGTAGCTGCCGGCGTAGAAGATATCGGGTGTACGTGGATCGCTGGCGATGTAGCCGCTCTCGCCGCCGCCGACCGAATAGAACACCTGATCGGCGCCGCCGCCGGATCCGCCGGGGCCGCCCTGCGGCGGTACGCTCGATACGCATGCCGTGCTGTTGTCCTGCTGCGCGCCGCAGACGTGATACGGCACGTGCCTGGTCGTGATCACATGGTAGAACTGCGCGGTCGGCATCGGCTCCGGCGTCCATGATTCACCGCCGTTGATCGAGATCGTCCCGCCGCCGTCGTTGGCCTCGATCATCCGGTTCGAGTCGTTGGACGCAATCCACATGTCGTGGTTGTCGCCGTGCGGGACGTTGCTCGACTTCCAGGTCTTGCCGGCGTCGGTCGACTTGTAGATGTTGACGTTCAGCACCCACACCGTGTCCTTGACCTTCGGGTCCGCATAGACACGCGAGTAGTAGAACGCGCGCTGCCGGAGATTCCGGTTCTCGCTCACCTTCGTCCAGGTCGCGCCGGCGTCATCCGACGAAAAGAACCCGCCGTCCTCCGCCTCGATCTGCGCGTAGAGGCGACTGGAGTCGGCGCCGGAGACCGAGAAGCCGATCTTGCCGAGCATCGCCTTCGGCAGTCCGGGATTGCGCGAGATCTCCGTCCAGTGATCGCCGCCGTCGGTCGACTTGAAGATGCCGCTGCCCGGGCCGCCGCTCGACATCTCGAAGGCGTTGCGGTACGCCTCCCACAGCGCGGCGTAGATCACCTTCGGGTTCTTCGGGTCGAGCACCAGCTCGTTGGCGCCGGTCTTGTCGTCGCGGAAGAGAACTTTCTCCCAGGTCTTGCCGCCGTCCTTCGACCGGTAGACGCCGCGCTCGGGATTCGGCGCCGCGTGATGCCCGAACGCCGCCACATACACCAGATCGGGATTGGCCGGATCGACGCGGATCTTCGCGATCACCTGCGTCTCGGTCAGGCCGATGTGCGTCCACGTCTTGCCGGCGTCGGTCGATTTATAGGCGCCGCCGCCCTGGATGATGTTGCCGCGGATGTCCGCCTCACCGGTGCCGGCGTAGACGATGTCGGGGTTCGAGGCGGCGACGGCGATCGCGCCGATCGACGAATGATTGATCAGGCCGTCGGTGACGGCCTTCCACGAAACCCCGGAGTCGGTCGTCTTCCAGACGCCGCCGCCGGTGGCCCCCATGTAGTACTCGTGCGGCCTCGCGTCACTGCCGGCGACCGCGATCGATCGGCCGCCGCGCGCGGGGCCGAGGCTTCGCCATCGCAGCGCGCCGAACGGTCCGGCGCTCGCCGGCGGCGCGCCGCCGCCGCGCTGGGCGATCGCGAATGCGGGAAGCAGGATCAGGATGAGGAGGACGAAGTACTTTTTCGATCGGGACATCCAGGCATTCTACTACTGCCCTCCGGACACCACGACGAACCGGACCAGCGGCGTATGGGTGCGCCAGAGCGCGCGGCCCGATGTCGCGCCCATGCCCTCGCGTTCGTACAGGATCCGCAGCGGCATGCCCTGTGCGACGAACTCGTCGTACGCGCTTCGGCGCATCAGGCAATAGAACGGCCTCGGGTCCTTGAAGAAAGCATCCGCCTCCTCGCTCCCCTCCAGGAAGGTCGTGTGCCGGCCGACATAGAACCGATACGCGGGCGTCCATCGGTTCAACCGGAAGCTCGCGACGCGATCGCCCGGCTGGGCTCGCGCCGCCACCCATGCCGCCATGTCGGGCACGACCTTGCGTTCTTCGAGCGCCGGGAGCACGAAGAGGATCAGCCCTGTATAGGTCAGCATCAGCGCGATCATCACGAGCCACGGCACGCGGGGCGGTCGCGCGCCGCGCAGGTTGACCAGCACGGCGAGCGCCACGCCGGCCACGGTCAGCGCGATCGGCACCATGGCCGCGCCCCAGTGCAGCTGGAGCCGCGCGATCAGGAAGTAGCCGCAGCCGGCGCCGACCGCGACGAGGAAGGGCGCGATCAGATAGAGGCCGAGGCGCGACGCGCGGTTCCCGGACGCGCCATGGTTCGTGCGCACGTCCGACCAGGCCCGGGCGCACAGCAGGCACAAGGCCGGCGCCGCCGGAAACACGTAGTGATCGAGCTTGAAGGACGAGAGGGTGAAGAATCCGACAACGGCGACGATCCACCCCAGGAGCATCGTTTCGACGCCGTCGAGGCCTTCTCCGCGCCTCAACGCCCGCGCGTCGTCGATGAAGCGGCCGATGAGCAAGCCCGTCCATGGCAGCAGCGCCGCCGCGAGGATCTGAAAGTAGAACCAGAAGCCGGGCTGGTTTGCGAACCTGGTGGTCGCAAACAGCCGGAAATTCTCGTCGAGGATGTAACCGTTGACGAATCCGTCCTTGAAACGGACGTACATGTACACGAACCAGGGCGCCGAGACGGCCGCAATGAGGACAAGGCCCAGCGCCCAGTGCAGCGCCAGCAGACGCCGGCGCAGGTCCGCCGAGAACACCATCAGCACCACCATCGTCAGGCCGCACAGGACGAGGGCGATGGGCCCCTTGGTCTGGACGCCGAGCGCGATCGCCAGGTAACCCAGCCACTGCAGCCTCGGTCGATCCCGCAGGACGGCGACCGCGAGGCAGGCCGCGCCGCCGAACATGAACATCGTGAACAGGGTGTCGAGGATGGCATAGCGCGCCAGGCCGAAGACCCCGGGGCATGCGGCGAGCATCAGCCCGGCGACGATGCCGACCTCGCGGGAGACCATCACGGCGCCGAACCAGACCGTGATGGCGAGCAGCCCAAGCGCGGCCAGGGCCGGCACGAGGCGCGCGCCCAATTCCGGGTCGCTGACGAGCCGCATCGCCGTGCCTTGCAGCTGATGGAACAGAACTGGCTTGTCGAAGAACGGCTCCTCGTTGTAGAACGGCGCGGACCAGTCGGAGGTCGCGATCATTTCGCGGCTGGTTTCGGCATAGTGCGCTTCGTCGGGATCCCAGAAGGTGGGGGTGCCGAGGCGCCAGAACAAGACGATGAAGATCAGTGCAGTCGCGAGAAGGGCGAGGGCCGCGTCATGCGCGGAAACCTTTGGCATCTGGAAGTTTCGGGGCGATACTTTTGCCCAACGTGAGACAGCTTAACAATTCTTGACATTGATGAATAGCGCAGATTCGCCCGGACAAGACCGAGATGACACCCTGCCCACCCACTGCCCCGTCCTGATTGTGGAAGATGACGAGGATCTGCGGGACATGATGGCGCAGATGCTCACCATCGAAGGGTTCGACGCCGCCACGGCGGCGAACGGACGGGAGGCGCTCGAGTACCTCCACTCGACCGGGAAACCGAACGTGATTCTCCTCGATCTGATGATGCCGGTCATGGACGGCTGGGAGTTCCGCCGCCGGCAGAAGGCCGATCCGGAGCTGGAGGCGGTACCGGTGATCGTGCTGTCGGCGCTCGATCCACCGCGCGCCGCCACCGTTGACGCCGACGCCTTCCTCAAGAAGCCGCTCGACTTCGACCGCCTCCTCGAGTTGGTTCGCGACCACTGCCGCTGAGCCGGCCACGGCACGCGCGTTGATAGACTGACAGTCAGGTGTCACGCCTTCGCCGCGCCCGTTCGATTTCCGCAACGCTGGCAAAAGCGGCGATCGGCCTCATCGCAGTCATCCTCGCCCTCGTCCTGATCGGGATTGCCGTCGTCGAAACCGGTTGGGCCAAGGACCGCATCCGCGACCTCATCGTCCGGCAGGCGAACCAGTACCTGACCGCGACGCTCAGCATCGGCCGGCTCGAAGGTTCCCTGTTGCGCGGCCTCCAGCTCGGGGAGATCTCGCTCGGGCGCGACGGCCATACCCTGATCCAGATCGACGAAGTGGCGGTCAGCTACAGCATCCGCGAACTGTTCCAGCGAGGCGTCGTCATCCGCCGCGTGCGCCTCACGCGCCCCCATGTCGTCGGCGCGAAAATGGCGGACGGGCGCTGGGATCTTGGGGCGCTCGTCAGGCGCGAGTCGCGCGAGCAGGACCGGACCGGGCCGAACCGTCCGATCGAGATTCAATCGATCGAGGTCGTCGATGGGCGGATCTCCCTGCAGGACCCGCTGGACTTCGGCCCCGCGCACGTGCCGACCGACTTCCAGCAGCTGAACGCGCTGTTCTCGTTCACGTACGTTCCGGTCCATTGGACGCTCAACTTCTCGCGGGTGTCCTGGATCGGCCACGCACCGGACTTGTCAGTGAGCCCGATCATGGGCGTCTTCGGTCGAGGCCCGAACGGCTGGTTCTTCCAGCACTTCTCGGTGCAGACGGCGCGTTCGTCCTACACCCTCGACGGCACGATCAACACCGAAGTCAAGCCGACCGTGCTGAACCTGCAGGTGCGAGCGCCGCGCTTTGCGTTTCAGGAATGGGCCGGCGTGATCCGGGGGCTCACCAACATCGCCGTCGAGGCGTCGTTCGACACCTCACTGAAAGGTCCCGTCAACCAGCTGGCGACCGATCTGCGCCTCTCGGGTACCGGCGGCGGCGTGAAGGGAACGTTGACGCTCGACACGTCGGTCCCCGGCTGGCACGGCACCGGCGCGGTCGAGGTCGATCGGCTGAACCTGGCGCGCTGGCTCAATCGCCGCGATCGGCCATCGAACATCACGGGGCACGTGAAGTTCGACCTGGCGCTCGAGCTCGGCCGGCACTTCCCCCGCGGCATGTATGCGTTCGACGGCCCCCACGCGATGTACATGGACTATGCCGCCGACAAGGTGCGCGCGCACGGGCAGCTCACCGCCACCGAGGTGCTGATCGCGGACGCCAGCGCGGTCGCATACGGCGCGGCGGTGACGACGCACGACTCGACGATCGGCATCGACGCGCCGTTCCCGTTCCGTTTCCAGGGGCGGACCACCGGCATCGACCTGCGGCGCGTGCCAAAGACCGTTCCGGTGCCGCGGGTCGAGAGCCTGCTTACATTCGATTACGACGTCACTGGACGGTTCGCTGAGCCGTTCATCGCCGGTCGCGCCATCTTCGCCAGGTCCGAGTTCCTCGGCGCGACGGTCGGCGACGGCACCGTCGGATCAATCGACACGCAACAGAAGCCGGTGCGCTACTCGGGCGAGGGCGACATCGACGGCATCAACCTGCGCCGGTTCGGCGAGGGGCTGGATGTCGGGTGGCTGCAGCAGCCGCGGTACGCCGGTACGCTCTCCGGCCACTTCAACGTGGACGGGAGCGGCACGAGCGCCGCGACGCTGGCGCTGACCGGCGGCGGCCATCTCTCGCAGGCCGACCTGTTCAAGGGCACGTTGTCGGACGCGGCGGTCACGATCGCGATCGCCGACGGCACGCTGCGCGCCTCGTACGACGGCCACCTCGTCGGGATCGATCCATCCATTCCGTTCACCGATCCGCGACTCGAGGCATCGCTGACCGGCGACGGCCGTGTGACCGCCACTGTGCGCGACCTGCTGACCCGGACCGTCGCGCTCGGCGACTACGACGTCAGCGGCACCCTCTCACTGAACCGGTCTCGCGTGCGCGATTTTCAGCTCGACGCGGCAAGCGTGGACGCCACCCTCCGGGACTCGACGCTGACGATCGCGCGCCTTGACGTGCGCGGTCCGGCGCTCGAGGGACGCGGGAATGGCTCAGTCGCCTTTGCCGGCGATGTCACGTCCGACTTCGCCTACGACCTGACTCGCGCCGACCTGGCGCGGCTTCAATCGGTAATCGGCGGAAATGCCGGCGGCACGCTCACAACGAAGGGACGGCTGACCGGACCGTGGACCGCTCTGCGCGCGGCCGGTGACGCGTCGATCGCGCAGCTCGATGCCGCCGAGATCAACGCCTTGACCATGACCGGCCAGTACGACGTGACGGTACCGTCCGGCGACCTCGTCCAGGCCAAGGGGCGCGTCTCCGGCCGCGGAGAATTCCTGACGATGTTCGGACAGGCGCTGCAGCAGGTGTCGGGAGAAGTGACCTACGACGCGCAGCGGATCGGCTTCGACGTGGCGCTGAGCCAGCAGGAGGGACGCACGGGGCGCCTTGCCGGCGCGGTCGCGCTCCGCCTGGACCAGCGCGAAGCATCGATCACCGACCTCACCGTGACGCTGGGGCGCCTTCCCTGGCGCCTTTCGCCGGGCAACACGCCTCCGGTCGTCTCCTGGACCGATCAGCAGATCGCCATCACTCCGATCGCGTTTGTGACCGGCGGCAACGACGAGCGCATCGGCATCGCCGGGACGTGGCGCACCGACGGCGCCGGCGCGCTGCACGTGACTGCATCTCACGTCTTTCTCGACACGCTGCAGGCGGCCTTCGAACGGCCGACGCGCTACGGCGGCATCGTCGACCTCGACGCCACGATCCGCGGCACCCGGCAGCGCCCCGAAGCCTCCGGCACGGTGACCATCGTCAACGGACGAGTGGAGCGCGTCAGCTATCAGAAGCTCCAGGCGCAGTTCGATTTCGCCGGACAGATGTTCGATGTCGACGCACGGCTCGATCAGGCGCCCGGCGTGTGGATCACCGCGGTCGGCAAGGTGCCGCTCAACCTGATGACCACCGACGGCGCCGAGCAGCCGATCGACGTCACGGTCAAGTCGAGCACCATCAGCCTTGGTCTCATCGAAGGGATCACCGACGTCGTCCGCAACGTGAGCGGCGATCTCACGCTCGACGTCAAGGCGGTCGGCACCAGCCGCGACCCGCACCTCGATGGACGTGTGGCGATTGCCAACGCGGGATTCCTCGTCGTGCCGACCGGATCGCGCTACAAGAACACGCGGGCCGCGCTCACCCTGTCCCCCGATCGAATCACCGTCGAATCGGTCCATCTCGAAGACGCCGACGGGCGTCCGCTCGATCTCCACGGCAGCCTCGGCACACACGAACTGCACGTCGGCGACCTGCAGATCGAGGGGACCGCGCATCACTTCGAAGTGATGCACAACGAGCTCGGTACGGTCAACGTGGACGCCAACCTCCAGTTGCGGGGACGCTACGAGGCGCCGCGCATTGCCGGCGAGATCTCCATCGCCAGCGGCACGCTGCGGGTGGACGAAATCCTGTCGCGGGCGTTGTTCCAGCCGTACTCGACCGAAGAGACCAGGATCACCGAAGTCGACGCGGTCGCCGCCCTCAACCCGTGGGATCGTCTCGGACTCGACCTGTCGCTGCACGTGCCCGCGACGCTGCGGCTGATCGGCGACAGCGTGCAGATCTCGCAGGGCACGCCGGTCGGCCTGGGCGACATCAACCTCCGCGTCGCCGGCGATCTCTATCTCTACAAGGATCCGGCGGAGCCGTTGTCCGTCACCGGTTCGTTCGATCAGATCACCGGCAACTACTCGTTTCAGGGACGCGGGTTCGACGTGCTCCAGTCGAGCTCGATTAACTTCCGCGGCGATCTCAATCCTGAGGTCTACGTGACCGTCACGCGGGTGATTTCCGGCGTCGAGACCCGCGTCAGCATCTTCGGACCGCTCAAGCAGCCGGAGTTGCGCCTGGCGAGCACGCCGCCGCTCGATCAATCCGACATCCTGTCGCTAATCGTGTTCAACACGTCGACCAACCAGCTGTCCGCAGCCCAGCAGCAACAGCTCGTGGCGCGAGCGGGAGTGCTGGCCGCCGGTTTTCTGGCCCAGCCGATCGTCGCCGCGATCTCGAACGAGACGGGCATCGACATCCTGGAGATCGAGCCCGGTGACGTGGGCACGGACGTCAAGGTCACGATCGGCCACGAGATTGCGCCGGGGCTCATCGCACGCTTCAGCCGGCAGTTCGGTCAGGACGCGTACGACGAAGCCACGATCGAGTACATCCTCTCCCGCCTGTTCAGGCTGCGCGCGACGTTTTCCGACGCGCAAACGCTGGCGACGACAACGATGTTCCGGCGCGTCGAGCGCGCGGGCGTCGACCTGCTCCTCTATTTCAGCTTTTGAGCAACGCTCTTCCACCGGCCTCGTCGGCGCGGATTCACGCTTTGCGTTTTCCCGCCTGAAATCGACTCGGTCACATTGGCAGGTCCTCTGCAATTGCATCGGCAGAGGTGCACCTGTGTTTCACCGAAGTAGAGTCGTGCTCATTCTGTCGGTGCTCGCCCTGGCGACCACTGCCGCAGCCACCGCGGCCATTCGCTGGGAAATCTGGACTCCCCCAACAGCATGTCTGATGTGCGAGGCACGAAGCTCGGACGCGGCGTCGCTGGCAAACGGCGATGTCCTCGGCCGGCCCGGCGCCGGAGGGAACGCTCACGCACGCAGCTCAGCCGGGACGTATGTTCCCGATTCGCTGATTGCTGCGGCACCTGCGACTGACGCCATGAGCGGCTCATCGTCGCGGGCCGCCTCACTCCCGAAAGGCTGGCAGCCCTGGGGCAACGGCTCCGGATCGTTCCGCGGGTCCGCGTCGAGCGGCGGCGGGCCGTCGGCGTCGCTCGGCGGGCTGTGGAAACTCATGAGCCTGTCGCGTCCCGGCCACGGCGGCGGCACGGCAACTGTCGTGAGCAGCAGCGCGCCGAAAGCGCAGAAGCCGAGCCGTCCGTCGGCGCCGAAGCCCTCTCATCCCGCTCCGCCCGCGCACGTCACCGCCGGCTCCCCGACGCTGGCGGCGCCGGCTGCGACCCCGGTGAGCGGCGTGGCGGCGACTGATCCATTCCACGAGCACGAGACGCCCTCTCCGGCTCCGTTCAGTCCGCCGTCGAGCGGCGGCACGTTCGATCCCGGCCGGCCCGGTGGCGGCGGAATTGGGACTGGCGGCGGCGTCCGCGTGTCGGCGACGCCCGAGCCCGGCTCGATGCTGCTGCTCGGCACAGGGCTGCTTGGCATCCTCGGCGTGATGCGGAAGCGCCGCCTGATCTGATGATCCCGACCCTGCTCGTCGCGGCGTCGGTGTTCTGGCTGTACGCCGCGACGTTGCGGGGTCTGGTAATCGAGTGGCTGTCGAGCGCCGACGCGTCGTACGGCATCGTGCTGGCGGCCGTCGCGCTCGTCGTCTTGTGGCGCCGGCGAGAGGCGTTCATCCTAGCGAGCCGCACGGCCGGCTCGCCTTTTCCAGGAGGCGCCGCCCTTCTCGCGGGGCTCGCCGTGTACTTGGTCGGGCAGCTCGGCGCCGATGTCTTTCTCACCCGCGTCTCGTTCGTGCTCGTTCTCACGGGCGCGGTCTGGTGCCTCGCAGGTACGAGCGCCATCCGCACCGTCGCCGCGCCTCTCGTGTTTCTCCTGATGGCGATTCCCCTCCCTGCGTTGCTCATGAACGCCGTCACGCTCCCGCTGCAGCTCGTGGCCTCGCGGATCGGCGAGGCGACGCTGACCGCCGCGGGCGTCGCGGTCTTCCGGGACGGCAACCTGCTTGAACTGCCGTCGACGACGCTCGAGGTCGCGAACGCGTGCAGCGGCCTCCGATCGATCGTCTCCCTGGCGGCGATCGGCGGACTGCTCGCGTGGACGGAGTCGTCGTGGCCGCGCCGCGTCGCGCTGGTCGCCGCGACCGTTCCCGTCGCGATCGTCGCCAACGGGCTGCGCATCGCCGCGACGGGCCTCGCGTGCGAGACGTGGGGGCCACGCGCGGCGTCGGACCCCTGGCACACGCTCGGCGGGTGGCTCACGTTCATCGTCTCCGTCTGCGTGCTCGTGGGGCTTCAACGCGTGATGACGACGCCCGCCCTGGGCACCTGGGATCGGGATCCGGTGCGCGCATGAGTCGAAACCGCGCGCTCGCCGTGGTTGCGATGATCGCGGTGACCGGTGTCCTCGCGCAGGCGGCGCGCACGCGCGGCCCGCGGATCCACGAACAACTGTCGTCGTTGCCGCTCGACCTCGGCACGTGGACCGGCAGCGAGGCGCCGCCGTTCGACGAGGAGACGGTGAAAGTTCTTGGCGCCGACGCGTACCTCACTCGCTCGTACACCGGCTCCTCGGGCACACCCGTCGATCTCTATATCGCCTACTACGGCAGCCAGCAGCCGGGCGCGAGCATCCACTCGCCGCTGCACTGCCTGCCCGGCACCGGATGGGAGCCGCTCGACATCTCCTCGGTCCAGGTCGCGCAGGCCGACGGCGTTCCCGGACAGGCCCGCCGCCTTCTCGTCCGCAAGAACGCGGACCGTGCGCTCGTGATCTACTGGTACGCGGTCCACGGCCGCATGATCGCCAGCGAGATCGCGAGCAAAGCGTGGCTGCTGCGCGACAGCCTGTTCCTCCAGCGCAGCGACGCGGCCCTCGTCCGGATCGTCGTGCCGGTTCAGGGAACCGCGGTCGACGCCGCCCAGCGTGAAGGCCTGGCCTTCGCACACGATGTGCTTCCGTATCTCCCGCACCTGTGGAGTTGAAGATGTCCGCTCGAATCCTCCTCGTCATCGCGCCACTGATCGTCATGGCCGGCGCCTGTTCCGGCACGCGCCAGACCGCGCAGGCGCTGGTCCAGCGCGGCGATCAGGAGCTCGCCGCAGGCCGGTACGGCGCAGCGGCGATTGAGTATCGCAACGCGATCAAGAAGGAGCCTCGCAGGGCCGAGGCCCATCGCAAGCTGGCCGACGTCTACACGGAGCAGGGCAAGCTCGAGGAGGCGTACCGCTCCTACTCGAACGCGATCGATCTCGACTCCGCCGACGTCCACTCGCGGATCGAAGCCGGGCGGCTGCTTCTGGGAGCGGGCCGGTTCAGCGAGGCGCTCGTCCGCGCGGAGCAGGCGCTGGAACGTCAGGACGGCAACGTCGACGCGCAGATTCTTGCCGGCCGCGCCCTGACCGGGCTCCGGCGTCCCGACGAGGCCATCGCACAACTCGACGCCGCGGTCGCCGTCGATCACCGGCCGTCGGCCTACGCTGCGCTCGCGGACGCGAAGCTGAGTGCCGGCGATTCGAGCGGCGCCGAAGCCGCGCTGCGCGCCGGCGTCGCCGCCGCGCCGGCGTCAGCCGACGCGCACGTGGGCCTCGCGCGCTACCTGGCGGCAAACGATCGCCTGCCGGAAGCGGAGCGCGAGTTCCTGCAGGCGGTCGCCGCGACTCCGTCGAGCGAGGCGGCGAATCGCGCCGCGGCGGCGTTCTATCTGTCGACCGGTCGCGATGCCGCCGCGGAGCCGTTTCTCAAGACCGCCGCCGCACAGCCGAATCAGAAGCAGAAGTCCACCCTGGCGCTCGCCGACTACTACTCCGCCGCGCGCCGCTATCAGGAGGCCCGCGCGGTGCTCGAGCCGCTGGCCGGCGGCCCGTCGGCGACCGCGGCCACGGTACGCCTTGCGGCCATCGAGCTGGAGTCGGGCTCGCCGGCGGCCGCCCGGAGTCTTCTCGACGGCGTGATGAAGCGCCGGCCGACGTCTGAGATGCTGGCGCTCAACGCGCAACTGCTGATGCGCGAGGGCAAGGAGGACGAGGCGATCGCCGCGGCGCGCGGTGCGATCGATCTGGATCCGCAGATGGCGTCGGCTCACTACGTGATCGGCACGATCGAGCTGCAACGCGATCACCTCGCGGCCGCCGAGCGCGCGTTCCGCGAAGTGCTGCGGCAGAATCGCCTGACGAAGGAGGCGAACCTCCAGCTGGCCAGAACCACGCTCGCCGCCGGTCGTCCGCGCGAGGCGATCGATCTGGCGGCGGCGGCCGGCTCGTCGCTGGACGCGCGCCTGACCTTCGCACGCGCGTTGATCGCGGACCATCAGGACGCGCGTGCTCGCGTGGAACTGCAGCGGATGAGCGCCGACTACCCGGAGTCCGCGGCGCCGTCGATCAGCCTCGGCTCGCTGGACCTGGCCGATGGCGCCGTCGCTCAGGCGCGTGCCCACGCCACGCGCGCCCTGGAACAGGCGCCCGACTCTCCCGACGCGCTGCTGCTGGCCGCGCGCACCGCGATCGCCTCGAACGACACGGCTGCCGCCGAAGGCAATCTCACGCATGCCATCGCGGTCGCACCGTCGACGTTCGACAGCTACGCGCTGCTGGCGCACATCTACGGCGGTCGCGGCGACTATGATCGCGCCCGCACCACGCTCGAGCGGGCGGCGGCGCAGCTGCCGAACGCGGCCGCCCCCCGCACCGCACTGGGCGTCGTCCTCGAAGCGGCGGGACGCCCCGCGGACGCGCGCGCGCGGTACGAGCAGGCGCTCGCGCTGGAGCCGGGCGAGCCGATCGCGTCGAACAACCTCGCGCGACTCTACGCCGCGGACGACACGCATCTGCTCCCGGCGCTGGAGCTTGCGCGCAACGCTGCCGCCGCGCTCCCGGCTGACGCCGATGTCCACGATACACTGGGGTGGGTCGCCTTCAGGACCGGACGGCTGACGCTCGCGGCGTCAGAGCTCGCGCGCGCCGTCGCCCTGAACGCGAACGAGCCGGCCTACCGGAACCATCTGCAGGAAGTGCGGCGGGCGATCGACGAGGAGAAACTGGCCGCCGCCGCAAAAAAGCGCGCGGCTAATTCGGCCGGAATGTAGGACCGGCCTACAACAGCAGCGTCTCGACCCGGTGCGCGTGGACCATGCCCTCGCAGGGCGACCACGCGAATACGGTGAAGCGTCCATCCTGCGACGCGACGAGCGCGACCCCGCGCTGCTGATCGTGCACGAACTGGGCGGCGGACAGATGGCGGGTGCCGCCGAGCTGTGTGGGATGGACCGTCGCCGCGACATTCCCTTCGACCGGCTCCGTGACCGCCACCTGCTCCACTTGCGGCGATCCTTTGCGCCGGGCGATCTTCGCGCCGAAGGCCATCAGCTCGTACGTGTTGGTCAGCACCGTGGCGCCGTCCACCGCCGTCAGCCCGGCCACTGCCTCCACCGCGCGGTTCACCGCGTCCTGCCAGAGACGAACGTCGGTCCCCGTCGCCGTGTCCCGCGTGAGCTCCGCGAGCTCCGCAAACGCCGGCACCACCGCGTACGGAATCGGCCGGACGATGGAGTCCTGCCAGCCCGCGTCGCCGGCCGGCACCACCAGCAGCAGGCCGCCGCGCCCGTGCGCACGCATCGACACCGCCAGCTGCACCAGCACGTTGACCGAGTCGAACCGCTTGATCCACGACGCGGGTGAATCGAACCCGAGCAGCGACGACAGCAGCGGCGGGCAGTCGGGCAGGCTCGACGCGCGCTCGTCCACCACCTTGATCTGATCGCCTTCGAGCACCGCGACGTTCACGAACTTTCCCGACTCGCCGCCGCGGTGATGCTTCACCACGAGAAGCCCCGGCGCCGCGACCTCGACGACGATGGACAAGGCCGGAATGACCCGCGCCGTGCCCCAGACGAAGAGCCCTTCTTCGTTGCGCCACACCCCGAGGTGGATTCCGGCGCGCTCGACCGCCGGCGCCACCTTCACCAGCTTGTCCGGTTGGAGCGGCAGCGGCCGCTCGAACAGCAGCGGATGATCGGCCGCCTCCGGCGGCAGCAGCACGAGCGAGATCTTGGGGACGTAGCTTTCCTCGCGCCGCAGACTGGCCCAGAACGCGGCGTCGATGATCGCCTCGATGGTGTCCGCATCCGGCGGCGGCACGCGGACCTCGCGGCCGCGCCGCCGCGCCTCCTCGGCGTGCTGCGCGAAATGCGCCTCGACCTTCGGCGCAACGATCCGGGCCGCGGGGTACCCTGGTTCCGTCATGCCCGCCGACGAGGCGCGCCGGACCACCGGCGCTGTTGAGGCCCGCGAGCCGATGGCCCCCCGCCGCCGGGACCGCGCGATCCGTGGCCATGGGGACGGCTTCGCGGGTCGCGCGCCGGACGCGGCGGCCGCTGATCGAGGTTCTGCTGCGGCCGTGCGTTGTAGTCGAAGTCCGGCAGCGTCACCCGGGGCAGCCGCGCCGCGATCGCCTTCTCGATGCCGCGCAGATCGCCTTCCTCTTCCTGCGCCACGAGGGTGTAGGCCGAGCCGGTCGTTTCCGCCCGCGCGGTGCGGCCGACCCGGTGGATGTAGTCCTCGGCCACGTGCGGCACGTCGAAATTCACGACGTGGCCCAGCGCCGTGACGTCGATGCCGCGCGCGGCGATGTCGGTCGCGACCAGCACGCGATACTTGCCGCTCTTGAATCCCGCGAGCGCCTCGGTCCGCTGCGCCTGCGACCGGTTGCCGTGAATCCGCTCGACCTTGACGCCGGCGTCGCCGAGAAACTTGGCGAGCCGGTTGGCGCGATGCTTCGTCCGCGTGAACACCAGCGCGTCGTGCATGTCGGCGCCCTTCAGCAGGTGCAGCAGCAGCGCCGGCTTGAGGTGCTGCGGCACCGGGTAGACCGCGTGCGTGATCCCGACCGCCGGTGTGGACCGCCGCTCGATGTTGATCGTCGCGGGCGACTTCAGCATCTCCTTCGACAGCTGCGCGATCGGCGGCGGCATGGTCGCGCTGAAAAACAGCGTCTGCCGCTTGGCCGGCGGTGGGATGTGCTTCAGCACGCGCCGGATGTCCGGCAGGAATCCCATGTCGAGCATGCGATCGGCCTCGTCGAGCACGAGATACTGCAGGCTGCCGAGCTTGGCGTACGACGATCGAAAATGATCCAGCAGCCGGCCCGGTGTCGCGACGATGACGTCGACGCCGCTGCGGAAGGCGTGTTCCTGCGGCCCCATGCCGACGCCGCCGAACACGGCGGCGGCCGTCAACGGCGTGTGGACGGCGAGGTCGTTCAGATCTTCGACGATCTGCGCCGCCAGTTCCCGCGTCGGCGTCAGCACCAGCGCCCGCGTCGTCCCGCGCGGCTTGCCGATGAGTCCGTTGAGAATCGGCAGCAGAAACGCCGCGGTCTTGCCGCTGCCGGTCATCGCGCAGGCGAGCAGGTCCTGGCCGGCCATTGCCAGCGGGATCGCGTCAGCCTGGATCGGTGTGGGTCGCGTGAAGCCGAGGTCTTTGAGCCCCTGGAGCAGGCTTTGATGTAGTCCGAGTTCGGTAAATGGCACGGATCATTATGACAGGACCGCGCGATCGTCGTACAATTGGACCGTGAACAAATCGAGACCCTCGCAACAGAAGCGCCAGCGCGAACGCCAGCGCCAGGAACGTCAAAAGGAAAAGCAGGCGAAACGGCAGGAGGTGGCCGCCCAGAAAGCGACCAGCCCGGGCCGCGCCGGCGGTGTCGATCCCGATCTCGAAGGCATTCAGGCGGGGCCGCAGCCGCTGCAGGACTGGCAGACCGAAATCGAGACGGAGACCGAAAGCTAGTCCGAAGCTAAGCCGTGACGAGCTGGACAATCGCCGCTGCGAGCGCGTTGGCGTCGACCGGCTTCGGAATGTGATTCTGATAGCCGGCCACGAGCGCCCTCACCCGATCCTCCGGGTTCGCGTACGCGGTCACCGCGATCGCCGGCAGCGACCGCGCCTTCGGTTGATCGAGCAGGCGGATCGACCGGATCAGCGCGAACCCATCGGTGTCGGCCATCCCTACGTCGGAGACGAGCACGTCCGGCTCGAACGCCCCGCTCTCCAGAATCCCGAGCGCCTCCTTCGCTGATGCGGCGGCCCGCACGGTCGCGCCGAAGTTCTCCAGCATCGCCACCAGCATCTCGCGCGCATCGTTCTCGTCGTCGACGATGAGAATCGAGGTGCCGTTGAGGGTCACCGGCTCGCTCGGCGCCGGCTTCATCACGGGCCGTCGATCGAGATCCGGAACCGCCGGCAGGCTGAACCAGAACAGTGCCCCCTGCTTCACGCCGCCGCTTTCGACGCCGACCCTGCCGCCGTGCAGCTCCACGATCTGCCGGACCAGCGAGAGCCCGAGCCCGAGCCCGCCGTGGCGGCGGCTCGCCGACGCGTCCGCCTGGCGAAACCGATCGAACACATAAGGCACGAAGTCGGGCGCGATGCCCTGGCCGTTGTCACGCACCGACAGCCGCACGTTCACGCCGTCGGTCGCGACTTCGAGCCGTATGCGCCCACCGGCCTCGGTGAACTTCAGCGCGTTGGAGAGGAGGTTCCACACCACCTGCTGGAGCCGCTCGCCGTCGCCGCTGACGCTGGGCACATCCGGCGCGAAGACCGCCTCGATCGCGATCTGCTTGGCCGCCGCGCCCGGCGCGACGACGTCGATCGCCGCCTGGGCGACGTCGACCAGCGACACGCCGTCGATTTTCAGCCGCAGCTTGCCGCTGATGATCCGCGCCATGTCGAGCAGATCCTCGACCAGCCGCATCTGCGACATCGCATTGCGCTCGATGACGTCGAGCGCGTGCGCGCGCGAGCGGAGCGAGGGCTGCGTTTGAAGAATACGGGTCCAGCCGATCACCGCGTTGAGCGGGGTGCGAATCTCGTGCGACAGCGTCGCGAGGAATTCGTCCTTGAGCCGCGACGCCTCTTCGGCCATCTGCCGCGCCTGCTCGGACGCCGAGATCTGGTTGCGCAGCTCGCGCTCGGAGATCACCCGCTCGGTGACGTCCTC
>Ga0068871_100000804_pt1 | contig 21099 bp, 17 predicted proteins | sample KBSMisM72_FD_72750 | JGI IMG/M metagenome (GOLD analysis project Ga0068871, IMG submission 72750) | Miscanthus rhizosphere microbial communities from Kellogg Biological Station, Michigan, USA - KBS Miscanthus M7-2 | ecosystem: Host-associated > Plants > Roots > Rhizosphere > Soil ...
ATCTTCGATGGTCATGTCGTATCGGATTTCATTTCCAACACGAGTGAGCCGCTCGATGATGTGCATGCTGGAGGAGTGCAGGAGACCCCCTCGTCCCAGCCACGTCGTATCGACGAAATTGATGGAGTCGATGACGAGCGTATCCCCTTCCCACCTACCTATGCTGTTCCCATAGTAGTAGGCCTGGCTCGCGGTCCGCGCGTTCCGCTCGCGGCCATCCGTGGGGATGTCGCGAAACTCCGCGGCTCCGCCGCCGTAATCAGCATTCGGTCCGTAGAAGAAGATGACGTCTTTATCCTGCTGGACGATCCGCCGGGGCGTGCCATGCCGCGGGAGTCCCAGCGGCTGGCAGGTCATGACCGGATCGTACTTGTTCGTCCACTGATCGAGTTCCTGAATCTTGTCCCAGTACTCGGGTTTGTAGACGGGATGACCCATGACGCCAAACCGCCAGGGCGAGAGCCACTCGTAGTCCACCCAGAAGTTGTCCATCGGGATGTTGCAGTTGACCTTCGTCTGCGTGGGACCGCATCGGCGGGTTCCGCCACCCGTGATGGGGTTGTAGCCGCCCCCCCAGACTCCGGTCAGGTCCGGCTTCCCATCGGCCCGCCGCGGCGTTGTGACGGCTGCCGCCGCTGCCGGCGGTGGGTTGTTGGGCGTGATCGTCCAGTTGGGAGGCTGATACGTCGGCTTGAGCGCTGCCTTGACGCTCGCCGGAACCGGCACTGTGACGTACATCTGCGCCGTCTCCGTCACCGTCGTCGTGATGTCACGGGCGACGACGCCGTTCTTCTTTTCGATCATCCTTCCGGCGTACAGCGCTTCGGCCGGATTGAGCGGATTGTTCCAGTCTTTGTAGTCGCTATAGGTGAACTCGTACGTGTTCGCGCCGTGTTTCACCACGACGCTCTCGGCCATGAACTTGTCGTTGAGTGTGGCCGTCGCCATGGCGGTCGGGATGCCCGGGATCGGATAGGTCAACACCGGCTTGTTGTTGACCCATGCGACCGTCGTCTTGCCGACCGTCATCACATCGGCCGGCAGCTTCTGCGGCCGCGGAGTCATCGACGGCGGATCCGACGTCCCGGCGAATGCGGCTTTGAACGCACCCTGCGGGCCTGACCACAGGCGAATCACTCGTTCCTCGACGGCGGCCGGCATCGGCGTGGCTTTGCCCTGGCCGGCGACGAGCTCGGCGCCGGGAATGTCTTCGTTCCAGGCATACCCTCCGCTGAGGTCTTCAATGGTGTTGCAGCTCTGACCATTGGGCCGCGTGCCGACCATCTGGATGCGTTCACCCGACTTCTGGTAGGTGATGCTGGTGCGGTACTTCGTCAGGTTGCAGGGCTGCCCGTTCACTTGCGCCGTACCCTTGCCTGTATATTCGAGCGTCATGAGGACGTCGTATTCCTCGTTGCTCCGCAGCATGCCCATGTACCAGCCCCAGTTGAACAGGACTGACTTCAGGTCCTTCGCACCGGCTGCCGGGGTGAAGGGCGGCGGCGCCGGACCGCGACCACGACCTTGTGCGGGCGCCTCGGCGCCTGCCGCCGGTGCGGCACCTCGAGCTTGCGCCCTAGACGCGGACGGCACGCTGATCATGAGAGTCGCCGCGATGGCGACACTTGTCCCCATCATTCTTTTTCGAGAAGCCATAGTGATCTCCCGTTGCGGCTTAGTCGTTCGGGTTACCCGCGGAGATATTCAGGACGCTGCCGTCCGCCCGCGTAATCGACTTGAGGAATCCCAATGGATTCCCGTTCCGCGCCGGGATGAACTTCGCGGTCAACGGTTCGCCGACCTTGAGCGCATTCGGGCCGACCTTGCTGATCCCGCGATCGGCGAGCGTCGTGGCCGAGCCGGTCGTGAACGTCCAGTCGGTCATCGTGCCGTCGGGGTTTTTCACCGTGATCGTCATCGATCCGTGCGGATTCACGAACTTGATCGCGGTCAGCGTGCCCGCGATTTCCTTCTCCGCTTTCATGTCGTACACGCCGGCGAGGGAATGATGCGCCTGCACCGAGGCACCGAGCATCAGACATCCGCACACGACGACACATCCCAAAGCTCGTCCAATCATTTGTGCCTCCGTCAAATTGTGAACACCATCAGGTGCCATCACACAGCCACCGAAAAAAGCCGGATAACCGTCCGCCAGAGCGTCGCACCGGCCGCGCTCCGGGCTCAAATCAAGACCCTAATTATAGCGGCGTTTCGCGTGAGGATAGCGGGCAGGACCCCACAGAGCAGGCATCCAGCGTCGAAACCCCCATCTCGCGTGGCGTGTGGACTTTACGAGAAACTAACGAACTCCGCTGGACGGCCCAATCCCCTTTTAAGGAAGACCGCCCCGGCACCGTTGGCTCGGCACGCATCGTGCTGAGCGTGATTGCATGGCCAAGACGACATGGGGACTCTGCAAGGACTGCAAGTGGTGGCAGCTCGAGCCGAGCGCCCGGGCCACGAAGCACACGCTGGGACTGTGCATCGAGGAGAAGCTGCAGCCCTTCCGCCTGCGCGTGTCCGGCGACAGCGGCTGCAACCGCTTCATGGAAGGTGAGCCGGCCCGCGCGAAGGGATCGGCGACTGCACCACCGAAAGCTCGCCCGACCCGGTAATCGCGAGATCGTGCGAGCTCCGGATGACCAACGCGAACCTCAGTCAGCCGCAGCGAGCCGGGCGAATTGACGCTTCAGCGCGTTGACCTGCGCAAGGTAGCGGCGCGGGTCGTGGTCGCCGCATCGCTGGCCGATCCTGAATCGGAAGCCCCGCCGCGCGTAGTCGTCACCGGCGCCGTCTCCGCACAGGTGGATGATCGTCGCGAGGTTTTGCCGCTGCGACAGCGAGGCGGTCGTCATGCGGTGACGGGCGAGGGTGCGCGCGACCGCGCGATCCAGCAGCGCTGCGGTCATCTCCACTGCATGAGCAGAGACCACGCGAGTGTAGAGCGCGTTGAACCAGCACGAGTGAGGATCGTCCCAGGGCCCCTCCTCGACGACGACATGATCGTGGATGCAGTAGCGGCGGGCCTCTGCGAACGTGCCATCGGTGAGCTGAAACATTCCGACAGCGCTCGAGGCCGGCCGATACAGCTCGAACGGATTCCAGCTGAACCGCCACCGCCAGTAGGTCCGTGCGACCGGGTTGCCGCTGCTCTCCACCTGGGCCAGAGCGGCCAGCAATTCCGGTGTGATGACCGCTGTCGAGTGCTCGTCGAAGAGCGGGCCGTATTCCCGCCAGGTTTGCGCCGGCGCCTTGACGAACGAGTCGCCGACCGCGCCGAACACCTCGGCGGGCTTGCGGCCGACCTGCACCATCCAGTTCACGCCCGCCCAGACGATCACCAGCAGGACCGTGCCGACGATTATCTGGACGGCCAATGGAGCGGCCCGCATGGCGAGAAACGCGCGTCGCGCCAGCCGCCAGGTCGCGCGGCGCGCGCGACGGCCTCTGACGCGCGTCGGCCGGAGTGCGGCCCGCGCACTCATCGCGTGGGACATGGCGGACACCCCCTCATTATCGGGCATCGCCGGTCCGGCGCTACTCGTCCGTTCAACGATATCGGCGATCGCGGAGACGAGGTTACATCGTCCGGTTTTGCCGGCGATGCGCCTCGCTGGTTGCGGCAAGCGCGAGCACAACGGCGGCAAGTTCCGCGGGCTGCACAGGTTTCGATAAATGCATCTGAAACCCGGCCTTCAGCGATCGAGTTCGATCGATGGAGCGCGCGTACGCCGTTAACGCGGCGGCCGGCAGCGTCCGCCGGCGTTCGTCCGCGCTCTGTCGAATGCGCGCGAGCAACTGGTATCCATCGACCTCCGGCATGCCGATGTCGAACAAGAGGACATCGAACGTGCCGCGGTCGAGCGTTTCCAGCGCCTCCTGCGCGCTCGAGACAGCGGCCACCGTCGCCCTCGCCGCCATGAGCGCGTCTTTGGCCATCTGCAAGGCATCCACGTCGTCGTCAACCAGCAGGACGCGAATGTCCGTGAGATCCGGGAGGGCGAGATCAATTGTTGGCTGCACGTCGGCCGACGGATGAACGCGATCGGGCGAGAGGAATGCCTGCTCGTGCCCGATCATCAACGGCAACTCCACACGAACCGTCGTGCCCAGGCCTTTTCCTGGACTCGCGGCTTCGATATGACCGCCGTGCGCCTCCACCAGATGACGGCTGATGGCCAGGCCGAGCCCAAGACCGCTGTGTGGCCGCGTGAAGGTGCCGTCTGCCTGCTGGAAACGCTGGAACAGACGGGGGAGAAATTCGGCCGAAATGCCTTCTCCCGTGTCGCTGACGGCGATCTCGACGTGCGAGTTGACGCGTTGCAGCCGAATCTGGACCCGGCCGTCGCGCGGCGTGAACTTCACGGCGTTCGAGAGGAGGTTCCACACGACTTGCTGCAGCCGTTGCGCATCACCGGCGACGGGCACGCCGGGTTGATCGAGCGTCGGTTGCAGCCTCACGCCTTTCGCGGCGGCCGCCGGCGCCACGGTGTCGATCGCGCTTTGGATGACATCGGCGAGATTCACCGGCCGGATGTTGAGACGCAGCTTGCCCGTGATGATCCGGGACACATCCAGCACATCGCTGACGAGCTGTTCCTGTAATTTCGCGTTACGTTCGATGGTCTCGAGAATCGAGGAAATCCTGTCGGTCGCAATCACGCCTCCCCGCAGCATCTGCGTGTACCCGAGCACGGCATTGAGCGGTGTGCGAAGCTCGTGAGAGAGGGTGGCGAGGAATTCGTCCTTCAGGCGGTTTGCCGCCTCGGCCTCCTGTTTTGCGGTGGCCAGGGCCGTCACGTCATGCGCGACGACGACGATGGCTTCGACGCCGCCAGCCTCATCGAACAGCGGCTGGTAGACAAGATCGAACACCGCTCGTTCCGGCTCGGCATGAGCGCCGCGATTCAGCGTCACCGCCAGCGACTCGCCGATATATGGTTCGCCCGTCTGCCGCACCGCATCGAGCAGCTCGAAAATACCCTGGCCGGCCAGTTCCGGTAATGCTTCTCGTATCGGCTTGCCGACCAACGCCCGTTCGCCGACCAGGCGGAGGTAGTGCTCGTTTGCCAATTCGTAAACGTGCTCGGGGCCCCGAAGTACGGCGATGGCGACAGGCGCGTGTGCGAAGAGCGTGGTGAGCCGCTGGGCGTGCCGACGCTCAATCGCCCGGGTTCGCGACTTCAGGATTTGCGCGTCGACCCGGCCGAGAAGATCGCGGGCCGAGAAGGGCTTGACGAGATAGTCGTCGGCAGAGGCCGCGAGTCCTTCCAGGCGAGCCTCTTCGCCGGCGCGGGCAGACAGCAGCAACACGGGGACGTTCCGCAACTCCTCGTCCGCGCGGAGCTCTCGCAACAGCCCGAATCCGTCGAGCTCAGGCATCATCACATCGGTGACGATGACGTCAGGTCGCGTCTTGCGCGCGGCGGCCAGCGCTGCGGCGCCGTTCCCGACCGCCTCCACGCGCCAGCGCTGCGACAGCAGGCGTTGCGCATAGTCGCGCATGTCCGCGTTGTCGTCGGCAAGGAGCACGTGCCCGGCACCTGCGGTGCGTCTCTCGCCGTGCGCGCCTTCCGCGTCCGGAAGTTCCGAATCGCCCGCCTCCGGCGGCAGCCATCGCAGCGCTTCTTCCGCGTACGCCGTGGCGGCGCGCAGGATCGGTGTTGCGGTCGCCGGCACAAGCTGGTCGGAGGGGAGGTGCGCCGAGCCGATGGGAACGGAGATGGTAAAGGTGCTGCCCCGACCGATCTCGCTCACCACGCTCAATTCACCGCCATGCAGCTTCACCAGTTCGTGGACCAGTGCGAGCCCGATTCCCGATCCCTCGTGGCTTCGTCCCTGTGAGCCTTCGACCCGGTGAAAGCGGTCGAATACGTGCAGCAGCTGGTCCTGCGGTATGCCGGTGCCCGTGTCCTCGACGCTGACCAGGGCACGGCCCGATTGCAGCCCGACCGAGACGGCGACGCGTCCGTGCAGGGTGAATTTGAAGGCGTTGGAGATCAGATTCAGGACGATCTTTTCCCACATGTCGCGATCGACGTACACGGCCTCGTCAAACGGCACGCAGAACACGTCGAATGCGAGGCCGGCCCGCTCCATGGCCGATCGGAACGTGCTGGCCAGGTCGGCCGTCAACGTGCACAAGTCGACAGGTTCGAAGTGCGCGCGCACGCGGCCGGCCTCGATTCGGGAGAAGTCGAGGAGCGTATTCACGAGCTTCAGCAGGCGCAACGCGTTGCGATGCACCATCGCGACCGCGTCGCGATGGTCTCCAGGCATCGGCTGAGGCGTGAGCAGCAGATCTTCGAGTGGGCCCATCATCAGCGTCAGCGGCGTGCGGAACTCGTGGCTGACGTTGCTGAAAAATGTCGTCTTCGCCCGATCGATCTCCGCCAGGGCCTCGACCCGGCGGCGCTCCTCCTGATAGGCATGTGCGTTGGCGAGACCGGCGGCGATCTGGCCGACGAGCACACCGATGAAGCTTCGATAGGACCCGTCGAGCGGGCGGAACGGATTCAACGCCGTGATGAAGAAGCCCGACCACTGCTGCCCGTGCGACGCAATGGGCAACACGAGCGCCTGCGTCGGAGGCGTGTTCCACGCGGTGGCGGGGATGTCGGGCATGCGGCCCGCTAACTCGACGACCAGGCCATCAGGACGTGTCAAGGCGTCGCGGATCGGCCACATGTCGTGCGAGGCATCCAATCGCAGTTCGCTCGCGGCCCAGGCGTGAGTCGGCGCGATACCTGAGTGGCAGACCAGGTGTGCCGTCTGGCCGTCCTCATCGAAGAGATACGTCAGTGTAAACGGCAGATCGTGGAGACCGGCGTCCAACGCGCTCTGGAGCGCCCGAAACAGTTCCGACTCGTTGCTGATCGTGGCAACGGCCGTCGCCGTGTCACGCAGCAGAGCCATCCGCCGTTCGGCGATCACACGATCGGTCTGCTCGGTGACGACGCAGAGGTGCCCGCACACGCTCCCCGAGTCGTCCGTCACCGGGCTGTACGAAAACGTGTGGTAGGTTTCCTCCGCATACCCGCTGCGTTCCAGGAAGAGCAGCAGGTCCTCGTCCCAGGTGGCTTCGCCGCTCTTGAGGACGTGCTCGATCCGCGGGCCGATCTCGGGCCAGATTTCGGCCCAGACCTCGCGCGACGGACGGCCGAGCGCCCAGGGATGCTTGGCGCCGAGGGTCATCGCGCCGTACGCATCGTTGTACAGGAACGTCAGGTCCGGGCCCCAACCCATCCACATGGCGAAGCGGGACGTCAGCACGACCCGAACGATTGTCTTCAGACTGTGCGGCCAGCTGTCAGGCGGTCCGAGCGATGTGGTTGACCAATCCTTGCGGCGCATGAGCCCGGCCAGCTCGGTGGGACCAGGAAATAGCTCGTCGAGGGTGGGACTCGGCATTGGGCTGTCGCTCGCGACGCGACGATAGAATATTCCAACGGGACACCTGACTCTACGGGGACTCACTTAGCTCGGCTGTCCGATAAGACACACAGCGCAGCAATCTTCGGGTGCTACCATCCGCCGATGTTGCGCTTCGGCGGTGGCGGTCGCGCCCACTGGTCGACGGTAACTCTCGTCCTGGTCCTGGCGCTGGCCGCCGGGCCTGCTGCGTCTGCGGCGGATCAGGCAGACGTGCCGGTCCCTGCAGACCCACAAGAGCAGAAGGCCGATGCCAGGGAACCTCCCACTCCCGCCCACACCGGTATTCGTGCGCTTGCGGGCAATCTCGTGGAGGACATCAAGCACTTACCCGCGAAGCAGAATGTCTACCTGGCCGCACTCGGCGGCGGGCTGGCGTTCGCCGTCCATCCCGCCGATGCCTCCGTGAACGCCCGCCTGCAAAGCCAGTCTGATACCGCTGATGACTGGTGGGCGCCCGGGAAATACGTCGGCGGCACGCCTGCGCAGATCGCGTTGTCGATGGGCACGTACGCGTTTGGGCGCTGGCGGGATCAGCCCAAGGTCGCGCATCTGGGGATGGACCTGGTGCAGGCGCAAATCCTGACGGAGATGATCGTCGAACCCATCAAGTGGTCGACACAGCGTCTTCGTCCGGACGGGAGCAACTCGCTCTCGTTTCCCTCGGGCCACGCCGCGATTACCTTTGCCACGGCGACGGTGATCGAGCGGCACCTCGGGTGGCGGAAGGCGATCCTTGGTTATGGCATCGCATCATACGTGGCGGTGTCCCGGCTGCATGACAACCGCCATTGGTTGAGCGACGTCGTGTTTGGCGCGGCCGTAGGCACGATCGCCGGAAGGACAGTGGTGCATCATTCGGCCGACTATTGGGCTGTCACACCCGTGACACTGCCGGGCCATGGCGTGGCCGTATTCGTGAGTCGCACGGGAGACTGAAAGCGCGAGGAGCGGCGGCCATCCGAGACGGCCGCAGACTGTAGATGGGCTGTCCGCGGACACGCGAGAATGAACCCGCCCGAGGACAGTGCGGGCCTTGTCGACCCCAGGGCCTGAGGTTCGCCGTGGTATCGGATTTGCTCTGAAATCGTACGGCGCTGCTCCCAGCGTCCTCTTTCCACAACGATCGCCACTCCGGAGGGCACAGATGAGTCCACATTCCGGCCTTCGCCGTACCTCGGCTGCTGCGTTATTCGGCGCGGTCATCCTGGCGTACCCGTTCCTCGCACATGCGGAAGCTGCGCGTGCTGGCACCGCCGTTCTGGGCGGCGCGCCCACGATTCGCATCGACAACTTCGGACGGGTCACGGAGAAGTACTACCGTGGCGCCCAGCCCGAGGGGCAGGATTATGCGGACCTCGCGGCCCTTGGCGTGAAGACCGTCATCGACCTGACCAGCGACGACAGCGATCCCAACGAGCAGCGGATGACCGAGCAGGCCGGCATGACGTACGTCCGCATTCCCATGACCACGCACGAGCCGCCAACGGCCGCACAACTCGCCGAGTTCCTGAGCCTCGTGAATGATCCGTCGAGCGAACCTGTGTACGTGCATTGCGTGGGAGGCCGCCATCGCACGGGCGTAATGACCGCGGCGTATCGAATGACGGGGCAGGGCTGGACGGCCGACCAGGCTTTCAGGGAAATGAAGACCTACAACTTCGGCGCAGACTTTCTGCATGCCGAATTCAAGGCGTTTGTCTATGGCTTCCATCCGGCCGTGGCCCGCGAGGCTGTCGCTTCGCCCGTCACGGCCGCGCCGATCTCCGGGCCCAAAGCCATTGCACAGTGACCACAGTGGGCGCCGACGGCTGAGGTCGAGCGGCGCCCTGACCACTCCGGTGATAATCGAGTCATGCACCGCCTGGCCGTCGTGTTCTGCGGACTTGCGCTCGTGCGGCTGGTCGCGGCCGAGGACAGACCGCTCCCGGATCCCACGGCGTTTACCGCACGCGTAAAGGCCCACCTCTCCACGGACGACGAACGGCAGAGCGGGTACACCTACGTCGAGCGTGCGACACAGACGAAGGTGGACGGCAAGGGCCAAACCACGGACACCTCGGTGAAAGTGTTCGAGGTGTATCCGGGCCTGCCGGGCGAGAGCCGCTATCGCCGCCTGATCGAGGAAAACGGCCGGCCGGTGCCAACCGACAAGCTGGCGAGCGAGGATCGGTCGCGGCAAAAGACCGCCGAGTCGTATGCCAGGACCGTGTCGACCGCCGGCGGCCGCGATCAGGAAACGCGGAAGCAGGACAAGGACCGTCGCGAACTGCAGGCCGCGATCGACGATCTGTTTCGCGTCTACGACGTCCGGTTCATCGGACGGGAATCGATCGATGGCCGCGATGCCATCGTCGCCACGGCGACGCCGCGACCCGGCGTCAAGCCGACGACCGATGACGGGAAGATGATGCAGCACTTCCGCGCGAGGGCCTGGATCAACGAGGCGGATGCCGAGATCGCCCGCGTCGAGATCGAAGCCCTCGACGATTTGTCGTTCGGCTGGGGCCTGTTCGCGCGCGTGCACAAGGGCGCTCGCGCGATGTACGAACGCCGAAAAATCAACGAAGAGATCTGGCTGCCGGCACGCGTGACGTGGACCGGCAGTGCCCGCCTGTTCCTGGTAAAACAGGAACGCATGAGCGGGGTGTCCGAGTTTTCGAACTACCGGAAATTCACCGTCGGGACGTCGACCACCTACGGCGCCCCGCCGCGTTAGGTTTTACAGGATCCAGATCGACGGCAGCGTTTCTTCGAGGTCGATGTCCGCCACGTCGACCGAGGGGCTGTGCTCGATCTGGCCGCGTGTCAGCTTCACGCGAATCTTCTTCGCCGCGGAATCGATCGCGGTGACGACACCGGCCGAAATCAGCACCGAGCGGCCGCCGATCCAGTTGCTCGTGTCGATGACGAGATAGCGGACGGTCCACGTGCCCTCGTCCACGAGGAAATCGCTCACGTGCCCAATCTCGCCGTCGAGCGCCACGATGTGATACCCCGCCATGCGCCCGGTCTTGTGCAGCACAGTCCCTCCCGCGAACGTCTACCAAGCCATAGCTTAATAGCCATCCGCGGCAGGCGCCCGAAAGATCGATTCGGTCCGGAATTTTTCAGGCTCGGCTGTTGCGCTTGCGGCGCTTCCGGAGCTTGACCCTCAACACCCAGTCCACGTCGAAAAAATATCGCCAGAGGGCCAAGGCCGCCCCAAGCCCAAGTCCCCAGATTTCCATCGTGACCTCCGGTAAAAGCCATGAGTACTCGGAGGGGTGACAGGCTGGGTCAGGCTGATTATTTCGGGATGTGGTCGGTCGATCGCTCGTTCTCGTTGCAGATGAATTCCATCATCTCCTGGTCCACCATGATCCGCTGGTTCACTCGGACCGTGAACGGCTTCGTGTAGGCCTTCGGATCGTCGATGGTCACGTCGATTTCGAGCGTCCCGAAATTCGGGCGGCGGAACCGCTCGGTCATCTTCAGCGCCTCCGTGTACGGGCTCCCGCTGACGTCGAGCCAGCCGGCTTTTTCGTCGCCGCGGAAGTTCGTCGTTTCGACGACGAGCGTGTCGCCCTCGAACCAGCCGCGCGAGTAGCCGAACCACCACGGCGTCGGCTCGTTGTTTGGCGCCGGACGGCCGTCCATGTAGATGTACCGCAGCCCGTAGTTGGACTCGTACGTGATCAGCATGAGGTTTTTCGTCTGCACGATCTGCCTGGGCTGCGGATGGTTGTGGTACTGCATCAGGCCGATCGGGAGGCACCAGACATCAGGGTTGTCCTTGCTGTTGTCGGCCATCCGCTTCTTCTTGAGATCCGCCGCCCACGGCGTGAGCGGGAGCTCGTAGCCCCTTCCGGCGACCTCCCCGAACTGCGACAGTGGAATGCCCTCGGGCGTCGTGGTCGGCGCAGGCGGCCCGCCGCGTCCCCGGCCGCCACCCCCGGCACGATTCCAGATGCCCGAGAAATCTACTTTGCCGTCAGCCGTCCGCGGCGCCGGCGCTTCCAGGTTCGGCTTTCCGTCCGCAGTGCGCGGCACCCCAGCCGTGGGATACGACGGCCACTGCGCCCCGATCGAGGGCGCCAGCACTGCCGTCAGAAGCGCCACCATGCTTGCCTTGCCAACAAGGCCCCATCTCTTCCGCATCCCGCCAATCCTCCTGCTGTCTGCCTACGACGCCCTTCCGGGTCAGCTGTAGTGTCCCACAAGACCGACCCAGCGACGAACTGCGCGGACGGTTCAGGCACGCCTCATGCTCCAGTTCCGGCGGTCGCCGTTGTCGCGGCGATCACCTCGGCGCTGTGGAGGCGCCACACATGCTTCGGCAGCCGCGAATTTCAGTTCAGCTTGCTGTTCCTCTCGTCGCCGCACTCGTTTCTCTTGTTCCCGCTGTATCCGCGGCGCAAGTCGGTGCTCCGCCTGCGACATGGACGTCTGTCAGCATCGGAGACGTGGGCAAGCCGGGAAGCGCGGCTCAGAACAACGGTGTCTGGACACTCACTGGCAGCGGCCGCGACATCTGGGGAACCGACGACAGTTTTCAGTACATGTATCGAAACAATGGCACTGAAGCTGGACATCTGATTGTCAGGATTGACGACATTCAGAACACCAACGCGTTCGCCAAAGCTGGGCTGATGATGCGGGCGAGCCTGGATGCTGACGCGCCTGCGATCATCCTGGATGTCAGACCTGGCGGCTACGTCGAATGGATGGCACGCTCGGGCACGGAAGGCGAGATGTCGTACCTCGGCGGCATGCAGGTGACGCTCCCCGTGTGGCTGCAGCTCAGCTGGGATGCCAGAGGCGGAACTGTGGCAAACGTCGTCGGCTCGGTCTCGCAGGATCACGTCAACTGGACCGCGGTCGGACCGGCCGTCCCCTTCGAGCTGCCGCGAACCTACAACGTCGGCGTCGCGGTGACCAGCCACGACCAGGCGCAGCTGACGACCGTGCACGCCGACGGACTGTCGCTGCTGCCGTCCTCGTGGTGGACCGACGACGTCGGCTATTCACGCTGGGCCGGAAACGCGACGATGGCGTCGTCGTCAGACAACTTCGCGATTACGGCGCAGGGAGCCGGCGGCGACATCTGGGGCACTGCGGACTCATTCCAGTTCGTTCATGACGGGCCGATCACATCGGCGCACTACGCGGTCATCTATCGAATCGTCAGCGTTGACAACACCAGTGCGTTCGCCAAAGGCGGCGTGATGATTCGTGACGGCCTCGCGACCGATGCGGCGAGCGTCGTCCTGGATGCCAAGCCCGATGGAAACGTCGAGTTCATGGCGCGCCTCTGTGCCGGCTGCGCGACGACGTACGTCGGAGGGGCGAGCCTGACTTTTCCGTTCTATCTGTCGTTGACCCGGGATGGCGCCGTGTTCACTGCGGCGATTTACAAGCAGGATCCCACGAGCGCCATTGCCGTCGGCTCCGTCAACGTGCCGATGGACCGTCCGTTCCCCGGCTTCGCGGTCACGAGCCACGATCCGAATCGGGTGACGACGGCCGTGTTCGACAATCCGGCCCGCTGAGGCAGGGGAACCGTCGGTCGTTCATTGAGCGACGCGAACGTCCACGTTGTCGAATGTCGATCGGTTCAGCGTGTCCCTCGTGTGGCTGGTGACGGCGATTCCCAATTCCGTCTGCGTATCGGACAGCATGGTCGCCGCCGATCCGGCCATCGTCCAGCTGACGCCGTCCGATGAGACGTAGCCCGTGACGGTCGAACGCGTTCGTGTCAGCTTGAGCCAGACCGGAACGCCGGTATTCGTACCGGAAATATAGGTCGTCGAATTGCCCGTCGCGGTTCGCGTCATGAACTCGACGTCGCCCGTCGGGCGGACGTCCAGAATCACGTGGGCGGAACCCGGATCGTTCGAATCACGGATCATCACCCCGGCCTTTGCGAACGGGTTGGTGGCTGCGATGCTCGCCACGCGCGCGACGATCTCGCTGTGGGTAATCGGGTACTGGTTCGAGGGAACGGAGCCGGTGAATCGCTGGTTGACGAACTGGAACTCGTCGTTCGTGCCCCAGATATCGCCGCCGGCGCCCTGCACTGTGAAGACACCGCCCGCGTAGGACGCCGTGCCGGCCTGGCCGGTGGCACCCACGTCAATGCTCGTCCAGAACGCCGGCAGAGTGTGCCCTCCAAGCGTCACCGACACCTTCTCGAACGTCGAGGTGTTGAGCTGCGACCTGTCGTGGCTCGTGACCGCGAGGCCGACGAACGGGAGGCCATCGGCTGCCGCCATCTCGGCGAAATCCGGCTGCGCGCTGCCGACGAGCATCCAGTTCACGCCGTCGGTGGAGATATAGCCATTGACGGCCGTGCCGAGCAGGGTGAGCTTGAGCCAGATCGGCAGGTTGACGGACACCGTCGCGAGGAACTGGGTCGGCGCGCCGGCGTTCGCGCGCATCATGAATTCCACGTCGCCGGTCGGCCTCACGTCGAGCACGACGTTGGCGTTGCCCGGCCCGGCCTTGTCGTCCAGCACGAGCACGAGGCCCGCTTTGGCAAACGGGCTCGTGTTGTCGAGATGCGTCAGGCGCGCGACGATCTCGCTGCCGTTCGTGAACGGCGCGAACTGCACCATGTGGAACGAGTCGGCCGTGCCCCAGATGTCCGCGCCCGCGCCTTTCACGGTGAAGACGCCGCCCTGATAGCTCGAGCTGCCCGGCAGCCCGACGTTCCCGACGTCCTGATCCATCCATCCTGGCGGCAGCCCGAATGTGAAGTTGTGAGACACCGGAGACCTGAACACCGTCGTGTTCAGGATCGACGGATCGTGGCTGGTCACCGCCATGCCGGCGAGAATATTCGGCGGCAGCGTATCCTGCACGCTGCCGACGGCCTGCCAGCTCGACCCCACGCTGACGTACGCGGTGATGTCACCATCGCCGCGCATCAAGAGCAGGCCGGGCACGGAACCGGCGAAGGACGTGGACGCGCCGGCGATGAACCTCACCGGGTCGCCGGCGTGCGCCCGCGTCATGAACTCGATTTCACCGTCCGGGCGGACATCGACAATCACGAACGCAGAACCGGGGCTGAGCGATTCGCGCAGCATCAGGCCGCCCTTTGCGAACGGATGCGTGTTCTGCACGCTCACGACGCCCGTCGAGAGGATTCCATCGCCGGCGAAGGGTTGATAGAGATACCCGAACGAGTCCGAGGCGCCCCAGATGTCCGCGCCGGCGCTGTTGACGGAGAAATCAGTCGCCGACGACACCACAGCCGCGCCGGCCGTGCCGACCGCGCCGACATCCTGATACGCCCACGTCGCCATTGGCGGGGGACCGCACGGGCCCGTCGTAAAGGTGCTGTCGGATCCGTGCGCGGTGCCGCTGCTGTTGGTGGCCTCCGCCCGGAAGTGATAGAGCGTTCCGCAACTGAGCCCGTTGATCGCGCCGCCGCCAATCGGCGTGACGCCGCTGCCTCCGCCGATGGTTTGCGCAGGCGTGATGCCTCCGTAATTCGTTGAGGTGCCGTACCGGAAGAAGGCCGTGGTAGTCAGGCCGTTCGGGTTGACGGTGCCGTTCAGTGTCGCGCTGGTGGGACCGATGGCGCTTGCGGCGCCGGTGACGACGACCTGCACCGGCAGGGACAACACACACGACGAGTTGGCGTTGCTGTACTGCGTCTGCGCCAGGTAGCGGTGTCCACCGATGGTCACGTTGGAACCATCCGCCGCGCGAGGGCCGAACTGGAAATTGCAAAGATCCGAGATCTCTCCCGCCACGTTCTGGAAGTACCAGGCGTTTCCGAACGGATCGGTCAGTGTCTCGAGGATTTCGTGCGCTGACACGTTGATGGCCGGGTCGGCGAACGTGTCGTTCGGATACGGCCCGCCGGGCATACACCCCGACATTGGAAAGAGGATCTGGCCGACGGCCGGGTTCGAGAACCAGTGCAGGCCGCAGATGCCGCTGACCGAACTGGTGATGCCGCTCGGCGTGTAGATCTGAAAGTAGCTGTTCGCGTCGCTGATCCAGCCGTTGGCCGCCTTGGCGCGGTTGACCTCGGCCATCAGGTCTGAGAACCCAAGCGCCGTAGACGGGAAGGGAGTCGTCGTGTCGAGCCACGTGCCGCCGAACGTCAGCGCCGTGCCGATGTTTCCCGTCTGATCGTAGTACTGGCTGGCGATCGCGTAGTAGGGCGATCCGTTCAGATCCTGGACGAATTGATTGATCGTCTGCTGGTAGCCAAACGGAAACGGCGCTCCGGGATTCCAGAAGATGGTGAACACCTTCTGGTTTCGCTGCACAGGGCCGCCGTGATACGTCATGTCGACGCCCGCACCTCCGCTGTCGACCGGAGCGCCAGCGGGCGCGTCAATCCTCCTGGTCACGCCCGCCTGAGGACCGGGCTGCGAGTCGACCGGCGGCGCGCCGGCTGTCTGATCGGGCAGGCCCTCGATCGCGCGCGACCCGATTAGCACGGCCGCGGCAAGCGCCAAGATCCGAACGATGTGTCTGGTCTTCACAGATCTCCTTGGGCCGTCCTTCATCGCGGCCCGTGATCGATCGCCAGCGACACATCGTCGATGGTCACGAAACCCGGCGCCGCCGGCGAGTACATCCACACGCGAATGACGTCGCCGGCCCGGGCGAAGAACCCGAAGCGGTAGGGCTGATAGCCGCCGGGTGCCACCGCCGCGCCCTGGCTGCCGAAGCCCACCAGACCGCCCGGGCGATTGGCGCTGGCGTACATCGTGAACAGGTAGTTGTCCGTGGTCGGGATGATCACATCCTGATAGATCCCGCAATCGAGCGTCTGGGTCGTGCGGCACGCGCCGTTCTGAAGGCCGCTGCGCGGGGCGAGCGTTTCCGATTGCGCCGGCGACTGACGAATGGTGTCGGACACCCACCCGGGTCCGGTGCCCGGCACCGCCGAGTCCTCGAAGCCGCCGTTCGTCAGGATGTTGCCGGTCGGCTCAGGACCCGACACGACCGTGACGTGGTCGAACCGCGCGTCGTTGAGCGCGCCCGGATCGTGGCTGGTGACAGCCAGGGCGGCGAAAATGCCGTCCGGCAGAGTCATGTCTATTGAGCCGACCGGCGTCCACGACTGGCCATCCGGCGACATCGCTCCCTCGATGCGGGCGCCGGTGCGCTGCAGCCGCAACCAGACCGGAAACGACGCGGGCGCGCCGGCGATGAACGACATCGACGCCCCCGTGCTCGAACGCGCCATGAATTCGAGGCCGCCGCCCGGCTTCGCGTCGAGGACCACACGGGCGCTGTCCGGCGAAGATGAGGCGGTCATCATCACGCCGGCCTTGGCAAACGCGTGCGTAGCGTCCTCGCCGAGGACGCGGGCCGTGATCGAGCCGCCGGCTGAATTGAATCCCTGCGACACGATGTGGAAGGAGTCGGCGGCGCCCCAGATGTCGGAGCCCGCGCCGCTGACGAAGAACGTGCCGCTCGCGGATTCGTAAGTGGCAAAGCCGCCGGTACCCACGGCACCGACGTCCGACGTCCGCCAATCGGTCGGGACGCTGACGACGGTCGGGATGGCCGGAAAGCGCGTTTCGTTCAACACCGACGGATCGTGACTGGTCACGGCCACGCCCGCGAACGCTGGTCCGGTGGGGAAGGCCCTGGTGGTCCCGATCGTCGTGCAGAGCACGCCGCCGTCAACAGGGGTGCATTGAATCGCCGATATGAGGTCGCCGGTTCGCGCGAGCACGAGCTCGGTACCGACGGCGACCCTGTTGTCCGGCGTCTGCGTCACCGGCACGGACCCGCCTCCCAGAAACGCGGTTTCGCCGTTCTGGGTCGCTCGCAGCATGAACTCGAGGCCGCCGTCGGGTTTGACGGCCAGGATGACTTCGGGCGAACCGGAATCGAGGGTTTGCCGCATCATCACGCCGGCTTTCGCGAACGCGTTGGTGTTGCCCTCGCTCGCCACTGTCGCCGTAATCATCCCGTCACGGATGGGCTGATAGACGTAATGGAAGCTGTCAGCGGTGCCCCAGATGTCGCTGCCCGCTCCGGCAACGGAGAGATCGCCGTTCGATCCCACGACCGCATGGCCTGCAATGCCGACCAGGCCGATGTCGGTCGAACGCCACGGCACAGGCAGAGACGGCTGCGCGTGCGCCGTCGAGGCAAACAGGATGACGCTCGCGGTCCACATTAAGGCGAGGATCGTTCTCATATTCACCAGCCACTTTCATCTATCCGCCGATAACGAGGGGCATGGTGCAGCGCACGTGCCAGTTGATTGTGGACGCGGCGTTGCAAGGCGGACCCATATGACTCTGTTGGACTGGGTCCGCAGGCTGGGTTCGAAGACCAAGCGGCCCGCGGCGTTTCGGCAGGCGCGCGCCATTCCCAACGAGAAACTGACCGAGGACGACATCCCCGGAGACGACGCCGACTGGAATCAGTGGACGGGGATGCCAGCGTTCGCGGCGAGCTTCAATGGCTTCGACTACTGGGGATCGGTGGAGTGTTTGAGATGCACGCCGGCGGCAACCTGGGGCCCGATGATCTTCCGCGCGCGCAGGCCCTGCTCGCCGAGATCCGCGATCGAGTGCGGCGCCGGCTGCTCGATTGAGGTTGCGGCCCTGAGCTGAGCCGTCGGTTATTCGATCCGGCAGGCCTCGGCGAAGTCGAGACGCGGGGCCCGCGGGCGCAAGGCCGACGGATCGCCGTATCCGAGATTGACCAGGAAATTCGACTTCCAGCGCCCGTCCGGAAAGAAGTCCGCGTCGACCCGGGCACGGTCGAAGCCTCCCATGGGACCGCAATCGAGGCCGACCGCGCGCGCCGCGAGCATCAGGTACGCGCCCTGCAGCGTGCCGCCTTGGAACGCGAGCCGGTCGCGAACCGCTTCGGGCAGCGATCCGAATCGCGTCGCGATCTCCGGGCGCGAGGGAGAAAGTTTCGCCATCAGTTCGAAGAACCGCATATCGTGCGCCACGATCGCGGTGACCGGCGCGGTCATCGTCTGCTCGACGTTGCCTCGATCGAGCGCCGGCGACAGGCGGTCCTTGCTCGCGGCGCTCTTGACGAAGACCAGCCTGAGCGGCTCGGAGTTGGCCGAGGTCGGAGGCCATCGGGCCAACTCGTAGACGCGGCGAAGCGTCGCATCGTCGACCGGCCGGTCGAGCCACTTGCGATGCGTTCGCGCTTCGGTGAACAGGACGCCGAGCACTTCGTCATCCAGGACTCTCATGAAAATGATTCTACGGCCATCTCGAGAGCGACGTTGTAAGCTGTGCGCTGATGACAACCATCGGCGACAAATACCTGCTGACCGGCTCCGGACGGAGTGACCACGACCGGCTGCGCGTCATCAGCGAGATTCACGACGGCCGGACTCGCGAGTTGCTGCTGCGCGCAGGGCTTGCGCCGGGGCAGCGGTTCGTCGAATTCGGCTGCGGGCTGGGCTACGTGGCGCGGTGGGCGGCCGGTCAAGGCGCATATGCCACCGGCATCGATCTGAACCCGGAGCAGATCGCCGTGGCCGATGGTCTGGCACATGAAGCGGGACTCCGGACGGCGCAGTTTCGACTGGGCAATGTCTACGAACCGGGGTTCGAGCCTGACAGCGTGGACATGTCCTACTCGCGCTGGTTGATGGTGCACCTCAACAAGCCGGTGGGGGCGATGCGAGCGATCTACAAAGCGTTGAAGCCGGGCGGCGTGATGGTCTGCGAGGAAGCGGACGTGAGCGGCGTCTACGCCGAGCCGAACTCGGCTTCGTATGTCGAGCTGCGCGAGATCTGCATGGAGGGAGGCCGCCAGCGCGGGGTCGACTACGCGGGTGGCCGCCGGGCCCATTCATGGGCGAAGGAAGCGGGCTTCGATGTCGTGCACGTGGACGCGTATCACCCGCACTACCTGACCGGCGAACACAAGGGGTTCTGGAACTGGACGCTGCGTGCGGTTGCCGAGGGATTGGTCAGCGAGGGAACGCTGACCGCCGTTCGCCTCGACGAGCTCGTTGCCGGAATGACCGAGGCGGACGCCTCGGCCGACACGGTGGTCGCGCATTGCCGCATGCACCAGCTGATTGCACGAAAGCCTTGCACGGCAGCTACTTAGAGACGGACACGAGACCGCGCCCGTGGGGTCTTGAACGATTGCGCGGGATTTTGCGTCTGAGTGCTTACATGCCGGCCGCATCGCCCGGATGGTCGCTCCGCCGGCTCCTTTCTTCGGTCCTGCAGTGTGCCGCGCGCCTGGCCGGGCGTGAATCTCCCTGGGATCGGGTGCCGATGAGGGTGCCGGCCAGCGTGTTCGGGCCAGGCTCGCGTCAGCCGTTCGACACCTACTTCGAAGGCGAGAGCAGCGTCCGCGTCGGCTCCATCGACGACATCGTCGCGTGGCTGCGGACCTGCGAGTACGTCAGCGACCTCGAGTTGTTTCGCGAGCGCGACTTCTGGCAGCACCCCGCCGTCTTCGAGGACCGGAGACGAGGCGATTGCGAAGACTTCGCGCTGTGGGCGTGGCGCAAGCTCGCGGAGCTGGGCATCGATGCCGAGTTTTGCGTGGGGCGCGTGATCAGCGACGATCAGCCGGAAATCGATCGCCAGCATGCGTGGGTGGTCTATCGCGTCGACGGGACGGCGTTTCTCTTCGAGCCGGCAGCGCACACGCTGTCGAGCATGATTCGCCCCCTCGCCGACGTGATGGGCCAGTACGTGCCCCACTTCGCCGTGGACCACCGATTCGACACCTATGCGTTTGCGGGATGTGCGGCCGACTCCCACCGCGGCATCCTGCCCCGCCGCGATCCCCGTCTCGCAATCTGATCGGCCCGCGCACGCGGCCCGCTATGATGGTGACATGGCCGGCTGGCGCCTCGAGCACACCTACGAAGAACTGCCGCAGCTGTTCTACTCGGATGCGGCGCCGACGGCGGTTCGCGAGCCGCGCCTGGCCGCATTCAACCGGCCGCTCGCGATCATGCTGGGGCTCGAGCCGGATGCGCTCGACGGGCCGGAAGGCGCGGCGATCTTCGCGGGCAACGCTATGCCGGACGGCGGCCACCCGATCGCGCAGGCCTACGCCGGCCACCAGTACGGGCGCTTCACGACCCTGGGCGACGGCCGCGCGATCCTGCTCGGGGAACAGATCACGCCGTCCGGTGATCGCCTGGACATCCAGCTGAAGGGGCCGGGACTGACACGCTTCTCACGGCGGGGCGACGGCCGTGCTGCGCTCGGGCCGATGCTCCGTGAATACATCATCAGCGAGGCGATGTACGCGCTCGGCATTCCAACGACGCGGAGCCTCGCGGTGGTCAAGACGGGAGAGCCCGTCTACCGCGAGACGGTGCTCGACGGCGCCGTGCTGACGCGCGTGGCCGCGAGCCACATCCGCGTCGGCACCATGCAATGGGCGGCGGCCCATGAGGACGTAAACGCGCTGCGAGCCCTCGCCGATTACACGCGGGCACGGCATTACCCGGAGCTGGCCGATTCGCCGGACCCGCACATGGCGCTGTTCGACGCGATCCTCGGGCGCCAGGCGCGCCTCATTGCCCAATGGCAGCTCGTCGGCTTCATCCACGGCGTGATGAACACCGACAACATGGCCCTCTCCGGCGAGACGATCGACTACGGCCCGTGCGCGTTCATGGACGCGTACGATCCCGCCACGGTGTTCAGCTCCATCGACCACGGCGGACGATACGCGTACGGCAACCAG
>Ga0068871_100000806_pt1 | contig 21077 bp, 18 predicted proteins | sample KBSMisM72_FD_72750 | JGI IMG/M metagenome (GOLD analysis project Ga0068871, IMG submission 72750) | Miscanthus rhizosphere microbial communities from Kellogg Biological Station, Michigan, USA - KBS Miscanthus M7-2 | ecosystem: Host-associated > Plants > Roots > Rhizosphere > Soil ...
CCTGGTCGGGTGCCATGACAAGCGAAAGGCTGGCCGGGTTGATCCGGCACCTGCCCGAAGGCCTGAGCGAGATCTATACCCATCCCGCCACCGGCGCTTATCCGGGTTCGGCGCCGGGTTATCGGTATGAAGGGGAACTGGCGGCCCTGACCGATCCTGGGTTACCGGGTCTGCTGGCCGCCCAAGGGGTCAGGAGTGGAGGCTTTGAGGACTTTTCACGCTAATAATATCAAAGGCTTAGCCCGGATTCACCGGGTCGCATTTTTGGGTTCAATTGGCTCCGCCAAAGGGGTATTGCAAGGCGGTTCACCGTGAGCAGGTTTTGATGAGTAGCCCGGCTTTCGCCATTCCGCCCGACCTGACCCGCGACACCGGCCTTTGGCCCGGTGACGGCCCGATCAAGTTCGGCAGCGACGAACATAAGCGGCTGTTCTGCAAGACCCTGCTGGATACCCATGATCCCTACAAGCCGGCGGTGCTGGACTGGCCCAGGCTGGGCGAGGAAGCCGAGAAGCGCATTACCGCGCTGCCGATCTGGGACATCGCGGTGCAGACCGAAAACCGCGCCGGGCTGAATGTCTGCACCTATGCCGAAAGCGTGCCCGATGCCCTGCTGCGCAAGGCGATCGAGCTCAACGGGTTCGAGGAACGCCGCCATCGCCATGTGCTGGCCAATCTGGTCGAGGCCTATGGCATCAAGCTGGCGCCCGAGCCGGTCTATGAAAAGCCCAAGGATCCGGAATGGGCCTTCATGGTCACCGGCTATAGCGAATGCATCGACTCCTTCTTCGCCTTCGGCCTGTTCAAGGCCGCCAAGGACACCGGCTATTTCCCGCCGGAACTGGTCCAGACCTTCGATCCCGTCGTAAATGAAGAAGCGCGTCACATTTTGTTTTTCGTCAACTGGGTCGCCTGGCACCGCCGCAACATGCCGTTGTGGCGCAGGCCCTATTTCGAGCTCAAGGTTTTCGCGGTCTGGCTGTTCTTGATCTATGAGCGCATGGGCATCGCATCCGACGTTTCCAACGGCCAGCAGGACAACAACTTCACCCTCAGCGGCGCCGAACAGTTGGGATCGGACATCAATGTCGGCGAGTTGGTCGCCCTTTGCGTCGCCGAGAATGATCGCCGCCTGAAGCCTTATGACAACCGTCTCAAGCGCCCGCGCTTTGTACCGTTCCTGGCCAGGCAGGCGTTGAAGTTCATCGGTCCGAAAAAGAAGGTTGCGGCATGAAAATCGGATCGCCGGAGCATCGCGATACCTTCTGCAAGCATTTCATGCAGACCTATACCGAATTCGATCCGGACACCTTGCCCTGGCCGGATCTGGACGAGGCGGCGCTGACGCGCCTGAAATCGGTGCCTTTCTGGGAAGAGGTTTTCTATACCGAGCGGCGGGCCGGCGCGATTGTCGCCGAATTCGTCAAGACCATCAAAGACCCGGTGATGAAGGAAGCCGTGGCGATGCAGGGCTTCGAAGAGGCTCGCCATGCCAAGCTGATCCGGGTGATGATCAACAAATACGGCATCGACGCGGCCGAACGGCCGCTGGAAGATGTCAGCGACAATGTCGAAACCCGCTTCAAGGATTTCGGCTTCGGCGAATGCATGGACTCTTTCCTGGGCTTCGGCGTCTTCAAGATCGCCATGCAGTCGGAATTTCTGCCCAAGGAAATGTTCAGCATCTTCGAAACCCTGATGTATGAGGAGACCCGTCATATCGTCTTCTTCGTCAACTGGATGGCCTATAACCAGGCGCAGAAGGGTTTCCTGGCCAGGCTGATGCTGCCCCTGACAGACTTCCGTTACTACATGCGCGCCCTGGGCCGCATGGTCGGCACCGCCAAACGCGGCAAGGAATTGAACGACGGCAAGGAATTTTCCGCCACCCAGGCATCGGTGTTCCTGGACGGCTTCACTTTCCGCCGCTTCCTGGAAGACTGCTATTCCGAGAACCGCCGCCGCATGGGTGTGTTCGACAAGGAATTGCTGCGTCCCAGTTTCCTGCCCCAGTTGGCGGAAACCGCGCTGGGCGCGATGCGCCTGTGGAGCTTCCGCGCCAAGCCGCTCCCTGTCTAATGAAATGGGCGCCCAAGATCGGGGTCGCTGTCGCGCTGCTGGCCGGCGTCGTCGCGGCCGTTTATCTGGTCTGGTCGATCGGGTTCGACGCGGTGTTTGCCGCGATTGCCCGCGCCGGGTTTGGCGGGCTGGGGCTGTTATGCGGCTATGCGCTGGTGGTGTTCGTCAGCCTGGCATTGGCCTGGTATTTTTTGCTGCCCCGACAGCACCGCCGCTCCGTCGCGGAATTCTATATTGCCCGGCTGGTGCGCGATTCCATCGCCGAGATTTCGCCTTTCTCGCCGGTGGGCGGCATGGTCGCAGCGGCGCGGTTGATGGTGCTCAAGGGTATGAACGGCGCCTATGCGGCGGCGTCCGTTGCCGCCGACGCCACCACCGAGGCCATGGCGCAGGTGGTATTCCTGGCGTTCGGACTGGGCATGGGGTTCACCCAATTCCGTCATCTGCAAGGCTCCGCGCCTTTGACCCAGGCGATGCTGGCGGTGCTGCTACTGGCGATTCCCGGCATCGCGTTGCTGATTTTCCTGCAGAAGAAAGGCGCCAGTTTTGCGGAACGGATCGCGGCGCGCTTTTTCCCGCAAGCCGGGCAGGGCGTATCTTTCCGTGCCGCGATTGAAGACCTTTACGATTCCCGCGGCCGGCTGGCGATCTCGGCGGCATGGCATCTTATCGCCTGGATCGGCGCGGGCGGCGGCACCTATATCGCCTTCCGCCTGGTGGGTGGGCATATCGGCCTGCTGAACGCCATCGCCCTGGAAGCCTTGCTTTGCACCTTGCGGAGCATCGCCGCACCCGTTCCCGCCGCCATCGGCGTGCAGGAATGGGGCTATGCCATGCTGGCGCCCTTGTTCGGCCTGCCAGCTGAAATGGGCGTGGCGGTGTCGTTGCTGAAACGCGCGCGTGAGATCGTGCTGGGAGTTCCCGCTTTGCTTTATTGGCAAGGTGTCGAAGGCCGCAAGGCGTTTGCGGGGTCCGGCAATGTCTGACATCGCGCTGGTCACCGGAGCGTCAGGTTTCGTCGGCTCCGCCGTGGCGCGCGCTCTGGTGGCGCGCGGGCTGCATGTGCGGGTGCTGATGCGCCCCACCGCGTCGCGGGTCAACATCGCGGGGGTGCATTGCGAGCCGGTCACCGGCGACATGCGCGATGAGAGTTCCATGGCCGCTGCCCTGAAAGGCGCGCGCTATTTGTTTCATGTCGCCGCCGATTACCGCTTGTGGGCGCGCGATCCGGGCGAAATCGAACGCAACAATCTCACCGGCGCCCGCGCCACCATGGGCGCGGCCTTGAAAGCGGGCGTGGAACGGGTGGTTTACACCTCGTCGGTCGCCGCCCTGAAGCCGGGAGCGGCGGCGGTGGATGAGAGTTCGCGCCACACGCCGCAAAGCGTGATCGGCGCTTACAAACGCAGCAAGCTGGCGGCCGAGCGCGAAGTCGAGCGCCTGATCGCAACCGAAAAGCTTCCCGCCGTGATTGTCGCGCCCTCCACGCCCATCGGGCCGCGCGACATCAAGCCGACGCCGACCGGACGGGTGATCGTGGAGGCAGCCACCGGCCGCATGCCGGCCTTTGTCGATACCGGGCTGAACCTGGTGCATGTGGATGATGTGGCGCAGGGCCATCTGCTGGCTTTGGACAAAGGCAGGATCGGCGAGAACTACATTCTGGGCGGCGCCGATGTGGCGCTGGAAACCATGCTGGGCGACATCGCCTTTTTATCGGGGCGGCGCGCCCCCACCCTGAAAATCCCCCGGGCACCGCTGTTTCCACTGGCCTGGGCGGCCGAGATGGCGGCGCGCGTCACCGGCAAGGAGCCGTTCCTCACCGTCGATGCCTTGCGGATGTCGCGCTATCGCATGTTCTTCAGTTCGGAAAAGGCCAAACGCGAGTTGGGCTATACCGCGCGGCCTTATCTCGACGGTCTCAAGGACGCCCTGGCCTGGTTCCGCGACAACGGATACCTGAAATGATCGCGGGTATCTTGTTCGGATTTGTGCCACTGGCGGTCTGGCTCTATCTGCTGTTGTTCCGCAACGGCTTCTGGCTGCTGCGCGAACGGGACATGCAGGCGGTTCCGGAACCGGCAATCTGGCCTTCCGTCGTCGCCGTAGTGCCGGCCCGCAACGAAGCCGATGTGATTCGGGAGAGTATCGGCAGCCTGCTGGCCCAGGATTATCCAGGCTCGTTTCGCATCGTGCTGGTGGACGATCAATCCGGCGACGGTACCGGCGGGTTGGCCCGGGCGCTGGATTCTGAACGCCTCACCGTGCTGACCGGCACGCCGCGCCCGGCTGGCTGGACCGGAAAATTATGGGCGATGAAACAAGGCTGCGATCATGCCAGCGCCAATGTCTTCGATCAGGGCAGCGCGCCGGATTTCATCTGGTTCACCGACGCCGATATCGCCCATCACAAGGACAATCTGCGGCATCTGGTGTCGCGCGCCCAGGCCGGCGACAAGGTTTTGGTGTCGTTGATGGCGCGGCTGTCCTGCAAAAGCTACGCCGAGCATTTCCTGATCCCCGCCTTTGTATTTTTCTTCGACATGCTGTTTCCCTTTGGCGCCGTCAACAATCCGAAAAGTCCGGTCGCGGCGGCGGCGGGCGGTTGCATGCTGGCACGCCGCGATGCGTTGGAAAAAGCAGGCGGACTGGCGGCCATCCGCCACAACATCATCGACGATTGCGCCTTGGGCCGGGCGATGAAGAGCCAGGGGCCCATCTGGCTGGGCCTGACGGATCGCGCCGTGAGCCTTCGGCCCTATGAGCATCTTTCCGACATCCGGCACATGGTGACCCGCACCGCCTATGCCCAGCTTGGCTATTCGCCGCTGGTATTGGCGGGGACCCTGCTGGGTTTGGCGATGGTCTACCTGGCGCCGGTGATGACCGCATTGTTCGCCTGGGGTATTTCGCAGATGGCTGGCTGGCTGGCCTGGATCATCATGGCGGTGATGTTCCAGCCGATCCTGCGTTTTTATCGCCTGTCGCCGCTGTGGGGGCTGGCGCTGCCGCTGATCGGCGTCTTTTATGCCGGCTTCACGGTTCAGTCCGCCATCCAGCACTGGTCGGGAAAGGGCGGCATGTGGAAGGGCCGCGCCCAAGCGCAGAAGGCCGGGGAGCAGGCATGACCGGATCTTCACAGAACAGTGTCGCGCAATTGCAGTCCGGCAAGGGGCACAAGGACGAGAATTTTCCGGTTGCCTCCTTTCTGATCGCACCCCGCCACCGTCCACCGGTCCTGGCTTTCTACAAGTTCGTGCGCGCCGCCGACGATGTCGCCGATAACGCCGTTGCGCCGCCGGAGGAGAAACTGGCGTTGCTGGAGCAAATGCGCGCCACCCTGGCGGGCGAGAGCGATTTTATACCGGAAGGCGTGGCGCTGCGTGACATCCAGGCCGAACGCGGCCTGACCCCAGACCATGCGCTGGATTTGCTAGAAGCCTTCCGCCGCGACTGCACCAAGCTGCGTTACCGGGACTGGGACGATCTGATCGACTATTGCCGTTACAGCGCCATGCCGGTGGGCCGGTTTGTGCTGGATGTGCATGGCGAAAGCCGGGCGCTGTGGCCCGCCAATGACGCGCTGTGCGCCGCGCTGCAGGTGATCAACCATCTGCAGGATTGCGCCAAGGATTATCGCGAGTTGAATCGGGTCTATATTCCCGAGCCCTTGTTGACAGTGGCGGGGATCGGCGCGGCGGCGCTGGCGGAAAGACGCGCAAATCCGGCCCTGGCTGGTGTGATCGCCGGCCTGGCGCGACAGAATGCGGCGCTGCTGGAGACTTCGCGGCCCTTCGCCCGCGGGATAAAAGACGGCCGGCTGGCGATGGAGGTCGACCTGATCCAGACCCTGGCCGAGGACCTCAACCGCCTGCTGATGAACCGGGATCCTTTGTCGGAATCCGTGCATCATTCCAAGATCGATGTAGCCGCCTTGTTCCTCAAACGCCTTCCCGCTTTCGCCTTGATGCGCCTGACCCGCCAAACATAAAGATAGTCATCGAGACACGCATGACCAACGCAGAAAATATCGGCGTCCCGGCCGCCAAGGCCGTGAAGAAGAAGGCCAGCGGCAGTTCCTTCTATGTCGCCATGCGGCTGATGCCGGCGGAGGAGCGCGACGCCATGTTCGCGATCTATGCCTTCTGCCGCAAGGTGGACGATATTGCCGATGATGGTGTTGGCACCCGCGCCGAACGGCACGGGAAGCTGGAACAGTGGCGCAGCGACCTGCGCGGCCTTTATGCCGGCACCATCGCGCCGCAAGTCCGGTTCCTGGCGCCCGCCGTGACGCGCTACGGCCTAAGGCTGGAGGATTTCCTGGCCGTGCTGGACGGCATGGACATGGATGTGGCTGAAGATATCGTCGCGCCCGACCTCGCCACCTTGGATCTGTATTGCGACCGTGTCGCCAGCGCGGTGGGCCGGCTCTCGATCAAGGTGTTCGGCATGGAGGAAGGGCCGGGATTTGAACTGGCGCATCATTTGGGCCGGGCACTGCAACTGACCAACATCCTGCGCGACATCGACGAGGACGCCGCGATTGGCCGGTTGTATCTGCCGCGCGAATATCTTGAAGAAATGGATTGCTGCCGCCAGATGGATCCGGCCGCGATCATCGCCCGGCCGGAGATCGATGCGGTCTGCCGCCGGGTGGCCAAGCTGGCTCATCATCATTATGACGAGGCGGAGCGCATCCTGGCGTCGCGGCCGCGCGGCCGGATCAAGACGCCGCGCCTGATGGGGGCGGTCTATTCCGAAATCCTGCGCGCCAGCGAGGCGCAAGGTTTTACCGCGCCGCGCCGCCGCGTGTCATTGCCCAAATCAAGGCTGTTGTCGCTGGTGCTGCGGCAAGGCCTCTTTTCATGATGTGCGCATGACCGGGCGAGCTTATGTTGTCGGGGCAGGTCTCGCCGGCCTGTCAGTCGCCACCATCCTGGCATCGCGCGGCGTTTCGGTCATGGTGATCGAGGCCGCCGGGCAGGCGGGCGGGCGCTGCCGCTCCTATTACGACGCGGCCATGGATGGTGTCATCGACAATGGCAATCATCTCGTCTTGTCAGGCAACCATGCGGTCCAGGCCTATCTGGCGCGCATCGGCGCGCGTGACGCGCTGGCGGGACCACCACGCGCGGAATTCAACTTTGTGGATTTGCGCGATGGCAAATGTTGGTTGTTGCGGCCCAATGAGGGCGGCATTCCCTATTGGATATTCCGCGAGCAGCGCCGGGTGCCGGGCACGGGTGCGTTTGACTATTTCAAATATGCCCCCTTGTTGTGGGCGGACAAAAAATCCAGCATCGGCGAGGCTGTCGCGGATCGCGGTCCCTTGTGGGAGCGCTTGATGCGCCCCTTCCTGCTGGCAGCCCTGAACACCGAACCGGAAGACTCGTCGGCGGCGCTGGCCGGCGCCGTGTTGCGCGAGACCTTGGCGAAAGGCGGACGTCATTATCGTCCGCGCATTGCCCATCCCACTTTGGCGGCGGCCTTTGTCGATCCGGCACTGAATTATCTCCGGGCCAAGGGCGCAAGGGTGCAGGTGGGCACGCGTGTGCGCGATCTCGGTTTTGACGGCTCCCTGGCCATGGCGATCAACACCGTCGAGGCGACCTTGCCGATTACGTCCGGCGATGTGGTGGTGATGGCAGTGCCGCCCTGGAGCGCCGCCGACCTGATTCCAGGCCTTACCGCGCCCAATGATTTTCGCGCCATCGTCAACGCCCATTTCAAGATTGCCGGGCCGGCGGGAGCGCCACCCATGTTGGGCGTGATCGGCGGCACCGCCGAGTGGATATTCACCTTCCATGATCGCATTTCGGTCACCGTGTCCGGGGCGGACGCCATTGTGGACCAGGACCGCGAGGACCTGGCTATCCGTATCTGGGCCGATGTGAGCAAGGCGCTTGATCTTAAGGTCCCCATGCCGGCCTGGCAGATCGTCAAGGAAAAGCGCGCCACCTTCGCCGCCACCCCGCAGCAGGACGCCCGCCGCCCGGCCGCCAAAACCCAATGGCGCAACCTGTTTTTGGCCGGCGATTGGACCCAGACCGGCCTGCCGGCCACCATTGAGGGGGCGTTGCGCTCAGGCGAGACCGCGGCCGCTTTGGCCCTCAAGCATCTCCACTTATAGTGCCCTCTTAGGGATCAAGTATGAACCAGATGAACCCGGGTGAGTTCGCAGAAGTGGAAGGCGCGATCCGCGCCGCAACCGACGCGATCCTGGCTGAGCAGAAGCCCGACGGGCACTGGGTTTATGAACTGGAGGCCGATGCCACCATTCCGGCGGAATATGTCCTGCTGGTGCACTATCTGGCGGAGGCGCCCAATCTGGAACTGGAACGCAAGATCGGGGTCTATCTGCGCCGCATCCAGGGCGCCCATGGCGGCTGGCCGCTATACCATGACGGCGCCTTCGATATTTCCGCGACGGTGAAGGCTTACTTCGCGCTCAAGATGATCGGCGACGATATCGATGCGCCGCATATGGTGCGGGCGCGCGAGGCGCTGCATGCGCGCGGCGGCGCCATCAAGGCCAATGTCTTCACCCGCATCCTGCTGGCGCTGTATGGCGAGACCGGCTGGGAGAATGTTCCCACCGTGCCGGTGGAATTGATCCTGCTGCCGCGCTGGTTTCCGGTGCACCTGTCGAAGATGAGTTATTGGGCGCGCACCGTGATCGTGCCGCTGTTGGTGCTGGCGGCCAAGCAGCCCGTCGCGCGCAATCCGCGCAGCATCCATGTGCCGGAATTGTTCGTGCTCGGCGTGCCGGCGGCGAGCCCGCGCGCGCCGCATCAAAGCGCTGGCTGGTCGTTGTTCTTCAATCTTCTGGACAAGATTCTCAAGCGCGTACCCTGGCCGAAGGGCTTGCGCGCCCGCGCCATCGAGAAATGCCATGCCTGGACCACCGAGCGGTTGAACGGCGAGGATGGCTTGGGCGCGATTTATCCCGCCATGGCCAACAGCGTGATGATGTACGACGTGCTGGGTTATCCGCCCGACCATCCCGACCGCGCCATCGCCCGCAAGTCGGTGGAGAATCTGCTGATCGTCAAGGACAGCGAGGCCTATTGCCAGCCATGTGTCTCGCCGGTGTGGGACACCGCTTTGGTCGCCCATGCGCTGATGGAAACCAAGGACAGACGCGCTGAAGATGCCGCCGAGCGCGGGTTGGAATGGCTGAAGCCGTTGCAGGTGCTGGATGTGAAAGGCGACTGGGCGGAGGAAAAGCCCGATGTGCGCCCGGGCGGCTGGGCCTTCCAGTATCGCAACGACTATTACCCCGACCTGGACGACACCGCCGTGGTGGTGATGGCGATGGACCGCGCCCGAACACGCGACAGATACAAAGAGCCAATCGCGCGCGGCGCCGAATGGGTGGAAGGGCTGCAAAGCCGGGATGGCGGCTGGGGCGCCTTCGATGCCGACAACAGCTATTATTATCTCAACAACATCCCCTTCGCCGATCACGGCGCCCTGCTGGACCCGCCTACGGAGGACGTGTCGGGGCGCTGTGTCGGCATGCTGGCGCAGTTGGGCGCGAAGAATGACGATCCGCGCCTGAAGGCGGGTATCGACTATCTGATCAAGACCCAGCGCCAGGACGGAAGCTGGTGGGGCCGCTGGGGTGTCAATTACATCTATGGCACCTGGTCGGCACTGGCGGGGTTGAACGGCGCCGGTCTTGGTCCGGATCATCCGACCGTGAAGCGCGGCGCCGATTGGCTGGTGGCGATCCAGAATCCGGATGGCGGCTGGGGCGAAAATTGCGACAGCTACAAGCTGGATTACAAGGGTTATGAGCCCGCGCCTTCGACCGCGTCACAGACCGCCTGGGCACTGCTGGGGCTGATGGCGGCGGGCGAGGTCGATCACCCCGCGGTGGCGCGTGGCGTCAATTATCTCAAAGCAACGCAAGCGCCGGACGGGTTATGGACGCAGGCGCATTACACCGGCGGCGGATTCCCGCGCGTGTTCTACCTGAACTATCACGGCTATCCCAAGTTCTTCCCGCTCTGGGCCCTGGCGCGCTACCGCAATCTCAAGACCAGCAATTCGCGTCGGGTGGAATACGGGTTGTGACGATTTTGGCCGTCACCGGGCTTGCCAAGGAGGCCAAACTCGCCGGCGTTGCTGGTGTGGTGGCGGTGGCGGGTGGTGGTGACGCTGATGGCCTGATGGCAAAGCTCAATGCGCTGCATGGCGACATCCATGGCGTAATTTCCATCGGCCTGGCGGGGGCCTTGTCGCCGCTTTTGAATGTCGGCGATGTGGTGATTGCCGATCAGGTGATGACGGGTGCGCTCCTCCCCCGCGCGCGCGGCAGCGCGCTCAATGCGGGGGAGGTGGCCGTAGCTGGCTCTCGAGCCAGCGAAGGCCGGAGGGGGCAAGAAACGTGGGATTGCCATGAAGGCTGGCGGGTGCGGCTGACCTCACGGCTGCCTTATGCCCATCAGGGCCAGCTGTTCGGCAGCGACGTGATCATCGAAAACTCCGAGACCAAGTCGGGCCTGCACACCACAACCGGCGCCCTGGCGGTGGATATGGAAAGCCAGGTTGCCGCGCGGTTCGCCGCGAAGAGAAACCTGCCGCTGGCGGGCCTGCGGGTGATTTCCGACGATGCGTCCCATGTGCTGCCGCCGGCCGCCTTGGTGGCGATGCGGCCGGATGGCGGCATCGCGCTGGGACGGGTGCTGGGGTCGGTGCTACGCAAGCCCGGTCAAGTGCCGGCGCTGATCCGCACCGCACGGGCCTCGAACAAAGCCTTCGCGGAACTACTCCGCTGCCTCGATCTCTGTGGTGTTGGAATTGCCGGCCTTGATCTGTGACATCTTGTGCTCGACATGACGAGAGAAGGTGAATTCCGCCGGACGCTGCTTTGACAGGTCGATTTCAGGCGCCATCGGGCCTTCGGTTTTGATGCCCTTCATCAGGATCGGCAGCATCTTCAGCGGATGCTTGATCGCATCGGTGGCGGCGGTGCCTTCGAAGCCGCAATGCACCATGCAGTTGGCGCATTTCTCATACTTGCCGACGCCGTATTTTTCCCATTCCGTGCCTTCCATCAATTCTTTGAAGGTCGCGGCATAGCCTTCGCCCAAGAGATAGCAGGGCTTCTGCCAGCCGAACACGGTCAGCAGCGGCATCGACCAAGGCGTGCATTCATAGGTCTGGTTGCCCGCCAGGAAATCCATGAACAGGGATGAGTTGGTGAATTCCCAATTTTTGCCGCCATTGCCGCGGCTCAGAATCTCGCGGAACATTTTCTTGGTGCGTTCGCGGTTCAGGAAATGCTGCTGATCGGGGGCGCGCTCATAGGCATAGCCGGGCGATACTGTCATGCCGTCCACGCCCATCGCCATCATTTCGTCGAAGAAAGCGGCGGTGCGTTCGGGGTCGGCGCCGTCGAACAAGGTGCAATTGATCTGGGTGCGGAAGCCCTTGGACTTGGCCAGCTTGATGGCGGCCACGGCGCGGTCATAGGTGCCGTCCTGGCAGACCGACTTGTCGTGCATCGCCTTGTCGCCGTCCAGGTGGATCGACCAGGTGAAATTGGGGTGCGGCTTGTACTGGTCGATCTTCTTGGCCAGCAGCAGCGCGTTGGTGCACAGGATGACGAACTTGTCGCGTGCGATATAGCCTTCCACGATCTTGGCCATGTCGCGGTGAAGCAGGGGCTCGCCGCCGGCGATGGAAACGGCGGGGGCGCCGCATTCGTCGATCGCATCCATGCATTGCTGATAGGACATGCGCTGGTTGAGGATTTCATCGGGATAGTCGATCTTGCCGCAGCCGGCGCAGGCCAGGTTGCAGCGGAAGAGGGGCTCCAACATCAGGACCAGCGGATATTTGCCGCCGGAAAGATGCTTCTTCATCACATAGGCGCCGATCTTGGCGGCCTGGCGCAGCGGAAGTCCCATAGCTTTAAGCCCTCAATTCGGCGGGAAGACGGAACTCGATATGTTCCTTCTTGCCGTCCATCTGTTCGACTTCCACATCTTCGATCTGTCCCAGCGCGTCGATCACATGACGCACCAATTCTTCCGGGGCCGAAGCGCCGGCGGTCAGCCCGACCACGCCCTTGCCTTGCACCCATTCGGGTTTGAGCTCGCTGCCGTCATTGATCAGATAGGAGGGCACGCCTTCCTCGATGCCGATCTCGCGCAGCCGGTTGGAATTGGAGCTGTTGGCCGCGCCCACCACCAGGATCACATCGGCGATCTTGGCCAGTTCGCGCACCGAGGTTTGGCGGTTCTGGGTGGCGTAGCAGATGTCGCTGGTCTCGGGGCCGACAATGTCGCTGAAGCGCTTTTTCAGCGCCACGATGATGCCCTTGGTATCGTCGATCGAAAGCGTAGTCTGGGTGATATAGGCCACCGGCGTCGAGGGCGGAATGTCCAGCACCGCGACATCGGCTTCGTTCTGCACCAGGGTTACCGGCGCGCCGACCTGGCCCATGGTGCCTTCCACTTCGGGATGGCCGGCATGGCCGATCAGGATCAGGGTGCGGCCGTGCGCGACATAGCGCTTGCCCTGGTTATGCACCTTGGAGACCAGCGGGCAGGTGGCGTCCAGGACGGGAAGCCCACGGCTGGCGGCGGTCTTGACGACGGACTGCGGTACGCCATGGGCGCTGAACACCGTGACGGCGCCTTCGGGCACTTCGTCCAGTTCCTCGACAAAGCGCGCGCCCTTGTTCTTGAGCTTGTCCACCACATGCTTGTTGTGAACGATCTCGTGGCGGACATAGACGGGCTCGCCATACTTATCGAGCGCCTTCTCCACGATATCGATGGCGCGCACGACCCCGGCACAGAAGCCGCGCGGCTGGGCAAGAATGACTCGCATGTCGATCCCTAATCCGGCTCCAACAAACCTGGCCGCCCCGGCCAGGCCTACCGTGTCCCAACCCGGAAGACCCGGCAGATTCACAGCTTTGGCGCTGCAACATAGTCATTTTCCCTTTTCGCAACAGGGGGTGCAACCCCTCTTCCCGCAGGGGCGGGAACCGCGCCGGGCAGGGCTGTGAAATGTCGCGGGAAAGGGGCGGAAAAGCGGCTGGCAAGAGGGGCGGATTCAAGGCTAAAAGCGGTTCAACAGGGCCTGGTCCCCGGCTGGGGCCTGGCACGGAACCATCATCAAACCACCCTCTAGCGGCCTTAAAATGGGGCAGGATGTCCAATAACCCCCTCAATTTGCCGGTCAGCGGGATCGACACCAGCCCGCTGCCCAAAGCCATTGCGGCCTCCGCCAAGCTGGTCGATGCGGCCCTGGAAAGTGTGTTGCCGGTCCCTGCCGGGCGTCAGGCCCGGGTCCAGGAGGCGATGCGCTACGCCATCCTGGCGGGCGGCAAACGGCTTCGGCCCTTCCTGGTGCTGCATTCGGCGCGGCTGTTCGGGGTGGATGATTCGCGCAGTCTCCGGGTGGGCGCGGCGATCGAGTCCCTGCATACCTACAGCCTGGTGCATGACGATCTGCCCTGTATGGATGACGATGACCTGCGCCGCGGCCGTCCCACCACCCACATCGCCTTCGACGAGATGACCGCAGTGCTGGCAGGCGACGCACTGCTGACCATCGCCTTTGAAATTCTTGCCGATGCCCGCACCCATCCGTCCGCCGAGGTGCGTTGCGCGCTGATCGCCCGCCTGGCGGAGGCATCCGGACATAGCGGCATGATCGGCGGCCAGATCATCGACATGCTGGCGGATCGGAGTTTCGGGGTCGAGGATGTGATCGACCTGCAGCGCCGCAAAACCGGCCAGCTGTTTGAATTTTCCTGCGAGGCAGGGCCGATCCTGGGCCAGGCCGGGGCAGAGGATCGCGCCCGGCTCAAGGCCTATGCCGAAGACATGGGGGTGGTGTTCCAGATCACCGACGATTTGCTGGACGTCACCAGCACCGCGGAAAAAACCGGCAAAGCGGTGGGCAAGGATGCCGACATGGGCAAGCAGACGCTGGTGACGTTGCTGGGTCTGGAAGGTGCCAGGGCGGAGGCCGAGAAACGCGCCCGGCGCGCGGTCGAGGCGTTGGGCCCCTATGCCGCAAAGGCGCCGGAATTGTCGGCCTTGCCGTTTTTTTTGCTGGACCGGGACAGCTGAAAGCCGGGAAATGAGCCTGATTTTTGCCAAATCCGTTCGGGTCCCATTCAGCTTTCATGCGTTACACGGGAATATCCAAGGAGAGTTCGATGAGCCGTTTCCTGAAGTCTGTCTGCACGGTCCTGACGTTGATGGCGGCTCCCGCCGCGACCTTGGTCTTGCCCCAGCCCGTGCTGGCGCAGGCCGTGGACCCGGCCAGCGCGCAGGTGCAAGGTTTCTATGACGCGCTGCTGGCTTCCATGAAAGCGGGCGGCACCGCCAAGTCGCGCTACGAGAAATTAAAGCCGGCGGTGGAAAAGGCGTTCGATCTGCCCGCCATGACCGCGACCGCTGTCGGTCCGGGCTGGGCCGCCTTGCCGGACGCCGACAAGAAAGCGCTGACCGATGCCTTCAGCCGCATGACCATTGCCAACTATGCCAAGAATTTCGATTCCTTCGGCGGCGAGAAATTCATCGTCGAGCCGGCTTCGATCACGCGCGGCAGCGATCATTTCGTCAAAAGCAGTCTGAAGACCTCGAAAGAAACCATCGCGTTCAATTATCGGATGCATCAAGCGGGATCGGAGTGGAAGGTGACCGACGTCTATCTCGCCGGTAATATCAGCCAGATGGCGCAGAAGCGTTCCGACTTCGCCGCGACACTTGCTTCGGGTGGTGCGCAAGGATTGGCGAAGCGCATTAATGCTTTGGCCGATCAGATGTTGAACTGACACACCGTTCGAATTCCAGAGACCGTTCGCATGGCTTGGCCGCCATGCTCGCTCCCCTTAGCGCGCAGCGCGGCAAAGGGGAGGTGGTTTCAGCGATCGAGGCGAAGCGTAGCGAGCCGAGAGGAAGCTGAAACCGGAGGGGGTTGGGAATTACACTTCAGGATCATGCATCCGCAATGTATGTGGCGGCGGGCCCAGCAGGGCCGGCGATAGGAACAAGGTGGTGGTTAACACCCAGCCCAGGGAGATCATCAGCAATTCGCCCATGCTGGCGGTACCCGGGTGAATGCTCAGCCACAGCGTGCCGAAGCCGCTGGCGGTGGTGGCGGCGGAGAAGATCACGGCGCGGGTCAGGCTGGAGGCCAGGAAGCATCGTTGTCCGTGCCGCCAGGCGACCACGAAATAGATGTTGAAAGCCACGCCGATACCCAGCAGCAGGGGCAGGGCGATGACATTGGCGAAGTTCAGCCGCAGTCCCAGCAGCACGCAAGTCGCCAGGGTGAGCAATCCCGACAGTACCAGCGGCGCCAGGGTCATCAACACATCGTGCAGGCTGCGCAGGACCAGTACCAACAGGATGATGATGGCGACGAAAGACAGAGCGCCGGCCTCGGCGAAAGCGCCGACAATTGTCCTGCCGGATTCGCGGATGGAAATCGGCGCGCCGGTGGCTTGCGGCGCCACGCTCAACACCTGGTCCGAAAAGGCCGACAGGGCATCGGGATCGTTGCTGGTATTCTTGGGGAAAACCTGGATGCGGGCGGTGCCATCGGCGGCAACCCAGTCGGCACGCAGATCTTCCGGCATGGTCGCGACCGTGACTGGTGCGGCCTTCAGGGATTCCGAAACCTGGCCCAGCATGGTCTTGAGACCGGGTATCAGCGCTTCGCGCGCCCGGGCAAGGGCCGCAGGACCGCCCTTGACGACAGCGTCCAACGCATCGGCAAGACGGCGGGCGTCCTGGGCGGGCTTGTCCTGCGCGGTTCCCGCCGCCTGCCGCAGCTTTTCGGCCGTCTCCTTGAATGAGGCCATCTGTATGGCGGTGTCCGGCTCAGGCATGACCTCGAAAGGATTGAGGGTGGCGTCCAGCAGATTGTTGGCGTCGGCGATCAGCGCCAGTTTCTCCTTCTGCTGGTCGGGCACAAAGCTGGAGAGGGTGAGGGTCTGGGCCACCAGCGGTTCCTGTTGAATGCGCTGGGTGATCGAGTCGGCGTCGGTCAGCGACAATGCCGGCACATCGATGGTGTTGGGCGAGGTCAGCGGATTCTTCATCAGGTCCAGCAGGGTGGAAACCGACTCCACCTTGGGACTGCGAAGATCAAAAGGATTGGAATCGAATTTCACAAACGCCATCAGCCCCAGGGACACTATCCCCGCCAAGGCCGCGACGCGGATGACATTGCGGCGGTTGCGGGTCATGAAATCGTCCATCCGTCCCAGGCTGCGGAACCCCACATCCTCGGTTTCGCCGGGCGGATTGAGCAGCATCAGCAGGGCCGGCAGCATGGTGATGGACAGCAGGAACGCCACAATCATGCCGATGCCGGCGACCTTCCCCAGTTCGGCGACACCGGTATAGGTGGTGGGCAGGAACGAGAAAAATCCGGCGGCGGTCGCCGCCGACGCCAGGGCCAGGGGAATCCCGACGCCGCGTCCGGTCGCGGCCAGCGCGCCCGCCAGATCGTCATTGCGATGGCGTTCGCTGCGGTAGCGCACCGAAAACTGGATTCCAAAATCCACTCCCAGACCGACAAACAGCGCGATAAAGGCGATGGAGATGATGTTGAACACCCCGACCATCGCCAGGCCCGCGCCCATGGTGATGGCCAGGCCGACGAACAGGGTTACCAGGATGGCGGAGATGATCCTGAAGCTGTTAAGCGCCAGCCACAAAGTGAGCAGAACGCCGCCCATCATCGCGGCGACCATCAGTCCGGCCCGGTCGGTAAGAGTGCCGAATTCCTCATCCGACAGTGGCACCGGCCCCGTCAGCCGGACGCGCACGCCGTGTTCCGGCGTAAGGTCAAGAGCGCGGGCCTGAGCGCGAATAGCGTCATTGGCCTGTTTTCCCGGCTCCAGGGCATTGAAGTCCAGCCGAGGCTTGATCTCGATGAAACGGCGGATTTCCTCGGGCCGCGGCGCCGCGCCGGTCACCAGCGAACGCCAGGACATGAATTGCGTCTTGCCATGGGCGGCGGCGTCGAACACATCGGCGAAGCGGGCCATGGCGCCGTCGATATCGGCCAGCCTCGCCTGGCCACTGCTGACCCCCAGCAGGACCGTCGACAGGTTGGTCATGATTCCGCGCAAGGAAGGGTCGGATGCCAGTCCGCCCAGGAAGGGTTGAGCCTTGATCAATTGCTGCGTCGTGCTCTGCACCTCCTTGAGCGGCAGGAACAGCAATCCGTTGCGGTTGAAGAAGGCACCCCCGTCCGGCCGCCGGACATGGTTGAACAGCGTGGGATTGGCGGTCAGTTTCTCGGTCAGGCGCGCGGCGGCCGACTCCGCCAGTTCGGGCGTGGCGCCGTCGATCACCGCCACCGTCAGGTTGGTCTGTTGGGGGAAGGCCGCGTCGTAACGCGCCTGGCGCATACGCCAGCCCACCTTGGCATCGATCAGCTGTTCGCTGTCGGTGTTCATGGCGAAATTCTGTTCGGTATACCAGCCGGCGCCCCCCGCAATCAGGAGGCAGGCCGCGATCACCGCCCAGGGCCAGCGGCAACAAAAGGCGACAATGCGTTCAACGGCCATCATGGGCCGGGTTAGAGCATTTTTGGCCCATTGTTAAAAGTCCGGTAATTCCGCGGTCCGGACCGGCCGATCCTCGATCAGACGCGCCCGCCGTTCCATATAGACGGTGCGCATGGTGGCATAATAATCCACGCTGGCGCGTTCGATGTCGCGAAGGGAGGCGAGATTGGCAGAGCGGTTGTCCATCGAGCCCAGGGTCGATTTCATCAGGCCGACATAGTTGCGCCCGTCATAACGCACATAGCGCAAGGGCGTGGCGAAGCCGTCAATATAATTGCCGGCAAAGTCGCGCACGTCGGTGGAGCCGCGGAACGGCAGCACGAGATAGGGGCCGGGCGGTACGCCGTAAGTGCCCATGGTCTCACCGAAGTCGCGGTTGCGGGCCGGCATGCCCCAATCGGTGGCGACATCGAATATGCCCGCCACGCCGATCGTGCTGTTGACCAGGAATCGTCCCGCCGCGATGCCGGCGCTTTCCAGCCGGACCTGCAGCAGGTCGTTGGCGACGGTGACCGGCCCGCCCAAATTGTCCAGCAGATTGTGCAGGCCGCTGCGCACCGATCCGGGAACGGTCTCCCGATAGACAGTGGCGGCGGGACGCGCGGCATTGCGGTCCAGCCGCTGGTTCAGGTCGAAAAAGAAACGGTTTACATTCTCAAACGGATCGCTGACGGCAAGTTGCCCGTCTTCCGCCGTTGTCATGCTGGTACATCCCGCCGCCATCAGGCCCAGCGCCAATGCCCATATCGTCCGGATTTTTCGCATCGCTCAATTCTTGCGCCCCGCTTTTCGCGGGCTTGCGCAAGCCCCCACCTGTGCCCGGCAAGCTAATCACTCCGGAGCCGGGGGGTGGAAGGGGTTTTGGCTCGCCTGTTCACCTTGTTAGAAAATAATCCCGCCTGGTATCGTCTGCGGGAACTTTGCTGGCGCTGGGCGGGGCTTTCGCTTAAACATATTTCGCCTGGAATTTGTGCAAAGCCGTGCGAAAGGCATGTCATGACCAACCCGGAACTGCTGCGTCTGCGAAATAGCATCGACAATATCGATGCCGCGCTTATTCATCTGCTGGCCGAGCGGTTCAAATGCACCCAGGCGGTAGGCGAGTATAAGGCGGCCCACAATCTTCCACCCGCCGATCCGTCGCGCGAGGCGGCGCAAATCGCGCGGCTGCGCAAGCTGGCGGAGGACGCCAAGCTGGATCCGGATTTCGCGGAGAAGTTTTTGAACTTCATCGTCAAGGAAGTAATAAGACACCACGAGGCTATTGCAAAAAACAAGGGCGCCTGAGCCTCGAAATGTAACACTCAGTTTCAAACCTTAAGTTTTTCTCGCAATTCTGCTCCGAGCTTAATTATTCTTTTTTCCCAGCCTGAATATCTTCATCGTATATTTGGTCGGAGCGTCGGGCCACCTTTTGATATCGGTTATGTAGGCGTCCGCCGGCTGGTCATCTGCAACGTATATCCACATTTCGTCCGAAACGGTCTCACCCTTAATCTCAAGATCAATCAAGACTACGGCTCTCACTGCCCCGCTTCGATCAATCAGGATTGCTCCTTTGGCGTCGCCTGCTCTGGGATAGTTTCCGGTTGCAAGCCAATTTCCATCCGGCAAGCGAACCGCAAACGGCTCTGAGGGCACGGCGATGTGTTCGATGACCTGTTCAGCGACGATACCTTCCTGGCCAGAGTTTGCGTTTCGCTCTTTGCCCAGAAAAACTCGGATTTTGGAAATCAACCTGTCGTCTTCTTGAGTAAGAGTCGATAACCACTTGGTGGTGTTGGAGATCGATGCTGCTTCTGTGGACGTGAGATGGGTATTGGCTGTTCGATCGGCAGCAAAACTGCTCCTGGCTGCTGCGCCGAGCAGCGCAATGCCAACGATAAAAAGTCCAGATAAGAGGTTCCAGCGTCTGATCATAGAATTGCCCCCTGCAAGCCATTGTCGTACTTGATCTTCCGATCAACTCGGTGACAGGCGCACTATAGCGCAACCGTCTCTGCTGTGAATCTGGCCAGACTGACAATTGCTCAGTTTGGGCTGTTGCGCTGGATGGTTGGGTTAAGCCCGCCCGTGGCGAATCTGTGAGACGGAATCAATATCTCGAGCGCCGCATTCCGCGGCGCGACCTTCAGCACACACAAACCCGCCTTCCCTTCGCGCGCGTCAGCGCGCAAGAGGGGGAGGTGTCGGCAACGAGGTGTCGGCGGAGCCGACCCGAGTTGCCGACGGAGGGGGTCATTAGAATGCCAGCGGTTTCGCGTGTTTCACTTGCGGGAGCTTGGCGACGGCCTGCGCCACAGCTTCCGGCACCGGTCCATCCACCTCGATCAAAGCGATGGCGTCCTGGCCCGGAGCGCTGCGGCCCAAGGTGAAGTTGGCGATATTGACCTTGGCGTCGCCCAGCAAGGTGCCCAGCTTGCCGATGAAGCCCGGCTTGTCCTCATTAACGACATAGAGCATGTGGGGCGCGAATTCGGCGTCCAGGCCGATATCCTTGATCTGGATCAGGCGCGGGCGGCCATCCGAGAAAACGGTTCCGGCGACGCGCCGTGTGGTGCCATCGCTCATCTCCACCACCAGCTTGATATAGCCTTCATAGATTCCCTGCGCGTCGCGGCGGGTTTCGCTCACCTTGATGCCGCGCTCCTTGGCGATCACCGGCGCATTGACCATGTTGACTTCCGCCAGGATCGGCCTGAGCAGCCCGGCCAGCGCCGCCTGGGTCAAGGCGCGGGTGTTCAGCAGCGACGGCGTGCCTTCATAGACGATCTCGATTCCCGTCAGGCTGGTACCGGTCAACTGGCCCGCGAAGGACCCCAGCTTTTCCGACAGCGAAATCCAGGGGCGCACCTTCTGGGCCTCCGAGGCCGAGATCGACGGCATGTTCAGTGCATTGGTGATGGCGCCGGTCAGCAGGTAATCGGAAATCTGTTCGGCCACCTGAAGCGCGACATTCTCCTGGGCTTCGGTGGTCGAGGCGCCCAGATGCGGTGTGGCCACGATCTTTTCGTTGCCGAACAGGATATTTTCCTTGGCCGGTTCAGTCTCGAACACGTCCAGCGCCGCGCCCGCGACATGGCCGTTGTCGATCGCCGCCTTCAACGCATGTTCGTCGATCAGCCCGCCGCGCGCGCAATTGATGATCCGCACGCCCTTCTTGGTTTTGGCAATGGCGTCGGCGGACAGGATGTTCTTGGTTTCCGGCGTCATCGGCACATGCAGGGTGATGAAATCGGCCCGCGCCAGAAGATCGTTTAGCTCCACCTTTTCCACACCCAGGTCGTTGGCCCGCTCCTGCGACAGATAGGGATCAAACGCGATGACCCGCATCTTCAACCCCTTGGCGCGATCGGCGACAATACTGCCGATATTGCCGGCCCCGATCAGGCCCAGCACCTTGCCGGTAATCTCCACGCCCATGAAACGGTTCTTCTCC
>Ga0068871_100000807_pt1 | contig 21067 bp, 18 predicted proteins | sample KBSMisM72_FD_72750 | JGI IMG/M metagenome (GOLD analysis project Ga0068871, IMG submission 72750) | Miscanthus rhizosphere microbial communities from Kellogg Biological Station, Michigan, USA - KBS Miscanthus M7-2 | ecosystem: Host-associated > Plants > Roots > Rhizosphere > Soil ...
TTCGGCTGGCGAAGCCTTTATCGACAGCGGCCAGGGTCACGTGCACATCGCCCGCAACGAAGGAAGCGTAAATCTCGAACTCTGGGCAACCTACTTCGACGTCCCAGCCGGTGGGGCATTCCGCATAAACGCCGACAGCACCGGCAACTGCGGCTTCTAGTCCTCAGACCGATCGGCTCGAACACGTTACCTCGCGAGTCGGCGCCACCGTCGACAACGCAACCACAGCCAAAGCCTGGAGGCGTGGACCAGTCGCCGGACTCAGTCTCAATCTCCTGCAAACTTTGACCTCTGTTTTCTAAAACTGTCGCGCTAATAAATAGAAGCGAAAATTTTCGCTAGTTCTGAAAGGAAAACATCTATGAAACGAATCAACATGATCATGATTGTGGCCCTGAGTTTGACGCTGTTAGCGACAACACCAAAGGCCGGGACGCTCAAACACACTCAAGTGACGACTGAGACATCAGTCAGTCAACCGTCTTCAATGGAAACGTCAAGCTATCTGAGGGCTGTGGAGTTTACCTCCCTCCCTCAAGCGATCCGTGAGCCGAGAGTAGGAGGAAACGCCTTAATAACCTGTAAAGGTAAGAAGGATTGCGGTGATTTGAAAAAGAGTGGCAAGTGTAAAGCAGGCACTTTGAAAGCCAATAACAGCAAAATCGATGGTAAGTATTACGGTGACTGCGTTGCGAAGTAGTTTTGGTGCGGCGTAGGGGTGGACCATTAGGGACGGGCGTTTTTGGTTTCGCCCCTTGTGGTTTATCTCCTGCGCTTCACCGTTGGCCGCACATCGGAAGAAAGGATAAAGCCATGAAACACATCGTGCTTGTAGCCGTCATGTTCGTACTTGTCTTCGTTGCATCAGCCGCCCCGAAGGAGACTCCGACCACTCGCGTCTCAGTGGTGAGCGCAAATGTCGTGGAGATCGAAGGCGTCGAGTTTAACGGGACGCGGTACCCGCAGAAGGCTTGGTTAAAGGTGGGCTATCAATTTCAGCTTGAGAGCATTAGTTCAGCGGCGGTGCTGAAAACCTCAAATGTAGCGCGCATCCAAACGGGGACGCTCGTCTGCACGAGGCAGGGAAAGGGAAACTGCATACTTCGAATCGACGGAAGCTTTGCAGCATGTAGTCAAAGCTGTTACTTCGTGGGCTATCGCGGCGGCAGAGCACAGCGATCCACAAACTAACACGAAAGAAGTTCGTGATTTTCGTGTGTTTCGTGGATCGTCTTCATGCCTTCGCCAGGTGACCTCTTTAGCAACCATCGCATTGCAGGTCGACGTTCCCTCCTTTCAGTAATCCCGTAGCTCCAATCGCGTTACCTTCCTCAGTTTGGGGACGCTTTATCTGCCATTGCCAAGCCTCGTTCGTTTCGGGAATTCCAGAACAGATCTCTCAAATAAATTTTGACCTGAGTTTTCGAAAACTGTCGCGCTAATAAATAGAAGAGAAAAAAATTAGCGAAGGTAAGAGGGAAAAATGAAGAGGTCGAAATATCTGCGATTGCTATCGGCGTTGATTGTTGCCTGCGGGCTTGCGATTTTGTCCGGCTGCGCGAGCGGTGTGTGCAAAAACGGCGCCCAACCGTTAACCGGCAATTGGGTTGAAAAGAAGCTTCCGGTCGTGGAAGGGGCGGAGGTATGCGACTGCGACGCGGCAAAGATCCGAATCGTGCATCGCTATGCTGCGTTTTTCGAATTAGCCGACCAGTACGCGGAAACGCTCAAAAAGGATGGCTGGCAGATAAGTCCCGTCCAGAAAGAGAAGACTTCCAGGAGGTTTATTGTCTCAAAAGATAAGGATGATAAGTATTTCAGAAATAACATTATCAGCCTGGATTTTCGGGACTGTTCTTCCCTTCACACTTCCTTCAGTGACCGGAGGTCCAAATGCGTTGAAGTCCAGATTTTCGATCCCTCCGAATCATTAAAGGTAAAGAAGTAGCTTCGTAAACCCCGCGGCCGAGCTGGCAAATTCATTCCATTTCACGAAGGAGAAATCATGAACCTAAAAACTATTGGTCTGTTGTGCGCGGTACTTTTAATCGTCGGCTGCGGCAGCTCGCGGTCGGCAAGATTTAACGAAATGGCGCGAATGGAAGCGGAGACGGCGGAGAACGAAGGAGGGACGGCATACACAAAAGCTATTGAAAGTATCTCGCTGGACAATCGCTACGGCGTGGAAATAGCGACGACGATGGGCGATTGGAAAACGAACAAAGCGAAATTTGCCGCCGCCGCAAGAGATTACGAAACGGCGCGAGACAAGTTTGCACTGGCTTCGACCAAAATGCGGGAAGCGATGAACGGACAAGCGTCTTTCGACAACAAGAGGGCGGCATATCTGGGACGAAGGAGCACGGCCTTCAAACTTTGGTCGGAAATGGCGGAGTTTGAAAGAAAAACCTGCCAAGACTGGTCGGAAGCGAAAAACCCAAAAGCGATTCAGGACAATTTGGACGTGGCTCTCAAAGCGAGAAAGCAAATGAACGGTGAAGTCATGTCAATGATTCGTTCGGCGAATTCAATCTGAGTTTGAGGCCCGAGGTAAGTCAAATTCAAAACACGGCTTTATCGCCGCCTGTGATCAAAGAAGGAGAGGACAAATGACAAAGATTTCATCGCTGGCTTTCGCGCTCTTAATTCTCACGGCTTTCAGTCTGCAATCGGCTTCGGCGCAGTTCAGGATTCCCGACATCCCGCGGGTTAAAAAACCAAAAGTTGAAGCGCCGCGTTCCGGGGGCGGCAATGACGCGTCGGCGGATGACGCGTCGGTGAACGACCAGCAGCCCAACCGGGAAGCCCCGCCCGATTACAACGCCAATCTGAATGTGAATGACATGGCGGTTGCAATCGATCACCTTGGGCTTCTTAGTGCCGTTCGCATCGTTGCCAAGTCCGGCAACAAGTATAAGGCCACCGGCGTGGAGCACCCGAACCACACCTACTGGTACAACGCCAATTCCGTGTACCCGTTTTTTGACAAGTCGGAGTTCTCCATGATCAGTAATGACAGTACGAAGGCCAGGTACCTCGAACCCTATCTCGAGTGCTACGCAAAAAAGCACAATCTGGAGCTTATAAAAGTAACCGGCAACGCCTTCGACGCCCGAAACCAGAGTGACGCGAAGGCGTTGAAACAGACTTTGCAGGACGAACTACCGAAGCTGGCAGAACTTGAAAGTTGGCTGAAGAGCAAACTCCTGGCACGCCCGAATACGTTCCGGGATTACCGCGATAACCCCGCCATCTGGGAAGAGATCACCTCCAACCGCGACCAATACCTGCAATGTGCCGTCGGCAAAAAAGAATCGTTACGGGTCTCGGAAAGCATCTGGCTACGCGTTCAGCTCGGAGACATCGCCAAAACGCAGAAGCGGGTGGAGGAGGGCGACATGGCTAGTTCTACGAACGACAACTACCTGCTGTACGCAGTGTCGCCACGTGCGCGTGAGAAATGGATGAAGGATGCGAATGCATTGGAGTTCAAGCCGAATCTCGATCCCGTGCTCGATGCGCTGGCAGCTTCCGCCGCGAAGGGTTTGCCGGCTTACAAGCCGAATGCCGCTGCCTTCCAATTCCGGGATCCGGTCGCCGAGAAACTGCTGATGGGATATTTCAAGAACCCCGCGACGGTCACGGTTCACCGCATCGGCCTCAACACCGCAGGCTGGCAGATTCAGAAAGACAACTACAATCTGCTGCCGAGTTATCGCTACAAAACCGCTTACGTCTACGTCCGCGATTCGAGCGACGATCATCCGTATTGCCGCGTCATTGGGGCCACCATCAAACAGGACTACGCGGGCGGCGGAACGTACAGCACCGAAACTTATCGTTCGAGCGCGAAGGAAGATTTGTTCGGCTGTCCGGCAGGGGTTAGGTAAGTCATATGCGCGATGAAGAGCCTGCCGAATCCGGCTTTCGTTTTCGGCAGGCCTTATTTGAGTATGAAGTAATCCATGCTGTTCAGGGGCGAAATCGCCAGGAAACTTCACCGGGAGGTCTTAACCTATATGCGAATTTTACTGCGGGTGTTAGGAATTTTGGTCCTAATCGGCGGTGGCATCAGTGCCGCCTACAATTCAATGATCCTTTTTGAAGGAGAGCCATACGTGAAAAAGGCCTACACAAGGGCACACAATAAAGCTAAAGCGTTAGAGCAAGAAATCCAGAAAAGTGATGCCAGTACAGAACGCGCCAGCAAAAATGAGCTGGTAAAGAAATATGAAGAAGCGTTAAAGGATGAGCAGATGTTCGCTCGCGCCGTGAGCAAAGACCAGGACATAGTAAGACGGAGTCAGCTCTTAACAGCTGGCAGCGTTGTAATAGGGGGCTTAGGATTGTTGCTGGTGATTCTCAGTTTTATAGGACGCGGCAAAAAGGAGGAGGTGGCTTTGCCGTTCAGCGTCGACATCGTCCCGAGTTCGTGAAGTATGAAGACCTAAGCGATGTGATATCTCTCCTCGAGCGAGCGCTGATTACGCCATCTTCTGTGCATACTCTCTGACTGATCCTAATTGCATGGGGAATCTCTCTAATACTTCTCGCATATCAATTACATTTCCCTGAGCGCAACCGAGCATCAAGCCGGCGAAAGATTCCGGCAACGAATCCGTCGCTGCTTCCTTTTGTGCTCGGAGTTGTTCCTCTGAGACATGTTGAATATTGAAAGTCTCTCCTCGCAATTCCTCAAATATGCTGACTACCTCCAGCGGGCTCAGTGCTTCAGGACCTCCCAATCCAATCACGGCATTCTTTGCCGCTGGATTATCCAGTGATGCAACCGCAAATCTGGCTACGTCTTGATAAGAGATCCAACTGATCTTGTTTTCTCCCGACCCGTAAATCTGTGCAGTGGCATTAGCGGCGTCGAAGCCTAACCCTGGACTCAACCACACTTCCATGAAGAATGACGGCTGCAAGATGGTGTAGGTCATCCCGCTCTCCCTCAGACGCTGTTCCACCTCGCGTTTAGTTTTCTGAAGAGGAAACTCAACATTCATGTTGGGGAAAGAGATAAGGACGAATCGCTCGACCCCCGCGGCCTTCGCCGCGTCGATGAGGGCGAGTTGTCCATCGCGATCGACGCTCTCAATCGAGTCTCCCTCCTGTCGCGAGAGCGTAGCGGAAACCGTAGAAATGACGGCGGAGACGCCCTGACACGCGACGACCAGAGAATGATGGTCCTTTAGATCGCCCAGCACTGTTTCAACGTCGAGGCCCTGAAGTCTTTCCACCTTCGCCCGGTCCGAGGTGGACCTCACGAGACCTCTCACAGGTTTGCCCTCAGCAGCGAGCACCCCGCAGATTTCACCTCCCAACAGGCCCGTTGAGCCGACAACCAGGTTCATAATCCATCTCCTTTCCCGCCAGCACCTTCCTTGCACTACCGTGAGCGAATAGAAACCACGAAATCACACGAAAGGCACGAATTACTGCCAACTGCTTCCTGCCGACTGCTTATTCACCCGCGGCTTTCCGCAGTACTTGCGCGACTTCCAACATGCCACGCGTTGTGGCCCAGTTGGCGGCCGTTCGGCCCTCCTGGTTTTTCAATGACGGATCGGTGCCATGGGACAAAAAGAGGTCGACTATGTCAAGAGCTTTCGCCTCGTCGTCCAGCAACCACCAAAGCGGCGTGATACCGTCCTTGTCAACGCTCTTCGCCAGTTGCGGCTCCGCCTTCAGCACCTCAGCTAAACGAGTCACGCAACCACGGAAGGCAAGATTCCAAATGTTTTTACTGTAGTGGCTGAGCAAGTCGATCATCTCGAGATGGTCCATGTGAGCCGCCCATCCGATTGGTGTTATTTCCCAAGTCTCTTCCTCTGGACCGATCTCCGCCCATAGGTTCAGCGGGCGCGTTCAGGTGGCGCCGCAAGCGTAGAGAATAAGATATGGCGAAGTCTAACAAAACCACTAATTGAGGATTGTTGGCGTCCCGTACGGGAGTCGAACCCGTGTCGCCGCCGTGAAAGGGAAGCGACCTATTGTAATTCAACGGAACTTCGCGGCATGGATAGCACATTACTGCATCTGAAGGACTCACGGAAACGCTTATTGGACCTTTAATGGACCGTGCTTCCCGTTCGAGAGCGTCGCCGATTTCGTTACCGCGCTACGGATTTTAAGTCCTTTGGAATCGGCATCACCCAGTCTTACGAATACGAACCGGTATCGCAGCAGCTGGTGGATGAACTGGTTTTAACGAAATGGGAAATGAAGTTTTGGTGATCAAACACACGGCGTGAAGGTTCGTGTGAATGGTCATTTGGTGAGATTCAATACTACGCTTTACGATGGTCGCTTTGGCCCACTCATATTCTCAGGGAACAATTCTTCGATGGACACTCCTGCTCTCTAGGGCGTCGTCCGATGTGTGAGCAGGTTGCACGCTTCCACAGCGCTATTCGGATCGATTGCTACGTTGCCCTCGTCGATATGCCGAATGATGCCTTCTTTGTCGATCACGCGCGATTTCCAAAGCCCTGGGCTCCTCGTTGAAGACACCATAGTCCTTGACTACGGTCCGTTTGAAATCGCTGAGTAGAAATACACAAGCAGTCAAGGTGCTCATAGGTGGTACCTGATCAACTGAGGTTGCTAGTTCTGTGTCGCAATTAACATCTCCAACGTGGCTTTGAAAACGTCGTAAGGATAGGCTCCTTCAATCATCCTCAGACCTTTCAGTGTGTTGCTTCCGGGTTTTCTGATTCCCAGGATGAACATTGGTGTGCCATTTATTTCAAGTTCACGTGCTTCACGCATACGCTGACGAAGTCTTGTGGCAGTATTGTTGTCAGCAAAACAGAGATGAAACTTATCCATGTCGAGCTTCAATGTCTCTGCATCACGGAACAGGTCTTCTGGCGTCAACGCAGACGACTCCGCAAGCAACTTATGGTTCATTTCCCATAGGCGTGCTTGCTCACCGGCACATTGCGCAGCAAGCGCAGCATTGAAAGCATTTGGATGACTGCTCTCAATCGGAAAATCGTAAAAGACAAATCCGATGCGACCGTTATCAATGTACTCGCTTTCAATCTGTTTCATTGTTGTACTCGCAAATTGACGACAATACGGACATTCGTAGTCGGCAAATTCAACGAGGATGACACTCGCATTCTTGTTGCCGGCAATTTGGTTCTCAGCCACTGTTAGATTGAGGTTGACGTCCTTTGCTGAATAAGGTGGCGGAGCATGAGATGTTTGTGAAGCAAGAAGAAACCATCGTCCTTCCTTGCGAACGTAAGTATTTGTTTCTCGATACTCATCAGAGGTCGAGCTGTTCGCGGATTTCCACACAGCCGTTTTGTTGCTGGTGACAACACCAGCATCGCCAAAAGCAAAAACTTCAACATCCTTTGCGGTGATTGTCAGGGTTCTGCCGGGTTTCTGAGGTTTCACATCCTGGAGAAAGTCTTGCTTTTTGCCTACCGAACCCTCGGGCATGACATTGATCATTTCCTCGGCCAACGTCCGTTGAAAGAACTCCACATCACCTCGTTGTAATGCGTCATCGAGTTCTCGATCAATCTTTTTGAGTTCGTCGATGCTACCTGCTTTGGCTGGCGTCGCGTCTTGACTTCGCTCAGGTGGTTTTTGAGCCACCGTGATCGCCGAGGTTAACGCCAACATAAAACACAATGTGATTGCTCTCATATGTAGTTCCTCAATTCTGCTTTTATGCTCAGTGGCTGGACGCTCGCGTGGAGACTCAAACGAACGTCGTCGAAAAGCTAGGGCTGCACGCATAGACGCGTACATTGTCGAGATAGCATCCGGAGTTGCTACCGAAACAATAGTCCGTGCTCAGGTCCCAACGCAGCCTGATTCGATCACCCGAGTGGCTTCTGAACTGGCGACCGCCTTTGCTTTGGCGAAAGTGCAGTATGACAAATCAGAGTTGAAGTGCGCCTTCCGTACGCCAGCGAAAACTGGAACGCCCTGATAAGTCTAAGTGAACGTTAAATGTGCGTTTCCCTCTCGATCTTGTTGTTCGTTTGCGAGTTTCAATTCTTCGCGGGGATTAAGGAGCCCGAAAGCCTCGCGGTGTTCGCTTACAAGCGCAAGAGACTTTTCTTTCCTTCCGCCAGCATTGGTTGGCACGAGACTGCCGGGGGTCGTCCGATTCAGTCGCACAAAGTCTACTAGTCCCGTCGCACGATTGCGCTTGACAGGACCTCGGCCTGATAAGAGGTTTTGGAACTTTTTGGATTGCGTCATCGCGAGTGGTTGCTAAGCTCTGCCCTGCGCTATGCGATAGCAAAGAAATATTTGCCGCAATCAGCAGCATCACAACCACTGCCAAGATACAAATCGACGTAACTCTGTTCATGGGCACCTCCAAATGCGGCTTTGGCTTTGCCCTATTTACGAATGCGCAAACGACCCAACAAACCTCTAACGCTAATGGCGCTGGGTAAAATTAGGTTTTATAGGATCGAGATTGATAGGAATCTGGTTAGCCCAACCAATCCAGTGCGTTCATAACTAGCCCGCGGCGTGAACTTAAGTCACTTATTGTCTTGAGCCAGTCTTACAGTTCCGGGGTTCGGGTGTCGAATCACGGCGCTGCAGTCGGCACAGTTCCCAACATCGTGTAAGTATTACCTCCGAAGCTATACGAGCCTACGATGTCGTGCTTGTCGTTAATGCTGAACGTCTGACCATAGACTTCGTATGGAAAGCCGTTGATGGTCACAAAGCCATCGGCGTATTGGTCTGTGTTAATGAAGACTCCGGTGATGTCTGGCGTGTTATTGATGTCGAATGGGAGGACCTCATTCGCACCGGGAAAGGTAACGTCGGATGTCTTTTTTCCGGCGAGTAGAAACCCAAGGTACGGATACACCGCGCCGCCAAATTGCACCGAATGGTAACCCACAATCTTTCCTGCAGAGTTGATTCCAGTAGCTTGTGTCGTGCGGTTGAATGGAAAGTCAATTGCCGAAAAGCTTCCGCTCCTAAGTAGAAACCCGTGACTGGTGAAATCCGGTGCGTCGTAGACGCCGACGATGTCGCCATTTAGATTCACATCAAAAGCAGCAGTATCTAAGGCTCCTGGGTAATCGATCGATGAGAATTGACCGCTCTGGATTGCAAAACCATGTGGCACACCCACAGCGTCGAAATATAAACCTACGATCGTGCCAGCATCGTTGATCTGGCTGGGTATCGTTTCCAGTGCTCCCGGATAGTCGATCGTTTGAAAGGATGTTGTGGTTGACAGCCAACCATGTCGGAGGCCTGACTGGTCTACGTAAACACCTACAAGTGATTCCAGATTGTTTACACCAAGCGCCTGACTAAAACTCGAACCTTTGATGGCATATAGTTGAAAATCATTTAACTCAACATGACCGGTGCACGGTATAGACGGCGCAGACGGCACTCCATACTGCGCGCCGATATTGAACATGCTGTATTGACCATTGACTGAACGGGAACGACGAGCCCTAGTATAGAAGTCGATAAACATCCCTTCGGTGACGTGATAGGTAAAAGCTCCGCCGTTGAGCGAAACAACGGCTTCAGTTAACACCTCAACGGGATCGCCCGTTTCAAGCAGATCGTTGACGTAGCGACTATCACATTGTGCTTTGTTTGATATGTAGGGAATGTCCCAACCGGGCGTATAGTTGCTGATGAATGGATCGTCAAGCCACTCTATTACTTCGTGACTGAGCGGATAGGTGTCAGGTAAGGAACCAGCTCGAGTTGCTTGCGAGTGATAGCTGGTACCAATATAGGTCTGTCGCTGATTGCCGTTGAGAGTTAGAGTAGCGTGATATCCACTAGCTCTGCCATAGTCGACCTTTCCCCAAACAACAATAGGAAGCTGGGAAGGTGTCACGTTCGCTGCGCTTAGGATAGAAGCGCTCTGATCGGCCAAAAATGCCCGGTCGACGCTTGGTAATTGAAGTCCGGTGCTGAAGTCGACGTCGTACGTCCCTAAACCATCCGGAACTACAATCGTTTGCGTTGGCAACACTGTCGGTTGACCCAACAGCACGTGATAGTCCTTCGCCTTGACTGAAACGGAGTCCCAAAAGTTCGCTCGCTGAAACGCGTCGCCATACTGCGTATTCCCAACGCTCTTTCCTCCTAACACAAAGTTGTAGTTCTTGAAGATGGGAGAGTTGATTATGCCTTGTACTGGAGTTTGACCATCAACGAGATCAGTACTCGCGTCGAAGACTTGGCCATCCGGGAAAACAAAACGAAGCGGGATGATCACTGTTGGGATTACGGTGGTCTTCGAACCTAGCTTAGGATCAGTGCCGACCATCGTGTACTTATAAGTGAGCCCTTGATAGGTGAAGCTGTCGAACCACGTCGGTAGCGGTTGCGCCGTGGACGACACGGGCGTCGTCAGTTCTTTTACACTGCGGGGGTGGAGTAGCGCGTGTGTTCCGTCCATTACATCCGGTCCTGAAGCGCTCGCTTGGTAGATGTCTTGAGATGATCTCGTTCCGTTCGCATTTGGAGTGAGCACATCTGCGAGTCGAACATGTGACTTCGGTCCATCATCAGCTGATGGTCCTGAATCTCGCCTTGTTATCTCCGGTCGTAGGACTTTGGGAATTTCCTGTTGTGTGTGCCCAGTTTGATTTCCAAAAACCGCGCAGATGGTAATCAAGGCGACGCTAATCGTTATGGACCTTGCTCTCAATGTGGAACCTCCTGTTTTCCTGACGCGATTGAAATATGAGTGCGAGTGCCCGCGGAGTGGACTTTTGCATATGTTTCTCTCGATTCAAGCACAGGCAACCCCTCCGCTTTCTGGGCCAGAACTGGGTGGTTGTCGTGCGGAAATTGGCCCTTAATCGCAGTATTGTCCTTAAGCGGGGCAGATTTGATATCCTCGCCCATACTTACTAATGCGCAAATTGCCCAGGTAACCTCTAATGACTGCGCCGCCACATCAGGTCACACAACTTCTACGGCAATGGAGTGAGGGCGATGAGAATGCGCTGGCCCGGCTAATGCCTTTGGTTCATGACGAGCTCCACCGTCTTGCTCATCAACACATGAGACGTGAAAGTGCAGGACATGTTCTTCAGACGTCAGCGCTAATTAACGAAGCGTACCTCCGATTGGTTGACCAGCCTCAAATCCGTTGGCAGGGACGTGCACACTTCTTTGGTATCTCTGCGCGATTGATGAGACACATTCTCGTGGACGAAGCGCGTAAGCGAAACGCGGCCAAACGAGGCGGCAGCTTCATTCAAGTTCCACTCGACGAAGCGAATACGATAGTGCAAGAGCAATCAGCAAATGTGGCCGCACTCGATGATGCCCTGCAGCGGCTTGAGGCGATAGACGAGCGTCAGGGCAAAATCGTCGAGTTGAGGTTTTTTGGCGGACTCAGCATCGAAGAAACTGCCGAGGTTCTCAAGATATCGCCAGGGACAGTGATGCGCGATTGGACCTTCGCGCGAGCGTGGTTGCGAAATGAAATGACGGCTGCGTGAGGTCCACACGCTCTAGTCTTCGCGGGGCTGTAGCTACATCATTGAAGAACCACGAGGCTGAAGCTGCTGTGTCGAACTCGAGTTTGTTCTTGCGCCTTCGTTGGTGTTAGTTCGTGTGATGCGCGTGGATCGTTTACTCCGGAACCTGGCAGACGATCCACGCGCATCACACCAACTAACACGAATAAAGACCGGCCGTAATCCGATTCTCCGCAATAAGGCCCATGCCCGACTCCCATTGGGAAAACCTGAAAGAACTCTTCCACGCTGCCCTGGCGCTGCCGCAGCGGGAACGAGCGGCCTACCTCGAACAAGCTTGCAACGGCGACATCGCTTTGCGTCAGGCAGTTGAGTCGCTTCTAAAATCACATGAAGAAACAAATAACTTTGTTGACGCGCCGGCCTATCAGGCGGCGGCAGATATGCTGGTTGACGAAGCTGAGTTAAAGCCTGGGCAAACTGTCACTCATTACAGAATTGTTTCGCGGTTGGGAGAAGGCGGCATGGGCACGGTATACCTGGCTGAAGACGCGAGGCTCCGTCGCAAAGTTGCGCTCAAGGTGCTGCCTCCTGACCTCGCAGCAGACAAAGATCGGATCCGTCGGTTCGAACAAGAGGCGCAGGCCGCCGCTGTTCTCAATCATCCGAACATTGCTCACATCTACGAAGTCGGCGAGGAGAATGCCACGCACTTCATCGCGATGGAGTTCGTCGACGGCGTCACGCTGCGCGAGAAGATCGCTGATGAGAATCCGGGACTCGGAGAACTGCTGAAATTCTTGCAGCACGCGGGCGAAGGGCTCGCGAAGGCTCATGCCGCCGGTATTGTTCACCGCGACCTCAAACCGGACAACATCATGATCACGCGCGATGGTCACACGAAGCTGCTCGACTTTGGGCTAGCGAAGCTACTCGACGCAGCGACACTGTCAGGCTTAGACATCACGTGCCAACACTCACGACCGGGTACCGTGCTCGGAACGGTTGGGTATATGTCACCCGAACAAGCTCAGGGACGTGTTAACGAAATCGATCATCGGTCAGATATTTTTTCGTTTGGCTGCATTTTGTTTGAAGTGGCCACGCGTCGCAGGCCTTTCGAAGGCAGGGATGCGCTCGATTCGCTTCACAATATCGTTCATGCACTTTCCCCACCGATTAAGGAACTGAATCCCAACGCCCCCGAAGGACTGCAAAGGATCGTGAGTGGTTGTTTGGAGAAAGATCCTGATAGGCGATATCAATCGATCAAAGAAGTCGCTGTCGAGATCGAAGAGCTGCGTGAGGTCAACGCAGCGTCAACAAGGACTAATGATCCGTTTTATCGACAATCGACAGCGACATGGACCACGTCAATCTCGGCACCTCCAACCTCCAGTACTGAGATTCTGATTTCAGAAATCAAACGTCACAAGACGGGGTTTGCGTTGATCACATTCTCTGTAGTGCTTTTGATCCTCGCTGCCGGCTATGGGGTGTACAAACTAAATGGAGCGCACGCCGCGCGAGTTAAACCATCGCAAATGAGAATTTCGCGACTAACTACGGGTGGCAGAATCGGCAATGCCGTAATCAGTGACAATGTAGCGATCTCTCCGGATGGTAAGTATGTCGTCTTCGTAACCGCTGAATCCGGCAAGCAAGCTTTGTGGGTCCGTCAGGTAGCTGCTAGCAGTCTTGTACAGATTGCGACGCCAATCGCATCAACTTACTTGGGAACTACCTTTTCACCTGACGGCGAATTTGTCTATTTCACTCGGGTGGACGATCAGGATCCGTTGGGCGCGCTTTATCAGGTGCCTGTCTTAGGCGGAACACCCCGCAAAATACTAGTGAATGTAACTAGTGTTGTGACGTTTTCTCCGGACGGCAGTAGGATCGCTTTCACACGATATCCGAAAGCAGGTGAGAGCTTCCTGGCGTCGGCAAACATTGATGGAACTGGCGAACAAACGCTGGCGACACGCAAGCAACCTCAGTTCTTTTCGTCTTACGGTCTCTCATGGTCGCCCGACGGAGAGCTGATTGCTTGTGGCGTCCTGATGAATAGCATCAATAGTCCCGCACAATTAATCGGTGTGCCGACCCGCGGAGGACCCGAGCGAATACTCACTTCACAAAGTTTTAGGGATATCTTCCACGTCGCGTGGCTGGGTGACGGTAATGGGCTCGTGCTCACCGCAGCACCGCAAGGGTCCACCAGAGGTGTACAACTCTTTCTCGTTTCATATCCATCCGGAAATGTGAGCCGAATCACGAATGACTTGGATAGTTATGGCCAGTCGAGCCTCGGTCTAACCACGGATGGAAGAACCATCGTGACGACACAAAAAGAATCATCATTGCAGATATTCGTGGTGGACAAAAGCAAGGAATCAAGTCAGGCACTGCAAGTCTCCAACGGCAAATATGACGGCGAGACCGGTGTTACCTGGACACCCGATGGCAAAATTGTTTATGAGACTCAAAGCGGAGAAAACATTGATATCTGGTCGATGAATTCAGACGGCTCCGATTTGAGGCAACTAACCGTTGACGGTGAGCCCAAGAGCTATCCGTCAGTGTCGCCGGATGGCCGCTACGTTGTCTTCGCTGGTACACAATCCACTGTATCGAATCTTTGCCGCATGGATATCGATGGCAGCAATCTCAAACAACTTCTACCAACAAACACTCCGGCTTTCTTTCCTATCGTGTCGCCGGATAGTTCCTCAGTAGTCTTTAATTCTGGGCACTCGGGCAACCTGGTCCTATGGAAGGTGGGAATTGATGGAGGTCAAGCTAAACAACTAACAGACACCATGTCAGTGTTTCCAGCAATATCACCCGACGGGAAATGGGTCGCTTTCTTCGCTTATGCTCGGTCAGCTGATGGCAAGCCAAGGATCGAGATCGTACCGTTTAGCGGTGGGCCAGTAACCAGGTCGTTTGACATTTCACCTGGTTTTGTTCCCGACAATCATCCAATCCTAAGATGGACACCAGACGGCGGTGCATTGACTTATGTTGATGAATCGAATGGCGCTGACAACATCTGGAGTCAGCCGGTTAACGGTGGACTCCGCAAGCCGATCACCAATTTCAATTCCGATAGCATTTCATCTTTTGATTGGTCGCGTGATGGGAAGCGACTCGCGATCTCGCGCGGTCCAGTTACAACTGACGTTGTTCTACTCAGAGACTTCAGATGATTCCCAACGTTGGCGAGGCTTGTGCTCGAGTCAAAGAGCAAGCAGCGAAGAGACTGCTGCAGTTCTGAACCTATCGTCCGCCGCAGCGATGCGCAATTGGACATTCGCTTGTGCCCTTTGCGAAACGAGATGAGCGGTTGAAAATTGTGCCTGATACCTACTGAGAATACTTAAACGAGATATTCCATGCTGCGCCGGCGTTGTCTCCGCAGGAACGGGCAGCCTTGTTGTCAGTTGAGATCGTGAAAATGCTGAAGGTTTTGGCGTCCCGTACGGGAGTCGAACCCGTGTCGCCGCCGTGAAAGGGCGGTGTCCTAGGCCACTAGACGAACGGGACGCATAAGGTGAGCAGTTCGCGGCTGACGGAAGTCACGTAACTTAGCGAATCATTTGAGGGCTGTCAAACGTGCACCTCCTGAGCAATGAACTCGGGAAGTTTTAGTACTTTGTCACCACCAGAGCCTTCGGATCAGGCTAATCTAAAAAGTCCCAGTTTCCTATCAATGTTCAGGTTTCCAGTAAGAGTGTTACGCACTATAATGCCTTCGAGATAGCTTCCCTATTCAGTCTTCGCGAACTTTGTAGCAGGAGAAATTCAATGTTCACCAGACCCCGCTTCAGCCCCCTTTGTCTCTCGGCCGTCCTGATCATGTTTTTGAGTTTCGGCGTCGCTCGCGCTCAACATGAGACGACCGGAGGCGGAGTAATGGGAGGCGGGCCAGTCGGCGGGAGTACCGGGCGAACATCCAACAAGCCTGTAACCAAGCCCTCGACTCGTACGACTACTCGGAAACCGGTCACAACCTCATCGACCACCACTCGAAAGCCAACAGCAACGACGAAGCCTCCGGTAACCAGTTCGACAGTTAACAGCGGCCCGGATGCCAATTCCTTTATTGCGGCGGGGGACGCTCAATACGACGCAAAGAATTACGAAGCGGCTTTGGAGGCCTACCAGAAGGCGGTAGCGCTCAATCCATCGCTGACGCGCGGACATTATCGAATCGGTTGGATCTACAACGACCAGAAAAACTACGACGACGCGGTTGCGAGTCTTAAACGGGCACTAAAACTAACTCCGAACGATGCAGTCATTCACAACGAGATTGCCTATTCGTTGGACAATCTTGGCCGCACTACCGAAGCGATCGAGGAATACCAGGAAGCGATTCGATTGGATCCACAGATGGGTCTTGCCTATATCGGCCTTGGCGACGTTTACAAAGAAAAGACGAAGCAGATTCCGGAAGCAATCAAATCATATGTACAGGGGATCAAATTTCGCCCCAATAGTACGACGGCCATGTATAACCTGGGTTGGTGCTACAACGATGTCGAACGCTATAACGATGCCGTCCAGGTCTTGCTAGAGGCTGTTCGTATCGACTCCGACTATCCTGCCGCTCACAACGAATTAGGATATTCCTATCATCAGTTGCGCCGCTACCCGGAAGCGATTCAGGAATATCAAACTGCGATCCGTCAAAGTTCTGACTACGCGTTGGCTCACTACAATCTGGGCTTGACCTACAAGGCGATTGGAAATCGAAATCTGGCGATGGAGCAGTACCGAGTATTGCAGCGGCTCGACAAAGATCGAGCGCAGAAGTTGTTGAATCAGATTAACAACTAAGTGCTCTCAGATCGCAAATCTCAGATTGAAGATTGCAGATTTCAAATTTGATTATCTGAGATCTGAAATTTGAGATCTGAGATCCTCACCGTAACTTTTCACTATCTCACGGTAATAAATCTCCAGAGGCCTACTTAAGAAGCTTTTCTGCATCAAACAGGCTGTTGCTTTGCAACGTGGTCCTCAACCTGTCTCCCTATCCTTAATTCCAATTCAGTTTCGCACTGCCGCAGGTTACGTGTGCCTGCACCAGCCAGAATTGCAAACGAGGTATCCAGATGAGAACCAATCTCGCGAAAGACTTCGTCCCCACGATCATCGACTCTCGACCACTGCTTCCCAGGCTCGCATCTGAACTCAACGCACTTGAGCACGAGTTGAAGTTAGCGTGGCCCGAATTCAAAAGACATCCGCTCCACGCTGGTGTCCGCATTGCTCAGACGGCTGTTCGACGAGGACACCAGATTTTGTTGGCGCCCCATGTACTGGCGGCACTAACGACAGTTGCTTTGGTTGTCGTAATAGTTCTGCTTGCCGAACGAACTTTGCCACGCACAATCGCATCGGCAGAGCCATCCGAACTCGAACACGCTTCAGTGATGACAATCATCAATCTGAAAGACCGTGACGATGATGGAATCGGAAAAGGTGGCAACGGTCGCGTGGGATTTCAACAAAATCGCGGCGAGGGATCCGGTGAAGTCAGACAACGTTCTCAAGGTGGCGGTGGCGGGGGCAATCATTATCACCTTCCTTCACAAACAGGGAAGCTGCCTCCTCCTTCCAACATCCAGGCGTCAATTCCGACGAGTCCACCGATCCATACGCCGAGTCTTCCAGTCGCAGGTATCGATATCGATCCAGCGCTCTGGAAAGACATTAAGGCACCCGTCTTTGGTGATCCGCGTTCCACTTCCACTGCTCAATCAAAAGGACCGGGTGATGGTGGCGGAATCGGCAGTAACCAAGGCCTTGGTATCGGCGAAGGCAATGGACCCGGAGTTGGTCTTGGCAACAATGGAAACATGGGCGACGGTAACAAGCAGACAGGTTGTTGCGGTGGTTCTGGCGCCGATCGAAACAATGCGTCTTTGGAACGGCGCATTCGTCGCGGCAGTGAAGTGGAGCAGAGAGCCCGACTGTTATGGAAGCCTGAACCGCAGTACACGGAAGAAGCACGTCGCAATCAGATCACTGGGACAGTGATGTTGCGAGTCGTGTTCTCAAGTAATGGCGAGGTCGAACAGATTCGTGCGGTGCAAACACTGCCCTTTGGACTGACCGAGCGCGCGATTTCTGCGGCGAGGCAAATCAAGTTTGTGCCGGCGACTATTGGCGGGCGAGCGGTCTCGGTCTATATGCAGCTGGAGTACAACTTCAATTTGTATTGAATATGAGGCCGGCTCCCTTTAGTAACCACTTAGCACTTAAGGGCGCGCTCTTCTGGGACCGCAGGCGTCCTCGCCTGCCTGGTGCTTTTGGAGGCGCCTTAGTGGTACGGAAGCAGGCGAGGACGCCTGCGGTCCCAGAAGAGCGCGTCCTTAAAAACATGGGCGTCACTAAAGGGAAGCGATGCAAGGAAAACGGGTTTCCTCGTTCTAGCAATAATTGGAACAACGGAGGCGGGCGAACGTCTAAGCATTCACCTTTCGTTTCGCGGCCTTTGTAACTCAGCACACAGGTTAGGAGAAGCCATGCAGAAGTCGCTATCACTCAAATCGAATTTTCTAGTAACTCTTGCCGTGCTGTCGGTGAGTATTATTGCAGGCATTCAACTCACCTCAGTAAGTACCTCCGCGCAGACTGGCCAGACGCCGGGCGCCCTCACCGTAATGGGCAAAGATGGAAAACCCAAAGCAGCATGCCCGCTGAAGCACACTGACGTTCAAGCTGAGATCAGTGGGTTTCTTTCGCGCGTCCGAGTCACACAAGAATTTGAGAATCCATTCAAGGACAAGATTGAAGCGGTCTACACTTTTCCACTACCGCAGGATGCCGCTGTCGACGACATGACTATGACGATTGGCAGTCGTACCGTTCGGGGAAAGATTCTTCCGCGCGAAGAAGCTCAAGCTGTTTACGAGGCAGCAAAAACAAACGGCCAGGTGGCGAGTCTTCTGGATCAAGAGCGACCCAACATCTTCACACAGTCGGTCGCGAATATTCTTCCGGGTGAACAAATCAAAATCACGATCAGTTACGTCGAAACATTGAAGTATGAAAAGGGAGCTTACGAGTTTGTCTTTCCCATGGTCGTAGGACCACGTTACATACCTGGGGCGCCGAACGTGCGTAGACAGGGAAACGGATTTGCTCCGGACACGGATCAAGTGCGGGATGGCTCGCGGATCACGCCAAAGATGATCCCTCCTGGAATGAGGAGCGGTCATGATATTTCGTTAGATATTCAACTCGACGCGGGATTGATAGTAGATGGGCTTACTTCCAAAACTCATCCGGTCGATATTGAGCGAACTGATCCACGCAGCGCACACATACATCTGAAAGATACAGCGACAATTCCCAATAAGGATTTTGTTCTCCGTTACGACGTAGCTGGTGGATCGATCCAGGATGCGCTGCTAACTCATCGTTCTGACAAGGGTGGTTTCTTCACGATGATTCTTCAGCCTCCTGATCGCGTGACGGTTGAAGATGTAACTCCGAAAGAATTGGTGTTTGTTTTAGACACTTCGGGTTCGATGGAAGGTTTCCCTATCGAGAAAGCGAAGGAAACGATGAAGCTGGCTCTCGACAGCCTCTATCCGTCCGACACGTTCAATCTGATCACGTTCGCTGGCGATACGGAGATTTTGTTTCCGGAACCAGTTCCAGCAACCAAAGAGAACTTAAGAAAAGCTCAAGCATTTCTAAATGGTCGTTCGGGAGGCGGTGGCACTGAAATGATGACCGCCATCAAGGCTGCCCTCGAACCATCCGACGATCAGAAACACATCCGAATCGTTTGCTTTATGACCGATGGTTACGTCGGCAACGACATGGAGATCGTCTCGGAGGTTCAGAAACATCAGAACGCTCGAGTGTTCGCATTCGGCATTGGCGAATCAGTGAACAGGTTTCTGCTCGATAAGATGGCCGAGGCCGGGCGTGGTGAAGTCGAGTATGTTGCTCTAAATGACGATGGCTCAGCTGCCGCCAGAAGATTTCACGAGCGAGTTCGCAACCCGTTGTTGACTGATATTTCAATCGAATGGAATGGGCTACCGGTGGCAGATGTTTATCCAAAGAACATCCCAGACTTGTTTTCAGCAAAGCCCCTGATTCTATCGGGAAGATTTACTGCGCCTGGTAATGGAACGATTAAGTTGAGAGGAAAGATGGCTGGGAACGACTTCGTGCGCGAGATCCCGGTTTCCTTCCCGGAGACGATGGCGTCTCACGATGTGCTTTCTTCGTTGTGGGCGCGTCGTCGCATTGACGATTTGATGGCCCAGGATTACAGCGGTGCTCAAAGCGGTGAAATGCAACCTGATTTGAAACAGACGATCACGCAGGTTGGACTCGAGTATCGACTGATGACTCAGTTCACTTCGTTTGTTGCGGTTGAGGAGATGATTGTTACGGATGGCGGACAACCGCGAAGAATCGACGTGCCGGTTGAAGTACCCGAAGGTGTTAATCCCAATATGGTTGGTGACCTAGATGAATCGATGCCGCTTTCTAGAATGATCTCGCCGAAAAGCAAGGGTGGGAGACTTAGAGGAGCCGGCGGTGGTGGTAGTGGCGGTGGATATGGGGTTGGTCGGGGCGGTAACGTTGGCGGCGGTGTCTACGCTTCTGCACCTCCTCCGCCGAATATGGTACCGACAGTTACGTTGTCGGCGACCGTGAATGGACAGTCCACAGCAAACGCTGCTCCTGCGCCGACGCCGGTGGCCGGGCTAAGGTCAGCACAGTCAATACTGGTTGAGAAACAAGCAATAGTCGCTCGTTCTGCGGAAGAAGTTAAGTTGGATCAACTACGTTCCAAACTGCATCCGACACTTCTTGCTGTTGTTCGACGACTGCTCGCCAAACAAACGGTTCCTGCAGCTGACGAAGCCCGGTTCGTACGCGATGGAAAAGCTGAGGTTCAGGTTTGGTTGACCGATAAGTCTGAACAAACGATGGCGACTCTCAAGGAACTCGGGTTTGAAGTGATCCTTGATCGAAAGACTTCAAAGCTTTTGATTGGTCGTCTACCGATTGAAAAACTGGAAGCGTTGGGTGAGCTGAAAGTTGTCACTTACGTTTCACCGCAGCTAAGCCAATAGTTGTTAGAGGACGCCGTAGATACGGTGATCTCTTGGAGTGCGGTGGCCTGGCACCGCTTTGGTTAATCGATATAAAAGGGGCGATCTTTAACAAAGCGGTGCCAGGCCACCGCGCTCCAAAGAGGTATCAATGTCACGATTTAAAAGTAGTCTTGATGATGTTCGTGTTGCGGCTCCCTGTAGCGTCGACTGGGATTCGATGTATGGCAACGAGCGCATACGGTTCTGCGATCAGTGCAAACTAAACGTCTACAACCTTTCGGAAATGACGAGGAGTGAAGCCGAACGCCTCGTCGGCCAGGCGGAAGGTCGCGTGTGCATTCGGTATTACCAGAGGCGCGACGGATCGATACTTACCAAAAACTGTCCCGTTGGTTTGGCCGCAATAAAGCGAAGGCTCTCTCGTGTTGCCACCGCAATTGGCTCAACCGTTCTGAGTTTCTTTGCCGGTATCGGAGTTTACGGAATTGCTGATCGATACTCGTT
>Ga0068871_100000810_pt1 | contig 21009 bp, 20 predicted proteins | sample KBSMisM72_FD_72750 | JGI IMG/M metagenome (GOLD analysis project Ga0068871, IMG submission 72750) | Miscanthus rhizosphere microbial communities from Kellogg Biological Station, Michigan, USA - KBS Miscanthus M7-2 | ecosystem: Host-associated > Plants > Roots > Rhizosphere > Soil ...
ACAATAATGTCGTAGTCATAAAGCTTACCCAGATCGATCCCTTCTTCGCCGAGATCGGTGGTGTAAACGTTAAGCCCCTCGCTACGGAGCATCAGCTCGATGCTGCGCGCCATGGCGCTGTCGTCTTCGATCAAGAGTACGCGCATTTCTGGTCCCTCTCTTAACGGTCGGCCATACCCAACATGGTGTTGGTTAGGGTTAATCGGTTTCCGGACCGTAAGCGCAAATAGTTAACAGCAGCTTTAACATGCCGGGCAAGCTTCAAGCCTTCCTCATCCCGGATTAAGGCCCAGAAAGGACTCCGGGGCCGGCTAAGGGGGTTGATTCAATTTATTAAGTTTACCGGCATTTAAATTTTTGGCCTCAGGATGACGCGCATCGGGGATAAAAAATCTTCGAAAATTGGCCCCAGAGGCGCAAAAAGCGCCAAAAACGGGATTTTTATGCGCGCGCTGCTGACCGATATCGAGGCCATCCCCACCCTGACCCGCTTTGGCCGGGTCGCCCGGATCGAGGGGTTGGCGGTGGAAGTCACCGGTGCCCAAGGCGCCGTGAGCCTTGGCGGCCAATGCCGCATAAGTATCGGAAATCACAAGATTATTCCCTGTGAAGTGGTGGGCTTTCGCGACGGCCGCGCCCTGGTCATGCCGCTGGGATCGCTGGATGGAATTACCTTGGGCGCGCGGGCTGATTTCGAAGACCGCCCGGCATCGATCTATCCCTCCAAAGCCTGGCTGGGCCGGGTGATTGACGGCTTTGGCCAGCCGGTGGACGGCAAAGGCGCCCTGCCGCAAGGCACGACAGCCTATCCCATCAAGGCGGCGCCACCGCCCGCCACCAGCCGCGGGCGCATGGGCGGCAAGCTCGATCTGGGTGTGCGCGCGATGAACGCCTTCACCACCTGCTGCGCCGGTCAGCGCATGGGTATTTTCGCCGGCAGCGGCGTGGGCAAATCCATTCTGCTGTCGATGCTGGCGCGCAATTCCGATGCCGATGTCATCGTGATCGGCTTGATCGGCGAACGCGGCCGCGAAGTGAAGGAATTCATCGAAGACGATCTGGGCGAGGAAGGCCTGGCCCGTTCGGTCGTGATCGCGGCCACTTCGGATGAAGCGCCGCTGGTGCGCCGCCAGGCGGCCTATGTCGCCATGACCGTGGCCGAGCATCTGCGCGATCAAGGGTTGAATGTTTTGCTGCTGATGGATTCGGTGACCCGCTTTGCCATGGCCCAGCGCGAGATCGGTCTTTCGGCGGGCGAGCCGCCGGCCTCCAAGGGCTATACGCCGACCGTCTTTGCCGAACTGCCGCGGCTGTTGGAGCGCGCCGGTCCCGGTCCCGACGGCAGCGGTACGATTACCGGCCTGTTTACCGTGTTGGTGGAAGGCGACGATCATAACGAACCGGTGGCCGACGCGGTGCGCGGTATCCTGGACGGTCATATCGTTTTGGAACGTGCCATTGCGGAACGGGGGCGCTTTCCGGCGATCAATATCCTTAAGAGTGTCAGCCGCGCCATGCCGGCCTGCAACACGGACGACGAACAAAAGCTGGTTTTGCGGGCTCGCCAGCCCCTGACCATCTATGAGGACATGGCGGAGTTGATCCGGTTGGGCGCCTACAAGGCTGGCACGAATCCTGAAGTGGACGATGCTGTAAGGCTCTATCCCGCCCTCGAGGCCTTTTTGGCTCAGTCCAAAACCGAGCGGGCGGCGTTGAGCGAATGCTATGACGCCCTGTCCGCCATCCTGGACAGTGCGCAAGGGAGTGCGCGATGACCCGGACCGATACGCTGCTGCGCCTCAAGCGCTTCCGCGTCGATGAGATGAAACGTCGGATTGCCTCGATCGACGCCATGAAGGCCGATCTGGAGCGCAAGCTGACCGACTTGGACGATAATGTCGCCCGCGAAAAGCAACGCGCCGGCGATTCCGATATCGGCCGCCTGGCTTTTCCGTCCTTCCTGCGTTCCATCGAGGCGCGGCGCGAAAATCTGCGCACCACCTTGAAGGAAATCGAACGCGAATATGCCGCCGCCCACCAGGACCTGACCGACGCTTTCCAGGACCTCAAGTCGCTGGAAGTCGCCACTGAGCAGCAGGCCAAGCGGCTGAGCGAGATGCAGGCTAGGCGCGCTCAGGCGCGTCTCGACGAGATCGCTCTAGTCCGCCATCTGCGCAAGCACGCTCTCCGGTCAGCCTAAGGGCGCGGTCTTTTTGCCCGCTGAGTGCGTCGCGCGTGCTCACGGGCTCTAGGCCCGCTCCGCGCGACGCTCCTGCTCATCGGGCAAAAATCCTCGCGCCGGCATCGCGAAGGCTCTTCAGATCAGTATTGCCAGGATAGCGGCGGTGAAGATCGTCACGCCCACGCCCCGCATGATTAACGCGCTCCAGGGCAGCAGGGGCTGAACCCGGTCTTCCCATTCTCTCTCCCGCAGCGCCAGAGACTGCTGGCGTTCAAAAACCAGGTGGTCGTGCCGGACATCGGCATGGGCGGAAACCGCAAAGTCCTTTCCGCGGGGGGCGGATATGCCAAAGGCAGACATTGCAAGGCCTCGAATATTAGCTCGCTTCACCGCAATAACGTGCCCGCCCGTTTCGGCGTTCCCTAAGAGTCACACTTGATCGTGACCGGTGACAAAAAGGACGCGATTTCCTTAACCATGCTGTTGAACCCGGATGGGGCTGGCCTATGATTCTGTGGGTTGAGTCGCTGCCCGGAGCAGCAAAGGGGCATCAGGGGCATGTCATTCGCGGAAACCATTTCGCCGTTCTTCGGACGTTGCGCCTTTGTCTGGTTCTATCTGACCACGGCAATGGACATCCTGCAGAATTGGCACACCATCGCCGCTGACCTCACCGCCAAGCATGTGCCGCTGCCGCCACTGGTTCTGCTGGTGGTATTGCTGCTGATCGTGATGGGCGGCATCTCGCTTTTGTTCGGCTATCACACCCGTCATGCCGCGATCCTGCTGTTCGGCATGACCATGATCGCGACAGTGACCATGCATGATTTCTGGCATTTTACGGAAGCCGCCGGGCGCGCCCAGCAGTTCGCGATCTTCGCGCGCGATTTCGCGATCTGCGGCGGCTTGCTGTTGCTGGTGGGCTTGGGACCGGGGCCGTTCGCCGTGGACAATCGCGGCAAATCCGGCGGCGGTGGTGGTGGCGGTAAGAAGCGCTGACGCGCCTTTCAGTGCGAAAAGACTTCCAGCATCTGATCGGCCAGCGCGCCGGGCTCCAGCATGTCCAGCCCATCTTCCGGCCTGGGCCCATGCGTGACATGGGCGAGTGCCGCGCCCGAAAGGCAGGCGGCAAGGGCCGCGCCCAAACGCCGGGTGCGATCCATATTGGTGACGATCACCCGGCGGAAGCGGAAAGCGGTAACGATGTCGCTGACATCCTCGGCATCGCTAAGCGCCGAAACCACGCCGATGGTCTCCACCCCTTCAATGTCGCCTAGGGCGCTGAAGGCGCTGGCGGCCCGGACGTTGAGCGGATTGAAGCCGTCGGCTTCCATTACGGTCAGCAAATCCGGCGGATTGGTGCCGGTGCGAAACAGCGCCAGCCCGCCATCGGCGCGGGTCAGCTCGGTCTTGCGGCCGATCAGGGTGGCGGCATGACAGATCTTGGCGGCAACGGCGCTCTTGCCGGCTCCGGCCGGTCCCACCAGCAAAATGCCGCGGGCTTTTTCCAGATCGATCGGCTTGGGCTTCAGGCGGTGGGCCAGGGCAAAAGTCAGGGCGGTGTCCAGGCTGATTTCGGGATGTTTGGCGGTTTCGCGCACCAGCGCCTGCGCCAGGCTTTCCGGCAGGCGGTGGCGCTTCATGGTCTCGCCCAACAGATTGCGCAAGTCGGCGCGCGGAAAGGCGATCAGGTTATTGCTGGTCTGGAGCTGAGCCATGGTCAAACCCGGCCCCCCACTCAAACCTGACCAAGAGTGCGCAGCCGCACCGAGGCGTGGATTTCGTTCTGGCTCATCACCACCGTCTGGGGACGGAAACGTTCGATAATCGAGCGCACAAAGGGACGGATCTGCGGACTGGTCAGCAGGATCGGCACTTCATTCTTGGAGCCGGCCTCGTCAAAACCCTCGCGCACCTGCTGAATGAATTGCTGCAGCTTGGACGGCGCCATGGCGAGCTGGCGTTCTTCGCCCGTGCCGACGATGCTTTCCATAAAGGCCTGTTCCCAATTGGGCGACAGCGCGATCAAAGGCAGATAACCGCCGGGCGAAAGATTGGCGTGGCAGAGCTGGCGGGCCAGGCGGGCGCGCACATGTTCGGTGATGTAGAGCGCGTTCTTGGTGTGGCCGACCGCTTCGGCGATGCCTTCCAGGATGGCGGGCAAATCGCGGATGGACACGCGTTCTCCCAGCAGGGTCTGCAGCACGCGTTGCACCCCGGTGACCGAAATCTGCGAGGGGATCAGTTCTTCCACCAGCTTCTTGTTCTCCGGCGGCAGATCGTCCAGCAGCTTCTTGGTCTCGGCATAGGAGAGCAGCTCCGCCATATGGCTCTTGAGCACTTCGGTGAGGTGCGTGGTCAGCACCGTGCCGGGGTCCACCACGGTGAAGCCACGGAACGACGCTTCTTCCTTCAAGCTGCCGGAAACCCAGGTGGCGGGCAGGCCGAAGGCGGGTTCTGTCGTGGCAGTGCCGGGCAGATCGATAGGCAGGCCCTTGGGATCCATGATCAGGAAGCTGCCGGGAAAGAGTTCGCCCTTGCCGGAATCGAATTCCTTGATGCGGATGCGGTATTCGTTGGCGCCCAACTGCATATTGTCCAGGATGCGCACGGCGGGCATGACAAAGCCCATTTCCTGCGCCAACTGGCGGCGCAAGGCCTTGATCTGGTCGGTGATGCGATGGCCCTGCACATCGTTGATCAGGGGCAGCAGGCCATAGCCGAGTTCGATCCGCAGCAGATCCAGCGCCAGGGCGGTCGAGATCGGTTCTTCCTTGGGCGGACCATCGCTCTGGGCGGTTTCGGCGGCGGCCAGAGCGTTACGCGCGTCCTTGCGCTTAAAGGCGTAGTAGGCCAGCGAGCCCGTCGCCAGCGAAAGGGCCCCGAACACGATGGTCGGCATGCCCGGCAGTATCGCCACGGTGCCCATCACCGCGGCGGCCATGCCCAGGGCCTGGGGATAGAAGGAGAGCTGGGTCATCAACGCCTTGTCCGTGGCGCCTTCGACACCGGCCTTGGAGACCATCAGGCCGGCGGCGGTGGAAACGATCAGCGCCGGCATTTGCGAGACCAGGCCATCGCCAACGGTCAGAAGCGTGAAAGTGTGGGTGGCATCGGCAAAGCTCATGCCCTTTTGCGCCACGCCGATGATGATACCGCCCACGATGTTGATGCCTACGATCAGCAGGCCGGCAATGGCGTCGCCGCGGACGAATTTGCTGGCGCCGTCCATGGCGCCGAAGAAATTGGATTCCGCCTCGATGTTCTTGCGCCGTGCCTTGGCTTCTTTTTCGTCGATCAGGCCGGCAGAGAGGTCGGCATCGATCGCCATCTGCTTGCCGGGCATGGCGTCCAAGCTGAAGCGCGCCGCCACTTCGGCGATGCGGCCCGAACCTTTGGTGATGACGATGAAGTTGACGATGATCAGGATGGCAAAGACGATCAAGCCGATGACAAAATTGCCCTGCATCACCAAGTTGCCGAAGGCCTGGATGACATAACCGGACGCGGCGGTGCCTTCATTGCCATGACCCAGGATCAGGCGGGTGGAGGCAAGGTTCAGCGCCAGCCGCAGCATGGTGGTGAGCAGCAGGATGGTGGGAAAAGACGAGAATTCCAGCGGTTTGCGGATAAACACCGCCGTCATCAGGATCAGGATCGAGAAGCTCAGCGAAAAGGCCAGCGACACGTCCAGCAGCCAGGTCGGCAGCGGCAGGATCAGCACCACCAGGATGGCCATGATGCCGATCGCCAGGCCGAGATCGGACTTGCGAATGAAGTCGCCGATCCTGGCTGGTGTCAGATCAAAGCCCTTGGCTGCGGTGCCGATGTCGGACATCTAGGACTAGCCCGCCATCTTCTGTTCAGAAGGGCGTTGTTCGCCGTGATTGGGGATCGACAGGCCCGAATCCGAATATTCCCGCAGCTTGTTGCGCAAAGTACGGATGGAGATGCCCAGGATATTGGCGGCATGGGTACGATTGCCCAGGCAGTGGTCCAAAGTGTCCAGGATCAGGTCGCGCTCGACATCGCTGACGGTGCGTCCCACCAATCCGCGGGTCACGGCGGTGGCCGAAACCACCGCGCTCTGCACGCTGGGATTCTGCGACACGGTTACCGAGGCCGCACCGACTTGGGTGCCGTCGGGCAGGCGGATGGCTTCCGGGCCGATCTCGGCGCCGCTTGCCAGCAGCACGGCGCGATGGATGGTGTTTTCCAGTTCGCGGACATTGCCTTTCCAGGCATGACCCAAGAGCAGCCGCTCGGTCTGCGAGGAGATCGGGCGATAGGGCACGCCATTGGCTTCGGCATATTTGCGCGCGAAATGATGCGCCAAGGCGCGAATATCCTTGGGCCGCTCGCGCAGGGCGGGCAGGCGCAGATTGACGACATTCAAGCGGTAGAGAAGGTCTTCACGGAAGGTGCCGTGCTTGACCGCTTCCGCCAGGTCGCGGTTGGAGGTGGCGATGATGCGGATGTCGACCTTGACCGGCTTGGTGCCGCCGACCCGGTCGATCTCGCGTTCCTGGATGGCGCGCAGCAGCTTGGCCTGCAGACGGGCGTCCATTTCGCTGATTTCATCCAGCAACAGGGTGCCGCCATTGGCTTCTTCGAACTTGCCGATGCGCCGCGCGATGGCGCCGGTGAAGGCGCCCTTTTCGTGACCGAACAATTCCGATTCCAGAAGGTTTTCCGGGATCGCGGCGCAGTTCACGGAAATAAACGCCTTGTCGTTGCGCGCCGACTTGCGATGGACATAGCGCGCCAATACTTCTTTACCGGTACCGCTTTCGCCGGTGACCAGGATGGAGGCTTCGCTGCCGGCGATCTGGTCGGCCAGGCTGAGAACCGCCGCCATGGCTTCGTCTTCATAGACAAGCTGGTGGGACTCGTCGGCCACCGCCGCCAGCACCGCCGCGATCAGTTCGGGATCGGCGGGCAGGGGCAGATATTCCTTGGCGCCGGCGCGGATGGCGTCGACCGCGCGGCGCGTGTCGGTGCCGATGCCGCAGGCCACCACCGGCGTGCAGATGCGTTCGGCGGCCAGACCGCGCACCAGGGCGCCGATCTCCAAGCCGACATCGCAGAACACCAGGTCGGCGCCGATGCCGCCGCGAAGCGTGGCCAGGGCCTGCTCTATGTCCGCGGCATGGGTGACCTTGGCACCCTTGTCCATGGCGATTTTCGTGGCCAGGCCGATTTGGCCCTGCAGTCCGCCGACGATAAGTAGACGCATGATAGTATCCCTTCAGTCCTTAAGAGCCGGACCCGGCCTTGATGATTTCCGTCATGGTGATGCCCAGCCGGTCTTCCACCAGCACGACTTCGCCGCGCGCGACCAGGCGGTCATTCACATAGATATCGATGGCCTCGCCGACCTTGCGATCCAGCTCGACGATGGTGCCGCGGCCGAGCTTGAGAAGCTGGCTGACTTCCATGCCGCTTTTTCCCAGCACGGCGCTGACCGTGACCGGCACGTCGAACACCGCCTCAAGGTCGGCCGCCGTATGCTTGGGTGCGGCCTCCATGGGCATGTCGGTATTGAGCAAGGCGCCGGAGGCACCGGAGGCGCCCTCCTGGCTGAGATCGGGCAGATCGACATTGTCGGTCGCCATGGGATTATCCTTTCACTATGTGCGAGAAATGACGGGAAATAAGGGCGCTTAGCGCGTCCTCGATGATGCTTTCGCTGCGTTCGGCGCCGCCGCCGCGCCATTCGATGCGGCAATCGGCGCCGGTCATGGCGGGATCGGCGGCGATCAGCACGCGGCCCTCATAACCTTCTTGCTGGGCGATGTCGGCCAGTCTGGGTTCCAGCATCTCGGTCACCGCGGGCGCGGCACGCAAGGTGATGCGCGGTTCGGCGATCGCCTGGTGCATGGCCTGGCGCAGCGCGGCTTCGACATCGCCGGCAGGCAGGGCGGCGAGCGCGGCAGGCGCGATCTTCTTGGCCATCGCCATCGCCAGGCGCGCGGCATCGTCGCGCACCGAAACGATTTCGGCATGGCTGACGTCCAGCGCCGCGCGTACCGAAATGGTCAAGGCGGCGATGGTGCGTTCCAGGGCGTCGGTGGCGCGGGCCTGGGCGCTGCTCTCGCCCTCGCTGCGGGCGAGGGTCTTGAGATTTTCCAGCTCTTCGATGGTGAGGGTCTGTTTCTGGCGAGCCTGGGCGGCCGGCGCGCGGCGATCCTGCGATCCGGCGAATTCGGTATCGAAGGTGAATTTCGGGGCGCTGTTTTTTGCGGCTGTCATCAGTACACCAGCTCGTCTTCGCCGCTGCCGCCGGCAATCATGATCTCGCCCTTATTGGCCAGGTCCTTGGCGATATTGACCATGCGCATCTGGGCCTCATCGACATCCTTGAGACGCACGGGACCCATGGCTTCCATGTCGTCGCGCAGGATCTTGCCGGCACGTTCGCTCATATTGGAGAAGAAGACGTCGCGCAGGCCGTCGGTGGCGCCCTTCAGCGCCAGGCCCAGCTTGTCCTTTTCGACATTGCGCAGCAGGGTCTGGATGGAGCCCGGATCGAGCTTGGCCAGGTCCTCGAAGGTGAACATCAGGGCCTTGATGCGTTCGGCGGCGTCGCGCGAACGCTCTTCCAGGGCGGTGATGAAGCGGCTTTCGGTCTGGCGGTCGAAATTGTTGAAGATTTCCGCCATCTGCTCATGGGCGTCGCGCTTGGCGGTGCGCGCCAGGTTGGACATGAACTCCACCCGCAAGGTCTGCTCGACCTTGTCCAGAATGTCCTTCTGCACGCTTTCCATGCGCAGCATGCGCTGCACCACTTCCAGGGCAAATTCTTCGGGCAGGGCGCCCAGGACGCGGGCGGCATGCTCCGGCTTGATCTTGCTCAGCACCACCGAAACGGTCTGGGGATATTCGTTCTTGAGATAGTTGGCCAGGACGGTTTCGTTCACATTCGCCAGCTTGTCCCACATGGTGCGGCCGGCGGGACCGCGGATTTCTTCCATGATCGAACCGACTTTTTCGCCGGGCAGGATATTGGCGAGCAGGCGTTCGGTGGATTCATAGGAGCCCATCAGCGAGCCGGTGCCCGACATCTGGGAGACGAAGTCCACCAGCAGCTTTTCGATCAGGGCCGAGGAAACCGAACCCAGATTGGACATTACTTGGGAGACTTCCTTGATCTCGTCTTCGTCCATCATCTTCCAGACCTGCTGGGAATGGTCTTCGCCCAGCGACAGCATGATGATGGCGGCGCGCTCGGCCCCCGTGAGGGAGCGGATGTCTTCCTTGACTGCGGTTTTGGCGGGTTTGGACATGGTTTAAACCGGTTGGTGGAGCCAGGTGCGGATGATCGCCAGCGCTTCTTCGGGATGCGCGGAAACCACTTCACCGACTTTCTTGATGGAGGATTCGCGCACCTGGCCGTCGATCTGGCTGATATCGATGCTGGGCGAGGGCCGCGGCAGCGCGGGAACGCTGTCCTGCCCGGCACTGGCGGACTGGTCGGCGCCGGACGGAGCCGGCAGAGCGCCGGCGACCACAGAGCCGTTGGCCAAAGCGGTGGTGCCGCTTGCCGACGCGCCTTGCGCCGCGAACATGCGGTTGATCAGCGGCTTTGCGACAAACAAGCCGATCAGCAGGGCGGTGACGCACATGATCGCGGCTTCGATGATCTTGAACCAATAGGAGCTGTCCAGGCCCAGCAGCGGTTTGGGCGCTTCGGTGCCGGCGCTTTGCTCCATATGGGCAAATTGCATGTTGGTGACTTGCACCTGATCGCCGCGCGCCTGGTCAAAGCCCATCGCCGATTTCACCAGGGCGGTGATCTTGGCCATCTCGTCGGCGCTGCGCGGCTTGTAGGTGGCGGCGGTGTCGCCGGAGCCGTCCACCACCACGGCCACCGACACCTTCTTTATGTCGCCGCCGTCGACCGTGGAGGTCGTGACCTTCTTGGAAATCTCGTAATTGGTGGTTTCCTCGGTGCGGCCCGATGTGTCCTTGGACTGATCGCCGCCGCCGGCGGGGGCGGCCTGGCCGCCCGGCAGGGCGCTGGCCACCGACACGGCGGCGCCGCTGCTGCCTTGGGTGTTGGAGGCATTCTGTTCCACGGTCTGGGTGGAGCGCACCACTTTGCTGTCGGGATCGTAGGTCTCGCTGGTGGTCTGGGTGTGGTTGTAATTGATGTCGGCGGCGACCTGGACCTGCACGCGTCCCATGCCCACCACCGAGCTGACAATGGCTTCAATGCGGTTTCTCAGCGAATTCTCGTAGTTGGACGTGTCTTCGTCCTGGCTGCGGGCGAGCGCGTCGGGGCCGGATTTGTCGTCGCCGCCCGCCAGCAGATTGCCGCGGTCATCGACAATGGCGACGCGGTCGGCGGAAAGGCCAGATACCGCCGCGGCCACCAGATGCTGTACGGCTCTTACTTGGCCGCGATCAAGCTTGCCGCTGGTCTTGAGCACCACCGAGGCGCTGGGCTGCTGGTCGTCGCGGGAAAAGATTTGGCGCTCGGGAACCACCAGATGCACCCGTGCGGTCTGGATACCCTCGATGGTCTGCATCGAGCGGGAGAGTTCTCCTTCCAGCGCGCGCTGGTGATTGATGTTCTGGACAAAGGCGGTGGTGCCGAAGGTGTCGGACTTGTCGAAAATCTCATAACCCACCCCGGCGGCGGGCAGATTGTCCTGCGCCAGCGCCATGCGCAGCTTGGTGACCTGATCGGCCGGTACCAGGATGGTGCCGCCATCCTTGACGTCGTACTTCACGGTCATGCCGTCGAGCTTGCCGGTCACGGCGGCAGCGTCGCGCGACTCCAGGCCGGAGAACAGGATGGCCTTTGGCGGCTCGGTGATGGCGCCCGCTATATAAAGGAAGAAAGCGGTGAGGACGGCAGCCACGCCGGCCATTACGCCGAAACGCGCCGCGCCAACCGTTTTGAAAAACTCGGGCAAGATGTCCTCCTCGCGGAATGCGGACGGAAAACAGCTCCGTCCGTTCTGCTAGGCAAACATTGCCGCCTGTACGGTAAAATTAGGCTTAAAGGCAAAGCCGTACGTGATTGAACGTACTTGTTATTTTGCTTAACCGGCTGTTTACGAATTGCCCTGGGATTCGCGCGGATGCCGCGATCCCGCCCGTTTAATTGCGATACTGCTGAACCCGTGTCGCCCGCAGGCCCGCCAGGCCGAAACGGTCGATCGCATGCTGCCAGGCGAGGAATTCCTCCACCGTCAGCGTATAGCGCTTGCAGGCATCGTCCAGGCTCAGCAATCCACCACGCACGGCCGCAACGACTTCGGCCTTGCGGCGAATGACCCAGCGGCGCGTCGAAGGCGGCGGCAAATCGGCGAGCGTCAACGGCGACCCATCGGGCCCGATGACGTAGCTCACGCGTCCTTTGCGCTCTTCCATTTCAAAAACTCCCGACACTATCCACGTGAAAAATACGCTGCCCCGCGTTTAAAAAGGGCCAAGACACGTGGTAAACGAACTCATAAAAGCTTCACTAAACTCGTCTCGGTTAGTGCCGGAAAAGCCCATTTTCATGGGCTTTTCCGTTCACCTTAATTTGTCGGCAGTTGTTCCAGCTGCTGCAACATCTGGTCGGCGGTGGTGATAATGCGCGCCGACGCGGAATAAGCGCGCTGGGTGGTGATCAGATTGGTGAACTCCGTCGCCAAATCCACCGTCGAGGCTTCCAGCGAACGGGCGGCGATGCCGCCGGCGCTGCCGGTATTGGCCAGGTTGACGCTGGCCGCGCCGGATGCGCGGGTGGAGACATAGGCATTGCCGTTGACCTGGCCCAGGCCATTGGGGTTGGTGAAGGTGGCAATCGGAACCTTGTAGACGCTCTGCGACAGGCCGTTGGAGAACTGCGCCGTCACGGTGCCGTCCTTGGAAACCGTCACGCCGGTGACGTTGCCGAAAGACGAACCGTCGGGCGAGGTGCCGTTCAAGGTCGAAGCGGTGTCGAACTGGGTGAGACCGGACGTGCCGCCGACGCTGCCCAGATTGACCGCCACGGCCTGGGACGCCAGACCGGTGGTCGCGGCCCATGGAATGGTCAGGTTGAAAATGCCCGAAGCCGGCGCCGCGCCGTTGACATTCTTCAAGGTGCCGTCGGAGTTGAAGGTCACGTTGCCTTGGCCGATGGGATTGGGGCTGGCCAGATTGGCGGGAGCGCCGGCATAGGCCGCTTCATAGGCCCAGGTGTTGGCGGCGGTCTTGACGAAAGAGAAGGTGACCGGCTGGCTGCCGCCCTGGCTGTCATAGACATTGATGGTGCGCTGGAAATCGGGCGTCACCGCGCCGGAGGTCATCTGACCCGCGACATAGGCGCCGGCCACGGTCGCGCTGGCCTGCAGATTGGCCTGAATGCCGAGGGTGGTGGTGGCCTGCGCCTTGCCGGACAGGCTGGTCACATTGATCAGGCTGAGGGCGCTGGAATTGGTGGGGACATTGCCCTGCGCGTCCAGCTTGTAGCCCAGCAGGTAAAGACCGGCGGCATTTTTCAGGTCGCCATTCTCGTCCGGGGTAAAGCTGCCGGCGCGGGTATATTCCTGGGTGGCGCCGGGTAGGGGATTGGTGGCGACCACGAAGAACCCGTTGCCCGTGATGGACATGTCGGTGTTGGAGGTTGTCGAGGTCGGCAAGCCCTGAGTGGTGACATCCTGGCCGATCACTGCGCCGACACCGGCCGACGAATTGCCTGCCAGGCCCGGTGCGTTCAGGAAGGTCTGGAAGTTGACCGTCTGGGTTTTGTAGCCAACGGTGTTGACGTTGGCGATGTTGGACGAGGTGGCCGACAGCGCCTGGCTGTTGGCGGCCAAGCCGGCGACGCCGATATTCAATGCTCCATACAAGCTCATTTTACGTTTCCTTCAGGGCGGACCAGAGGTGTTCGACCGGATCCGCTTGCGGTTTGGTGCCGGTTCTGGGCACCGATGTTTCAAAACTCCAAAATCAGTTGGCGACCGCGGCAATGTCCGCGAGGTCGATTTCCATGCTTCCGATAATCAGACGCGGCGTACCGCCGGTCATGTCGATCTGGGTAACGGTGCCGGCGCTGGCGACGCTGCTGGCGACGGGGCCGCCGGCCAGGTTGGTGGCGGTGACCGTCAGCTTGTAGCTGCCGTCGGCGAGCGGGTTGCCATGGCTGTCCTTGCCGTCCCAGGCAAAACTGTGATTACCCGATCCGGTCTCGCCGGCGGTGGAATAGACGGTCTTGCCATTGCTGTCGGAAATGTCGAGCTGGGTGGCGGCGGAAGCGCCCGTGAGATTGTAAGTCCAGTTGGCGTTGCCGCCGATCAGCGCGGCCTGGCCGTTGACGATCGAAACCTTCTTGCCCAGATAGCCGGTGGTCATCGCGGCGGCGTTGCTGCTGCCCTGCGAAATCAGGCTCTTGAGATTGTCGTTGGTGCCGATCTGCTGTTCGACCTGGCTGTACATCACCAATTGCTGGGTGAAGGCATTGGAATCCATCGGACTGGTGGGGTCCTGGTTCTTCAATTGCGTCGTTAGCAGGGTGAGGAAGGTCGAGAAATTGCTCGACAGCTGCTTCATCGCGTTGGGGGCGGCCGGTGTATCGGCGGCGGAGGTGGCTGGTGTCACGGTCATGGCGGTGTCCTTTAAACTCTGATGTCCAGCCGGCCATCGACCACGCCCCGATAGGCGATGGTGGCGGCGGTGGGGTCGATACTGGCGGTTGCGGCCAGTGAGAAGGCGCGCGAAGAGCCGAAGCGGCCATTGTTGCTATCGTTGCCGCTTTGACCGCCCGACTGGTGGCGCAGCGAGAAATTGAGTCCGTCCTGGGAAACATCCAGGCCTGCTTCGCGCAAAGCGCGAGTCAGGACAGGCGCATCCTTTTGCAGCAGCGCCAGGGTCTGGGGTTGATCCGCAGAAAGATGGGCGCTGGCCTTGCCGGTGGAATCGATCGACAGGCGTACTTCCACCCGGCCCAGTTCCGGCGGATCCAGGCGAATATCGAATTGCTTGGCGCCGCTCTGGGACTTGGCGGCGATCTCCACGGCCAAGGCGGGAAGATTGGGCGCGGCCTGCGCCGTCACCTGCACATGCTGCGTCGCGATCGGGGCCTGGCTGTGCTGAGCGGCCTGCGGCGCGGCGATATTGTTGATGGCGAAGCTGGCATTGGCCACCTGCGCCGACTGGGGCGCGGGTCTGGGCGCGGACGAGCCATTGGCGTCGTCGCGTTCGAGCGGCGCCTGATCGGGCCGCGGTGCCGCGCTGGTTTCGGTGTTGGCGTCGCTCCTGCCCGCGTCACTCTGGGAGGCGTCGCTCTTGGTCGCGTCATTTTGGGCAAGATGGCCCTTGGCGAGCCCGGTCTTGATCACATCGCCCTTGGTGAGATCGCCCTTGGCGAGATCGCCTTTGGCGCGATCGTCTTTGGCGGCCGGGTCGGTTGGGGTCTTTGCGATATCGGGCGTGCCCTTGCCGGCATCCGTTGCAATGGCATTGCTCGCCGCTGCTTCGTTTGCGGCGGAATCTTTGTTCGTTGCGTCCGGCTTGACGGCAGCGCGCGGCGCCGTGTTCGAGGCGGGCGCGCCCGGCGTGGGCGTGGAGGACTTGTCGTCCGTTGATTCATCGCGAGCTGCCAGAACCGCACGGGCCCGGGCCGACGCGGATGCCGGCAGCTGGGTTTCTTCGGTCTGCTCCTCGTCGCTCATCGCGGCGACGGGCGTTTGCGGCGCGGCATGGGACTGGGCCGTTGCGCTCGCTTCAGGTTTTGCCGGTGCGCCGACATGATCGGGCGCATCGAAATTCGCGTCGGCGGAAGGCGCCGGCGTCGGCGCCGGGGGTGCGGCGGCGTCAATCAGGAGGTCATCGTCAACGTCAGTGTCGGTGATGGTGGGGATCGGCGCTGGCGCGACTGGGGCGGGCGGCAACGCCTGCTGATCGGACATCTGTTGCTCGATCGCAGCGACCTGCTTGTCATCGGCCGCGTTTTGGACGGTCTCGCCCTTGTCGATTTGGACGGTGTCGTCATCCTTGTTCTTGTCCGGCTTGCCGGGCTTGACCGAGGCGGCGGGTCTTGGCGCCGTCTGGGCGGTGGCCATAGTGTCATCTTGCTTGGCGCCGTCATTCTGCTTGATGGCGGGCTTGTCGTTCGCGGATTTGTCGCCGGAGTCCTTGGCATCCTTCTTGGCCGGCTTGGCGGGGTCCTTGGCCGTGGCCATTTCCACCAGCAGGGCGAAAGGCGAAGTGGCGTCAGCCTTGTTGGCGTCCGCCTTGGCCTGCGCGCTGGGGATGTTCGCAGGAGAATTGGTCCGGGATGTCGCTGAGGCTCGCACGCAAATCTTCCGATGACGATCCGCAAAAAAAGTTTTGCTCGAGGAACCAGACGCAAGGGACGGGCCAGTTGCAGCACCGCGATTTTGCTGAATTTTTTGAAAAGCATGGGCCGGCGGACAGCACAAAAAGACGGGCAGGACCTGCCGGTGCGGCAAACTCTGCCGCCCGCGCAGGGCGGACCGAACAGTGTGAAAACCCTTGAAAAGCGGGGAAAAATACCAGGCCCAAAGTGGCATGGGGCTTGCGACAGTCTGTGCGGAACATTGTATTTGGACGTCAGACCGTGAGCCTGAACGGGATCGCCGCCAGCGCCATCAGTGCGCTCAAGACCAATAGCGCCGCTCTGGGCGTGGTCGCCAATAACGTGTCCAATCTCAACACGCCCGGCTATGCGCGCCGCATCGTCAACCAGCAGACCTTGAGCGCCGGCGGCCAATTGATGGGCGTGGACATCGCCACCATCCAGCGGGTCACCAACCAGTTTCTTGCCCAGGAGCAGCTTTCGGCAAGTGGCGCGTCCTCGCAATACGACACCATGGCCGGCCTGTTTTCCCAGCTCAACGGCCTCTTGGGCAGCCCCGGCGACAATCAGTCCCTGGCGACCCAGCTGACCAATCTGTCTGCGGCCTTCGCCACCGCCTCGCAGGCGCCGACCTCCAGCGCCGGCCGCACCGGGGTGATGAATGCGCTCAGCAGCCTGGCTGCGACCTTCTCCAATGTCTCCAGCACGATTACATCCCTGCGCGGCCAGGTCGACCAACAGGCGGTCAATTCGATCGCTTCCACCAATACGTTGATCAAGCAGGTCTATGACCTGAACACCCAGATCAAGACCGCCAATGCCGGCGGCAACACGGCGTCCGCCCTTCTCGACCAGCGCGATGTCGTGCTGGGCAATCTCGCGCAGGTGATGGGAATCAAGACCAGCACCAATGCCGACGGCAGCGTCAATGTCTCCACCTCCGACGGCGTCAACCTGGTGTCCAACACTTATGCCCAGCTGTCCTATTCGGGCAGCGCCCAGAACGGCGCCTATAACAGCATCATGATCCAGGACATGAATCCGGCCAATGGCCAGATGATCGGATCGGCTTTCGCGCTGGACCCGCATCTTGATGGCGGTTCGCTGAAAGGCCTGATCGATATGCGCGATCAGGTCCTGGGCGGTCTGTCGCAGACCTTGGGCAATCTGGCGCAGCAGACCGCGCTGGCCTTCAATGCCCAGGCCAATGCCAATGCCGCCTATCCACCGCCGACCTCCCTGGCGGGGCGCGATACCGGCCTGCTTGCGGGTGACGGCCTGAACTTCACCGGCAAGACCACCATTGCCGTCGCCAATTCAAGCGGCAATTTGGTGTCGCGCATCGATGTGGATTTCAATGCCGGGACCTTGAGGGTCGATGGCGGCGCGCCTGTCGGCATCGGCACCACTATCGGCAGTTTCACCACCGCGCTGAACACGGCGTTGGGCGCCAACGGCAGCGCCAGTTTCACCAATGGCCAGCTTTCGATCTCCGCCACAGGCAGCAACGGCGTCCTGGTGCAGGATGACGCCACCACGCCTTCGCTGCGCGGCAACACCGGTTTCTCGCAATTCTTCGGTCTCAACGATCTCTTCAAGTCCCAGGTGCCTTCGATCACCGCCACCGGCCTGGCGGCCGGCGATTCCAGCGGCCTGCCGGCCGGCGGCGTGATCACCATGTCGCTGAAGGGTCCCAATGGCGACATCGTCAAGAATGTCAGCGTCACAACCACCGCCGGCCAGACCGTCGGCAATGTGGTAACGGCGCTGAACACCGCAATGGGCGGTGCCGCGACCTTCACCCTGAACCCGGACGGCTCGATCTCGACCGCCACCAGCGCGCTCTATCCCGGCTATGCGCTGAACGTGACCGGCGATACCACCCAACGCGGCACCACGGGCATGAGCTTCACCCAGATCTTCGGACTGGGCGCCAACGCGCAAGCCTCGCAAGCGGTCGGATTCGCCCTGAACCCGTCCATCGCCGCCAGCCCCGCGCGTCTGGGCTTTGCCAGCCCGGCCATCACCCCAACCACCGTGGCGGGCGACACCGTCGTGTCGGCGGGCGACAATGCCGGCGCCATCGCGTTGCAGAATGTGATTACCAAAACCCAGGCCTTCCACGCCGCCGGCGGCATTGCCGCCCAGGCCGCGTCGCTGTCGGACTATGCGGCGAGTTTCTATCAGAATGTTTCCACCCAATCGAATGCGGTGACCGCAAACCAGACCACCCAGGACGACCGGTTGAACGAAGCCAATGCGCGGATTTCTTCCGATTCCGGCGTCAATTTGGACGAAGAGCTGACGGCTCTCACCTCGTATCAGCAAGCCTATGCCGCGGGCGCGCGGCTGCTGAGCGTGGTCGACCAGATGTACAAGGCACTGCTAGAGATTCAGTAAGGACCGATGAGCCATGAGCATTGATCGCGTTTCCACCGCCGCTCAGACCGCTTTCTTTCTCAGCCAGATCCAAAATGCCGGCAACGCATTGGATAAGGTTCAGGAACAGATCGCTTCGGGCAAGAATGCCAACACCTATGCCGGTTTTGGCGACAAGACCCAGGTCCTGACCGCGACCCTGGCCGCCAATGCGCGCAACGATGCCTATACCAATGCCACCAAATTCGCCGTCACCCAGACCGATCTGCAGGACACGCAGTTGACCAGCCTGTCCAGCCTGGCGGCCTCCTTGAAGAAAGCGGTCAGCGACGCCGTCGCCAACAATGACGGCACCACCTTGATGACCCAGGCGCAAAGCATTTTCGACCAGGCCGCCGCCATCCTGAATTCCAAGGACGCCAATGGCGATTACATCTATAGCGGCGGCAAGACCGACGTACCGCCGGTGACGGTCGGTACCCTGGCGGGCCTGCAACCGCTGGCCAGTGTCGCGAACGCCTTTGCCAATGGCGATCTCAAGAAATCGGTGCAGGTGGCCGACGGCGTTTCCGTCAGCTACAGCATGACCGCGTCCGATGTCGCCACCGGGCTGATGCAGGCACTGAAGGATATCGCCGACTTCGACGCCACCGGCGCCGGAAATTTCAATGCCGCCAGCACCCTCAGCTCGGCCCAGAATACCTTCCTGACGAATGCCATCGCCCAGACCACGACGGTCGGCACCGACCTCAATGCCACCGCGGCGGCCAATGGTTATGTTTCCAATCGCCTGACCGACGCCCAGACCCAGCAGGCCTCCCTGGACACGCTGTACAAGCGGTTCACCTCGGACGTTCAGGACACCAACATGGCCGAGGCCGCCACAAGGCTGTCGCTGAACCAGACCCAGTTGCAGGCCGCGCTGCAGGTCACGGCCGGGCTGCACCAGCTTTCGCTGCTGAATTACCTGCCGATCCAGAGCTAAAAGCCTTTAATTCTTGCGATTCCCCGGACCCGGTCCTATAGGACCGGCCATGACCGCCCATTCTCTCAAGCCCGGAAGCCGCGTCGTTGCCGCGATGGTGAGGAGCGGTTGCGTCAGCAACGAAACGGTCCAGTGGACCGTTTCGAGCGACGAACGCCCCGAGCTTAGGCGAGGGGCCGGGAAGATCCATGACTGACCGGACCTTAAAGCCTGGAAGCCGTGTCGTTGCCGCGATGAGCGGCGGCGTCGATTCCTCCGTCACCGCGGCGCTGCTCAAGCGCCAGGGTTACGACGTGGTGGGCATCACCTTGCAACTTTATCCGGAGGACAAGACGCCGGCCCGCAAGGGCGCCTGCTGCGCCGGCGCCGACATCTACGATGCCAAGCGCGTGGCGCAGAGCATCGGCATTCCCCATTATGTGCTCGATTATGAAAGCCGCTTCCGCAAGGCCGTGATCGAGGATTTCGCCGAAAGCTATGCCAAAGGTGAGACGCCGATCCCCTGCGTGCGTTGCAATGAGCGGGTGAAGTTCGCCGATCTGCTCGACACCGCCCGCGAGTTGGGCGCCGAGGCCCTGGCCACCGGTCATTATGTCCGGCGCGTCGAGGGCGCAAGCGGCGCCGAGCTCCACGCCGCCTCGGATGCCGCGCGCGATCAAAGCTATTTTCTTTTCGCCACCACCCAGGCACAGCTCGACTATCTGCGCTTTCCCTTGGGCGACATGGACAAGGGCATGGTGCGTGCCATTGCCGCCGAGCTGGGGCTGGTCAATGCCGACAAGCCGGACAGCCAGGACATCTGCTTTGTGTCGGAAGGGCGCTATACGGCCATCGTCAACCGCCTCAAGCCCGATGCTGCAAGGCCCGGCGATATCGTGGACCGCTCGGGTGCCGTGCTGGGCCGCCATGACGGCATCATCAATTTCACCGTCGGCCAGCGCAAAGGCTTGAATCTTTCGGGCAATGCCGAGCCGCTGTTTGTGCTCAAGCTCGATCCGGTCAATGCAAGGGTGGTTGTGGGCCCGCGCTCGGCGCTGGGGTGCTCGACCGTCACCTTGCGCCAGGTCAACTGGCTGGCGGGGCATGACGCGCCGTTCCCGGCCAAGGTCAAGGTTCGTTCCATGCGCCCGCCGGTGGCGGCCATGGTGACGCCGCTGGCTGACGGCGCGGCGCAGGTGGAACTGGCGGCGCCGGAAGACGCCATCGCGCCCGGCCAGGCCTGCGTGTTCTACGATCCCGATGGCAGCCGGGTGCTGGGCGGCGGCTGGATCGCGGCCTCCAAGGATAGCCCGGCATCGGCCGCCGCGTGAGCGGGGGCTGCCTGACCTTTCGTTTCGGCCGTCCCGAGGAACGCGTCCTGCTGGAAGAATTGCAGCGCCGTGCGTCGCTGATCTATGAAACCGATCGCGCCATGCTGCTGGCAAATCCCGGTGCCATCGATCTGCCGCTTGTGCAATTGCAGGAAAAGCGGGTGCGGGTGGCTGAGCGCGCTGGCCAAGTGCAGGGGTTTAGCGTGGTGCTGCCGCGTGGGGATGGAATCTGCGATCTGGATGGGCTGTTCGTAGAACCGGACAGGTGGAGGGGCGGGATCGGCCGCGCCTTGCTGGAAGACGCCTTCGCCCAGGCGCGCGCATGGGACATGGCGGTGATGGAAGTCCTGGGCAATCCCCATGCTGAAGGTTTTTATGAGAAACTGGGCTTTGTGCGTACCGGAACAGTGCAACTGCCCTTCGGAATCGCCTCGAAAATGCGCCGGGCGCTGGCCCAAACTTGACAGGTCAGGGCCCGCAACCCTACATCCCCGCCTCCGCGGCCCCTCCCTTGGTGCCGTCCGGTCTGGCACCGTAGCTCAGCGGTAGAGCAGGGGAATCATAATCCCTTGGTCGGCGGTTCAAATCCGTCCGGTGCTACCATTAAATCGCGGCCGATCCGGGCGCGATTTAATGACAAGCGGCCCCGCGCGACAGCGGCTTCGGGGCCGCGCGTCAGGCGAAAACACCGGCCTCGACGCACAGACGGATTGCCCGGACGCTACCACCCCGCGAAGGCCTGCAAACGCCCTGGTTGCAGAGCGCCGGCGAATTTAACCATTCGTTAAATATTAGGTTCACTTCGGCACGGCCCCCGGCCAACATGGCGCCATGCAAGCCCTTCTCCCCAAAA